>ENA-OQJP01000009-OQJP01000009.1-human-gut-metagenome-genome-assembly--contig:-NODE-9-length-121816-cov-13.431534_pt1 | contig 121816 bp, 106 predicted proteins | sample MGYA00242611_ERZ504778 | MGnify/ENA primary metagenome ERZ504778 (study PRJEB26092, sample SAMD00036349) | human gut metagenome | host: Homo sapiens | study: EMG produced TPA metagenomics assembly of...
TGCTTCAATCGGGGTAAGAGTATTTATATCTGTATCTTTCAGCTTTTCAATCACAGGACTTTCAGCCGAACTGATAAGTGAAAGCTGCATATCGTCTGAATTATCCTGCTTTTGAATATTGGCATTCTCGTTTTTATATTTGCCGTGTTCAAGGTCTTTTAAAATTTCCTTTGCTCTTGAAATTACAGACTGCGGAATGCCTGCAAGCTTTGCAACCTCAATACCGTAGCTGTCATCTGCTCCGCCGGGAACAATTCTTCGCAGAAAAGTAATGTCATCGCCACGCTTTTTAACTGCTATGTTATAGTTTTTTACACCGTCAAGGAGTTGTTCCATAACCGTGAGTTCGTGATAATGAGTTGCAAAAAGTGTTTTTGCACCGAGTTTTTTTCTGTCGGCACAAAATTCAAGTACAGCCCTTGCGATGCTCATACCGTCAAAGGTCGAAGTACCTCTGCCGATTTCGTCAAGAATAAGTAAGCTTTTTGAAGTTGCATTTTTAATAATATTGGCAACCTCGCTCATCTCAACCATAAAGGTCGACTGTCCCGAAGCAAGATCATCAGACGCACCTACACGAGTAAAGATACTGTCTACAATTCCAATTTCGGCAGAAGACGCCGGAACAAAACTGCCTATCTGCGCCATAAGAACAATAATGGCAATCTGTCGCATATAGGTTGACTTACCCGCCATATTGGGACCTGTAATAATTGCTACTCTGTCATTGGCAGAATCAAGGCTGACATCATTCGGAACAAACGGTGCATCCTTTAATAGAGCCTCAACAACCGGATGTCTCGAATCTTTAATTCTTATTGCGGTTGAAAGGTTTACATCAGGTCTTATGTATCTGTTGTCAGCCGCAACATTTGCAAGTGATGTAATAACATCAAGATTAGCAATGGCTTTTGCGGTTTTCTGAATTCTTTCAAGATTATCCGAAACCGTCTTTCTGACATCATCAAAGAGGTTGTATTCAAGTGCAACCGATCTGTCTTTTGCACCGAGGATTCTGCCCTCTACATCTTTCAAATCCTGAGTAATATATCTTTCACAATTAGTGAGTGTCTGCTTTCTTATGTATGTTTCGGGTACCATGGATTTATATGAATTTGATACTTCAATATAATATCCGAATACCCTGTTATAACCGACTTTAAGCTTAGGAATTCCCGTTATATCACGCTGTTCAGCCTCAATACGGGCAAGAATTCCCTTTGAGTCATTCATATCGCCTGTCACGGAATCCAGCTCTTCGTTATAACCTCTCTTAATCATACCGCCCTCACGGACTGTAAACGGGGGTTCTTCAACGATTGCAGAATCAATAAGAGAATGAATGTCCTCAAGCTTATCAATGCTTTTATAAATATATTTAAGATAAACCGATTTACAATCAACGAGCAAATCCGAAATCTGCGGAAGATTCTGAATTGCTCCGCAGAGTGAACGCAAATCTCTTGCATTTGCAGAACCGTAAACGATTCTTGTCATAAGTCTTTCAATGTCAAATATACCCAAGAGTGTGTCTGTAACATCCATACGGAGCATATTATCATTTACAAGCTCTTCAATCGCACTCTGACGGTTGTTAATTGAAGTTATATTAAGCAAAGGATGTTCAAGCCATGAACGCATAAGGCGTTTGCCCATTGCGGTTTTTGTCTTGTCAAGCACCCACAAAAGTGAACCTTTTTTATCCTTTGTCAGCATTGTTTGTGTGAGTTCAAGATTACGCTGTGTGTTATAATCAAGGCTCATATATTGATTTTCTTTGTAGAACTCAATGTGATTTATTCTTTCAAGTCCCGTTTTCTGAGTATCACGAAGATATGAAAGCAACGCACCAAGAACGCATACAACAACAGATTTGTCAGATACGGTACTGTATTCATCCGCAAACTGTGATTTTACAACATCAGTACATACCGACTCGTCAAATTTTTCATCTTCGAGCATTTCAACTCCTGCCGAAAGTTTCGCTTTAATGAACTTCGGCAGTTCTTTCAGCTTTACAATGTCACCGCCAATAAGAATTTCACGGGGATTATAGCTTGTAAGCTGATTGGTAAGAACATTATAGCTGTCATTGCCCCTGATTTCCGTAGCGTATAATTCTCCTGTGGAAATATCGCAAAAACAAAGTCCTATAGTTTTATTTTTAGAATACATACAGCAAATGTAGTTGTTTTTGCTCTCATCAAGCATACTCGATTCCATTACGGTACCGGGAGTAATTACTCGAATAATATCACGCTTTACAAGACCTTTTGCCTTTGCAGGATCTTCCGTCTGTTCGCAAATTGCAACCTTATAGCCCTTTGCAACAAGTCTTGCAATGTAACCCTCACAGCTGTGAAACGGAACTCCGCACATGGGAGCACGCTCGGCCTGTCCGCAATCCCTTCCCGTAAGAGTAAGTTCAAGTTCCTTTGATGCAAGCTTTGCATCATCGTAAAACATTTCGTAGAAATCTCCAAGTCGAAAGAACAAAATGCTGTCTTTGTTTTCTTCTTTAATTTTGAAATACTGTTGCATCATTGGAGATAACTCCGCCATTTGTTTCACTTCCTTAACAAAATTTAGAACCGTTTATCAGCCGCAACCGCCGCATGTAGCACAGCTGCCTGAGCATGATGACTGGCTGTAATCAGCAGTTTCGGGATCTGCACCCTCAGCAGACTGCTGAACAATTGCGAGAACTCTGTTTGCAACAACATCAAAAGCAGCCTTTGCATCATTGTAGGCAATCATATTCTCGTTTGACATAATCTGAGAATATGCCTCTCTCATCTCGGTATTAAGCTTAGAAAGCTTTTCCTGATCTCTCTCTTTTTTGATGCTTCATTGTTTATTGACATTCTTTTAAGATTGAATTCACCGATAAGACGCTGAAGCTCCATATCTGCATCTGCATTCTTCTGGGCGTCCTGCAATTTTTTATATGATTCTTCTTCCTGAATGAGTCTTCCGAGTTCCCTTGCTTTCTCAATTATATCCATAGTTTTAACCTCCGATTATTTTACAAGCTCACCCTTTAATATCCAGTTGCGAGCCTTTGTTATTTTTACATTTCTGAATGTTCCGATACAGTCCTTTGATCCTTCAAGCTCAACTATTATGTTACCGCTTGTACGACCGCACAATTCACCGTTCTTATCGTTTTCACCTTCAATAAGTACCTTTTCGGTTTTGCCAACCATTGAAGAACAACGCTTTGCCGCAATTTCTTCCTGAACATCAAGAAGTTCACGGAACCATTTTGATTTTTCTTCAGCGGAAATCGGATCGTCCATTTTAGCAGCAGGAGTACCTACTCTCGGTGAGAAAATGAAGGTAAAGAGCGATGTAAACTCAACCTCACGGATAAGCGATAAAGTTTCTTTGAAATCTTCATATGTTTCACCCGGAAAACCTACAATGATATCACTTGTAAGTGAAAGACCGTCAATTTTCTCTTTAGCATAATTGATTATTTCAAGATACTTTCTGCGGTCATAGTGACGGTTCATTGCTTTAAGCACTCTGTCCGAACCACATTGGAACGGAAGGTGAAGATGCTTGCTTATATGAGTACCAGATGCAATTGTGTCAATAAGCTCCTTTGAACAATCCTTCGGGTGAGATGTCATAAAGCGAAGCCAATAATCGCCGTCAATTGAATCGACCTCACGCAAAAGCTGTGAAAAGTTTACTTTCTCGGAAAGACCTTTTCCGTAGGAATTTACATTCTGACCGAGAAGGGTAATGTCTTTATAACCCGACTCAATCATATTTTTAGCCTCAGAAACAATAATATTCTTTTCACGACTGCGTTCTCTGCCTCTTACATAAGGCACAACGCAATATGTACAGAAGTTGTTGCAACCGTACATAATCGGTAACCAACCCTTGAAAGTGCCGTCACGCTTAACAGGAAATCCCTCATAAAGTTGATTATCGTCATTACCTCTTTCAAACACTCTTTTGCCATCAAGAAGAGCGTTATACATAAGCTCAGGAAAATGGTGCAATGAATGAGTACCAAACACAAGTCCTACAAAAGGAAAGCTCTTGTAAATTTTATTGGCAACATGCTCCTGCTCCATCATACAACCGCACAAAGCAATAAGAATCTGCGGATGCTTACGCTTTAGATTTTTTAATGCACCTACATTGCCGAACACTCTGTCCTCAGCATGTTCTCTTACGGCACAGGTATTGAAAAGTATGAAATCCGCATTATCCGGTTCATCTGAAAACTCAAATCCCGACTGTTCAAGCATACCCTTAATTTTTTCACTATCAGCCACATTCTGCTGGCAGCCGTATGTTCTGATATACGCAACAGGCTTCTCTCCTCTTTTGCGGATATCCATAATTTCAGCTATTAATTTCATATACTCCGATTGTTTTTCGGAAATTTTCTGACTGTCAGGCAAAGAAATGCCTCCTAACCCATTGTATTAACTGTTAGATTATAACACAAGATATACGGTTTTTCAATGTTTTTCACAGGTTTTTCAAAATTTACTTCTTATAAGTCTGAAACAGAGAACCGTATCCGGACGGTATATTACCGACTATTACGGATTGTGCAATTTCAAAATCGGTAGTAAATGTTATTTTGCCTGAATAATCAAGCGAGGTTGTCATTATTTTTGAGGTGAGCAAAAGCTTTATATGGTGGATTGTCTGATTTATTCCTGCTTGTTCAAATGTACTTATAACTTCCGAGGAAAAGCTTCCTGTAAGATTGAAATTTACGGGAATGCAAGGTCCGACATTTGAGAGTATTGTAATATTCGTAAATGCACCGAGAGGTATTTCAATTTCATTGTCATATACCTTAGCTATTTCCTTTTGTACGGCTTTCGTGATGTCGGCTTTAATTCTGTTGATTTTGAATGAATCCGTTTCAATTGACTGCACATTTCCGTTTTTATCACAATTAATCTTTGCAATATCGCTGTAAGAATAATTAAGCTTGTCAAGTGTATTATTCACTGCATCGCAGACAGAATTTACAGACAATATTTCAGCCTGAATTCTTATGTACTCCGGTCTGAAATCTGACAAATGCACCTCGCAGAAAACAGTAACACCGATAATCAGTAAAACCACAGAAAGAAGTATTTTCTTTAAAAGAACAAATTTTCTTTTACACCTTTTTCTGTATAACATAAAAACACCCCTCGTATATACTATACGAAGGGTGTTTGTTTTGTTAATTATTCTTCTGTGTCCGAACAACCGTCGCATGATGCACAATCGGCATCACACTCGTCATCTTCCTCATTGCTGAAAAGCTCTGAAAAATCAAACTCAAGGTTCTCACCGCAGTTAGGACACTCGATTTCGCCTTCAAGAAGGACATCTTCGGAAACATTAAGCTTCTGACCGCATGAATCACAAGTTACCTCATAAAAAGGATTCTCTTCATCATCAAAATCGTAATCGTCATCTTCATCGTCATAATCTTCAATGTCATAGTCCTCGTCATCGTAAACATCAGACTCAACATCAGCAAGATCCTGATCAATTTCGTCAACCTGAGCGCTTAACTCATCGTAAAGTTCTTCCATGTCAGATACTTCAAAAGCCATATCATCAAGAAGATCAACGATTGCATTAAGAACCTTTACTTCAGGTTTTGACTCATCAAGCTCCAAACCGTCGCAAAGACCGCGAATGTAAGAAATTTTTTCAGTAAGATTCATAACTGATTCTCCCGCAGAAATTATGCTCTGCCCATATATTCGCCTGTTCTTGTGTCGATCTGAATAACTTCGCCCTCATCAATAAAGAGAGGAACTTTAATTTCAGCACCTGTTTCAAGAGTTGCAGGCTTTGTAGCGTTGGTTGCTGTGTCACCCTTAAAGCCGGGATCTGTCTTTGTAACCTTAAGTTCAACAAAGTTCGGAGGCTCAATGCCGAATACATTGCCCTTGTAAGAAAGAACCTTGCACACCATATTTTCCTTAACAAACTTAAAGTTGTCGCCGAGAACGCTCTTGTTAATCGGAATCTGCTCCCATGTTTCTGTATCCATGAAGTAGTAAAGATCGCCGTCTGAATAGCTGTATTCCATATCCTTTCTGTCAATGAAAGCTGTGGGATACTTATCGTTCGGGTTGAAAGTTTTTTCAACTACTGCGCCTGTAATAACATTTCTGATTTTAGTTCTTACAAATGCAGCACCCTTACCGGGCTTTACATGCTGGAATTCAATGATTGATACAACCTGACCGTCCATTTCAAATGTAACGCCGTTTCTGAAATCACCTGCTGATATCATTAGTAATACCTCCTAATTATCTTTCATACGGAAATACGGTAATGTATGCCGTAATATAACAATTTACATTATACATAACAATGACAAAAAAAGCAAGACTTTTATTACACAATAATGAGTTCTTTGGGGAGTGAAACAAAGTTTTTGTACCCTGTATCAGTCACGCAAAGCATATCTTCAATGCGAACACCGAATTTACCCGGCAGATATATTCCCGGTTCATCGGTTATTATCATACCTTTTTTCAGCATTGTTTCACTTCTCGGAGATACAACGGGAGATTCGTGGATATTAAGTCCTACACCGTGACCGGTTGCATGGCCGAAATATTTTCCGTAACCGTTTTCCGAGATTATATCTCTTGCAATTTTATCGACATCAGAACATTTTGCTCCGGGTTTTACGCTGTCAAGTACAGCAAGCTGAGCTTTTAATACGATGTCATAAACCTTTTTCATTTCTTCATCAGCCGACTTGATTGCTACCGTACGCGTAGTATCGCTGTGATAGCCGTCAAAAATTGAGCCGATATCAAAAGTAAAGAAATCTCCCTCACTGACAATATCATCTGACGGAACTCCGTGAGGCAATGAAGTCTTTTTGCCTGTAATCGTGATGAGATCAAATGAAACACCTTCACCGCCGTTAAGCTTTATGAGATGTTCAAGCTCAAGTGCAACCCTGCATTCGCTGACACCGGGTTTTAGGTAATTCAACACCTCGAGATATGACTTTTCGGTTATCTCCTGTGCTTTAGCTATTTTTTAATTTCTGATTCATCCTTGATACATCTGATTTCTTCAATCTTATGATCAAGACTGCCGTCACAAACGCACTCAATATTATTTTCCGAAAAAGCCTTTTTAAAACGATTATATTTTTCAACCGTAATATCGGATGCCTCAAAAAATACATTCACAACAGAATTATTCTTCAATTCGCTTATAAGGTCTTTAAACAACTTAGTAAAGCAAACAACCCTGCATCCGCTTGATTTTTTTAAAGCAGCCTCATAATATCTGAAATCAACAAAAAGAACAGTTTCATTTTCAGCCACAAGCAAATAACCTTCGCTGTGAAAGAATCCGCAAAAATAGCCGATATTCTTCTCATTAGTCAACAAAACAGCCTGACTGTTACTGTCAATAACCGTCTTTAAATTTTCAAGTCTTTGCTTAAATAAAGAGTTTTGCATTACATCAAGTCCTTTAATGCATTGATTGCGAGAAAGTAACTGTTTTTGCCAAAACCTGCAATCTGACCGACACAAACAGGTGCGATTACAGATGTATGTCTGAACTCTTCTCTTGCGTGAATATTAGACATATGAACCTCTACAAAAGGAATCTTTACACAAGCAATGGCATCTCTTAAAGCATAACTGTAATGTGTGAGAGCGCCTGCGTTAATTACAACACCGTCAAAGTTACCCTTTGCCGAATGAATTTTATCGATAAGATCTCCCTCGTGATTTGACTGAAAAACTTCGGCTGAAAAGCCGTTGCTTTCTGCATATGAAATAATCTGCTTTTCAATATCGGAGGCAGTTTCTTCTCCGTATATTCCTTTTTCACGAACGCCTACCATATTGAGGTTTGGTCCGAGTATAACAAGAATCTTTTTCATAGTGTCACCTTTTTTCAAAGAAATATGAAGATAAAACAAAAAGCGGACAGAATGCTCTGTCCGCCTGTTTGATTACCTGTATTTGCGTTTGCGAGCTGCTTCGGATTTTTTCTTACGCTTTACAGAGGGCTTTTCATAAGCTTCTCTTTTGCGAACCTCAGCAATAACGCCAGCTCTGGCACACTGCTTTTTGAATCTTCTTAAAGCACTTTCAAGGGATTCATTCTCTTTAAGTCTAATCTCTGCCATCTATCTTCCCTCCCATCTGCCACCGGGCATGGGTAATTTGCATATAATTGCAAATGTTATTATACATTATAACTCGAATAATGTCAATAGCATTGTAGAAATTTAGGTCAAATTAATTTTAAAAGTTGAATTATGGCTTAACAACAAGGTTTACAAGTTTCTTCGGAACAACAATTTCTTTAATAATTTTCATTCCGTCAATAGCCTTTTTGACATTTTCGTCATTCTTTGCAAGATCAAGAACAGCATCTTTGTCTGCATCAACAGGAATGTTAAGCTTAGCTTTAATTTTGCCGTTTACCTGAACAACAATTTCTACACTTTCGTCAACGCATTTTGACTCGTCATATTCAGGCCACTCAGCTTCGGCAAGAATACCGTTACCAAGCTTACAAGCCTCGTAAACTTCTTCCGTAACATGAGGAGCAAACGGATTAAGGAGAATTGAGAAAACTCTGAGTTCTTCCTTATTGATTGACTTTACATTTGAAATATCGTTGATTAAAGCCATAAGAGTTGCGATAGCAGTATTGAACTTTATATTTTCAATATCCTCGCCAACCTTTTTAATTGCCTTGTTAAATGCACCTTCAAGCTCAGGTCGGATTTTATCACCGTCAATGAGAACACTCTGAAGATTCCAGTAACGCTCAACGAATCTGCGACAGCCTCTGATGCTTGCCTTACTCCACGGAGCAGCCTTTTCAAAGTCACCAATGAACATTTCATATAAACGCATTGTATCTGCACCGTATTCGTCAACGATTTCATCGGGATTTACGACATTACCTCTTGATTTACTCATCTTCTCGCCGTTTTCACCGAGAATCATACCGTGTGAAGTACGCTTAGCGTATGGTTCCGGAGTAGGAACAACACCGATATCATAGAGAAACTTATGCCAGAAACGGCTGTAAAGAAGGTGGAGAGTTGTATGCTCCATACCGCCGTTGTACCAATCAACAGGTGACCAGTAGTTAAGAGCCTCTTTTGATGCAATGGCATTTTTATTGTGCGGGTCCATATATCTGAGATAGTACCATGATGAACCTGCCCACTGAGGCATTGTATCGGTTTCTCTCTTAGCCTTACCGCCGCAGCAAGGACAGGTTGTGTTAATCCAGTCTGTCATCTTGGCAAGCGGTGATTCTCCGTTATCAGTCGGTTCATATGACTCAACCATAGGCAGTCTGAGCGGAAGATCTTTTTCATCAATCGGAACATAGCCGCACTTCTCACAATATACCATCGGAATAGGCTCGCCCCAATAACGCTGACGGGAGAATACCCAGTCACGGAGTTTGTAGTTAACCTTTGAATGACCCTTGCCCTCACTTGTGAGCCAGTCAATAATTTTCTTCTTTGCTTCATCAACAGTAAGGCCGTCAAGCATGCCCGAGTTAACCATAATACCCTTGGCACAATCTGTGTAAGCCTCTTCCTGAACATTGCCGCCTTTAACAACTTCAATAATAGGAAGGTCGAATTTTTTTGCAAATTCCCAGTCACGGGTATCGTGAGCAGGAACAGCCATAATAGCACCTGTACCGTATGATACAAGAACATAGTCAGAAATAAAGATTGGGATTTCCTTATTGTTTACAGGGTTTATAGCATTAACACCGTCAATTCTGACGCCTGTCTTTTCTTTAGCTACCTCTGTTCTTTCAAAGTCAGACTTACGAGCGGCAGCCTCCTGATACTTCTTGATTTCGTCCATATTAGAAATCTTGTCAGCCCACTTTTCAATCATTGGGTGTTCAGGAGAAATTACCATGTATGTAGCACCGTAAAGTGTATCGGCACGAGTTGTATAAATTGTAAGTGTGTCGCCTGTTGTAGTTGTAAAATCAACCTCCGCACCCTTACTTCTGCCGATCCAGTTCTTCTGCTGTGCTTTTACTCTGTCAGGATAATTTACAAGGTCAAGGTCATTGATAAGTCTGTCTGCATATTCTGTGATTTTAAGCATCCACTGTGACTTAACCTTGTGAACGACTTCACTTCCGCAACGCTCGCAAACGCCGTTTACAACTTCTTCGTTTGCAAGAACGCATTTGCATGAAGTACACCAGTTTACATTCATCTCCTTTTTATAAGCAAGACCGTGCTTATAGAGCTGAATAAAAATCCACTGAGTCCACTTGTAGTATTCGGGATCTGTTGTATTGATTTCTCTGCTCCAGTCAAAAGAAATACCGAGTGACTGAATCTGCTTTTTAAAACGGGCAATATTCTTCTTTGTTACAATTTCAGGGTGAATGTGATTCTTGATCGCATAGTTCTCGGTAGGAAGACCGAAAGCGTCCCAACCGATAGGATAAAGAACATTGTAACCCTCAAGTCTGCGTTTTCTAGCAACTGTATCAAGTGCTGTGTACGGACGGGGATGACCTACATGAAGGCCCTGTCCAGACGGATACGGGAACTCGATAAGAGCATAAAACTTTTCTTTTTCTGTGTCATCACTTGCATGGAACACACCTTTATCTTCCCAGATTTTTTGCCATTTCTCTTCTACGGCTTTATGATTGTATTTCAAAGTAACCCCTCCTGCAATTAATCAACGATACCTGTCAGGTCAACGCTTTCGCCGTCCTGCCAAAGTCTTTCAAGGTCATAAAAATCACGGGCCTCATCATCAAACACATTGACAATAACATCAATGTAGTCAAGAAGAATCCATGAATTTGATCTGTAACCTTCTATATGACTTACCGAAATTCCTGCCTGATCAAGCTTGTATTCAACCTCATCGGCAAGCGCCTTGACATGGGTTGAGCTTGTACCTGTTGCAATTACCATATAGTCGGCAAGAACAGAAACATCGGCAATTTTTATAATCTGAATATCAAGTCCCTTTTTTGAACTCAGGGCTTTTGCTGCAAGTATTGCTTCATCGTAAGAACTCATTTGTTTTTTCCTTTCGTTTGGGATATTTGCAGAACAATTTCATTATAGCAGGCAACTTCATCGGGATGAATCGCAAGCTGTCTTTTAGAAAGATCCTTGAATGTAAACTGATAGCCGTAAAGCATAGCCTCCTCAAGGCTCTTTTTAGATTTCTTTCTCATTGTTGCCACACCGCTGTATGTACGCTCCTCGGAAGTAAAATCAGCGGTAAAAATAACTTTTTCCAAAAGACTCATTCCCGCTCGTCCTGTTGTGTGATACCTTATTGCGTTGAGTATATCTTCATCGTCAATGCCAAGCTCATCACGGACAACAAAGCTTCCGCTCATTCCGTGCCAAAGCTTTGGTGCATGAAGTTGAACATTGTCTAAAATTATACCACTGTCGATAATAATTTGCAACTGCTGTTCCTTTGGCATTTCTTTGGTTATATCATGCAAAATACCGGCAATCTCAGCCTTATTTTCATCAGCACCATAATGTTTTGCGAGCTTTTTAGCCTCTTTCGCAACATTTACACTGTGATTAAATCTGTAATCGCCCATTCTTTCACGGATTATTTTTTTGTAATCAGAGATATTCAAAGCACTCACTTCCGATATAAATTATTTTTTATAATATAATCGTAAACACTTTTATCAAGCATACCGCTTATCAAATCAAATTCATCAAGGTTATCCCTTATGAATGTTGACGATACGCTTATTACGGGATTTGGCAGAATGACCGCATCTGCTCCCATAGGTTTCAGAACATTCTTGTAGAATTTTTCAAGTTCAGACTTATTTTCATCATCACGGGGAATTGTTATTATTGACGATTTTTCAAATATAATTTTGGGATTTTTCCACCTATCCAGAGTCAGAAACATATCCGCACCCATTATTGTATATAAGTGATCATCAGGATAAATTTCTTTTAGCTGTGTAACAGTTTCGTAGGTGTAGCTTTTTCCCTGTCTTTTAATTTCGATATCGGACACAGAAAAATTTTTCTTTCCCTTGCACGCAAGTTCACACATATTAAGGCGATCGTTTTCGCTTGCAAGGTTCTTGCTTATTTTGTGCGGCGGAACAGCCGTAGGTATCATAATAATACGATCAAGTCCAACGCTGTCCATACAATACTCGGCAAGCATTATGTGTCCTTTGTGAACAGGATTAAAAGTTCCGCCGAAAACACCTGTTTTCATAATTACTTCTTTGCCTTTTGGAAGCTCGATAACAGGCTCATCATCGTTTCTTCTGTAAAGTACAAATTTTGAACCGATTACCTGAACAACATCCGCAGAACATTTTTCTGCGATAGCTTCGGCAGCTTCTCTTGATGAATATGCACTGTTTTCAAGAACCTTACCTTTTATAATTTCTCTTGCCGTAAGAGCATCGTCTGCCTGTTTGATGATATTATCCGTAATTTCACCCTTACCAACAATAAGAATTGTATCAATACGATTTGCAAGTCCTCTGAGAAATGCTCTCTGTTTGCTGTTCAACATATATTAATTCCTTTCAAATCAGTTGTTTTTGAAATAGTTTTCAAGTTTAGCTTTAAGTTCTGTCAAAGCCTTTCCTCGATGACTTACGGCATCCTTTTCTTCGGCTGAAAGCTCTGCAAAACTCTTGTCACCAAACATAAAAATCGGATCATAGCCAAATCCGTCTTTGCCGATTGGCTCATAACCAATTTTACCTTCACAAATGCCCTCGGCTGTTATCTTTGAACCGTCGGGAAGAATGCAACAGATTGAAGAAGTGAAGTGAGCAGAACGCTTGTCATCATCGACATTTTTCATCTCATCAAGAAGTTTAATGTATCTTTCTTCATCTGTCAAGCCTTCACCGCCATAGCGAGCCGTGTAAACGCCGGGTCTGCCGTCAAGAGCGTCAACACACAAACCCGAATCATCGGCAACAGCCGGAAGTCCCGTTTTTAAATAAGCCGCATTAGCTTTGAGAAAAGCGTTTTCGGCAAAAGTAGTTCCGTTCTCCTCTACATCATCAAGAGTTATTCCCTCTTCTTTCGGAGTAACCGCATTGATTCCGAGCGGATTAAGTATTCTTTCAAGCTCGACAAGTTTCTTTTTATTATTGCTCGCAATTATAAACTTCATATTCATCATTCCTTAATGCTGAAAAGTGCGTCTGCAAAAGCATCGGGATTAAACGGCTGTAAATCGTCAATTTGCTCGCCTACACCGATATATTTAACAGGGATGCCAAGACCGTCCTTAATTGCAAGAACTACACCGCCTTTTGCAGTGCCGTCAAGCTTTGTAAGAACAATACCCGTAATTCCGGTTGCCTGCCTGAACTGCTCAGCCTGATTAACCGCATTCTGACCTGTTGTCGCATCAAGAACAAGAAGCTTTTCTTTTGATGCATCCGGAAGCTCACGGTCAATTACACGGTTGATTTTTGCAAGCTCATCCATAAGGTGCTTTTTGTTATGAAGTCTGCCCGCAGTATCACAGATTATTACATCTGCATGTCTTGCCTTTGCGGCTGAAATTGCATCATAAATTACAGCCGCAGGATCACTGCCTTCTTTCTGCTTAATAATTTCGCACTTGCTTCTGTCTGCCCAAATTTCAAGCTGTTCAATTGCGGCAGCTCTGAATGTATCGGCTGCGGCAAGAATAACTTTTTTACCCTCTTTTGAAAGTGCATTTGCAAGTTTACCGATTGTAGTTGTCTTTCCTACACCGTTCACTCCGATTACAAGAATAATTGACGGAGATGTTGCAAGATCAAGTTCTTCACCGCCTCTGAGCATATCGGCAATAATTTCTTTGAGAAGCGAAGTAATTTCAGACGGATCTTTTATACCTTCCTTTTTTACTCTTTCTCTGAGTTCTTTACAAATCTTTTCGGCTGTCGGAACACCTACATCACCCATAACGAGCAATTCTTCAAGTTCTTCAAAAAGCTCATCGTCAATTTTTGTAAAAGATTTGAGCATTGAGTCAATCTGACCTACAACCGCATCACGAGTTTTTTTCAGTCCCTCTTTAATCTTTTTGAAAAATCCCATATTATCACTGTCCTTATAATTACTTTGAATCTATACCGAGTTTTTCCGCAACTTCGGTTGAACGAAGTTCGAGTAATTTTGAAATGCCCTCGTCCTGCATTGTAACACCGTAAAGCACATCGGCTTCTTCCATTGTACCACGGCGATGCGTAATGAGAATAAACTGTGTATTATCTGTCATTCTGCGAAGATATGCGGCAAAACGATAAACATTTACATCATCAAGAGCCGCCTCTATCTCGTCCATTACACAGAACGGAGCAGGTCTTACTTTCATTATAGCAAAATAGAGTGCAATTGCAACAAGCGCTTTTTCACCGCCTGACAACGCCTCAAGATTTATAACAATCTTACCCGGCGGATGAACAAGAATATCAATTCCGCTTGTCAGAATATTTTCCGGATCCGCAAGTGAAAGTGACGCTGTACCGCCGCCGAAAAGTTCTTTGAAGGTGTAGGTAAAGTTCTTATTAATCTGATCAAAGCTCTCGACAAACACTTCTTTCATCTGCTTTGTGAGGTCAGTAATAAGCTTTTCAATCTCTTTCTTTGACTTTTCAACATCATTTACCTGTGCGCTCATAAATTCATATCTTTCGGAAACTTCTTTGTACTCTTCAATAGCGGATACATTTACATTTCCCAAAGACCTGATTTTTTGTTTAAGCTCGTTAAGTCGCCTCTGCGCCTGTTTTGAGTCATCAATTTCAACAGCACAATCTTCTGCCTCTCGTCTTGTCAGTTCGTATTCTTCCCAAAGCTTTGAGATAATATCATCATACTGCTTCTGAATGTTGATTTTTCTCTCTTCAAGTCTGGCAAGCTCTCTGCCCGAGGTTTCACGCTCTGATGTTTTATCACGCTCAATCGTTCTGATTTCGGCACTGCGTTTTTCAAGCTGTTCTCTGTCAGCATTGATTTTTTCAATAGCTTTTGAGCGTTCATTCTGATTGGCAATCAACTTTTCAATTTCTGCATTTGTACAATTTATAAGCTCTGCCTTTTCAAGAATAACACTTTTGATTCTCTCAATCTCTTGATTTAATTCTGCTTTTCTTTCAAGGTTTTCATTGCCTGTTGATTTTGCAAAAACAATATCCGAATTAAGAGCGTCGATATCCTTTTGCGAAGAAACAATTTCAAGTCGCAGATTCTGTAACTGCAAAGAAATTTCTTCACGCTTTTTTGTAAGCTCTGCTCTGCTACCCGTAAGTTCATTTACCTTTTCTTCGGCAGCAAGGATTTTCTTATTGAGTTCAACAAGGAGCTGCTTTGCGGAATTTTTATCTTTTTCAAGAGTTTCAATTCTCCGACGACAATTTGTAATTTCATTCATTGAATTTTCAACAGAAGCACCTGCATTGGCAAGTTCATTGTCACAAGCTCTCTTTTCAGCCTCGAGCCTTACAAGGTCTTGTCGAAGATTTGAAAGATCTGCTCTTGAACCGAGAAGCTGAGCCTCAAACGCCGAATATTCACGAGAAATTTCAATACTTCTGTTTTCGGCATCTTTTGACTTCTGTTCAAGGACTGCAGTCTGCTTTTTAAGTGTTTCAATCTCATTTGCTCTGCTGAGAAGTCCTGTGTTTCTGTTAAGCGAACCGCCTGTGAGTGAACCGCCGGCATTAACAACCTGACCGTCAAGAGTTACAATTTTAAATCTGTAAGAATACTTCTTTGCAATTGTTGTTGCACAGTTCAAATCCTCTGCAATCACAATTTTGCCGAGTAAGGAATAGAGGATTCCGTTGTATTTATTATCGCATGAACAAAGATTTGCGGCAACCCCTACAAATCCGTAACAATCTTCAAGACCGTTTTCACGGAGTTCTCTCGGCTTGATTGTGTTAAGCGGAAGAAATGTTGCACGACCGCCGTCAACGGATTTAAGATATCTAATTGCCCGCTTTGCATCCTCATCGGTTTCGGTTACAATGTTCTGCATAGCCGAACCGAGAGCCGTTTCAATTGCAACTCCGTATTCTTTCGGAACTGAAATTACTCGTGAAACAGGACCGCATATTCCGTGAACCTTGCCGTGACTTTGAGCATTAACAACTGTTTTTACGCTCTTTGAAAAGCCCTCAAGATTACGCTCAAGATTTTCAAGAAATGAAATTTTTCTCATATGCTCCTTGACATCAAGCATAAGTTTGTTGCTTTCTTCACGGAGTTCGTCTTTTCTTTCTTTTGAAGACAATTTAAGCTGTAAACCGTCTATTGTATTTTTCAGCGATTCAATTTTTCTTCTGCAACACCGATTTTATTATCATAATCTTTTGAAATATCGGCAAGTTCTTCAGACTGCGTTTTCTTTTCGTCATTAGATGAAATTAAAGATTCTATTCTTGAATTAAGTTCCGAAACCGTGCTTTCGGCAGTCATCTCGGTAACTCTTGCATCAGCCGACTTTGAAGTAAGAACAGAAAGCTCGGCAGTAATTTCCTGCAAAACATCACTGCTTTTACCTGAAGTCGTATTAATTTCGTTAAGCTGTTCCGAAAGCTCACTGTACTTTTCTTTTTAGCGATTATATCAGCGTCAAGTTCCGAAATTTCTTTTTCCTTATCGGCAATCCTTTTTACAAGTTCATCCGTATTGACATCAAACTGTGCAATATCATTTTTTATTCTGTCAATATTTTCATTGTTATGCAGAATATCATTCTCCGCAACAGACACAAGAGAACGCTTCTCTGAAATCTGCGATTCAATATCCGTGATTTCGGTTCTGATATTTTCTATTTTAGAAGAATACTCACCGTTTCTTATGTAAATCTCTTCACTTTCGGTCTGAATTTGTTCAAGTGCGGTTTCTGCGTCATCATATTGAGATTTTGCAATTGAAATTTTCTCATCCTGAACCTTTAATTCATTTTGTGAACGGTCAAGAGTTAAAAGCCAGAGTGCAATTTCAAGACCTCTTTTTTCTTCGGAATATTCAAGAAATTTTTGAGCTTTTTCAGACTGCTTTTCAAGAGGACCGACTCTTTCTTCAAGTTCGGTTACAATATCACGAAGTCTTAAAAGGTTGTCCTCCGTACTTTTCAGCTTTCTCTCAGCGTCAATTTTTCTGTATCTGTAGCGAGAAATACCCGCAGCTTCTTCAAAAATCTCTCGTCTGTCCTCACCTTTTGATGAAACAATGCTGTCAATCTTACCCTGACCGATCATTGAATAACCGTCACGACCGAGGCCTGTATCCATAAAGAGTTCGTTGATGTCTTTAAGACGAACAGCCGCTTTATTGATAAGATATTCGCTTTCGCCGCTTCTGTAGTATCTTCTTGTAACGGCTATGTCATCACCGTTAAAATCAAGAGCACGGTCTTTGTTGTCAATATTCAGAGTAACTTCGGCATAGCCCTGTCTTTTACGCTTATCTGTTCCGTTAAAGACAACATCTTCCATTTTTGCACAACGAAGACTCTTTGGGGACTGTTCACCGAGAACCCAGCGGATAGCGTCACTGATGTTACTTTTGCCTGAACCGTTAGGACCGACAACCGAGGTAATTCCCTGTTCAAATGATAATTTAGTTTTATCGGGAAAGGTCTTGAAACCTTGAATTTCCAAAGACTTTAATCGCATCAGCAAGCTCCTATTTTAAATATAATTCATATTTCTGCAAAGAATCGTCAAAACAAACCGAAAAATTATATCCGAGTTCATTCAATTTTTTTACATTACTTCTCTTTTGTCCGAGAAATTTCGACAGAGATTTAGAATTGATAACAACCGTTTTAATTTCATTCAAATCGGGAAAATCTTTTGCTTTTTCGATAAACTTATTGTAAAAAAGCATATTTTCGCACAATTCCTTAAAAGCCGGGTGATAGTTGTCACCGTAGCTGTTATTTACAAGGCTGTCGGAATAATGAAGTCCGAGCCTGATAATTTTTATATTGTTCTTTTCAAAAAGCTCAATCAGCTTTGAACAAAGGTTGACGGACTTTTCAAGACTATACGGTGTGTATTCTCCGTTAAGGTAAAGTTCGGCAAGTTTTGTATCTTTCATGATAACCGTAGGATAAATCCTTACGGTATCGGGATTAATTTTCACAAATGTTTCGGCTGTGTATAAATCCTTTTGAATATCTGATTTATACAGTCCCGTCATCATCTGCAAGCCAAGTGAAAAGCCATAACTTTTAATAAGCTCTGAGGATTTGAAAACACTTTCAGCGCTATGTCCTCTGTCATTTGCAAGCAGTACATCGTCTGACATAGATTGCGCACCAAGTTCAATTGATGTCACACCATAGCTTTTCAAAATATCAAGAATTTCTTTATCAATATAGTCGGGACGGGTAGAAATTCTTATTCCGCAAAATTTATCTCTGAACTTTTTAGTTGCATCAAGGAGAGATAACATATAGGTTCTGTCAATAGCTGTAAAACTTCCGCCGAAAAATGCAATTTCTGCATTTTTGGTGCGTTCGCCCAAATCAGAAGCCGCTTTATCAAGTGTCTGTTCAACATCAAGGGGAGTCGGCTGATATGCCTGACCTGTTATCTTATTTTGATTGCAAAAACTGCACATATGTGGACACCCGTTGTGCGGAATAAAAATTGATACATTACTGTGTTTAATAACCCATCAGCTCCAAAGCTTCTCTGGCGGCCTGTTGCTCCGCTTCTTTCTTACTTCTTCCGCCGCCTTTGCCGATTACATTACTGTTGAGATGAACTTCAACAACAAAGTGTTTGTTGTGGTCAGGACCGCTTTCACCCACGAGAACATATTCAAGCTGTTCACCGGGATTCTTCTGGATAATCTCCTGCAAGGCGGTTTTATAATCGTTAAGCTTCTTCTTCTTTGAGTTCTTGATTGCAGGAATTACAAAATTAAGAATATGTTTCGACGCAGGATCAATACCACCGTCAATATAAATTGCTGCAATCAAAGCCTCAAAGGCATCCGAAAGAATTGACGGGCGTTCTGCACCGCCGTTGTTTCTTTCGCCTTTACTTAACACAAGGTACTTTCCGAGTTCAATCTGCTTTGCAAATTCAAAAAGAGTTTTCTCGCAGACAAGTGACGCTCTGAGCTTTGTCAATTCGCCTTCGGGAAGTTCGGGACAATGCTTAAAAATATAATCGGAAACAACAATTGAAAGTACCGCATCACCGAGAAATTCAAGTCTTTCATTATATTTTATGTGTTTAGCCTTATGTTCATTTGCATAAGAAGAATGAGTAAGTGCCTCTGTAAGCAAATCTGTATTTTTGAATGTATAGCCGATTCTCTTTTGTAAATCTTCCATTATAAATCTCCTAAAGCAACATTATTTGCAAAAATTAAAGTGATGAAGAGATCGCTTCAATAGCGTTTGCTTTTACATATTCAACAGAAAGTCTGATAGCATTCTTAACTGTAACAGCCTTGGCACTTCCGTGTGCTTTAAACACCGGCTTTGATGCACCGAGAATAGGCGCACCGCCGTATCTGTTGTAATCAAAATGCGTTTTCATATTTTTAAGGTCCTTCATAACAAGACCTGCTGCAAGTTTACCCTTGACGCTGCCCATAAACATATTTTTAATCTGATTCATCATTACAAGAGCAACGCCCTCATATGTTTTGAGAATCAAATTACCTGTAAAGCCGTCACAAACTACGACATCACATACTCCGTTCGGAATATCCCTGCCTTCTACATTTCCGATGAAATTCAGGTTGCTGTTCTGAAGAAGTTCATGCGTATTTCTGTAAAGTTCTGTTCCCTTGTGTTCTTCTGCACCGACATTGGCAAGTCCGACACGGGGGTTTTTGATACCCATAACCTTTTCCATATATATTGAGCCCATAACAGCAAACTGATACAGCATTTCGGGACGACACTCAACATTTGCACCGCCGTCCATAAGCATAAAGAATCCGCTTTCAGACGGCATAACAGGAGCAAATGCAGGGCGTTTAATCCCCTTAATTCTTTTTATTGCAAGAGTTGCACCGACACACAATGCACCGCTGTTTCCTGCACTGACAAATGCATCGCCCTTGCCCTCGTTAAGCAAACGAAGACCTACAGCCATAGAACTGTCCTTTTTTTCTTTAAGAACGGACTCAGCAGAATCTTCCATTGTGATTTTCTGTGTACAATGACAAATATCAATATTATTCATTGAAAGTGAGTTTTCCGAAAATACATTTTTAATTTTGGTTTCATCACCGGTCAAAGTTACATTTATGTTATATTCGGCAACTGCCTCAACACAGCCTTTGATAATTTCCAATGGAGCGTTATCACCGCCGAATGCGTCAACAATTATGTTCATTCCATTCACCTTAAATATCCTTTAAATAATTATCCAAACTTTTCAACGCTCTTGCAGAATAAACTGCACCACGCTCTTTTTTATCCCTCGGGCGGTTTTCAAGCTCCGGCAAAACTCCGAAGTTTGCACCCATTGGCTGAAACTTTTTAACCGACGAATCAGAGATGTATGCCGAAAGTGCGCCAATCATTGTATCATTTGGTAATGTAATTGTGCTTTTCCCCTCAGCAACTCGACAAGCATTTATACCTGCCATAATTCCCGAAGCTGCGGATTCCATGTATCCTTCAACGCCTGTAATCTGACCGGCAAAAAAAGACTATGATTGTCCTTAACAGAAAAATCGCTGTTAAGTATTCTCGGCGAATCAAGAAAAGTATTTCTGTGCATAACACCATAACGAACAAAGTCCGCATTATGAAGTGCAGGAATAAGCGAAAACACTCTCTTTTGTTCGGGAAATTTAAGATTAGTCTGAAATCCTACAAGATTGTACATATTGCCGGCTTTGTTTTCTTTTCTGAGCTGAAGGACCGCCCAAGGTCTGTGACCTGTCTTTGGATTCACAAGACCGACAGGTTTCATAGGTCCAAAGCGAAGTGTTCCCTCGCCTCTTTGTGCCATTACCTCAACAGGCATACAGCCCTCATACACCTTCGGATTGCTGACATCGCAATCATGCAAAGGAGCTCTTTCTGCCGATATGAGTGCATTGTAGAAGGTTTCATATTCCTCCTTGTTCATCGGACAGTTGATATAATCGTCACCGTCGCCCTTATCGTATCTTGATGCGCAAAAAGCGTACTCCATGTCAATACTTTCAGCGGTAACAATAGGAGCGGCGGCATCAAAAAACGAAAGTGAGGAACCGAACATTCCCCTTATATATTCGGCAAGCGGTTCAGAAGTAAGCGGTCCGCTTGCCACAACCGTGATTTCATCTTTCGGAATTTCACAAACTTCTTCTTCGTAAACCTCAATAAGCTCACAGCTCTTTATGCCTTCCGTTGCAAGAGAAGAAAAAATATCTCTGTCAACGGCAAGTGCTCCGCCTGCAGGGACTTTGCAGGCATCTGCACACTTCATAAGGAAAGAATCGAGTCTGCGCATTTCTTCTTTCAAAAGCCCTGCGGCGCTTTCAACACGCATAGCTTTAAGAGAATTTGAACAAACAAGTTCAGCGTATTTCTCAGTATGATGAGCAGGCGTTTTTTTATTCGGTTTCATTTCATAAAGATGCACTTTTATTCCGTGAGAGGCAATCTGCATTGCCGCCTCACAACCTGCAAGTCCTGCACCGATTACATTAATATGCATTTATTTATCATCCGTATCTGCTGTTTTAGTATAACCGCATCCCTCTGTTGCACAGAACAATGTCGGCTTTTTGCCTTTTTTCTTAAAGAGAATTCCTCCGCACTGCGGACACTTCTCGTTTGTTGGCTCATTCCAACTTACAAAATCACACTCGGGATAGTTGGAGCAGCCGTAAAAAATTCTTTTTGTCTTGGTACGCTTGATAATGACATCGCCGCCGCACTTCGGACACTTAACACCCGTTTTTTCTACATACTTAATGATGTTTTTACATTCAGGGTATCCGGGGCAGGCAATAAATTTACCGTATCTGCCAACTTTAACAACCATCTGTCGACCGCATTTGTCACAGATAATATCAGTTTCGTCTTCTTTTAAGTGAAGCTTTACGCCTTCCATATCTGCTTTTGCTTTTTTGAGAGTTTTATCAAAATCTCCGTAGAAATTGTCAAGCAAAGCATGCCACTCTTCTGTTCCTTTTTCAACCTTATCCAGGTCTTCCTCCATCTGATTTGTAAACTTTACATTTACGATCTTAGGAAAACGCTCTTTCATAAGATTGGTTGTAACCTCACCGAGTTCCGTAGGAACAAGGCTTTTGCCCTCACGCTTAACATATTCATGACTTGTAATTGTTGTAATTGTTGCGGCATAAGTTGACGGTCTGCCAATACCGTATTCTTCAAGTGCTTTGATGAGTGACGCCTCCGTATATCTTGCAGGCGGCTGTGTAAAGTGCTGATTTTTCTTCAACTCTTTACATCTCACAATCATATCTTTTTCAAGCGGTGGGAGCTGTGTAGTCTTTTCTTCTTCAACATCCTTGCTTTCCACATAGAGTGTTGTAAAGCCTTCAAAATCTACTCTGTATCCCGACGCCTTAAATGTATAACCGTTGGCAACAATATCAGCCTGTGTTGTTTTCTGGATACAATCAGCCATTTGTGATGCAGTAAATCTGTTCCAAATAAGCTTATATAGCTTATACTGATCCGATGTAAGGCTTGCCTTTACGCTGTCGGGAGTAAGAGAGGGCATTGACGGTCTTATAGCTTCATGACCGTCCTGTGCATTACTTCTTGATTTAAAAAATCTTGGCTTTGGCGGAAGAAACTTTTCACCGTAAGAATTTTTTATGTATTCGGTTACCTCTTCAATTGCAACATTTGAAATTCTGAGTGAGTCGGTTCTCATATAAGTGATAAGACCGGTTGCACCCATACCTTCGATATCAACGCCTTCGTAGAGTTCCTGAGCAACCTTCATTGTTCTTCTCGACTGGAAACCGAGTTTTCTCGATGCTTCCTGCTGAAGAGTTGATGTTATAAACGGAGGTGCAGGGGATTTCTTTCTTGTACCGTTCTTAACCTTTGTAATTACATACTCGGCATTTTGAAGATCAGCCTCAATTTTATCAGCCTGTTCACCGTTGGTAATCTTAATCTTACCGTTTTCATCGGAATATAAAGATGCAGAAAAAGATTTTCTGCTGCCCTTTGGGATGAACTTTGCATCAATCGACCAGTATTCCTCAGGTTTAAATTTTCTGATTTCCTCTTCCCTGTCAACAATAATCCTTACAGCAACAGACTGAACTCGTCCTGCAGAAAGACCTCTTCTGATTTTCTGAGAAATAAACGGACTGAGTTTATAACCTACAAGTCTGTCAAGAATTCTTCTTGCCTGCTGAGCATTTACAAGGTCAATATTAATTGATCTCGGATTGCTCATACCGTTTGTAACACCGGATTTTGTAATTTCATTGAATTCCACACGGTTAGTTTCATCTGTGGGTAAACCGAGAATATAGGCAAGATGCCAAGAAATTGCCTCTCCCTCACGGTCAGGGTCGGTTGCTAAATAAATATGCTCGCTTTTTTCAGCGGCTGATTTTAAATCATCAACAAGTTTTTCTTTCCTTTTATAATTTCATACTTTGGAGCAAAGTTCTTTTTATATCAACACTTAATCTTGATTTAGGCAAATCACGGACATGACCCATTGAGGCAACAACTTCGTAACCGCTACCAAGGTATTTTTTAATTGTTTTTGCCTTAGCAGGTGACTCAACAATTACTAAATCTGACATATGTTTTCACTGCCTTTCTGCCCTGTTATGTGTAAAAGGGCAACGGAATATCGGATAACGAATAATAATATTTGGTAAATATCATTTTAAAATATAATTTCTTCCCTGTAGTGCCGAAACAAGATCTTTCATTTCAAGCATCGTAAGTGCGGTAAGCACCTTAAACACAGGGATTTTCAAATCAGCTGAAATTTTATCTATATGAACAGGCTCATTACCGATGTATTCATATACATCCTGAGCTGTTTTTGGCAAATTTAAGTTTTCTTTATGAACAGGTTTTTGCACAACCGTTTCTGATTTTTCTGATACATACGGCACTGCGGTTTTAGCCGGCTGTTGATCATTTTGTTTATTAACATAAATTCTTGCAGGAGCTTGTTTTCTTATACCTTTAACAGGAAAATTGCCCGTATCAGCAAGAGAAATATTGTCAATATCAAATTCATCATCAGTGGTTGCATACAGGCTGTCAAACTCACAGAGTATGTCCATAAAATCGGTAACGGGTATTGCAAGACCTTCTTTAATAAGAGCGTTTGAACCTTCATTCTGAGGGCTGTTATTTCCGAGCAGAGCAAAAATTGTTTTGCCTTGTTCTGCGGCAAGATTTGCGGTAATAAGCGAACCACTCTTCTTTCCCGCTTCCATAACAAGCAATCCGTCCGATAAAGCGGCTATAATCCTGTTTCGGGCAGGAAAATAGTAATTCCTCGGTGTTTCATCAGGCGGATACTCTGTGATGACAGCACCTCTTTTTGGAATTGTACTTCTAATATCAGAATTTTCCCTGAGATATGAACAATTAAGTCCGCAACCTCTGACACAAATTGTAATTCCGTCCGTAGCAAGTGCGCCTCTGTGTGACGCACCGTCAACACCCAACGCGCCTCCGCTGACTATAATTGTTCCGTATTTTGACAGTGCATATGCAAAGCGGTAGGAATTTTCTATTCCATACTTAGTTGCTCTGCGAGTACCTACAATACCGATTGAAAAAGTATTGTCAATATCAGGCATAACACCGTTTACATATATGAGAGCAGGAGGACATTCAATATTGTAAAGACATTTCGGGAACAATTCATCGTCAATGCATAATATCGAATAATTGCATTCAATACATCTGTCTACGATTTTCTTAGCGTCATCAAGACCGGTTGAAGAAAATCGCTCAAGGTCTTTTTGTGAAAAAATTCCGCAAAGACGCCACTCCGAAATACCGCCGTAATAAAAGGCAGACACATCGGAATACATTTCGGATATTCTCTTTACCTTTGGATTATTATAGCCTATCGAAAGTGTAATCCAAATCCAGTAACAGGCATTACGCGAAATCATTTCATCATTTCCCACATTATTATTGACGCCGCTACGGCGGCATTAAGCGACTCGGCTCTTCCCTCCATAGGAATAGTAATTTTATGTTTACAAGCACTTATTGTTTCTTCTTTAAGACCGTTTCCTTCATTACCTACTGCAACGATGCAAGGCGAAACAAAGGGAGTCGTTGTAATCTTATCAGCCGACGCCGATACGACTGCCGCATAAGATTCAAGTTCACTGTGTGCATTCAAATAACCTGAAATTGTATCCGACACAACAAACGGAAGTCTGAACACTGCCCCCATACTGCCTCTTACAACTTTAGGACTGTAAATATCGCAACAATCGGCAGAAAGAACGATACCGGTAACATTCAAAGCCTCAGCCGTTCTAAGAATTGTACCTAAATTGCCGGGATCCTGCAGATTATCGAGTGCCAAAAATTTGTCACCAGTCTTTATTTTATCAAAACAAGCAGTTTTGTCAAGTGCTTTTATTACACACAGAAATCCTTGAGGCGACTCTGTATCACACATCTGATTAAATATCTTATCAGATACAATGAAAGTTTTGTCGGAATATTTTTGCAGTTTTAAAAAGTCATCCGCATATTTCTCACTGGCCTTTTCACTTGCGAAAAAGGTATCAATACATGCCTTACTGAGCATTGCATCCATACAAATGCGAACACCTTCTGCAATGAAAAGTCCTGATTCACGCCTATATTTTGTACTTTTTCTGAGCTTTACGGCATTTTTTATATTAGAATTATCTTTGCTTGAAAGTATAGTCATAAAACCATCCAATTTTCTGTAAAAACAATTGCGTTTGGGATAACCCAAACGCAATTACAAAGTAAGTTAAATTAAGCGTTCTTAGCCTGTTCAACAAGTGAAGTAAAAGCAGCAGGGTCTGAAATTGCAATTTCAGAGAGCATCTTACGGTTAAGAGCAATGCCAGCCTTCTTCAAGCCGTTCATGAAAGTTGAATAATTTGTGCCGTTAGCCTTGCAGGCAGCCGAAATACGAGTAATCCAAAGACGACGGAAATCTCTCTTTCTCTGCTTACGACCGATATATGCATAATTGCCGGACTTCATAACAGCCTGTTTAGCCATTTTAAAGTGTCTTGATTTTGCACCCCAGTAACCCTTAGCAAGCTTTAATGTCTTTTTTCTTCTTTTGCGAGTCATCATCGCACCTTTTACTCGTGCCATTATATATTACCTCCGTTTATGTTAGTTAGTAGTCCTCAATGATTATTTGTAAGGAATAAGACGCTTGATCTGAGCTGTGTTTGTCTTATCTGCAGCAACAGTCTGACGAAGACCTCTTTTACGCTTTGTTGTCTTCTTGTTCAAGATGTGACTTTTGTTAGCGTGAGCACGGATAACCTTACCGTTCTTAGAAAGTTTGAATCTCTTTTTGGCACCGCTGTGAGTTTTAATTTTAGGCATATTAGTATCCTCCTTAGCTTTAATTACTTATTAGTCTTTGGTGCAAGAAACATAAGCATATTTCTGCCTTCAAGCTTTGCAGGCTTTTCGACAACAGCTGTTTCACTGCAAGCATCAGCAAATCGTTTCATTGTTTCAAGACCGATTTCAGGGTGTCCCATTTCACGACCTCTGAAACGAATTGAAACCTTAACCTTATCGCCGTGTTTGATAAACTTCAGAGCATTATTAAGCTTTGTATTAAAATCGTGTGTATCGATATTAAGAGAAAGCCTTACTTCCTTGATATCAACAACTCTCTGATTTTTTCTTGCTTCCTTTTCCCTTTTAGCCTGTTCAAAACGGTATTTTCCGTAATCCATAATTTTGCATACAGGAGGATTGCTCTGCGGAGCAATTTTAACCAAGTCAAGGTTCTTCTGTTCTGCCAAATCAAGTGCTTCTTTAGCTGACATAATGCCAAGCTGCTGACCATCAGAGCCGATAATTCTCAACTCTTTGTCACGGATTTCTTCGTTAATCTGAATTTCTTTCTTGCTGATGGGTAAACACCTCCAAAGTCTCATAAAAACAATAAATGCGGACAGAAACACTCCGTCCGCATAACAATACTAAAAAACTTCGGTATTGACCCGTGCAGACGGCACCCCACAGGTGAAAGCATCTCTGCTTTGCTTTATTTTACCTGACTATTATATTACATATACATTTGTTTGTCAAGCGTTAATTTCGATAAAATAAAATTTATTTTTTCAACTTGCTATTGCAATTTGCGATATTTAAAATTTTCCGAAAATTAAAACTCGAAATTCGGTCAAACTGAATTTCGAGTTTTCTGCAAACCGAGAGCAGAGAAGTCATTCTCTGCTCCGATTATTATGCTTTGTACGCCAAAATAATTATTTAACCATGCTTGCAACTTCTGCGGCAAAGTCATCCTGACGCTTTTCAATGCCCTCGCCCTTTTCAAAGCGAACAAATTTCTTGATTTCGATAGAACCGCCAAGCTCCTTAGCAGTATTCTGTGTGTACTGCTTGATGTTGATCTTATTGTCCTTAACGAACTCCTGGTCAAGAAGGCAGTTCTCCTTGTAGAACTTACCAATCTTACCCATAACAATCTTGTCAGCAATCTGCTCCGGCTTACCTTCGTTGATTACCTGCTGACGCATAACTTCTTTCTCATGCTCGATGATTTCTGCAGGAACTTCACTCTCATTGAGGTAAGGAGTGTTAAGAGCTGCAATCTGCATTGCAACATCCTTGCCGTATGCAACAAACTCCGGCTTTGCAGCAAGGTCTGTATCAAAGTTAACGAGAACGCCAATCTTACCGCCTGCGTGTACATAAGCAACACAAGCACCTTCCATACGCTCAAAACGACGAATCTGGATATTCTCGCCAATTGTGAGAACCTTTTCCTGAAGCATTTCAGCGATTGTCTGCTCTGAACCTGTTGCCTTGAGTGTGAGGAGAGCCTCAACATCAGCAGGGTTCTGCTCGATAATTGTGTTAGCACAAGCCTTAACAAAATCCATAAATGAATCGTTCTTAGCAACAAAGTCTGTTTCAGCGTTAACTTCTACAACAACACCTACTGAGAGGTCATCGTTTGTGCAAGCGTATGCAACGCCTTCTGCTGCTATTCTGCCTGCCTTCTTAGCCTGCTTAGCAAGTCCCTGTTCTCTTAAAAAGTCAACTGCTTTATCCATATCACCGTCGGCATTTGTGAGTGCCTTTTTGCAATCCATCATGCCGCAGCCTGTTTTTTCTCTTAATGTCTTTACATCCTGAGCTGTAAATGCTGCCATTTTGAAAACATCCTTTCAAATAAATTTATATAAAACGGGGTTATAATCACAAATGATTATTCAGCTGTCTCTTCCTCAACAGCTGCAGCGCCCATGCGGCCCTCTCTGCCTTCGATAACAGCGTTAGCCATTGCACCTGCAATAAGCTTTACTGCACGAATAGCGTCATCGTTACCTGGGATTACATAGTCAATCTCATCAGGATCGCAGTTTGTATCTACGATAGCAACGATCGGGATATTGAGCTTCTTTGCCTCTGAAACGGCAATTCTTTCTTTTCTTGGATCAACAATGAAAAGTGCGCCCGGCATCTCTGTCATATCCTTGATACCGCCCATGAACTTCTCAAGCTTCTCAATTTCGAGGTTGAGCTTAATAACTTCCTTCTTAGGAAGAAGATCAAATGTGCCGTCTTCCTGCATAGCACGGAGCTGCTTTAAACGAGCAATTCTTCTTCTGATTGTTGCAAAGTTTGTGAGCATACCGCCGAGCCATCTTGCATTTACATAGTAAGCGCCTGCACGCTCTGCCTCTTCCTTAACAGAATCCTGAGCCTGCTTCTTTGTACCTACAAAAAGAACGCTCTTGCCTTCTGCTGAAAGCTCACGAACAAAGTTGTAAGCTTCTTCAAGCTTCTTTACACTCTTCTGAAGGTCGATAATGTAGATACCGTTACGCTCAGTAAAAATGTACTCAGCCATCTTAGGGTTCCATCTTCTTGTCTGGTGACCAAAGTGAACACCTGCTTCAAGAAGCTGTTTCATTGAAACTACTGCCATAATAAAAATCCTCCTTAGGTTAAAACCTCCGCTGTGCCTTTGTTTTTATCAACGCAATAAGCAAATTCTATGAATCTGCCACCCTGTTGACAAGCACCAGCGTGCGAATTGCCTGTATATTATACCATAAAAGTAAAAAAATCAAGTGTTTTCGAAAAAGTTTTTTCAAAAACACCTGATATTTTCTTAAATATTAAATTGTATTCGGAAACTCCGATCAATACCACAAATCAAAGAATCTTACATTACCGATGCTTGTGATGTAATTCTGTGATTCATGCCAGCTGCTTGAACCGACATAGAAACAAAGAACTCTGTGCTGAACTGCCGAGCCGTTCTGATCAAAGATAAAGGAAACAGCATCTTTTACATCCTGATTCGGTGCATAATCAGTCGAACCGTAATACTGATATTCCGAAATAATTCTGTCAATTGATGTTGTGTTTGAACGGTTCATTGCGTCACGGATTGACTGTGCGATAAGGGCACAGCCTGTGTAACCCATTGAACCACCTTCGCCCATTACAAGTCTTTCGAGTTTCTCTCTGTCATAGCTTGAAAGAGAAACAGGAGAAGGACTGTAGGACGGATCCGGATTGGCGATACTTACAAGGTAGCCACTCTGATTACTGTCTGTATAGCCGTAATCCGATGAATTAGATGCGGAACTGCTGTTATCCGATGAACTGTCAACATAGCTTGTATAGCTCTGTGAAGTTTCTGACTCCGAAGGCTCTGACTTTAAACTTTCAGCCTTTTTGGAAGCCTGTGAACTTTCAGCTTTCTTCTTCGCAGTTTTTGCAGATTTAGTTTCCTTTTCAGTTGTTTTCTGTGTAGTCGCTGCGGATGTTGTTATCTCTTGGGTTACGGGGGCAGTAGTTTCTTCAACGCAGTTATCTGTAATAACGAGTGAAAAATCATTGATGTTACCGACTGCAAGCGAAGCAGCACGGCTATCTTCAAAAGCATCTACATCCGGTGCAAGAGTTGTTGTCGGAACAACAAGAGCAGCTGCCGCCAGAGATACCGCAATAGCATAGGATAATGCCTTAAAGCCTTTGCGTTTTGACTTCTTTTCGGGTTTGCGAGTTCTCTTTGAACTCTCCGAATTGTTGTCACATCCGTAGTGTTTATAGTTTGTCGCTCTCAAAAATTTATCCTCCCTGTGATTTTGCACATTAAGGTAACTACTATAACTGCCATCAAAGCAAGCGTATATACAAGATGTAGTTATCTGTTTAAAAATGTGCCAAGTCCTTTAGTCGTAAAATTTTATCAAACACACAATTGCAATTGTATTAAAGCACAAACTTTTGAAAATTGCAAGTTTGACAGAGGAAGATAAATTGTAACAATTGTAACCAAAATGTTACTTATGTGGTTTTAATTTCTTAAAAAAATAATGATTTGTGCATTATGCATAATTTAGCAAATATTTCTTAGGTTATTTTGCCTTAATGCGAAAATTTGAAAAAATTCAAAATTTAGCCCCAAAACGGGGTTTTTTCGGCTTTTTTACTGGCTTTGGAGTCTGGCAACTGATGATTACCGTATCCTCTCCTATGAGGTCAATTTTCTCCCACGGAATTATGTAGTCCTGACATTTTCCCACCAGACTAAAAAATCCCGGTCTGCCGAAAATAACAATTGACACTACAGTTGCGCATTTGGTATCCACAATAACATCGTCGATAAATCCTATTCTTGTTCCGTCACAGGCGCTTATGACTTCCTTATGTCTTAAATCGGTAAATCTGCAATTCATATAACCACTCCGAAATCTGTTTTTGATATACATATATATGAAAAGGAACGGTCATTATATTCATTGACATTTATATCATAATTTGTTAGAATTGAATCACAATATTTTCGCAAAAAAGGAGCGATAATTATGAATTATGTATTTATGACAGATGCCTCCTGCGACCTTACACAGGAGCTTGTTAACCAAATCGGCGTTGAAGTTCTTCCGATGGAATTTCATATGGAGGACAAGTCATATCTTCATTATCCGGATTGCAGAATGATGAGCCTCTCGGAATTCTACAGTAAGCTTAAAGAGGGTGTTGATTCAAAGACAACACAGATTAACTATGACAGCTTTTACAAGAGCTTTGAAAACTATCTTAAAGCCGGCAAAGATATCATTTACACAGGCATTTCAACAGGTTTGAGCGGAACATACAACACCTGTATGATGGCTGTTAAGGATTTAAAGGAAGTTTATCCGGACAGAAAGATTATTGCAATTGATTCTCTTTGCGATTCGGCAGGACTCGGACTTCTCATCTACCTTGCAGGCAAAAAATACAGCGAAGGCGCTACAATTGACGAACTAAAAGAATACATTGAAGACACCCGTATAAAAGTATGTCATTGGTTTGTTGTTGAAGACCTTGATCAACTCAAGAGAGGCGGTAGAATTTCCTCTGTTTCCGCAACATTCGGCAAAGCTTTGCAAATTAAACCTCTCATCAGTGTTGACGATGAAGGCCATCTTATCAATGTTGCAAAAATCAGAGGTAAGAGCAATGTTGTTCCGGCTCTTGTAAAACACCTTGAAAGAGATGCCGAAAATCTCAAAGACAGCGTTGTTATGGTTGCCCATGCGGATAATCCGGAAGGCGCCGAAGAACTTAAAAAGGCAATCAAGGGTAAGTGCAAGGAAGTTGTAATGACGGATATTGGTCCTGTAATCGGTACTCATGTAGGTTCGGGAATGCTGGCAGTCCTTTTCCTCGGCACAAGAAACCTTAAATCATAATCAAAATACAGCAAAATATGTAATAAGCGTGCAGTCTAAATTAAACTGCACGCTTTTCTTTTGTCAGTCCCTTGTGTAATATAAAAGGCACATTACACTTACGCCGACAAATCCGCCTATAAACAATCCGATAATTAATCCTGCAATCAATAATTTACCTCCTGACCATATTTTGACAATTATTATTTTCCGCTTGTGAGATAATAAGCAAAGGTAATAAATTTAATGGAAATGTTATTAGAACAGCATTCCGCAGGGGGAATAAAATGAAATCTGTTTACATAGATGTACTGATTACCGTAAATGTTTTCATTGACTTTATACTTATTTTATGCACCAAAAAGGCGCTTTGTATCAACACCTCGTTTAAAAAAATGTTGCTTGCGTCGCTTCTGGGGGGAGTGCAAAGTCTTATTGCACTTTTCCCTCCCCTGCCTTTCTTTTTGAATATACCTATCGATGTTTTATGTGCCGCCGGAATTGTGTTATGTGCATTCGGCAAGTGTCCGTTTAAGTGTTTTATCAAACGAACATCCGTGTTCCTTTCTCTCTCATTTTCATTCTGCGGAATTATGATGTTTCTGTACAACGCTTTCAAACCGAAAGGTATGGAAGTATACAACGACACAGTGTATTTTAACATTTCGCCCGTCCTCCTGATTATTTTAACTCTTGTCTGTTATTATATTCTCAAATTGACGAAAATATTGACGAAGGGGGGCAACGGTTCGGGAGTTTGCAAAGTTGAAATTAAGGTTAACGAACAAAGCTATTTTTCCCTGCAAAGATTGATACGGGTTGCAACCTTGTTGAACCGTTTTCGGGAAATTATGTCATTATTGCAGAACAAAATATTTTTGATGACTATGTTCCCGATGAAACCAAAACAAGGATTATTCCGTTTGAAAGCCTTGGCGGAAACGGAATTGTAAAAGGATTTCCTCCCGATAAGGTTAAAATTGACGGCAAGGAAATCTGCAAAAGCATTTATATAGGCATATGTAATGATGTATTGAAAGGAGATGTTAAGGCAATCATACCGTACGAACTTGTAAAAATATCAGAATAGGAGCAATGTTATGTTTTTAATGAAGGTTATTCAGAAAATCCGATTTGCACTCGTTATTGAAAATGAAATATTCTACATTAACGGCAGTGAAACTCTTCCCCCACCGCTTACACGAGAAGAAGAACAGCATATTATGGAGAATATTGCAAAAGGAGACAGTAAGGCAAGAGAACCGCTTATTGTCCACAATTTAAGACTTGTGGTATATATTGCAAAAAAGTTTGAAACTCCGAATGCAAGTGCGGAGGATTTGATTTCAATAGGCACAATCGGACTTATCAAGGCGGTGAACACCTTTTCTCCCGAAAAGAATATTAAGCTTGCAACCTACGCATCAAGATGTATTGAAAACGAAATTCTGATGTTTTTACGAAAATCATCGCAACTGAAAAATGAAGTGTCAATTGACGAACCGCTGAACACGGACTGGGACGGCAATGAACTGCTTTTATGCGATGTTCTCGGAAGCGATCCTGACACGGTAAACAGAAATATTGAATGCGAGCTTGAAAAAAGTCTTGTTTTACAGGCAGTTTCAAAGCTTCGTGACCGAGAATGTCTTATTATGGAGTTAAGATTCGGGCTTAACGGACGAAAGGAACACACGCAAAAGCAGGTTGCCGACAAGCTTGGAATTTCGCAGTCTTACATATCAAGGCTTGAAAAGAAAATTATTCGCCAATTAAAAATTGAGCTTGACAAAGCAGTATGATTTTTGTCTGAACCCGAACCAATAACATATTTCGTATTAAAAACGAGAGCAGCAGGCAATTTTGTCCTGCTGCTCTCGTTTTTTATAAAACAGTATCTGAGGGATTGGTGACAGTATCAGAATCATTATTATCTCCGTCACCCATAATATCGTCAATTCCGTCTTCAATATCATCCATCATATCCGAACCCGAATTTCCTGTTTCATTTTCTTCGTTACCGATGAAACCGTCCGAATCTGAAACTTCTCCGTTTTCAGTCATACTTTTTGAAGTTTCCTGCGTATTTGATGTTTGTGAAGTTTGACTTGTTGTGTCAGTCATACTGTCGTTTTTATTATTGCCGCAACCAGTGATAAGACATACTGAAATTAAAGCTACGGCAAACAGACCTAAAAATTTTTTCAAACTAATCAATCCTTATAAAAATAAAATGGTACTGAATCAACAGCACCATTATTATTTACGGAATTTTTCGTAATATTTAATTTGGAATTTAATAATTTTAATCTTTGGCAATAACAAGATGAGGGTACGGAATTGTGATACCGTTTTTATCAAACTCTTTCTTGACATTTTCTTGCAGGAAGAAATAAACCTCGTAGTAATCATCAGGAGTTGCCCATGCAAAAACCTTAATCTGCACTCCGCTGTCAAGATGTTCACCGACTCTTACAGTAGGTTCGGGATCTTTTAAAATCATCTCATTTGTTGCCATAAGGTTGAGAATAATCTCACGCACCTTGTCGATATCATCATCATAGCTTACCGAGAAAGTACAGTCAACCCTTCTCTGCTCAACCATTGTGCAATTTACAACATTGTTTGATGTGAGTCTTGAATTAGGAATTGTCACAAGCTTATTATCAAGTGTATGCACAGTTGTTGAGAAGATATTGATTTCCTCAACCGTTCCCTTTACTCCCTCAAAATCAAGAATATTACCCGACACAAACGGTTTGTTTATCAAAATTACAAGTCCGCTGACAACATTTTTCAGCAAATCCTGTAATGCAAGACCTGCCGTAAGAGCTGCCGCACCGAGTGCCGTAATAAGCGACGCAACATTCACACCGATTGTTCCGAGTGCAGTTACTGCAACAATGAAATAAAAAATCACCTTGAGAACGGACAATACAAAGCCTTCGGCTGTACCGTCCATTCGTGATTTATTAAGGATTTTTCGGAGAATCCCTATAATCAACTTGGTAATTATATATCCGATAACAATTACAGCTACACACACAAGAGCCTTTGAAAGATATTCAAGCAACTTTTCTTCAGTGATATTCATATCTACACCTCTGCATCAACAAGAAATTCGGAAATCTTCTCTCCGTTCTCATAAACAGAAACCACTATATTGCCGTTTTCATCAAAAGAAACGCTCTTACCTGTGCGAACACCGTTTTCGTAATTGCTCACATCAATAAGATTTCCGTTTCTGTCAAATCTTGCACCATAGCCGTCAGGAGTATTATTATCCCACTTACCCGCATGCATTGTACCGTCACTCAGTCTGTAACCGACACCGCCGCCGTTGCGTGAATTATCGGTCCAGTTTCCAACATAATTTATACTGCCGTTGTTATAATAGCAAACGCCGAATCCGTTGCGCCTGTCATCAAGGTATTCACCGTCATATGAGGTCATACCGTCAGGAGAAACCGTTCTGCCTCTGCCTGTTCTGCAATTATTTTCATCAAGATTACCGAAATAGGTGTATCTTCCTGATTTAGTAAGAATCACAACGTCACAATGGGGTTCTTCTTCGTTTACAATTTCAGGATTTTCTTCATCGGATTCTTCTGTCGGCACATCTTCTATTTGGCAATGTGTACCGATATTTGCTTCAACTTTTTCAAAATCAGTTTCTTCATCTTCGGAAGCTTCACCGGAGCTGTCAACAGTTACAACACTTTCGGAATCTTCTGTCTGTTCATCTGCTGTTTCTGCGACAGCGTCTGTATCATCTGCAATTTCATGTTCTGAAATTTGAGAATTTTCTTCAACCTCATCATCCGAAAGCTGTTCGTCTTTCTCGCCTGTTACAATTTTAACTTCCGCCGGTTCAAAATCTTCTTCGGCAGTATGATTTATAATTTCACCGAACAAATCCTTATTTGTTTTGTGAGCCTCAACAAGAATTTTCTCGATAATATCGTATGCCGAATAATCTTTCTTACTCACGGGTTCAGCCGTGTCGGAAACATTTGGAATATCTTCGTCCGTAAGATAAGTGCAATCTTCAAGATTATAAGCATTTTCAGGAACAAAATCATTTTTGAACAAATCACCGTTAAACACAAATCCGCTGTTGCCGTAGGATTTTTTCTCCGTAAACGGCATATCTGACGGTAAAAAACTTGCATCATACCAGAGCATACCCACATTTGAATATATCAAAACCCTTGAATTTTCGTTTGACTGCTTATCAGACGGGAAAAGAGTTTTTACGGAAACAATCCCGTTATCGTCAATATCTTCGGTGACAAGAGTTATAATTCCGCTGACTTTGCGTGGATATATTCTCGTGATAAGCTTATCTGCAATGCTTCTGTTAAAATATTCCGTGCGTAACCATGTATGATTACGGTCAAAAAATTGTCTTTTGAATACAATTCCCCTGTCATTGTAAGTTATAACAGAATAAACTCCGCCTGTTGCCCTTTTTACGGACTGATAAGGACGATTATCCCTTGTTACCTTCCACGAAAGCGGTTCATTCTTCGTCAGCAGACAAGACATCTTGTAATCCATACCGTGAAGTTCGATTTCGGTAATTTCTTTTTGCTCTTTGCAGCCTGAATTAAAATAGTTTGCACGGACACCCGCAAGTGCATCATTCTTAAAATCAAGTTTTTCATAGTCTGAAACAAGAACGGAATATATAATTAAGCCGTCAGTCAGCTTTTGAGATTGTTCAAGCATTATGAATTATTCCTTTCAAGAAAATTCTGTGTAGCGTAACCCTAAAAGAAAATAAAGGGCGAACAATGTCCGCCCTGAAATAATCGAGTTATATTTAAATCAGATAGAAATTGTCATAGCAATCTTGTAAAGCTCTTCATCAAACACACGAGGCATATCAAGTGCTTCGTTGATATCAAGATCAACAATCTTGCCGCCCTGCATTACAACAACTCTGTTACCGATATTCTGCTCAAGAAGTTCAACAGCCTTAAAGCCCATCTGGCTTGCAACAACTCTGTCACGAAGTGTCGGAGAACCGCCACGCTGTACATGACCGAGGATTGTAGCTCTTGCCTCGATACCAAGACGCTGTTCTACATACTTTGCAAGATCTCTTACACCGCCGACACCCTCGGCAACAACAACGATAAAGTGTTTTTTACCTGTTTTCTGAGTGTTGATGATTCTTGCAATTACATCTCTTTCAATATTGTACTGAACCTCAGGAACGAGGATAGCTGTAGCACCTGTTGCGATACCTGTCTGGAGAGCAATATCACCGCAGCGTCTGCCCATAACCTCAACAACAGAACAACGGTCGTGTGACTGTGCTGTATCACGGATACGGTCAACCATCTGAATAGCTGTATTCATAGCTGTATCAAAACCAACCGTGTATTCGGAGCAGGCAATATCGTTATCAATTGTGCCGGGAACACCGATACAGTTAATACCTGCGTTTGTAAGGCAACGAGCACCTCTGAATGAACCGTCACCGCCGATTACAACAACACCGCTTACACCGATGCTTCTGCAAAAATCGGCAGCTCTCTGAATACCGGCAGGAGTAGCGTACTCTTCGCTTCTTGCTGTGTAAAGCATTGTACCGCCGTTACCGATGATATCAGATACACTTCTGAGGTTCATTTCCTCAACATCACCGTTGAGCAAACCATTATATCCACGGTAAACACCGTAAACCTTCATTCCTTTATTTATACCGGCACGAACTACAGCTCTGACAGCCGCATTCATACCGGGAGCATCGCCGCCGCTTGTTAATACTGCAATTGATTTCTGTGTCTGTGACATTATAATCTACCTCCATAGGTTATTAACTTCTACCATTATAATACAATTGTTTTTGTTTACAAGTGGATTTTCGCAATTTTAAAAAATAAAAGATTTTATTACAAAAGCATTTAATTCTTTTTACCGTTTTGTTACAAAAATATGTAAATTTGTTCATAAACACACTGCTTTCACCTCTCTATTTCGATAAAATAACAATATTTTGTAACAAAGCATGTAAGTTTGTTGACTTTTAAATTATGAGGTTTTATAATTATACTTGGATAAAAGACAGATTTTGTGCCTGTCTTGCGACAAGTCACCTGAGTGACAATTTTTCGGGAGGATAATTTATATGACTAAGTTATATTTGGCTATTCCCTGTTATAACGAAGAAGAAGTTCTGAGGGATTCGGCGGAAAAACTGCTAAACAAATACAGCACGATGATGGCAGAGGGCAAAATTTCTGCCGACAGCCGTATTGTGTTTATTGATGACGGCTCAAAGGACAGGACATGGGAGATTATTTCAGAACTCCATACAGAAAATCCTATTTTCCAGGGCATTAAGCTTTCAAGAAACAGAGGTCACCAGAATGCACTTCTCTGCGGTCTTATGACTCTCAAAGATAAGGCTGATGCTGTTATTTCAATTGACGCAGACCTTCAGGACGATATCAATACCTTTGATGAAATGGTGGCAAAGTACGAGGACGGTTGCGATGTTGTATACGGTGTTCGTTCTAAAAGAGAAACAGACACATTCTTCAAGAGATTTACAGCAGAAGGATTCTACAAAATTCTTAATCATATGGGTGCTAAGGTTATTTTTAACCACGCTGATTTCAGACTTATGAGCAAGAGAGCACTCAACGCTTTTTCATTATATAAGGAAACAAACATCTTCCTTCGCGGTATGGTTCCGATGATCGGCTTTAAGTCTGATATTGTTACTTATGAGCGCTCCGAAAGACTTGCAGGTGAAAGTAAATATCCGTTAAAGAAAATGCTTGCACTTGCGTGGGAGGGTATTACATCTCTCAGCATTCAGCCAATCAGAATAATTACATGGCTCGGTGCAATCGTGTTCGGTATCAGCCTTATTATGATTATCTACTCACTCATCAGCTTTTTCTGCGGTTGGACTGTAAGCGGTTGGTCAAGCCTTTTATGTTCAATTTGGGCAATCGGAGGACTTCAGCTCCTTGCAATCGGTGTTATAGGCGAATACATCGGAAAGATTTATATGGAAACAAAGCGCAGACCACGATTTATTGTTGAAAAAGTGCTTGATGACGATGAACAGTAATAGAATCACCAAAGTCCTGACAGGAATTTTCGGTGGCATATTTTCGCTGTGCTTTGTTTTCCTGTTTATAGATATTATCATAATCGGCTTTGACGAAAATGTTGACGGTATGGATACCGCAAAAGCTTTTCTTGATTCATTCAGAAAGCCTAAACAACAAACAGAAAAACAGGCATAATTTAATAAAGTTTTCAAGTTACAGCCGAAACTGTCACTTGTTTTTTGTCATAAAATCAATGTTACAACATTACAAACTTTTTCATTAAAAATCAATATTTTCGTTTGCAATTTATTGTAATGATGCCTAAATTATGCTATTATTACTATATGTGCAATGATTTGCAAATTTCAAGCTTGAAAGGTAAAAATTATGGATTATGAAAAGCTGAAAAAGAGGGATACCTCGCTGGACATTTTGCGAATAATCGCAGCCTTTACCGTTTTATCGGTTCATTTTTTCCTACACAACGGATTTTACAGCCAAACAATCGAAGGGACACCGATGTATGTTGCTGTTGTAATGAGAACCCTGTTTTCCGTTTGCGTTCCCTTGTTCATGTTGCTGACAGGTTATTTGATGAGTAAAAAAGACTGAGTAAAAAGTCTATTCGGGAATTACGAAAAACACTTGTTGTTTTTGAATCTCAACACTTGCGTGTATGATTTACAAAAACATTGCACAAGGTGATGTTTTTGACCTGAAATCTTTCATACTCGGAACGCTTGATTTTACCGGTTCAAACTACTCCTGGTACATTGAAATGTACATAGGGTTGTTTCTGCTTGCACCGTTCCTTAATCTTGCTTACGGAAAACTTAAAAGCAAAAAGCAAAAGCAGGTACTCCTTGTAACGGCTGTCTTTCTGACAATCATCCCCTCGTTATTTAATATTTTCAATTTTGGTTCACTTGATTGGTGGACTAATCCGACTTCATCTGATGAGTTTCAGAAACTTGTCCCAAGCTGGTGGCAGGGATTCTACCCCGTTGCATACTACTTTGTGGGTTGTTACATAAGAGAATACGGATTGAAAATGAAAACAAGAACAATGCTTGTACTCTTTGTTTTTTCACTTTTCGTATTCAGCACATTCAATTATTTCAGAAGCTACGGCACAACATTCAAATCGGGTACATACATTTATTGGTACGGATTTGAACCGTTTGTTTTATCTGTACTGCTTTTTCTCTTGATTAAGAGAATCAGGACCGATAACTTCCCGAAAGCCGCTAAAATTGCACTATGGAAAGTTTCTGACCTTGCACTTGGAATTTATCTTATTTCCTTTATTTTTGACAGCATTGTTTACCCCGTACTCTGCGAAAAAGTAATATTAATGCCTGACAGACTTCCGTATTACTTTGTTACGGTTCCGATAGTTTTTGTGCTTTCCGCCGCCGCATCATTTATTATGAATCTTGTTGCAAAACTGCTTATTGACGGTTTTAAATCGCTTGCGAACATAATAAAGGATTTGCGTTCAAAGCCTGATAAAGGAAAGTGGCAGCACATAATTTTTGCTGTGCTTATGGCTTTTGCTATTGGATTTTCACTTTGGAAATGCTATTACGGTTTTGGCGGTAACGACGAATCGTTTTATCTTACAATCCCACACCGATTAACTCTCGGTGATTCGTTGCTCGGTGACGAATGGCACCTCACACAGCTTTCAGGATTTCTACTTTTGCCGTTCGTATGGCTCTACACAATGATTACGCAGTCTACTGTCGGAATAATCTTTGCGGCAAGAGTTTTCTATGTAATCTGTCACGCTGTTATTGTGTGCGTTATCTATTCAAGACTTAAAAAGTACGGATATTTCTCAGTATTCGGTTGTGTGCTTTATTTCCTCTTTACACCGTTTGATATTATGGCATTGAGTTATAACACAATGGGACTTGATCTAATTGCGCTCACGGGTGTTTTAATGGCAACAGCCGATTATTCAAAAAAATTACCGCTCATAATCAGCGGACTTGCATTTGCAGGCGCAGTTCTCTGCTGTCCGTACCTTGCGGCAGTTTATGTAATGTATATTATTGCAATAGGAGTTCACTATGTAATTAAGAAAACTGCCCTTAATAAAAATGTGTTCAATTCTGAACTTTTCTCGATTAAGACTTTTCTGTGGTTTACCTTGGGAGCAGGAATACTTGCGGCTATTTTCCTTGTATTTGTACTTTCAAGAGTAAGTATTAATGAGATTTTCTCAAATCTCCCCTATCTTCTTGCCGATCCCGACCATCCGCAAATGGGCTTTATGGCAAAGATGAACTACTACTTTAAAACAATCGTAGGATGTCACACTCATTTTAAATATGTACTTATGGCATACGGTGCTACCGCAATTGTTATGTTGCTTGACAGAAAGAGAAAACAACACCGTTCGATTTATCTTATTCTTACAAGTGCAATCGTTATTTTGGCGCTTGTAATGTTTATGCCGACAATGACAAGCGTTTACTACAATGCGATTATGTTCCCGATGATTTTCATGGGCATCACAGCGTATGTTCTTTCTGAAAATAAGCAAAGAGAACTGTTTGCTTCACTCTTTGTTCTCGGAATTTTTTATTCTGTTGCATTGTGTTTCTCTTCAAATCAGTATTTTTATGTAACTGCAATGGCTTGCACCGCATCAAATATTGCAAGCTTTGTATTCATCGGCAATCTGATTAAAGAAATGAAAGCAAATCCCGATAATCTTGACTACGCTGTTCCGTGTAAATATTTAGCATTCGTGATGACTGCGTTTCTGATTATTCTGCAGGCTTGTTTTCAGATTACCGTCAAGGCAGAACATTGCTTCTGGGACAGTGAACCGAAACAGCTGACACAGATAATTCAGAACGGCCCTGCAAAGGGTATAAAAACAACACCGAATAACGCACAAACCTATGAGCAGATTTATGCCGATATCAGTCAGTATCAGAATCTTGAAAAAGGAAACATACTGTTCCTTACGCAAAAAACATGGACTTATCTTGCGGCGGAAGATTTCCCTTACGGAACGCTTTCGGCATATGTTACGGGTGAAAATCAGAACAGTCTTGCAAGACTTCGCTCATATTATTCGGTAAACAGCAAAAAAATTCCGAAATATATCTACATTCCGAAGGACTCAGAGTGGGATAATCTTCAGCAGATTCTTCTTGAGGCACAGCAGAACGGTTACTCTTTGAGCGAAAACGAAGTTTCGTATAAACTTGTAAAATAAATAATATTTTACAGATTTCAGACATAAATATCACGCAGGGATAAAAATTATGATTTCTGCGTGATATTTTTTGTTTTTCAGCACATATTCTTGAAAATGTACAAATAAAAAACTTGTTTTTTTTGTGAATTATGGTATAGTGAATTATGATAGGCAAGAAGGGCTTGTCACAGAATTTGGTCGCATTTTTGTGAAAATTTTAAGTTGGGGGCATAATCATGGATATTAAGCAGACTTATAACGAATGGCTTGAAAACGCAGTTGAGGACAAAGACCTTACGGCAGAGCTTGAAAGTATAAAAAACAACGAAGATGAAATTTATGATCGTTTCTACACAGCTTTAAAATTCGGTACCGCAGGCCTCAGAGGCATTATCGGTGCAGGTACTAACAGAATGAATATTTATGTTGTTCGTCAGGCTACACAGGGACTTGCTAACTATGTGCTTAAAAAGTACGGCAATGGTTCTGTTGCAATTTCTCACGACAGCAGAATTAAAGCAGATTTATTTATGAATGAGGCGGCAAGAGTTCTTGCGGCAAACGGCATTAAGGTTTACATCACATCAGAACTTCAGCCTACTCCCGTTCTCTCTTACCTCGTTCGTTACTTTAAATGTCAGGCAGGTATTATGGTTACAGCCAGCCACAACCCTGCAGCATACAACGGCTATAAGGCATACGGCGAGGACGGTTGCCAGATGACTGATGTTGCCGCAAACACTGTATATGACGAGATTTCAAAGCTTGATATGTTCAAGGATGTTAAAATTACCGATTTTGACGAGGCAGTTAAGAGCGGCATGATTGAATATGTTGACGAGAGTGTTTATGACACATATCTTGAAAAAGTTATGGAACAGCAGGTTAACCCCGGCGTTTGCAAGGGTGCAGACCTTAAAGTTGTTTATACACCGCTTAACGGTACAGGTAATAAGCTTGTAAGAAAGGTTCTCGGCAAGATTGGTGTTAATGATGTAGTTGTTGTCCCCGAGCAGGAACTTCCTGACGGCAACTTTACAACATGTCCTTATCCGAACCCTGAGATCAAAGAGGCACTTGCAAAAGGTCTTGAGCTTTGTGAAAAAGAACAGCCTGACCTTCTCCTTGCAACCGATCCTGACGCTGACCGTGTAGGTATTGCCGTTAAGGATTATGACGGCAGTTACAGACTCATTTCAGGTAACGAGGACGGTGTAATGCTCACAAATTACATTCTCTCTTGTAAAAAGGCAAGCGGTAAGCTTCCTGAAAAGCCTGTTGTAGTAAAAACTATAGTTACCACAAAACTCATCAACAAGCTTTGCGAAAAATACGGCTGTGAACTCAAGAATGTTCTTACAGGCTTTAAGTATATCGGAGAAGTTATTCTCAACCTTGAGAAAAAGCATGAAGAAAACAGATATCTCTTTGGTTTTGAGGAAAGCTACGGCTATCTTTCAGGCACATATGTAAGAGATAAGGATGCTGTTGTTGCATCAATGCTCGTTTGTGAAATGGCAGCTTACTATAAGAAACAGGGCAAGTCACTTGCTGAGGTTATAGACGGTCTTTACGAAGAATTTGGTTACTACCTCAATCAGACATACTCATTCGAGTTTGACGGTGCCGCCGGTATGCAAAAGATGTCTGATATTATGACAGCTGTAAGAGATAACACACCAAAGAGCATTGCAGGCTACGATGTTGTTAAGGTTTCCGACTATTTTCTCAGGAAAGAAACAGATGTTGCAACAGGCAGCGTTACCGACATTGACCTTCCTAAGTCAAATGTTATTGCTCTTCACCTTGCGGATGACAACGCTGTTATTATCCGTCCAAGCGGAACTGAGCCAAAGATTAAGCTCTATATTACTTCAGTCGGTAAGGATAAAGATAATGCTGCAGAAATCTGTGAAAAGCTTGTTGTTGCAAGCAAAGAGATTCTCGGCGTTGAGTAATTGGAATCGACATATAATAGTTGCACCTAAAGTTAAGGGGACAGATTTTTCTGTCCCCTGTTTTTATGTGTATTTTATCAAAAACGCAACTCCCCTATTTCTCGTGATAATACATTGTATAACACGCAAAACGGAGGTGACTGCTGTTGCAGTCACCTCCGTAATCGGTTGATTTATAAATAGCAATTTTTAAAGGGGTATGTTGTTATTTTAAATTAAATAATATGCCCTTTGGACTCATCTCCAATATCGGATATTATGCCCTCAACAATAATAACTTTGTATTACATTGGACTTATCTCCGTTCTTAAATTTGAATATAAAAGTCTTTTGACCGTTAAAATTCATAATATCAATCAGTACAAAGATTGCTTAAAAGCTTATCAACTTTTCCTCTGAATCAATTGTACCGGTCCTTAAACTAAGTCTTCGGAATTTCGGACTGTCAGCCTATATAGTCATCGGAATTAACTCCTTTTACTTTAGCTTCGACTAACTGTGTTTATACATCTGAGTATGTATACTACAATCAAACTATAAGACCTAAATTCTCATTGGAATAATCTCCTGTTGTTTGCAGATTTCTATGTCATCCCGACATTTTCTTTACTGCTAATCAATGCTTTATTTACGACTTATATTAACTTTTCGTCAAATCAATATCAGTAACCGTATACCGTCAATTCCGTTAATGGATTTTATTTTTGACTTTGTATCGGTTTAAAATCTCAAGCATACATCGGAATATCTCCAATCTTGTCGCATAAGCGAGATTTAATTTAAGTTCTTATCTCATCGGAATTATCTCCTGACACTTTAGTTTACCTTGAATTTTAGAAATCAGATTGAAATTTACGGTTTCACTCTGTATTATAAGTTTCCAAATTTACATTCCGTTTGAACTGCTTATTAAATTCAGCCTCTTACATTCTTTAAATTCAGACTACTCTGTGTGCTGTTGTATAAGCTGCTCATCCATTGGTTTTAGTATTAATTTCCATTGGACTTATCTCCGTTTCGGACTTATTTTGCTTAAATAACGATTAAGCTTTCATTGGACTAACCACCAATTTTTAGATTTCAATATATATTAAGTTATAATTAAAATTCCGTTCTCCCGAGTATTAAATTCGATAACCTTTAATGCTTAATTGGACGAATTTCAATCATAAGATGTAGATTGCTAAAGACGAATTCGGAATGCTCTTGCGATTAAAAATTAATAAATATGTTTTTATAACATCAAAATAATCAGCTGTTCCGACAAAACAAGTAAGAATTAGAAGATCATCTCTTAGAATACACGGGCTGTAGAGTTAGGTGGTAAGCTCCGCATATAATCTCTGATTTGTTTGAAGTAAGGTTTTCTTGCTTTCATTTTTAAAACCTCCTTAAGTTCTTTTCTTTGTCTATATTATACAGTTAGTTGTCCACATTGTCAACACTTTTATTAAAAATATTTATAATTTTATTTTTAGAAAATCTATTGAAGTAAAATTTACATTGTGTTATAATAAAAATGTTGGGGTGTTTATCAGTCGGCAACTTTTTTGAGTGCCGACTTTTTCTTTTTATATACTTCAGAATGCCTAAAATATTGATTATAACTAAACTTTAGTGTATTATTATGATGTCATAAAGTATTAAAGAGGTCATAATTGTGAACGATAAATTGCATATCAGAACGGCACAAATAAGCGATGCCGAAGAATTGCTCGCCATATACAAACCATATATTGAAAACACGGCAATCACATTTGAATACGATGTTCCAAGCATTGAAGAATTTGCAAATCGCATAAAAACTACGCTAAAAAGGTACCCTTATATTGTAGCCGAACTCAACGGAAAAATTGTCGGCTATGCGTATGCCGGAGTTTTCAAAGGCAGAAAAGCTTATGATTGGTCAGTTGAAACAAGTATTTATATCCGCCTTGAGAATCACGGAAACGGAATCGGCAGAAAACTCTACGAAAAGCTCGAAGAAATTCTCACAAAGCAGGGTGTGACAAATGTAAATGCTTGTATTGCATACACTGAACATGAGGATAAACATCTGCATAACGACAGTGTTTGCTTTCACAAAAAACTCGGTTATAAAACTGTCGGTATTTTTCATAAATGTGCCTACAAATTTGATAAGTGGTACGATATGATATGGATGGAAAAATTTATTGCCGGACACAGTGCTAATCCAAATGATATTATCCCCTACCCTATGCTGAATTGTTAACAGAACCATAAAATATAAGTATCCCCGAAAAGTTCGATAAAAACTTTTCGGGGATTGAATTTGTCAATAAAAATGGGTACTGTCTTAATATTGCTTACAATTACTATAAGCTGAAATTTTTAATAATATCCCACTTAATAATGCAATTTAGAATTATTTTTCAAGCTTTGCAAAACTGTCTTTGCAGACATATCCTGCATATTCTCCGAGATCAATTTGCTTGATATCGTGACTTACATGTCTCTCGCTTACAGGAATCATTTCCATATAGTCTCCGTAAAGATACTTCAGGTACTTATCATATTCTTTAGGAATAGGCAGTTTTGCATTTTCAAAATCAACCCATATCGCCTCATCAAGCCATTCAGCAGGAAAAGCTCCTCTTGAAACATTTCTTCCCATACTGTCAAACAGATATTTCGGATTTTTCATATTCTTATGAAGTGAAATAAGTTTGTTTTGAACCTTTTGCAAAAATCCAAGCGGAAAAATCTTTCTCAGAATATTCGCACACAAAGAAGAAAATCTGCTGTTTGCATTCACCGAAGTGCCTCTCCACTTATCAAGCACCAGCCATCTTGAGCTTGCAGTTGCTTTCATATGAATTTTTCGTAAGAAAGCATTGTTTGAAGTATAATCCTGTGCAAGCACATCAAGAAAAATTCCGTTATGAATATTGGGAAATCTTGATGTAAACTCAGTAGAAAGCAGAGTATCGTTTATTCGCAGTTTTGTAAAAGGAAAATGGCTGTTTTTTTCATTTTTTTGAGTCTGTGCAAAAAGATAATTCGGGAGTTCACTCGGCAATACCGAAAGAAACCTGTCGTAATCTTTTCTAAGCATCATAACATCTGCATCATCGTCCCACGGAATAAAGCCTTTATGCCTTACTGCACCCAAAAGACTTCCTCCGCCCAAGAAATACTTTATGTTATGCTTTTTGCAAATTCTGTCAACCTCAAGTAAAAAGCCCAGAAGTATCTGTTGAATATCATTAAGCTTGCCGTCATATGAATCGGAAAACATAAATATACTGTCATCATCCATTACCTCGTGTCCCGAAATAAGGAGTGCGTCCTTGTAGTTGACCATTGATAACCAACCAAGCTTTTTAAGTCTTGTGCAGTCAATGGCACAGCCGTCCGTAGAATCACCTGCAGAAGTTATGTTAACCTCACACTCATCAAAAGCATCCGAAAGCGTGAGTGAAAATTCTGCCGAATTTACGGTTGAAGTATCTGAGCAGGCGTTATACACCTGATTGTTCTCACCGTTACAAAGAACAAACAGAACAGCAGAAATCAAGTCATTAATACTTATATAAGACACTTTAGGTGATCTATTCTTAACATTCAAAGATTTTCCGTGAACAGCCGATTCCAGCATATTCCTTACAAAATCGGAACTTGAATTTGCAGATATAATCTTGCCGCTTCTAACTGCTTTGATTGAAAAATCATACATATGAGATGCAGAAAAATAAAGATTCTCAACAGACTGAATCAGCATTGCTTTTAATGAATCCGAATTAAAAGCGGAATGTGTTTTTCTTTTTCGGAAATAACAAAATCTTTTCCGAGTGTTCCGTAAATTGAGGCGTCTGACACAAGAACAGTTTCTTTTATCTTTAACGCATTGACAGCCGAGATAATATTATTTGCCCTGTTGATATGATTTTTAAATACATCAACATCTTCAACTCTATCAGAAAGCAAAAATCCCGTTTCAATGAGTATATCTCCGCATTTATTAACCGAATGAAGTGAAGAATACTTTACGATGGAAAAATCTGATGAATTGATATAATCGAATCTCCTGTCGTAGCTTTCGTTATCCTCTACAAGCAAAAATACAGCTATGCCTGCTTGTTTTTTAAGTTAACCATGCGAAGCGATGATACAAGAGAAAAGGCGAGTTCTCCGCCTCCTGCTATAAAAACAGATTTTCCGAATAATTTACGGATGTTCAAATTTTTATAACGCAAAGCTACAAGTGCTCTGTCCTGTTCAAATTGGTTAAGTAACAACTCAGACATAACTGTATTCCTAATTTCTGTTATTAATTTTCTTCAAGAATTCCGACTGCTCTTCTTATTCCTTCTTTAAGGTCAACAAGAGGCTTCCATCCAAGGCTGCAGAGTCTTGAACTGTCAAGAATTTCGGGAGTTTTTGCAAGAGCGGAAGTATCAACCTCAGGCTCCTTTTCATCTTCGGGATTGGCAAAAGCCAAAGTCATATTTCTCTCAGGGAAAACCTCACAAGCTGTCTTTGCAAAATTTCTTATTGTTGTATCTGATTTTTCATAAGAAATGTTATACGGTGTAACATTTTCACCGTTAAGCATAATGTATATAAGAGCAGAAACCGTGTCTGTAACATAGCAGAATGAACGGTTAGCCGCACCGTTGCTTTTGAGAAGAATATTTTCGTGACGAACAACATTTGCAATAAACTGCGCCCAGACACGATCATCCGTAAGACTGCTGGCACCGTAAATATAGCTCGGTCTTGCAATCTTTACATTGAGTCCAAACTGTTTGCAATAGCTTGCGGCAAGAGTTTCAGACGCTCTCTTACCCACTGCATAACAATTTTTATAGGAAGTAAAATCAATATAACCGATATCATCTTCGGAAATACTGTTTTTACCATTGTGCAAAGCACCGTAAACTTTAAGGCTTGAAACAACAAGTACAGACTCACTTTTGCTTTCAAGAGCAAAATCAAGAATGTTTGATGTACCGCTGAGATTTGCGTTAATAGTGCCTACAGGATCGGTTTCAAATTGAATGTTGCTTGCCTGACTTGCGGCATGAATAATAAAATCCGCTCTCTCACATTCAATATTATTTGTAACATCGGCAACAACGAGCTCAATGTCATCTCTTTCAAGAAGAACGCCAAACTTTTTCTCGGCTCTCTCTCTGTTTCTTACGAACGCAAGGAGCTTGATGTTATTGTTATAAAAGTCATTTCTTGCGAGAAATGTGAGAACAAGATAATAACCGATAAATCCTCCTGCACCGGTTATAAGAACAGTTTTACCGTTAAATCTGTTCCAATCAACATTTGTATTTGTAATTTCTTTAATATCGGAAAAAACCGTCTTTTTTATATTACTTTGAACATTATAATCCATATTTAAGTTCTTCCTTTGCAAACTGCTTGTAGTTTTCATAATAGAACTGTGATCGCAATGTTGTGAGATCCTCAGGTGTTGTTACCTTAATGTTGAATCTCTCGCCAAGGAAAAGATGAACCTTTTCGCCTAGCTCAATAAAAAGTTCACTTGAGGAAACAGGGTTTGTAATACCTCTCTTATAAGCTTCTTCGTGAGCCCAAAGAATTCTTTCCATTGTATATCCCTGCGGAGCCTGTGTAATGTACATTGTACTTCTCTGGTAACTCTTGCCGCAGGTTTCTCCGTCCTCACTGTAAAGAAGTGAATCAATACTCGGAGTAACAGGAACGGCTGTTTTGTACTTTTTTGTATCCTTAATACAGTTAGTGATGAGTTCTTCGCTGAGCATAGGACGAACACCGTCACAGATAAGGATGATATCCTCAGGATCTTTTGAAAATTCGGCAGTAGCCATTACGCCGTTGTGAATAGAATCAAAACCGTTAGCACCGCCCGGAACAACAGCCTTTACCTTTGGAACATTGAATGCCTCAATAAGCTCATTAAGGTAGCCGATCCAGTCAGCCTTACAGGCAACAACAATCGCATCAACCTTAGGATGACGGGCAAAATGCTCCATTGTGTGAATAATAATCGGCTTTCCGCCAACCTCAAGAAACTGTTTAGGCATATCGGAATATTTCATTCTTGCACCGATACCGCCTGCAAATAACATAGCTGTAACCATAGTAAGACAATCCTTTCAAAACACAAATCAGACTTCACTTTATAAAATGCAGTCAAATTTATTTTTTCAACAGCAGAATTACGCAGTAAAAAACGCGTCTGCACTTTGATATAACTATTAATATGATACCACATTAATGCTTTTTTTGTCAACAAAAATACTTTGTACGAATGTTTTAATCGACTTTGCCGGTTTACGGTGAATTTCTTATACCGTATTTTCAAAATGCTTTTTATTTAGGCACATCATTTTGACGCACAATTTAATATTTTTCATACCTTATAAAATTAATGCGAAAAAATGCGAGAATAAGTAAAATTGTTTTATTCTTTATTCCCATTTTTCTTTTAAGTATATATAAATACAGAAAATTTTGATAAAATAGAAAAAATTGCAGAAAGCTGTGTTATTTATGTTTGACAAAAATTTGATTGATTTATCGGTTATGTCTACCGAGCAGATTGACAAAATTATCAGAAAAGCTAAAAAGATTATGCAGAGTCCCGCCGACTATCGACACGCCTGTGACGGCAAGATTCTTGCTACATTATTTTATGAACCGAGTACAAGAACACAGATGTCATTCCAGACGGCTATGCTTAAACTCGGCGGAAGAACAATCGGTTTTGACAACCCGATGAATTCATCCGTTTCAAAGGGCGAAAGCCTTAAAGATACAATTACAATTGTCGGCGAATATGCCGATATTATCGCAATGCGTCATCCTGTTGAGGGTACTGCCGCTGCGGCATCTCTCTATGCAGGTGTTCCCGTTATCAACTGCGGTGACGGCGGTCACCTTCATCCAACTCAGACGCTTGCCGACATTATCACTCTCAGCTGTGAAAAAGGCAGACTTGATAACCTCAGAGTAGGTGTATGCGGTGACCTTCTCAACGGCAGAACAGTTCATTCGCTTATCAAGACACTTGCAAAATATCCGAACAACAGCTTTGTACTTATCTCAACAAAGGAACTCAGCGTTCCGCTTTATGTTATTGACATTCTTGAAAAGAACGGCTGTAAGTATGAAATTTCTCATAGCCTTGCAGATGCAATCACAGACCTTGATGTTCTGTATATGACAAGAATTCAGCGTGAGAGATTTGCAAGCGAAGAAGATTATCAGGCACAGAAAAATGTTTTTGTTCTCGACAAAGAAAAACTTGACAAGGCAAAAGAAGATATGATAATTCTTCACCCATTGCCGAGAGTAAACGAAATTACAGTTGATATTGATGATGACCCGAGAGCGTTGTATTTCAAACAGGCTCAGTACGGTATGTACGGCAGAATGGCACTTATTCTTCTGCTTTTGCAGGATGATGAGTTCTTTGTTGAAAACAGACCGTTTGTTGTATCGAATCATCACTGCAACAATCCGAAATGTATCACACAGCAGGAGCCATATCTTCCGAACCTCAGCTACGAAAAGCTCGGCATGGTAATGTGCGGTTACTGCGACAAGAGAATAGACTGAGGTGTATTAAATGAGTGAACATAAGAAAAGAAAAATCCGGCGGCTACTATGATGATGACCTCTCTCGCCTATATCGTACTCGGCATTGTGACGGTTGTCTTTCCGCAAAAGGTGCTTGATGTTTTGTGCTATGCACTCGGCGGTGCAATGACTGTTTACGGACTGTTCAACATAATTTCTTTCTTTGTTGACAGAGAAGGCGGAATGTACTTTGAACTTGTAATAGGCGTTATTTCAACCGGCTTCGGTATTTTTGCTTTGTTTTCACCCACTTCAATTGCGGCAATAATCAATATTCCGATTGGCATTATCATTATTGTTGACAGCATTATGGATATGAAACATTCGCTCACGCTGAGATCGCTCGGTATGAGAAAATGGTGGATTCCGTTTATTATAGCAATTGTAATGATTATTTTCAGTCTTACAACAATTTTCTTTACAAACATTTTTGGTGCATTGCTTATGATTGCACTCGGAATTGCGCTTATTTATGAAGGTGTTTCGGGATTTTCACTTATTATTCTGCTCAGCCGTTATCACAAAGAATACGACCGCAATCAAAGAATGATTGATGCAGAAGCAACCGATATAAACTGAATATGATTAAACCGTCCGCAGAATTTACGGACGGTTTTCTTTTTTATACGGTAATGTATGCGCCGAGGTGGATACTGCAAAGAATGCATTCTTTAACGGTAAGTTCTTCGGACTGCTCCATTGCCGATTTGTACAAATCAAGTTGTTTCTTGTAAAGTCCTGCAAGTTTTGTTATATCTTTTACCCTGTCGGTTTTGTAATCGACAATAACAAGCTTTCCGTCCTCAACAAACGCAAGATCAACCGCACCCTGAATTATTACTGTTGCATCGGTTTTTACATCTTTATATTCATCGAATACTTCCGACGGTTTAAGCCTTGCGGTAAATCGTTTTTCACGCATTACAAGCTGTGATGCAATTATACGGTCAATTAGTTTGGTTGACAGAAATTCATTAAGTGTTTTTCTGTCAATCATATCAACCTGTTCCTGTGTAAGTTTTCCGTCATTTAAAAGACGGTCAATTTCAGTATCAAGACTTGCTCTTGCCTGTTCAAAATTGCAGTATTGCAAAAACTTGTGGTGAGCAGTACCTCTTGCAACAGGAGCGGAATTTTGTTCAGCTATGAATAACGGCTTTGAAAGAATCTTTTCAAAATAATCACCGTTCTGACTGTGTGCAATATCGGACGCACTGACCTTTTGGGGGAGTGAAAGAATATCCCTGTTTCTGTATTTGAAATCAAGATTCTTTTTCAAAAGTTTTGCATAATCAAAAGTATCATCGGATACATCGGCAACCTGTAACAGATTTGTTGAAGTGATATCGTCCTCAAAGACATTATCCTTATCAATCATTTTTTCATCAACGATAATCTGCAATTTCCAATCTGATTCTCCGTTGTGCGGAATTACCTTTGAACCCGGCATAATATCGTTACGCAGATTATTGAGTGACGGGTGAACTAATGCACAAAGACAAAGCCAGTCGCAATAGCTTTGACAGCTTGTGACAGTATAGGGTTCAATTACACTTTCGGACACAAGCTTTGAATACAGCCTTTCAAGATAATCACTGCACTTCTTTACTGCACCAACACAGATAAGCTTTTCCTTTGCTCTTGTGAGTGCAACATAAAGCACGCGCATTTCCTCGGCAATAAGGTTTTCTTCAATTTTAAGCCCTGTTGCAAGGCGTGGGAATGTGTTGTAAACAACACCATTGCTCTGAGTCTTGATGCCGAGTCCCGCCTTGCTGTCGAGAAGAATATCGTTTCTAAGGTCGGTTTTATTGAATTGGTGGGTTATGTCGGCAATAAAGCAAACCGGAAATTCAAGTCCCTTTGACGCATGGATACTGAGAACTCTCACGGCATTTGCAGAGTCGCCCTCATTTTGTGACGATGCGTCAAGGTTTGTCTTATTGGCAATAAGCTTGTCGGTATATGAAATAAAATCAGAAAGCGTTTTGTAGCCGTTGCTCTCAAAACTTCTTGCATATTCACGCAACAGCTCCAGGTTTTTAAGTGACGAGTCATTACCGCTGACTGCAAGCGAAATAGACATAAATCCTGTCATTTCACACGCCTTTGAAATGAGAGCGTCAACGGAATTTGTACAGGCACAATCACGCAGAATTTTAAGTTCATCAACAAATTTTCTTGCCTTATCGTTTGTTTTTGCATATTCACAGACAGAAGAGTAAAGCGAAGATTTTCTGCTTTCACAACGCATTTCGGCAAGCTCATCGGGAGTGAACGCATACATAGGACTGCACAAAACCGACAAAAGCGGAATATCAATCCCCGGGTTGTCAATTACACGCAGAAGGTTGAGCATAATTTTGATTTCAACTGCATCAAAAAAGCCAGACTTATTCTCGCTGTAGGCAGGAATACCGCTGTTGTTCAGAGTGTTGACATAAGTTGCGGCCTTTCCGCTTGGACTGCGAAGAATTATTGCAAAGTCGCCGTAACGGGCTTCACGCATTATATCTCCGTCCTTAACTCTAAAGCCTGAATTAATCATATCGTGAATTTTATCCGCTATGTACTTTGCCTCAATCTCTTCTTTTTCAAGGTCTGAGTTTTCGGATTCAATCAATGAAATTTCAAAATTGCAATCATCAGACTTTGGAAACTCAGCACCGTTTACCAGCCTTTCATCGGAATTATATTCCATTTTTGCAGATTCCTTGGTCATTATTCTTTCAAAAATAAAATTGACCGCATCACACACCTCAAAACGACTGCGGAAATTTCTGTCAAGAATTATAGTTGCAGGATATTCGGGATTTTCTTCATTGAATCGTTTATATTCGTTTTTGCGTTCAATAAAAATTTCGGGCTTTGCCTGACGAAATCCGTAGATACTCTGCTTTACATCGCCAACCACAAAAAGATTGCTTTCATCATTGCTTACCGACTTGAAGATAAGGTCTTGAACATCATTTACATCTTGAAATTCGTCAACCATAACAGCATCAAATCTGTTTGAAATCTCCTGAGCCTGAACGGTTTTGGTATAGCCGTTTTCATCATCAGGCTTTGCAAGAAGTTTTACAGTAAGCGATTCAATATCGGCAAACGATAGAATATTTTTCTTCGCTTTGAGTTCGGAAAGCTTTTTGTCATATGCACGAACAAGTGTAAACAAGGTAGATATGAACCTATGAAGCTGCGACAATTCAAGCCTTGCATCTTCCTCACTCCAAAAAAACAATGATTGGAGTTTCTTCACCGTTTCTTTGACCTCATCTCTGTTGGCTGAAACAGAAATTTTAATCGGATTATCCTTGTATCCTTTCGGACTTTTCATTCTTCCTGTTTCAAAAGAAAATATTGCCTGTCTGATTTCATCCCATGATGAAGAAACAAATTTCAATTGAACAAGGGTAAAATACGCTAAATCACCGACAAGCAGGGGTTCGACTGCATCCTGAAGTTTTTCGTCATCTTTTAATCGAAGAATAGAATTTTCAGTCAGATTGATTCCGTGAAGCACGGCACTCAGAGCATAGTCGATTATAATTTTGCCCCACACAGTTTTTTTAATATCGGTTTCAGAATAGTTTTCGAGCATATCATCAAGCCATTTATCAGGGAACGGCTGAGTTGTAAGAAACTCGGATATTTTAAGGACTGTTTCACGCAGTTTTTGGTCGCCTTGTTTTCCTTTAAAAAGATCAAGCAAAGAATAAAAGCAGTCATCCTCACTGTCATAAAAGCTTTCAAATGTATTATCAAGTGCCTCTTGTCTGAGAATTTCAAGCTCACCCTCATCGGCAATACGAAAATCTCTTGCAACATCAAGCGTATGAAAATATTCACGGACAATATCTCCGCAAAAGCTGTCTATTGTAGAAATATTTGCACTGTACAAAAGCTGTCGCTGTGCAAGCAAATGAGCGTTATACGGATCATCTTCAAGAAGTTTGTTGACTGCCGCCTGTATTCTTTCACGCATTTCGGCAGCCGCCGCTCTTGTGAATGTTACGATAAGAAGGCGGTCAACATCAAGGGGATTTTTCTCCCGTGTAATAAGCTTTATTACACGCTCTACAAGCACGGCAGTTTTGCCCGAACCGGCGGCAGCCGATACAAGCACAGAACCGTCTGTTGCATAGATTGCATTCTTCTGTTGCGGAGTCCAATTTCTTGACATTACTCTTCCTCCTTTCCGTTAATTTCGTTTGTAATTTCTTCGATAACGGTCTTGTTATCGACAGAAAAACAAGTTATCGGGTTACTCTGTCTGTAGGCACATACGCTGTCGTAAGGGCAGTATTCGCATGAATCGTGACCGCCTTTGAGCGGTTTCGCCTCAATGTTGCCGTTATAGATGTTTTTGCCCATTTCAGCGATGAGCATATCAACCTTTTTAAAGATTTTACCGAATTCTGCAAGTGTTGCAAGGCTTGTTGAAGAAACAGGTTCGCCCGCTTTAATTTTTACAGGAATGTATGTTGCTGCGTCTGTCTTATCCATTCCGTGAATTATTTCTGTATCTTTGAGCAAAAGCCCGTTCATCTTGAGCTTTTTATTAAGTTCATCGGGCAGCTTGTCAATTGATTTCAGACTGTCTGACGAAATATACGGAACGGTTGCAGGCATATACAAAATCCCGGCAGGTACAATTTCTCCGTATTTGTCACCGCCCGAAGCCTCGATTGAATGTAGATACAAAAGCATCTGAAGATTGATTCCGTAGAGAATGTCGGAAAGCTTAAACTGTTTTGTGCCTGTTTTATAATCAATAATACGCAAATATGTTATATCGGCTCTCTGCATAATATCTACTCTGTCAACACTTCCGCAGACTGCAATTTTGTGACCGTCGGGCAGTACGATTGTATACGACGGAATATCCTCGCCAATTTTAAGTTCACAATCGGCAACAAAAAATTCACTCTGGGAAAGCTCCTCCATAATATGTTTCATCAGATACATCACATTATCAAGAATTGTCTTTAGGCGGTATGTGAATGAATTTGACTCAAGCTGTTCTTCGCCGAAATATTTAACTGCATATTCCGCAAGATATGCACAGACAATTTTTTGAAATTTATCTTCTTCAAGCGATAAATACTCTTCCTTAGTATATTCGCCGAAAAAGCGTTCAAGTATGTAATGAACAATCGTTCCGTACTGCATGGGGTTGATTTCTGCTCTTTGTCTTTCCCGAACATTCAAGCCGTAATTACAAAAATAGGAAAATCTGCAAAGATTGAATTTTTCAAGCTGTGAAGCTGAAATATTGAGATTTTTACCAAAAAGCTTTTCGGCATTTTTTTTGTCAAATATCTTAAAGGGAACTTTGTCCTTTGCATTTATGAGCGAATCAAGCTTTGCAGAATATTCGGGATTTTGTGCAAAAATTTCAAGCAATGATTCGGGCACTTTTTTGCCTTTTCCGATCATATCGGCAACTGTATCAAAAGCAGGACGGAGTGCGTACATACTTTCTTTTTTACCGTCAAAATCAAATTTGTCATATGCAATGATATTTTTAAATACCTTTTTACATTGCAGGACAATTTCGGACGGCTGATAGGTTGTTCCCGTTATGTCCGATGAATAAAATGATACGGAAAGAAACTCACTTGCAGAGGTCATACAGGAATATGCCATAAAGGTTTCAAGATTATTAAGTGCCGCAAAATCATCGCCGAGTTCAATTTCGTTCATTGCAAGCATCTTTAACTCAAACGGTGAGAAAATGCCTGATGTATGTGGTATTGCAGGAAAAATTCCGTCAACACAGCCAATAAGAAATGATGCTTTCTGCTTAGAAATTCGTACCCTTTGAGCGGTTGTTATCGTCACGCAATCTATTGTTCTCGGAATATCGGACAATTGCATTGCGTTAATCTGTAAGCTCAAAAGCTCGTAATAACGCTTTACAGTCATTGTTTTTGTACCGATTACAGCGGCGGTTTTGTCAAGAACAGCCATAAACATATTCCAAACTCTTATCTGCTCCGCACCCACCGATTTATCGTACGAGCGTTCAAATTCCGCATACATTCTGCGTAATGCATCGGGAACTTTAAGTTCTTCAAGAAGAGCATAGAACAGCTTTGAAATTTCAAGTCCGTTTTTATCCTTTGTATTTTCTTTGAAAATAAGTAATGGTTCAATAACTGATTCACGCAGATTTTCAACCTTTGCAAGAACCTCTCTGTCATAATCCGAAAACCTGTCAGAATAGCCTTTTGGATTCTGAACGAATTTATTTTTAAAAGCCGAACCTGAAACATTCCATACAAAAAGGTAGTTTTCAAAAAGGCTTATTTCTTCAACAGAAAATTCAGTTAAACCCGATTTCAAAAGTGCAAGCACATCTTCTCTGTCAAAATCGTAAATAAGGCATCTGAAAATTGAGTTTACAAACCTTATTACGGGTTTTACATCAATATCTGCGTGTTCATCGCTGAAATACGGAATTTCGTATTTTTCAAGAATTTCGGACAAAACACCTCTGTACGGTTCTGTATCGTGACAAATTACGGAAATATCGGAGTAGAGATAACCTTTTTCTATAACAAGGTGCTTGATTTTACCGGCAACATATTCGCACTCGTCATACATATCAACGGCATTATAAACACAGATATTTTCAGGAACAATTTCAAGTGGTTCAATGTGCGGTCTGAAAATATTCTGTTCAAGCAAAGCAAGGTTAACATTTTTAAAGCGGTGCAAATCGGTAAGCCTTATCGGAGCTTTAATATCAACTCCGTCACGCTTTGCATATTCCTTGAGAATTTTGTATGTCTGTTGTGAGGTTGCAAAAACTTCCTCAGAACCGTCCGTAAGGGGATCAAGAGTAAGGATAAAATATGTAGCGGTACAGTCACGCATAAGGCTTCGTACCACCTTGAGCTGTTGCATTGTAAAGCCTGAAAATCCGTCAAAGATTATCGTATAATCCCTGAGAACATTATTCTTTAAGAGAATATCATTAAGCCTTGTCAAGTCATCCATAGGATCAATATAGCTTTGGCTGACAAGAGCGTCGAATGTATCGCTTATGAGGGCGGTTTCGTTGAGTTTTGTCTTTAAGGTTTCATCGTCAACAAGCATTGACGCACTTCTGAGTTCATCGCTTGTAACCGAACTTTTCTTCAAATCGGAAACAGTCTGCAGCATAACATCAACAAGGCTTTTGTTGCCCCTTGATGAAAGCAGACGAAGTTTTTCGGTAAGTTCTTCAAGCGCAAGGCTCATTACAACGGCTCTTGTACCCTCGTCAATAACATTATCGGCTGAGTTTCCCGTCAACTCAAAAACATATTTGCAAAGTCTTGAAAAACCGAATACAAGAACTTTCTCGGCTTTTTTTGCACCAAACACATCAAGCAAGGTCTTTTCACATTCAAATGTGCTCTGGTCAGGCACAATCAGCATTACGGGAAGATTGCTGTCGGCAAGCTCGCCTGCAATCTTCAAAGCCTCGGTGCTTTTTCCGTTGCCGCTTTTTCCGAGAATAAATCTCAACATTTCATCACTTCCATAAATTTAATTTACAACAAAGTAATTTTATTTTAAATATCTGTACAAATAATAACATATTCTGTGGGTTATTTAAAGAACTTTGCAGTTGTTAAACAAAAATTTTCTGAAAAAGTTCTACTATGAAAAATTTATATTCCACCTTATCATCAGTTACTACGCTGTATTCATCATCCGAAAAAACATCTTTTGCCCTGTCTTTTCCCTCGTCTGCCGTTGAAATGCAGATTGACGGGTACATTACGCACCACCAATTATGACCTTTTGCATTACCGATTGTTATGCGAAGTGCGTCGTACATTCCGGCAGGCAGAGTATAGCTTTCGTAATGGCGGGTATCAAAGTGCATATTGACAATTTCAGCTTTTACAGGATAGTTATAGCCGTTTTTGTACACCTCATTTTGTGCAATTTCTTCTATAGTTTCAAGGTTTGCTTTTACAAATTCTTCGGCATCCGACTTTGAATTTGCCGTATCAAAAAGAATTTTTGTCCTTTCAAGAACCTTGTCACGCACCTTGAGTTTCAGAGTCTGATCTTCTTCCGTGTCTGAATTTGCAAGTATGTGAAAACGAAAAACATTGTTAGGGATTTCAGCACACACCGCCTGAAACGGAATTACCGAATAGAGTGTTGTAAGTACGAATGCAATTATTGCTGATTTGATTAAAAGTATTGATTTATTTGTTTTCATAAAAATAACCTGTCCTCTCTTGAAATAAGTATGGACAGGTTATTGTAATTTTAATCAGAATTATTAAATTTTATCAAAGCACCTTGCAACCGTCTGAAACGGGCTTGCAGAGAAAAACTTCTTTGTAGCTTTCACAAAGCTTGTCATAGCACTTCTTGGCTCTGCGTGATGAAGTGAACACACCGAACACGGCTGAACCCGAACCGCTCATACCTGCTCCCCTTGCCTTTGACTTGAGCATAATACCCTTGATTTCATTAACTTCCGGAATTTGCAGAGCAAGTTCAAAGTCATTGAAGATTGTCGTTGAAATCATAAACATATCTCTGCTGAACAGTGCCTTTACCATTTCATCGGTATAGCAGGCGTGAGGATTGAGTGCGTCAACCTTTTTGTATGCATCGGCAGTAGACACGCTGACTGTGTCGGGTTTGCAGATTACAATGCTGTCACAACGAAAAGAGGCAACTTTTTTGATTGCAGTGCCTATTCCTGTGCAAAGCTTTGTTCCGCCCTCAAGGCAGAAAGGCACATCCGCACCTACTTTTTCACCGATTTCTCTCATCTCTGCCGGCTTGAGCATTGTTCCGAACATATTGTTCAAGCCTAAAATAACAGCCGCACCGTCACTGCTTCCGCCGGCAAGACCTGCCTGTGTGGGAATTTTCTTGTCAATGTCGATATGAATGCCCTTAACATCCGTTTTGCAATAATCAAAGAACTTGTAAGCCGCCTTTGCACAAATGTTTGAATCATCGCAAGGCACACCCTCACAGTTACATGAAATTGTCACCGTGGCGCTTTCATTGTCTGTGATTGTGATTGTATCATACAAATCAACGGCTTGCATAACAGTTGAAATATTGTGATAACCGTCTGCTCTCTTTGAAAGAACATCGAGAGAAAGATTTATTTTTGCAGGAGCAAGAACTTTTACTTCCATATTTAACCCTTTTTCAGTTCATCAAGAAACTCTTTGATTCTTTCAAGCGCAATTTTAAGATGCTTGATAGAATATGAATATGACACACGGACAAAGCCTTCGCCCGATTCACCGAACGCAGTACCCGGAACAACGGCAACATGCTTGTCCACAATAAGTCTTGTACAGAATTCCTCACTTGTAAGACCTGTGCTTTTGATACACGGGAACACATAGAATGCACCCAAAGGTTCAAAGCAGGTGAGTCCCATTGCGTTAAAGCTGTCCACAACAAGCCTTCTCCTCATATCATACTCGCCACGCATCATCTCTACATCCCTGTCACCGTTGCGCAGAGCCTCAATAGCAGCATACTGTGCGGTTGTAGGAGCAGACATAATTCCGTACTGGTGGAGCTTTGTCATCTGAGCAATAACAGGAACAGGACCGAGTGCATAACCAAGCCTCCAGCCTGTCATGGCATATGATTTTGAAAAGCCGTTTACAACAATGGTGCGCTCATACATACCGTCGATTTCAGCAATTGAAACATGGTTCTTATTGCCGTATGTAAGCTCACAATAAATTTCGTCCGAAAGGATAAAAATGTTATGTTCCTTAATTACCTCTGCAATTTCTTCAAGATCTTCCCTTTCCATAATTGCACCCGTTGGGTTGTTCGGGAACGGAAGTACAAGAAGTTTTGTCTTTGGAGTAATTGCGGCACGAAGGTCTGACGCTTTAAGTCTGAAATTATCTTCGTTTTTTGTGTTGATAATAACAGGCACGCCGTCTGCCATCACCGTAAGCGGTTCGTAACAAACAAATGAAGGTTCGGGAATGATAACCTCATCACCCGGATCAAGCAATGTCCTGAAAACAAGGTCAATTGCTTCGCTGCCGCCGACAGTTACAAGCGTCTGCTTTTTGGCATCATACTCAATACCGAATCTTCTTTTATAGTAAGCTGCAATTTCTTCACGAAGTTCGGCAAAGCCTCTGTTCGGGGAATACCATGTCTTACCTTTTTTCAGACTGTTAATGCCCTCTTCACGGATGTGCCACGGCGTCTGGAAATCGGGTTCGCCGATACTCAGAGAAATGACATCGTCCATTTCGTTAGCTATATCAAAAACTTACGGATACCCGAAGGTTTTACCGTTGAAATCTTTTTATTAATAAAATTATTGTAATCTATCACAGAATTAAATGCCTCCCGTCACGCTTCTCTTCATCGCTGAAGAGGCACGCTCCTCTGTCTTTGTAGCGACGCATAATAAAGTGTGTACCCGTTGAAAGCACACCGTCAATTGTAGAAAGCTTTTTGGCAACAAACATTGCGATATCCTGCATCGACTCACCTCTTACAATAAGAGCAAAGTCATATGTACCTGCCATAAGATAGAGAGATTCAACCTCTTCAAAGCCCATGCAGAGTTCTGCCATTTCGTCAAAGCCTGTTTCCTTTTTGGGAGTTACCTGAAGTTCGATTAAAGCCTCAACATAGCTGTCGTCAACCATATCCCAGTTTACGACTGCCTGATATCCCTTGATTACTCCCGAATTTTCGTATTCCTTAATCTGCGCCTTAATGTAATCCTCAGGCTCGCCGAGCATTGCCGCTATTTCCGCTGTTGTAAAACCGGAATTTTCACTTAAAAGCTTTAATAATTTGTCCATATTTATTCCTCCCTGAGAATATATTAAACGCAAAATTTTGCGTTGCAAGCTGAATTTGCAAAAAGCGACATCAAAGGATGTCGCTTTGACAATTTCAATTTTTAATATTTATCTGCGCTGTTTGCACTGTTATTTGCTTGCTCTGTGGCAGTTCACATGGCTTTAGCGGTGGGAACTGTCTGCACATAGATTATACAACCTGTACCTCTCGCTTGTCAACTGTATTTATCATATTGACGCATAAGGCGGTCATCAAACATATCAATTCGTTTTGCGCATCGGCAATTTCAAGTTCGCATCCTAAAGGGTGCTTGATGTGGTTGCATATCTGTGCGTTGTCAACATCAACAATGCTGAAATTTTTTGAAATTACATCACCGAGAATTCTCCAATTATTGCCGTAGAATCTGCATTGAACCATATTGTTGGTCATAAGCACCACGAGGGTTGCAGCTGTTTTGTCTGTTTTTAGAGTAAATGAATTTACTCCTGCAACGGGCAACTGTCGAAGTCTTGCAACAAGGTTTTTATTCTCATCAAGAATATTAAGCCTTACAATGTTGTTGACAACACCACGCATACTTCTCTTTCTGCGTTTCATAACAGCAGTATATTTATCCCTGCCCAATTCATCACGAATCAGAAAACAAACATCGGACGGAGATACATCTCGTGTAATAAACAATTTCATAAAATCACCGTCAAAATTTTATTTCTTAATCTTCTTCAAGATTTTCAAGCCAAAGGTTTACACACGCATCACTCGGCATTCTCCAGTCTGAACGAGGCGAAAGTGTTACAGAACCAACCTTCGGTCCGTCAGGCAGACATGAACGCTTGAACTGCTGAGTAAAGAATCTTCTGACAAAAGTTGTGAGCCACTTTTTGATTGTGGCATTGTCGTATTTTCCTGCAAATGATTTCTTTGCAAGGTAGTATATTTTATTCGGCTCAAAGCCAAATCTTACCAAATAATATAAGAAAAAGTCGTGGAGTTCATAAGGACCAACCACATCTTCGGTTTTCTGTGCAATTTCGCCGTTTTTATCGGGCGGAAGAAGCTCGGGACTTACAGGTGTGTCTAGAACATCAAGAAGAACGGTTTTTAGAACTCCTTCGCTGTGCTGTGCCTCATAGGCAGTGAGATAGCGGACAAGGGTTTTCGGAATTGACACATTTACGGCATACATACTCATATGGTCACCGTTGTAGGTTGCCCAACCGAGAGCAAGCTCTGAAAGGTCGCCTGTGCCGATAACAAGACCGTTATATTTGTTTGAAAGATCCATAAGAATCTGTGTTCTTTCTCTCGCCTGTGAGTTTTCGTAGGTTATATTTGTGACGCTTTCATCGTGGTTGATATCTGCAAAATGCTGACGAACAGCTTTTGTAATGTTAATATCTTCAAAAGACACTCCGTATGCCTCAGCCAGAAGCTGTGCGTTTGATTTTGTACGCTTTGTCGTGCCGAAACACGGCATTGTTACAGTATGAATATTCTTTCTGTCAATACCGAGCATATCAAAAGCATGAACGCAGACGATGAGAGCAAGCGTACTGTCAAGACCTCCTGAAAGTCCTAAAACCGCATTTTGAATTCCCGTGTGAGCAAGTCTTGTTGCAAGACCTGTTGCCTGCATTGTTATAATCTCCTCACAACGGGCATCAAGATCTGATTTGTTTGACGGAATGAACGGAGTCTGAGAGAACTCTCTTGTAAGTTCTGTATGTTTTAACGGCATATCAAAATATACCGAGGTAAAGTTATTGTCATCACTTTTTGTAAAAGTATTTGTCTTTCTGCGTTCTGCCGAAAGCTTCCGAACATCAATATCGGCATAGATAATGCCTGTTGTAAAGCGCTTGCTTTCTGCAAGCAGAGATGCGTTTTCGGAGATTATGTTCTGTCCCGAAAATACCATATCCGTTGTGCTTTCGCCAAAGCCCGAATCGCTGTAAATATATGCACAACAAAGCTTACCGCTCTGCATTTTTACAAGGTCACGGCGATACTGTGCCTTGCCTATTACATCATCCGATGTTGACGGGTTGCAGATTATAGTTGCGCCGTGTTTTGCGTGTTCAACAGACGGAGATGCGGCAACCCACAAATCCTCGCAAACTTCAACACCGAAGCTGAAATCACGCATTTTGTCACAACAGAACACAAGATTGTCTGAAATTATGGTTTCGACGCCTGCATATGAAATTTCATCATAGAGGTTTTTACCGCTTGTGTAGTGACGAACCTCGTAAAATTCGCTGTAGTTAGGGATATTGACCTTAGGAACAATGCCGAGAATATCGCCCTTATAAATTACAGCGGCACAATTATAGAGTGCCGATTCAATTGCGACGGGAACTCCTGCAATTGAGATTATGTCAAGGTCTGCTGTTTCTTTAAGAATTTTCTCAACTGATTTTTCAGCCGCATTAAGCAAAACACGCTGATAAAACAAATCGGAACAGGTGTAGCCCGTTACGCAAAGCTCGGGAAACACAACCAGTGACGCACCGTTTTTGTGTGCCTCTTTAATCTGTTCAATAATATTTATTGTGTTGGTTTTACAGTCTGCAACCCTGATTTTCGGTGTTGCGGATGCAACCTTGATGAAACCGTATTTCATAAATTATACCTCACAAAATAATAACCGCAGAAACAAAACGCTCCTACGGTTATTATACATCAAATTTTCCGATTATACAAGCATCAGAGCATTGTTCTTGTTACCCGTCTGAGTCTTTTTCCGTGAAAAAGATACTGACTTTCAAGCGTCGGTTCAAACTTTGTGATGTAGCAACTCATATATCCCATAATCAGCCAGAACCACACCACCATAAACGATATGTCATAAAGCAATGCCTTTTCAAAGCAGGCAAAAATCAAATATGCGAAAAGAAAAGCAAACAGACAGGGATAAACATCGTCACGATATGTTTTTTTCTGCAAAAACAGGTGCTGTGCGGAGTGTTTTGCAAATCGAAAACCGAAAATTCCGAAAAGAACAAAACCGATTACACCTGTTGAAACAAGAATTGTAAGAAAACCGTTATGCAAATCACTTTTGTGATACGAATATTCCAAAGCACCGTTTGAATATTCGGCACTGTAGAGAACAATATTTCCGTTGGAAATTCCGATAATCGGCGACAGTTTGAAAAGATTGATTGATTCAAGCCAAAGCTTCTTTCTTCCGCTGTCAATGTTTTTGTTTTCGTGTGAAAAGGTGATTTTATCCTTTTCAAGCTGTTCTCTCTGTTCGGGAGTCAGTCCTTCCTGCACAAGTTCGCTTTCGGTTTTGCCTAAAAGCAAATCAACAACAGAGGTTGTCTTTGATACAACAACGGAAAAGCCTTCCTGACAAATCGTTCTGAACATCAAGGCAGAGCCTGTAAGGAAAACTCCCACAAGAAACAGCGCTGTAATTTTCAAAATAATTTTTGAAGGTGAAAGTCCCGCCTTGTCGGCAAAGAACATATAAACTATATAAACAATGGCATATCCGAGAGCAAGCACAAGTGAGGCGTTTGAATCGCACAGAATGAGCGAAAACGCATTTGTGGCAAGACAGGCTACAATCCATATCTTACTGATGCCGGGTTCAGGAATTTTTTCGGCAATTCTGCGCATAAAATGCCCTTTTGAAAGTATATGGCAACAGAAAAACGACACCACAGATATGAAGCCGAGGAGATTCGGGTTGACATAACAACCGGTGAACCTGTTTTCGTAAACGGTAAATTTAATCCAGTACCATTCAAATTTAAAGCCGAACATAAGGCAGGTTATGCCGATTATGTTCATTACCGTGGTTGCGTATAATATGAATTTTGCAATGTGATAAAGCTCTATTCTGTAATCAAATTCAGGCTCTGTATGCATTCCGTAAAAAAGAAAAAACACATTACAATGTGCAGAAGCATAAGAAGGCTGAAAAGAAATGTCTGTGAAAAATTGATGAGCATCGAAAATACCGTTACGGCAAGAAATGCTCCGATCCATATTCCGAAGCGCAGTTTAAAAAAAGTATTATTATGTCTTTGATTATATACCGAAAGGCATACACCCCATATAAAGAGAAAAACAAGAAGTACATACGCAGGAATCTGGAGAAACGCAATGTTTGTAAAAAACAAATCTATAATGTAGATTCTTCTAAAAAGCGATGAATCGGAAAAAAATCCTCTGAGCTTTTGTTTAAAATCGGTCATCTGAATACTCCAATCAAAACGAAATCAGCTGAAAACTTCTTTTACGGTTTTGAACATCAGCTTTATATCGGAACCAAAGCTGAAATTTTTGACATATGAAAGATTGAACTTCATTTTTTCGGGAAGAATTTTTTCAACATAAACCCTGTCAACATCTATCTCGCCTTTCAACAGCTTTTCTTCGTCCTTATACATAATTGAAGCCAATGAGGTTATTCCGGCAGGCATAAGGAGTGTTGCAAGATATTCGGGTTCGTACATATCTACATAATGCTGAACCTCCGGACGGGTTCCGACTATTGACATACTGCCCGAAAGAACATTGAAAATCTGCGGCAGCTCATCAAGACGATATTTTCGCAAAATTCTTCCTGTTTTTGTAACTCGTGAGTCGCTGTCGGTTGTGACAAGTGTTCCGAGCCTGTCGGCTCCCGTTACCATTGTACGAAATTTAAGAATCCTGAACTTCTTTCCGTAGGTTGTAACCCTTTCCTGTCTGTAAAACACAGGACCTTTTGAGTCGGTTTTAACTAAAATCGCAATAATTGCAATCGGAATGATGAGGAACACAAGAAGAATAACAGAAGCAAAAATATCAAGAGTTCGCTTTAAAACAAAACTTCCCTGTTTTTTGCAGAGAATGTCATAGTATTCTTTTACTTCGGCACACTGAAACTGCGGCGGAAGCTTTTGAAATGATTTCATTAAATAAAAACTCCATTCTGTGTGTATATTGAACATACGGCGGAACGGATTTATGCGATAAAAGTTGATTTTCCCTTATTTTCCCACACTAATCCATTATCAAAAGCATTATATATCTTTTAAAATCATTTTTCAAGGCTATTTGTCTTACAAAAAGTTTACAATAAAAAATTTAACACAACGTAAAAACCGACGGTATGCAGCCGTCGGTTTTTAGGTAATTTTATGGAGTAATCAAGCACATAGAAAGGAAGTTGTTAGTTAATTAATATTGATATATGATTTATCGTATTTATACTATACCATACCTTTTAGTCATTGTCAACACTTTTTTTCAACTTTTCCATTTTTTTAATACTTTTTAATTATTTCAACCAAAAGTGTTAAACATCTTGACTAAACGCTCAAAAAATTGTAAAATAATTACGGTGAAAAAAGCAAAACCCAAATTTCTTAAAAACCGGAGGTTCTGGAATGGCTAACGAATATACACCCGACCTCATTACCCTTATCGGTGATGACGGTAAAGAAATAGAATTTGAAATTCTTGATATCATTGAAAACGATGAGGGCAAGTTTTATGTACTCTACCCGTTCTTTGAAAATCCCGAGGATGCTGTAAATGATTCGGGAGAATATTATATTTTTGAAGTTACCGAAATTGACGGCGAAGAAGAGCTTGCCGAAATTGAGGATGATGACAAGCTCGACAGAATTGCCGCTGTTTTTGAAGAGCGTTACAATGAAGAATTTTATGATGAAGATGACTAACAGTTCATTTTTCTGCATATAAATAGTATTGCAGGACTTAAAGATTAATAAGTTTTAATTCCTGCCCGATACGCGAATGATTTTAAAATAACCCTACAACATTTAAATCGGGAGCTTAGCTCCATTGAACGGTGTGCAGACCTCCCGTTTTCTCGGAAGAAGGGAGCCTGAAGTTCAAGGGCGGGCACCCACCTGTCACTCAAGTAGGCAGGTTATTGCAAAAATCATACGGTCGGGCGGGTTTTTTATTGTTATTAAAGCTATAAAAAATATAAATAATATATAAACAGGAGTAGTAATAATATGAATATTTCCGTTTTAGGTTGCGGACGCTGGGGCAGCTGCATTGCCTGGTATCTCGACAAAATCGGTCACAATGTTTTAAGCTGCGGACTTGCCGACGCCCCCGAATTTATACAGCTTAAAGAAACACACAAAAACGACTATCTCACCTTTCCAAAGTCAATTGAGGTTTCTTCGGATCTTGAATATGCGATTGAAAGAGCCGAGGTTATTATAATTTCGATTTCATCGCAGTATCTGCGTTCGTATTTTGCGGATATTTCAAAGTATAATCTTGACGGCAAGACAATTGTTCTCTGCATGAAGGGCGTTGAGGCAACTACAGGCAAAAGGCTCAGTGAGGTTGTCGGTGAATTTGTTGACGAAAGCAAGACACCCGTTGCAGTTTGGGTAGGTCCGGGACATCCCCAGGATTATGTAAGAGGTATTCCGAACTGTATGGTTATTGACAGCAATAATCACGATATTAAGGAAAAGCTTGTAAATGAATTCACAAGCGACCTTATCAGATTTTACCTTGGAACGGATCTTATCGGCAGTGAAATCGGTGCTGCCGCAAAGAATGTTATCGGCATCGCCGCAGGTATGCTTGACGGACTTAACTACACCTCACTAAAAGGTGCGTTAATGGCAAGAGGCACACGAGAGATTGCAAGACTCATTAAGGCACTCGGTGGCAATGAGATGAGCGCTTACGGTCTTTGTCATCTCGGCGACTATGAGGCTACCTTGTTTTCAAAATGGAGTCACAACAGAATGTACGGTGAAAGCTTTGCAAAGGGAGACAGATTCACAAAGCTTGCCGAGGGTGTTATGACATCAAAAGCGTTATACAAGCTCGGTCAGGAATATGGTGTTGACCTTCCGATTGTTGAGTCTGTATACAAGGTTTTATTCGACGGAACAGATATCAAAGAGGCACTCGGAACTCTGTTTATGCGTTCTGTCAAGAAAGAATTTTAATCGGGCAGGTACATAATATGGGTAATACTAAAGCTAAGAACAATTCAAATAAACCTAAACAGACTGGAAAAACGGTTACTTCAGTTAAAAAGCAGAATACAGTCGAGTATGTTATTGTAAACATTCTTTGTCTGTTTGTATTCATAGCATTTGCATACATAGCAATTATGAGCTTTGTGCAGACAAGCGTGTTTGATTCGGCAAATTACGGCAGTGAAGTAATTTTGTATCAGACGGATAACATTGCGCTGAACATCCTGTTCACTTCCCTGTTTACCGTTTTTATATTCAAAATGAAAAAGCATTGTGACTTTTTTGCAAAGGTCAATCTGAAATATATGCATATAGGTCTTGCGGCGTTCGTCATGATTGTGGGACTTGTCTGGATATTCTCGGTAACCTCTGTTCCTGCGGCTGACAGCTACAACATCTATGAAACAGCGTCGCAGGCGGCTAAGGGCAACTATTTGTCATTCAACAATAACAGCGGTTTTTACAACAGCGATTTTTACAGCGGATATTCTTACTACAACTTCTATCCGTTCCAGCTCGGCTTTGTTTTCATCAGCGAAATTTTTTACAGAATTTTCGGTACTGACAGTACAATGCCGATTCAGGTATTCAATGTAATGTGTACAGCCGCCGCTTATATAGGTATTGTAAATATCACAAGACTTCTTTTCAAAAAGCGTTCGGTTGAATTTATTACAATTCTTCTGCTTGCCGGCTGTTTTCAGCCCGTACTTTTCTGCACATTCGTTTACGGCAACATCATCGGAATGTGCTTTGCAATCTGGGCATCATACTTCCTCATCAAGTATTTTCAGACAAACAAGTACCTGCTCCTCATTCCGTGTGCCGTACTTCTCGTTATTTCAACACTTGCAAAATACAACAACCTGATTTATCTTGTTGCGTTTGTTGTTATGCTGATTATTCACACAATTAAGGCTAAGAAGTGGCAGAGCATTGCATTTGCACTTGCAATTTGCATTGCTGTTGTCGGAACAAGCAACCTTGTTATCATGAGTTATGAGAACCGTTCGGGAGTGAAGCTTTCAAGCGGTGTTTCACAGGCTATGTACCTTGATATGGGCATTAACGATTCATATATGGCTCCCGGTTGGTACAACGGAATTGCCCTCAACGATTATAAAAGCGCAGGTCTTGACGCAAAAGCCGCAAATGCACAGGCTTGGACCAATATAAAATCAAGAATGAATTACTTCGGTAAAAACACAAACTATATGATTGACTTCTTCTCGAAGAAAATTATCAGCCAATGGAATGAGCCGACATACGAAAGCATATGGGTTAGCAAGGTCAAGTCTCATACAAACGAGCTTAATTGGATCGGCAACGGAATGTATGACGGCAGTATCGGACAGTTCTTTGAACTGTACTTCAACTTCTATATGCAGATTCTTTTCATTGCGTTTGCGGCAGGAATTTACTTCTTGTTCATTAACAGAAAGACAAATATTGAAACCGTACTTCTCCCTCTTGTTATTCTGGGAGCGTTCGGATATCACCTCTTATTTGAAGGCAAGTCGCAGTATGTGCTGACTTACATAATTCTTATGATTCCTACTGCGTCTTTTGCATTTGAGTGTATTCTTAACGGCAAATATACAAAAATCAAAGAATTTGTCGGAAAGCTTAAAGAAATTCCTGACGGTAAAGAAAGCGAAAAAGCCTGATAAAATGATTGAAGCGGACAGTTAATCATGTCCGCTTTTTCTTTGCTCTTTTTTGACAAATGCAATACCCGTACTGCCCTCTCCTATATGACTGCCGACAACGGAACCTACGCTGACAATACTGCCCTCAACAAAAGGAATTCCTTTTGATATTATGAGCTTTGATAAATACAATGCCTGATTTTTTGCGTTTGTGTGCATTATATACAGCGGATAATTTTGGTCTATGCCAAGCTTTTTCAGCGACATCAGCATATGATTCATACCGTGGCGCATTCCGATTGTTTTCGCCTCAAAGGCTACACTGCCAGAACCCGTAATGCTGATTACGGGTTTTATTCTTCCTGTTGAGCCGAGTAATGCGGCGGCATTTGTATGTCTGCCACCCCCATAGAGGTACTTCATATCGTCAATACAGGCATATACCATAATTCTGCTTCTGAACCTCAGAAGATGTTCGGCAATTTCTTTTGCTGTAAACCCGTTGTCACGCAGGCGAAGTGCCTCGTTTACAAGAAGCTTCTGACCTGCCGAAGCAGATTTGCTGTCTATCACATAACACCCCTCATATCCGAGCAAATCCCTTGCAAGAACTGCACTCTGATATGAACCGCTCAATGCCGAAGAAACAGTTATCACCACAACCGATTCGCCGTTATCTCTCGCCTTTTTCAAAGCACATTCGTAGACATACGGCGAGGGTTGAGAGGTTTTCGGCAAAGTTTTCGACAGCTTTGCAAGCCTGTAAAAGCGTTCCTTTGAATGTAAAAAATCATCCTTATATTCTTTTCCGTCAATATACACAGCTAACGGAATTGTAGAAATTCCGAATTTTTCACTTTCTGAATGTTCAAAATCGGCGGCTGAATCGGTAATAATTCTGACCATTTAGGTATCACCTCAAAAATAATATCTTGAAATATTATTTTCAAATTTACCTTTATTATGCAAAAATCCCGACAGCAAAAACTGTCGGGAGGTTGATTTGCATATTCAATTTCCGAAATTATTTATCCCAATACCGTCAAAGCCCATTTCATCCAAAAGGGACTTGTACAAATTTACATCTTCATCCGTGTATGACATACGGTTTTTGATACCCGATTTAAAATTGATATTTCTGTCTACAAAAAGCCTTTTTCCCCACATATGACACCATGAAATCGGTAAAAGGAACGGTGTTTTTTTTACATACGGATACTTGTACTGCATTTCGGATTTTGGTGGAAATATTGAGGACACAAGATATGAGAATTTAGATTTATTATTCTCTGTAATTGTCTTGTGAGAATTTATCATCGTGCCGACATCTACCCTGCCGAGTGTACCGCTGAGCAGAATATATTCTTCGATATCATCAAATTTAAGTTCAGCATGTGGCTTTGAAAACCAGTTGAACGCAATCTCACGAACACGCTTTTCATACTTTGCAATACCGATTTTTTTAAGCATCACATTGAGATAGTCATAATCGAGCTCAGATTGATGATTTTTCAAGAAAACATAGCTGTCAAGCACCATTCTTGCTCCCATTCCGCCGATTCTGAAATGATTCGAGTTATGAACAAGCATATAGATATAAAAGTCCTCATGGCTCATTTCATATGAATAGCTGTAGCCGTCACGCTTTGTTGAACGGTCAAGCTGATTAACAAGCAACGGATAAGATTCCTCGTTTTCATGGACAAGAGTTGCATGCATTTCAATGTTCATCATCGGCTTTTTTTCAAAATGATACTGGTTATCATCTTCATTCAGAAAAGTGTATCCGAGTTCGGAAAATACTTTTTTGACCGAATCAGCCTGTTTTCTGTCAAAAAGGATATCTACATCGGACACGGAACGAAAATCGGAGCGAGGATATTCCTTTTTCATAAAATAGCCCTTTAAGGGAATATTCTTAATTTTGTTTTCATCAAAAGCCTTGAGAATTTTCTCGGTTTCATATGAGAGATTTCCGTCAATCAGCATTTCAACCGACAAATTCTGCTTGAATTTTTCATATACTTCTGGCGAAACATACTTTTTGTCGAGCGACAAAACCGCATTGGCAACAAGCGATTCGACACTGCAATAGTTTGCAAGCATTTTTATCGACTGCCATTTTATCCCCTTGTAAGGAATCGGAGGTGCTGTTCCGTTTACAGACGATGAAACAAGCTCAAGCAGATACTTAAATTCAATTTTTTCGTTATCGTTAAGATGTTTCCTCATTTTTTCCCTTTTTTCGTTTTAAGCTTTGAGAATGCATTTTTACTTCTTGACACAGTTGATGCAATAACCTTTCTTAGCGGTTTTGAATAGAACATAAATTCAAGGTATGCTCTGTACTTCATTGAGTCAACCGTGTAGGGCTTGCCCTTTCTGTAAAAAGCAGTTACCACTCCGATTACATCATCATCGGTAATACCTTTTTCAACGGCAAACTGATTGTCACCGCACATAGTATAACTGCCGTCACTTCCGAAATTGACGACACGGTGCAATACATACGAGCCGTCTTTTCGCCTGTATAAAGGCAAGTCAAAAAGATGAAGTCTGCCCTTCGGTTTTGATAAAACAACCGTATCGTCACCGTCTCGGAGCATTGGGAGCATACTTGTTCCCTTCGGATTGAAAGTAACCAATCCTCCGGCCTCAAGCTTTTCGGCTATAATCTGCATTACATCATCAAGACCTACTTCTTTATTCAAGGACATCAGCCTCTCTCAGCTTTTGAATAAATGTATCAATATCGGCACTCGCCTTTTCTTCGCTCACTTCATACTCATCAAGCATTGCTTTGAGCAAATCAGCCTTTTCGCAATCGTTTTGGAGCTTTTCAAAAAGGAATGCACCCGTTTCATTGAGGTTGATAATTCCGTTAAAATCAAGCGTCAGCTTATTTACGGGAACTACAACATACGAATCTGCAACCTTTCGCAGAACAAAATCTTCTTTTATCTTCATAAAATCACCTGTTTTCCGTGTGAACTTTTCATCCATATTTAAATTATAATATACCTTTCTACAAAAAGCAAGAAAAAGGATTTGAGCATAAAATTACCGCAGACCTTTTGAGTCTGCGGTAAAATTTATCTATAATATTATAAGCTTACGGGATTAGTACATTCCGCCCATATCAGGTGCTGCGGGAGCTGCCGGAGCTGCAGGCTCTTTGATGTCTGTAACAAGTGATTCTGTTGTAAGAACCATTGCTGCAACAGAGCTTGCGTTCTGGAGAGCTGAACGAGTAACCTTTGTTGGGTCAACGATACCTGCCGAAACCATATCTGTGTATTCCTCTGTAAGAGCGTTGAAGCCATAGCCGACCTTGTTAGCCTTCTTAACATTATCGCAGATTACGCTGCCCTCAAGACCTGCGTTAGCAACAATCTGACGGAGCGGTTCTTCAAGTGCTTTAAGAACAATCTTAGCACCTGTCTTAGCGTCACCCTCGAGAGTGTCAACAAACTCAGCAACAGCCGGAATAGCGTTCATGCAAGCGATACCGCCGCCTGCTACGATACCCTCTTCAACAGCAGCCTTTGTAGCGGCAAGAGCATCCTCAATACGGAGCTTCTTTTCTTTCATTTCAACTTCTGTTGCAGCACCAACCTTGATAACTGCTACGCCGCCTGCGAGCTTTGCAAGACGCTCCTGAAGTTTTTCACGGTCAAAGTCAGATGTTGTTGTTTCAATCTGCTGTCTGATCTGAGCAACTCTGCCCTTGATAGCTTCCTTGTCACCTGAGCCGTCAACGATGATTGTGTTTTCCTTTTCAATCTTAACCTGACGGGCAGTACCGAGCTGATCAACTGTTGTATCCTTGAGTTCAAGACCGAGGTCAGATGTGATTACCGTACCGCCTGTGAGTGTTGCGATATCCTGAAGCATTTCTTTTCTTCTGTCACCAAAGCCCGGAGCCTTTACGGCAACACAAGTGAATGTACCTCTGAGTTTGTTAAGTACGAGAGTTGTAAGAGCCTCGCCTTCAACATCTTCGGCAATGATAAGGAGCTTCTTACCCATCTGAACAATCTGCTCAAGAAGTGGGAGAATTTCCTGTGTAGTAGAAATCTTCTTATCTGTGATAAGGATAAGCGGATTGTCAAGCTCTGCAACCATCTTATCTGTATCTGTTACCATATAAGGAGCGATGTAACCTCTGTCAAACATCATACCTTCAACAACCTCGCTGTATGTTTCGGCTGTCTTTGACTCCTCAACTGTGATAACACCGTCTGTTGTAACCTTTTCCATAGCCTCGGCAATAAGCTTGCCGATGAATTCATCCTGTGATGAAACTGTTGCAACTCTTGCGATATCGTCTGTACCGGATACCTGCTTGCTGTTCTTCTTTACAGCCTCAACTGCAACATTTACAGCGTCTGCAATACCCTTTTTAAGTACCATTGGGTTAGCGCCTGCAGTTACATTCTTCATACCCTCTCTGATGAGAGCCTGGGCAAGAAGTGTGGCAGTTGTTGTACCGTCGCCTGCGATATCGTTAGTCTTGATAGAAACTTCCTTTACAAGCTGAGCGCCCATATTTTCAAAAGGATCTTCAAGTTCAATTTCCTTTGCAATTGTTACACCGTCATTTGTGATGAGGGGAGCACCGAACTTCTTATCAAGAACAACATTTCTGCCCTTAGGTCCGAGTGTGATTTTAACGGTATCAGCGAGCTGGTCGATACCTTTCATTAAAGCTTTTCTTGCATCTTCGCCGTATGCGATTTGTTTAGCCATTGTAAATTACCTCCGTATATTTAGTTAATTATTCAAGAGTTGCGAGTATATCCGACTGGTTTACGATTGTGTATTCTTCGCCGTCAATCTTTACCTGTGTGCCTGCATATTTACTTGCGATAACCTTATCGCCTACGCTGACATACATCTTTACTTCCTTGCCGTCAACAACACCGCCGGGGCCAACAGCAACAACTGATGCGAACTGTGGCTTTTCCTGAGCAGCAGATGAAAGAATGATACCGCTCTTTGTTTTCTCTTCAGCCTCTTCAACTTTTAAAACGACTCTGTCGAGTAATGGTTTGATTGTCATAAATACAGCCTCCTGTAAAAATTTTAAATTGCTTTTAATTAATTAGCACTCTTGTTCTCTGAGTGCTAATTATATTTTATACCATTTTCAAGAAAAGTCAAGAGAAATTTGACTATTTTTGACCTTTATTTTGTGACAGTTTTCTGAAATTTTTTCCAATCTCAATTTTATCGAGTATTTTAAGATAATCAGTAACTATAACTGTTTTATATCAATAAAAAAGACGGACTGCAAAAAGTCCGTCTTAAACATTGTTATTAATTTTATCTGTTTGATGATTGAGAACTTGTCTGTTTCTTGCCCTTGCTGACAATAAGAACTACCGTTGAACCGTATTCGAGAGTATCACCCTCAACATGTTCTTTGTAGCGGATTACCCTTCCCTCAGCAACCTTGTCACTGTACTCATATTCTGCTGTTGCAAGAAGTCCCTGAGCGGCAATGTCGGATGCAACGGTATCAAGTTTTTCACCCTCAACCTTCGGCAGAGTCCTCATCTGTGATCCCTTGCTTACGCAAACACTCACTACTACGGAATCTTCCTGAGTAATTTTTGAACCTGCGGCAGGAGTCTGTGACATAATCTTACCTTCTGCATAATCATCGCTGTACTCATCGTTAAAAGTTCTGTAGATTGTGATACTGCTGTTGCTGTCAACACTCTTAACAGCCTCTTCATATGTCATTCCGACATAGTTAGGAACAGTAGCACCTGTCCACTCTGTGCTTTGAGTTGAGCTTACACTCGCATCAGTATTATTTGAGAACATTCCGGCAAGCGGATTCTGCATAAGCCAGAACACACCGGCAATACCGAGAACAAGAACCGTGATAGCAGCCGCAATAATAATAATTGAAGCGTGCGACATACCGTTTGAAGTCTTGCGTGTACGCTCTGACTTTGTGAGGTTCATGCTTGCTGTTCTTGAAATTTCGTCCTGAATTGCCTTTGCTGTATGAGCAACGGAAAGTTGTGAACGAAGCTCGTCAAAATCCGTAATACGGTTTTCACGCTCAACCTGCAAACCGTTAGCAAGAGCCGAAACAACATGCGGAGGAAGTCTCTTTACAGTTGTTGTACTCATAAGAAGTCGGCTGTCCTTACGGCGTTCTACCGCACTCTTTGGCATATGACCCGTGAGGGCATAGAAAAGGGTTGCACAGAATCCGTAGATATCCGTAATATCGTCAAGAGGAAAATTGTCGTCATACTGTTCGGGAGCCGCAGCGCCTGAAAAAAGCTGAGATTTGAGAGGCGTGCCTCTTTTACGCTCATTTTCCGACGCAAAGCCTGAAATCTTAATTTTACCCGATGCTGTGATATACATATTCTTAGGTGCGATAGCATAGTGACCGACACCTCTCTTGTGAAGAGCCTCAAGTGCAGAAATTACAGGCATAAAAAGCGGACGGGCAATGTCCCATTCAAGATGGCCGTTACTGCGTTCAACATACTCCTCAAAAGGAATAAGATCCTCGTTTTCCTCAACAACATAAACTGTGTTATTTTCTTCAAAAATGTTGTGAACATTCATAAGAGCGGAAAGCTCACGGAGTTCTGAAAGAATCCTGTAATAGTTAAGAAAATCGTCCTTGAGTTTATTATATACAAGGCGGTTTTCATAATTTATTCTGACCTCGGTAGTTCCTTCTTCACGAGAAAAAAGTCCGATAGGAAGAAATTCGCAGATGATTACAATGTCACCTGTCTGCTTGTCGTGGCTTATATAGCGTGTACTTTCGCCGTTGGTATCAATTCCCGCACCTACGATATAGCGGTTCTGAAGAATTGTTCCGTACGGTAAAAAAGGAGCTTGCTGTTTTTCAGTTGTATCAAATCCGCAGGACGGACAAATCTTGTTGTCACCTATTTCCTGCATGCATCCCATACACAATGACATATTATTACTCAACTCCAAATAAGTATCAATTTCAAATTTTGTCTGAAAAGAATTATACCATAAAAACATATTTCTTTTCAAGACTTAAAGGTGTTAATATAGTTACAATTTTGTTATTGCAAAGCCTTACAAAGCAAATTCTTTGCAAATATTGTTGTATAAAAAATGTGGTGGAGATAACGGGGCTCGAACCCGTGACCTTCTGACTGCCAGTCAGACACTCTCCCAGCTGAGCTATACCCCCATATAATGTTGACACTGCTTTTGACATATACAAGATACATTTGCAAACAATGTCAAGCTGTAATTTTAACAGTCTATCAAATTAATTATAAGTATTGCATTTCCGTCATATATGTCAATTGTTGTCATATCGGAAGTGAATACATTTGAAACACCCAGAGTAACGCTGCTCGAAACACAGTATTTTTCAAGAGGATACTTTGTTCCCGAATAGCTTACGCAGACACTCGGACATCCGAAAGGGAAAAGCGAAAATGTTTTGCCTTTAAAGTTTTTATATTCATAATGACCTACGGGAAGAAATTCTATTTTCTCTTTTTCAGAAAGGAGAACGCCCTTACTTCCGTGTTCGTGAATATAAGAGAGAACCGCCACATTTGCAAAGCTGTGGTCAAAGCGACCGCCCAATGCACCGAGAATTGCTATTTCGTCAAACCTTTTTTCAAGTGCAAGGTCAACAGAGTGCATTGTGTCGGTATCATCCTTTTCGGGAATAAGTCGGACCGTTTCGCAGTTTGGAAACAGTACATCAGGCTCGGAATCAAAATCTCCTACAACAAGGTTCGGAGTAATGCCTGCCTGTTTTGCAAAATTGCAGCCTCTGTCGGCACATATCACATAGTCATCAGGTTTTATAACCTCGGACAAAAAATCCGAATTTGTGTCAGGCGAGCCTGCAATAATCACACAACGCATAATTACTCCTTTATCTGCCACGATTTAATGTCCTTGACCTCGTTATACATCTGAACATAACTGCGATGACGGGTTTCTTCAATTTCACCGTTCGAGAGTGCTTCAAGAATCCTGCAGCCTTTTTCACAGGTATGCGAACATGAAGTAAACATACAGTCCCCTAAATATTTTTCAAATTCAGGAAAGCAATATTGCAGCCGGCTTTTGTCAATCATTTCGTAACGCTGAAGATCAACGGTTGAAAATCCGGGTGTGTCTGCCACAAAACAACCGTCAAGTTCAAACAGTTCAACAACTCTTGTTGTATGTCTTCCTCTGCCGAGTTTTTTACTTGTCTGCCCTGTTTCAAGAGAAAGCGATGGAAAAAGCTTATTGAGCAATGTGGACTTGCCGACACCGCTGTTACCGATAAAGGCTGAAACCTTGCCGGACAGATAGCTTTTGAGTTCTTCGGTTTGTGAAGAATCATCTTCCGAACAGAGAAAAACCTCAAAACCTGCGTGTCTGTAGATATCGGCAATCTTATCTCCGTTTTCCAGATCATTTTTTGTAACGACAATTACGGGGTCCATATTATTGTTTACCGCCGCCGCAGTCATTTTGTCAATAATCGTAAAATTCGGCAACGGTTCAACAGTTGAACACACGAGAAGAAGAATATCAAGATTTGCAAGAGCAGGTCTGCGGAGCTTGTTTTTGCGTGGAAGAATTTCTTCTATCGCACAAAAGCCGTCATTCGGAACAGATATATTTACCCTGTCCCCCGCTACGGGAGAGTTTCCGCTTTTGCGAAAGCTCCCCCTTGCCTTACATTCGTAATCCTCGCCATCGGCACGGACATAGTAAAATCCGCCGATTGATTTCATTAAAATTCCGCTTTTAGTATCCATACTTCACCGATTAAAGTTCAGGATCATCCGTAACCGGCTGAACGGTCGTGTCAGGCGCTACATACGGATCTGTGTAATACTGTGTCGACGGTTCGGTTTCGGGAGGAGCGGTTGTCGCACGGACATAATCATGTGACGCCGTAGTGGTTACCGCTGCCGATGCAAAGTCAACCGAATACTCTCTGTAAGCCTGACCGTCAAGCTGAATTACTACAGTTGAAGTGCCTGAGCCCTTGAGCTCAAGAGTATAGGTCTTGTTATATTTCGGAACAAGCGTCTTTGAATTACGGGAATCAACCGCACCGTCAACAATTACAGTCATATCGACTGAATCTTCAACATCCGACGGAAGGTCAACGAAGATATTAACCGTGTTTTCGTCACCGAGTCCCGAGCTTACAGTCAGGGTTACAACAGAGCCTGCATCAACCTTGCCGTACTGGAGAGGCGACATACCGAGGACTGTATCCTTTGGTTCTTTGCTTTCATCATCCTGAACTGTTTCAACGGTAAGTCCGAGATCAACAAGAGTCTGCTTTGCTTCGGAAAGCATAAGTCCGTCAACCGACGGGAGTGTAACCTGTTTGGTTCTCTCACCGCTTGCAATATATACATATACCGTTGAACCGATTGTAGTTTTTACACCTGCTTTCGGGAAGCACTCAATTGTGTAGCCCTTTGGTGTTTTAGTGTTTTCTACATAGACAATTTCAGGAATAAGATTCTTTTCTTTGAGAGCCTGAGAAGCCTCTTTTTCGCTGTAATTGGTTACATAAGGAACAGAAACCTCTGTGTCAGTTCCGTTTACGGTTACCGTGATTGTTGAGCCTGACTTAACCTTCATCGAACCGCCCTTAGGCTCTTGATCAAGAATTACGCCCATTTCCTTTGACTCATCATATTCACTCTTAACCTCAAACTTGAAATCATTCGGGTTATTTTCTTTTATTGAAACAAAGGATTTGCCGACATAATCGGGAACTTCAACGTCCTTAGCCTGTGAGGTTGAGCAGCCTCTGAACATTGCAAGTGCAAAGAAAATTGCACATACTGCAACAGCCGCAATTACAATACCCTTGATTGCATAGTATGACGGCTTATGTTCCTTTACAAAATCCTCATCGGCAAACTGTTCTTCTTTAACAACAACATCGTCCTGCGGCATATCAACTACTTTGGTTGCCTCGTTGTCAATTTTATTTCTTACCCCGCTGTCACGCAGAGAGTGAACAAACTTTGTGGGCTGATTATCAACAAAAGACTTGTTGCCGTAATCAAAAACGATTGACGGATTAAGTCTGAATCTTTCGATATCAGAAAGCATTTCTGCGGCAGAAGTGTATCTGTCGGACGGAAGCTTTTCCATTGCCTTCATAGTAATCTGCTCAAGACCTATCGGGATTCCCGGATTGATTTCACGAGGATGCTTCGGTGTTGACTGCAACTGCATAAGCGCAATCGTAACGGCACTGTCACCGTCAAACGGAAGCTTTCCCGTAAGCATTTCATAGAGCATTACACCGACAGAATAAATGTCCGTTTTTCCGTCAGTTGCGTCACCTCTTGCCTGTTCAGGGGCAATGTAGTGAACAGAGCCGATTGCCTGTTCTGTCATTGTGCGTGTCGATTTATCGGAAAATCTTGCAATACCGAAATCGGTAACTTTGATTGTACCGTCCTGCAACAGCATAATATTTTGCGGCTTTATATCACGGTGTACAATTCCGCACTCGTGAGCGTGCTGTAAGGCCTTTAAAATCTGTGCGGTCAGGTGGATTGCGTCTTTCCACTCAATAATGCCCTGCTGATCAATATATTCTTTGAGGGTAATGCCGTCAATATATTCCATTACGATATACTGAATCATATCGCCAAAGCTTACATCATACACCTTTACAATATTCGGATGTGAAAGCATTGCGATGGCTTTTGATTCATTTTTGAAACGGCGGATAAACTCCTCATTGTTGAGATACTCGTCTTTAAGAATTTTTACGGCAACTTCACGGTCATCGACTGTATCGGTACAACGGTAAACATTTGCCATACCGCCGACACCGATAAGCTCGTGGATTTCATATCTTCCGTCAAGTCTTTTGCCCAAATATTTATCCAAAACGGTCAACTCCTATCCTTAGTAAATTACGGTAGCTGTGATATTATCAGAACCTCCGCCGTCTTTCGCCTTGTCAACAAGCTTTGTGATAAGACCTTCGCCACGGTTTTCATGGCAGATTTTGACCATATCTCCTGTTGTGACGCAATTTGAAAGTCCGTCGGTACAGATGAGAAGAACATCACCGTAAATAAAGTTGGCTTCAATATAGTCGAGGCGAACGGACGGTTTTATACCGAGCGCCCTTGTTATAAAGTTCTTGTTCGGATGATTTTGCGCCTGCTCATATGTAAGCTCACCTCTTCGAACCATTTCCTGAACAACGGAATGATCCTCTGTAAGTTGCTTGATTTTACCGCCTCTGATAGCATATGTGCGACTGTCACCGACATGAACAACATGAACGGTTGTATCTTTTACAAAGACAAATTCACATGTAGTTCCCATACCCGTGAGCTCGGGATCTTTCATGGACATTTCAAAAACTTTCATATTGGCATTGACAACAATTTCTGCCATAAGCTCGCCAATCTGCTCCTTGGTCATATCATCTTTGTACAAATCGGTAATTTTGGTGCTGATATAATCAACTGCCGTTGCGCTGGCAATATTACCGCCGTTTGCACCGCCCATTCCGTCACACACAACTGCCCAGACACAGCTGGGAGAAATAACTCCGAAGCGACAGTCATCCTGATTCTGATTACGAACAAGTCCGATATCACTTTTGCTGAATACTTCCAAGTTATTTACCTCCTTCTTCAATATGCTTTCTTTTGAGCTGACCGCACGATGCGTTTATGTCACTTCCGAGTGTTCTGCGCACGGTTGCTCCGATATTTTTAGCAGCAAGAATATTTATGAATGCCTGCTGTCTTTTAATATTGCTTTTTAAGTAGCCTGTTCCCTCAACAGTATTGACGGGAATCAGATTAACATGGCTTTGTGTACCCTCAAGTCGTTTTGCAAGCTCTCTTGCGTTTTCATCGCTGTCATTAACTCCGCTTATCATAGAGTATTCAAATGTAACTCTGCGACCTGTTGTTTTGAAATAATCTGAGCAAGCCTTTAATAATTCTTCAATAGAATATTTTCTTGCAATGGGCATCGTTCGCTGTCTTATCTCATCGTTCGGCGCGTGTAATGAAACGGAAAGCGTTATTCCGAGATGATGTTTTGCAAGCTCATAAATTTTCGGAACTATACCGCAGGTTGAGAGGGTAATATGTCGCATTCCAATGTTAAGACCGTTGTCGGACGAAACAAGTCGGAGAAATTTTACAACATTATCAAAATTATCAAGCGGTTCACCCATTCCCATAAGAACAATGTTAGAAATTCTTATGTTAAGGTCACGCTGTGCAGCCTCAATCTGTCCGAGCATTTCCGACGGTGCAAGACTCCGTGAAAAACCGCTTTTGCCTGTTGCACAAAATGTACAACCCATTTTACAGCCAACCTGTGTTGAGATACAGATTGAATATCCGTGTTTGTAACTCATTACAACAGACTCTACACATTCGCCGTCATTAAACGAAAAAAGGTACTTGACTGTTTTATCATACCTTGAAACAAGTTTTTTTTCAATATTTGCAACAGAAATGTAACTACTTGATTTCAAAAAAGCCTTTAAATCGGCAGGAATGTTACGCATATTGTCAAAATCGGTCACATTTTTGTACAACCAATCATAAATCTGCTTTGCTCTGAACTTTGGAAAACCGTTTTCTGTGACAAATTCAGTCAGCTCATCAAGCGTCATTGACTTGATATCCGTTAAATTATTCAATTTGACGCCTTCTTTCTGAATAAGCTGATGTAAAATCCGTCTGTTCCGCAGGTGTGCGGCATAAGTGTTATTTCGTATGGTTCTTCATCAAATGCACGGGTAATTCCGTTTGGAAGTTTTAACGGTATTCCGTAAAAATCGGGATGTTCCTCAAGAAAACGCTTTGTGTTTTTATTGTTTTCATCAGGATTCAATGTACAGGTAGAATAGACAAGCTTACCGCCTACTGCCAGATTATCCGCACTTGCGCAGAGAATCCTGTACTGCAAATCCGGCAAATCGTTGGAAATAAGGTCATCCTTGTATCTGATCTCGGGCTTTCTTGACATGATTCCAAGACCGCTGCACGGAACATCGCAGAGGATTCTGTCCGCCACAGGAAGTGCCGTGTCATTGGTTGACGCATCACGCAGAAGCGTTGAAATACAAGTGATGCCAAGCCTTTTAGCACCTGCCGAAATCAGTTTCAGCTTATGGTCGAACATATCACAGGAAAAAATTCTGCCACGGTTGTTCATATACTGAGCCGCCGAAAACGACTTTCCGCCCGGTGCGGAACATATATCAAGCATAATATTGCGAGGCTTTGCGTCAAGAAAATTCACACAAAGCTGGCTTGACGCATCCTGAATATGAAAAAGTCCGGACTTGTACGCTCTGAGTCTTTCAACCGAGCCTGTATTTTCAAGATAGAGTGCGTTGTTGATAAACGGGATTTTTTCCGCAACAACGCCCTCATCGGATAATTTCTTAATTAATGTATCTGCATCTGTTCTGAGGGTATTAACACGACAACAGATTTTTGCTCTGCCGTTAAGAGACGCCAAAAGCTGTTCGGCGTTATTTTCTCCGTAAGAATTAACCCACAATTTTACAATGTTTTCGGGAACAGAATATTTTACCGAAAGATATCGAACCCTGTCCTTTTCATCGGGTAATGTATATTTAACCTCTGCCCTTGTGATATTACGAAGAATTCCGTTTATGAAACCCGATGATTTCTGAAGTTTGTGCTTTTTGGCAAGATTAACGCTTTCGTTGACTGCCGCACTGTCGGGAACTTTGTCCATAAACAAAAGCTGGAGTATTCCAAGGCGAAGAATATTTTTGTTTTGTTTCAATTTTTCTTAACGGAATTTTAGAATAAGACCTGATAATATAATCAAGCGTAATTCTTCTTTCCAGAACGCCGTAAACGAGTGCTGACACAAAAGAGCTGTCAACACCCGAAAGACGGTTTTCCTTTATGGCATTATTCAAAGCAATATTTGAATATGCTCCCTCATTTTCAATTTTAAGCAGCACATTCAGTGCAATATTGCGTGTGTTTGCCATTTTAATCTCCAAAATAAATTATCTTCTGCGATTGTTCGCAATTATAATTAATCTTAAAAGCTGCATAATTGCAGTAAGAGCCGCTGCAACATATGTCATTGCGGCTGCCTGAAGCACTCTCTTTGCGCCTGTGTATTCTTCACCGTAAAGAAGATCGCCGTTTCTGATTGTTTCAAGCGCTCTTTTTGATGCATTAAACTCTACGGGAAGTGTTGCGATTGTAAAGAGTACGGAAAGCGCAAACAGGATTATACCTATATAAAGAAATACAAAACCTACTCTCTGTGTAAAGCAAAAACCGACTATAATAAAAATCCAACTGAGGCTTGAACCGAGTCTTGCAACAGGAAGAATAAACGAACGGATTCTGTTAGGCAGATAATTTTCTGCGTGCTGAACTGCATGACCTGCCTCATGACAGGCAACGCCTACAGCCGCAACGGAAGTGCTGTTAAAAACCGTGTCGGAAAGTCTGATTACATTTGTTCTCGGGTCAAAATGATCTGTCATACTGCCTGCAACATGTTCAATTCTGACGCCTGTTACACCGTGCTGACGAAGAACATATTCAGCCGCCTGAGCGCCTGTCATATTTCTTGAATTTCTTATATGTGAATATTTTGAAAAAGTTGTTTTAACTTTGACCTGACAAATCAATGTTATTATAATACAAGGAACAATAAACACAAGATAGGTCATATCAAATCCGTAAAAGAAGCCCATAAATCAAACACCTTTCTGTCTGCATATTGCAGACGGGAATTTTTAACCGATTACATCGCCGACAGAAAGCCTGTGGCCGGCAAGGAATGCCTCGGCGGTCATTTTCTTTTTGCCCTCAGGCTGAATTTCACAAAGCTCAACCGACTTTTCACCGCAGGCAACAATCAGCGGTTTTGTGCTGATTACAGTTCCCGCTTTTCCGCTCTTTTCGCAGAGCAAAGAAGAATGAACCTTTATCTTTTTACCGTTAATTTCGGTTGTGGCAATCGGCCACGGATTAAGTCCTCTGATTTTATTATGCACCTCAAAGGCCGGTTTTGTAAAATCAATCAGGCAAAGTGACTTGTCAATTTTTGAAGTGTGAGTTGCAAGGCTTTCGTCCTGCTTAATCGGAGTGATTTCGCTCTTTTCAAGAGCAGAAAGTGTGTCAAGAATAAGCTCTCCGCCCATAAGAGAAAGACGGTCAAAAAGCTCTCCCGAGGTTTCGTTCACACCGATTTCCGTTTTGACAACTTTCAGAATGTCACCTGTGTCAAGTCCGACATCCATTTGCATAGCCGTTACACCGGTTTCCCTGTCACCGTTTAATACGCTCTGCTGAATAGGAGATGCGCCTCTGTATTTAGGCAAAAGCGAGCCGTGAAGATTGATGCAGCCGTACTTTGCGGAGTCAAGAACCGACTTGGGAAGAATTTTTCCGTAAGCCGCAACAACAATGACATCGGGATTATATTTATTGATAATTTCAAGAGGTTTGCCGTCCTTAAAGGTTTCGGGCTGATACACGGGAATGTTCAGCTTTTCTGCGCACACCTTGACATCGGGAGGAGTCATTATCATCTTTCTTCCCCTCGGCTTGTCGGGTTGTGTAAACACGGCACAAACCTCATGTTCCGAATTTGCAAGAGCCTTGAGTGCAGGTACGGCAAAATCGGGAGTACCCATATAAATTATTTTCATATCTTCACCTGTTTATCAGCTATTCATTTCTTCAATTTCGGCAGGAGTCAACATTCTTGTTGCAACCTGAGTAAAGAGAATTCCCTCAAGATGGTCGAGTTCGTGACAAAAAGCCTTTGCAAGCAAATCCTTGCCGTCAATAACAAATTCGTCACCGTGTCTGTCCTGAGCCTTAACCTTTACATAATCAGGTCTTACTGTGTAGCCCCACTTGCCGGGGATTGAAAGACAACCCTCAAGAGTTTCCTGCTTGCCGCTGTAAGCGATGATTTTCGGGTTTACAAGCTCAATCGGACCTTCGCCGACATCAATAACCACAACTCTTCTTAAAATTCCGACCTGAGGAGCGGCAAGTCCCACTCCCTCAGCCTTGTGCAAAGTTTCAATCATATCGTCAATAAGATCTGCAAGGCGGTCATCAAACTTTACGACAGGTCTGCATTTTTTTGTGAGAACGCTGTCGCCCTCTTTTACAATTTGTCTTAAAGCCATAAATTATATCCTTTCACTAACAGGTCAGAGCGTTCATATCCGCATATGTACTGACCTTTCCATATTCCTTATTCTTTCCGAATTCTATCATAACCGCTGAGAGCAGTCCTCTGAAATCACGGTTATTTTTACATTTTATTATAAGTTTATATCTGAATTTGTTGCTCACTTTCACAACATTTGCAGGTGACGGACCGAGTATTCTCAAAGGCATGGCAGGGTATTCGCTTCTTGCGTGACTGACAAAGCACTGCAAAAAGCTGTTAGCTGCTTTCATTGTAAGCTGCTGTTTTTCACCCGAAAAGCCGATAAGACAGATATCCGCAAAAGGCGGATAAAGCATTGCTTTTCTGACCTGAATTTCGGTGCTGTAAAAGGCAAGATAATCCTGCCTTGCCGCCATAGAGATTATGAGGTTGTCGGGAGTGTAGGACTGAATAACAGCCATACCCTTTGACGCACCTCTGCCGCTTCTGCCGACTACCTGAGTTAAAAGAGAAAATGTTCTTTCGTAGCTTCTGTAATCATCGGCATACAGCATATAGTCAGTGTTGAGGACCCCCACAAGCGTCACATTGGGAAAATTAAGTCCCTTTGCAACCATTTGTGTTCCCACAAGAATATCGTACTTACCGTCTGCAAATGCCGTTATCATCTTTTCATAGGATGATTTTGAAGATGTTGCGTCGGTATCCATACGCAATATTCTTGCATCGGGAAAAAGCTCTGAAATTTCACTTTCAGCCTTTTGAGTGCCGGTTCCGCCAAATCTTAAAGATTTGCTGTGGCAGGACGGACATTCTTCCGTGTAAGGCACGGAATATCCGCAGTAGTGACACATCATTCTGCGGTTGGCGCTGTGATATGTGAGCGATATTGAACAGTTGGGACACACAACAGGTTCACCGCACATTCGGCAGGTTACAAAGGTGTTGTATCCCCGTCTGTTTAAAAGCAGAATTGACTGCTTGTTATTTTCAAGATTATAGCGCAGATTTTCAAGCAGGGTTTCGGAAAATCCCGTTACATTGCCGTTTTGCTGTTCAACATTCATGTCTGCGACAACAACCTTCGGCAAAACCGCATCGCCGTATCTCTCAGTGAGCGTGTTAAGCGAATATCTTCCGTTTTTTGCGTAGTAATATGATTCAACCGACGGAGTTGCCGAGCTTAAAACAAGCAAGGCATTATCGTAGCTGCATCTGAATTTTGCGATTTCTCTTGCATGATATCTGGGGGAGCTTTCAGACTTATAGCTGTACTCCTGTTCCTCGTCCATTATGATAAGACCGACTTTTTCAAACGGAGCAAACACGGCACTTCGTGTTCCTATAACGATTTTTGCAAGACCTTTTTTTACACGCTTGTATTCATCAAGCCTTTCACCGAGTGAAAGTGCGCTGTGAAATACGGCAATCTGCTCGCCGAAACGCTTTGAAAAGGTTGAAACAAACTGCGGTGTAAGCGAAATTTCAGGCACCATAACGATGATTCCCTTGTTATCGTTTATTACACGCTCAATCAGTTTCATAAAAACGCTTGTTTTTCCCGAACCTGTAACACCGAACAAAAGGCTTGTATGCGGTTTTGAATCGGCATATTCGGCATAGAGGTTATCGCAGGCTGTCTGCTGTTGTTCTGACAACGCAACAGGGGCAAGACTTTCGTCCTTCGTTCTGTCCTCAATACGGAACACTTCTTCGTCATAGTAGTAGATAAGACCTTTTTTATAAAGTGCGTCCGTAACGCCTGTTGTGACACCCGTGAAGTAACAAACCTCTTTAACGGAAGTTCCGCCTGTCATTTTGATAAGGTCGAGAACGGCTTTCTGCTTTTCGGTAAGCTTGATATTGTCGCTGTCGGCAAGTTCGGTCGGAGCAGCCATTTTCATAACCGCATCCGAAACCTTTCTGAAAGCCTCATCTGATTTGTAAAGATAGCCCGACTTTACCATATCTTCAAGAATAACCGTGTTATCTAATCCGAAATCGTCAAGAATTTTATCGGACTTTACGGCTTTTCTTTTTGAATGAAGGTAAGCAAAAATTCTTTGCTGTTCCTCGGAAAGCTCTTCTTCATCTACACCCTCACGAACACCGTAAAGCGTTGTGATTTTGTAATTTATACCCGCAGGAAGCATTGTTTTTACCGCATCATAATAGGTGCAGAAATAATGCTCTTTCATAAACTCGGCAAGCTTCAAAAGTTCTTTTGACAGGACAGGTTCGTCATCAAGAACGGAACAAATGCTTTTGAGCTTTTCAACCGGAATGTCATCACTCACGGGAGAAAGCTCAAAAATTATTCCCTGTTTCTTTTTGTTGCCTCTGCCGAACGGAACGAGAACCCTTTTGCCGACCTGAACTAAATTGGTAAAGGCAGACGGTACAAGGTAGTCAAATAATTTGTCGAAAACATATGTTGTGTTTTCAACGGCAACTTTGACTGTTAAATCAGAGTTCATCTTCGTCAGGCTCAAGAATGTTGATTTCATGACCTTCGATTTCCTTGATTGCGATAAGAACAGGCTTATCCTCTGTTACAATCTGTTCCTCTTCAAAAGTCTGAGTAATTTCTCTTGCTCTTTTTGCAACGCCTACAACAAGTGCGTACTTACTCTGCTTACCCTGTAATAATGAATCCACATCAACTTTATGCATAATAATTCTCCTCTTAAAATATTTTATGTTAATTTTCTTTGTATATTATTTAATGAGGTTTTCATCCTCTTTATGAAGAATATTGAGAACCTCATTTATTGCTGTTTCAAGGTCGCCGTTTACCACATTGTACTTATATCTGTCCTTGTAGCTGATTTCCTCGGCAGCCTGTGCAAGCCTTTTCCGAATAGTTTCTTCATCCTCTGTACCTCTTCTGCGAAGCCGTCTTTCAAGCGACTCCATTGAAGGCGGAAGAATGAAAATACTGAGAATGTCGGGATATTTGTCAAGAATCTGAAGTCCGCCCTTGACCTCAATCTCAAGCAGAACATCATAACCCTTATTGAGCATATCTTCAACCTGCTTTTTAGGTGTGCCATAGAGATTACCGCAAAACTCTGCGTGTTCAAGATAGCCGTCTTTTTTCAGAACATCGTTGAACTGTTCTCTTGTCAAAAAGTTATAATGAACCCCGTCAATCTCTCCCTCTCTCGGTTCTCTTGTTGTGTTTGAAACCGAAAGACGGATATTTTTGTCACGGTCAAGAAGTTCCTTGATTATTGTACCCTTGCCTACACCCGATGAACCGGTAAACAAAATAAGATTTCCTTTTCTGTTAATGCTCATCCTTGTTTTCCTCACTTTCGTCCGTTCTGTTCTGAATTGCCTCACATGAAATTGCCGAGAGAATAACATGATTATTCTCGGCAACAATCACCGATTTGCATTTTCGTCCGCAGGTTGCGTCAATAAGCAGATTGTTCTGTTTTGCATCCTGAACAATTCGCTTTACGGGAGCAGAGTCCGGAGCAACTACTGCAACAATCTTGTCGGAGCTGACAAGATTACCAAAACCGATATTAATAAGCTTCATCTGTTCACCTTATTCGATATTCTGAACCTGTTCACGGATTTTTTCAATCTCACTCTTGATGTCAACAACCTTATGTGCAAGAATTGCATCCTGAACCTTTGAACCGATTGTATTTGACTCACGGTTCATTTCCTGAATGATAAAGTCAATTTTTCTGCCGACAGGCTCGTCATATTCAAGGAACTTTGAAAGCTGGTCAAAGTGGCTGCGAAGTCTTACGGTTTCCTCCGCAACGGCTACCTTATCCGCAAACACGGCAACCTCTGTGAGAACCCTCTGCTCGTCAACCTTGACATCATTTTCAGCAAGCGTCTGCTTGATGCGTTCCATAAGTCTTTGTTCATACTCGGCAACAGTCTGCGGAGAACGCTCCTCAATTTCACCAACAACAGAAAGAATTGTGTTGGCTCTTGAAAGAATGTCCTCTTTCATCTTCTCGCCCTCAGCTTCACGCATTGCTACAAAAGCGTCAACGGCAATTTTTGCCGCTGAAAGGACATCGGCAGTAATCTGATCCTCGTCCTCAGGCGCTTTGTGAACCGTGAAAACATCGGGAAAGCGTGAAAGTGAAACTGTTGAAACATCATTCGGAATATCGTACTTTTCGCTGATTTCCTTAAAAGCGTTGATATATCCCGAAACAAGCTGATGATTAACAGTTACATCACAGGGTTCTTCATCGGACGCACCGATTGATACAAACATATCAATCTTGCCTCGTGAAACCCTTGAATTTACATAGTTTTTAAGTTTGTCGTCAAGAAACCCGTAACTTCTTGGGGTTCTGCAGGAAAATTCAAAATAGCGGTGATTCACGCTTTTGATTTCAACGGTAATCTCCCGACCGTTGATAACGGTTTCACATCTTCCGAAACCCGTCATAGATCTGATCATTTCAAAAACTCCCTTCGTAAAATTATATTTTCGGCATTTAAGCTTTATTTTTTATATTTACATCAAATTTATCGGCATTTATTTTCTACAACATAGATTATAGCACCACAGGCGATATTTGACAATGGAGTTATTACAAAACTGTAATAACTTTTTTATTTACATCACAAAGGTGTGTGTGATATACTTAATAAGATAATTATACTTTATTGACAAAGGAATGATATTAATGTCAGGACATAACAAATGGAGTACAATCAAGCAGAAAAAAGGTAAGAACGATGCCGCAAGAGCTAAAGTATTTACAAAAATCGGCAGAGAACTTATTGTTGCAATCAAGGATGGCGGAAGTGCCGATCCTTCCGTTAACTCAAAACTCAAGGATTGTATTGCAAAAGCAAAGGCTGCAAATGTACCTAACGACAACATTGAAAGAATCATCAAGAAGGCGTCAAGCGATGCAGATTCAACAAACTACGAGGCTGTTACATATGAGGGCTACGGTCCAAGCGGCGTTGCCGTAATTGTTGAGGCGCTTACAGACAACAGAAACAGAACAGCAGGCGAAGTAAGACATTACTTTGATAAATTCGGCGGCAATATGGGTACACAGGGCTGTGTAAGCTTTATGTTCTCAAAGAAGGGCGTTCTCGTTATTGAGCGTGAGGACCTTGAAAAGGATGAGGATACCGTGATGAGCGATGCTCTTGAGTGCGGTGCATCAGACTTTGAGGCTGACGATGATGTATTTACAATTTACACAGAAACAGATGATTTCGGCACTGTAAGAGATGAGCTTGAAAAGCTCGGCTACACATTCGTTTCTGCTGAAATTGAAATGGTTCCAAGCACATATACAAAGCTTGAGGACGAAGAAACTGCAACTAAGATGCAGAAAATGCTTGATATGTTCGAGGATAACGATGATATCCAGAATGTATGGCACAACTGGGAAATGGACTGATAAAGTTTATTTCTTACAAAATTAATTAAACCGCTCCGATTGGGGCGGTTTTTGTTTTGTCAATTTTTTTGTCTTGAAATTAAGACAAGGTCACGATTATCTGCTTCGCCGTCAAGGTTAAAATCGGCGGCTTTGAGATATGCACCGTCTAATTCTGCATTATCACAGAGGTGTTTTTGCAAAAGCGTGACATCCTTTGAATTTACATTGCCCTCGCCCGTCACATCTCCGCAAACTGCAATGACATAAGTCTTTGAATCTATAACGGCAGTAAATCCTGTTTTCAGCTTTCCGCTCTTTGCAAGAATACCGTCCGCCTTATATACATTTTCGGCAGAAGTTTTGTTTTTGAAATCGGCAACGGTTTCTCCGCTGTAAATCCCGTAAACTATCCCGTCAGAAAACAGGTATTCGGAATTATTCGGTTGAATATCTGATTTAGAAGAATTGTGATTGTCATTACTGCCGTCATTGCCATTTGTTTTCTTTTCTTCAAAATCACCCGAGCCAAATACCTGAACCGTTCCGTTATCAAGCAAAGCAGCACATTGCTTTTTGTAAGATACAACAGCCGTTGCTCTGTCGGGAATTGACACGCTTTTTGTTTTTTCGGATGTTTTCAGATTAAGTCGATAATTCACGGCAGAATATACTTTTCCGTCAGATACCGAAACATTTTCTGTTGTGGCATTTGAAACATAATTCCTTGAATTATCTGACAGCGAAACAATAAACCCGTCTTCGTTTATAACTCTGTTTATCCCTGCGTTATAAATATTTTTAAGTTCACCTGTATCGGCAACATAGGTTGATGACGATTGCGAGAGCTTGTAAATTGAACCGTCACAAAGTCTTGCGTATGACTTTCCGTTATTATTAAAAACCTCGTTTACATTGTCTGAAAAAGTTATTTTCGACTTTTTATCAGATGAAAAATCCCTGCACGCAACATAAGATTTCAGGCTGTCGGTCTTGATATAGTAAATGCGATTATCGGTTACCGAAAAGGAATTGGTCATAAAATTTTCGTCAACAAAAGTGTTCTGTGAAACATTTCCGTTATCAAGATTAAGAGAATACACTGAATATTTGTTAGTGAAAGCATCGTCAAAAACAAGTGCATAAGTGTAGTTTCCGCTCTGTGACACACTTCTTATCCGACCGCCGACAGAAAAATTGTATGCAGAAAAATCGGGCACAAGCCTTGCTGAAAACACTATATTTCCCGAAAATGCGCACACAAATCCGCCCTTGCCGTTGCTGTCACTTTTTACAGACGAACAAGCGGCAAGGTCAGTCAGATTGTATTCATCATACGCACGGCTTCTGCACACACCGAGAAGTGTGATAAGCATAACAGCCACAGCAAGGGAAATCAGTCGTTTCATAGCCTGTACCCGATTAAATTAATTTAAAACAAAAGGGCATCCTTTCGGATGCCCACAAAAGTTCTGATTATTCAGCAGCTTCTTCAGACTTAGCAGGTGCCTGCTCGTCTTCAGGAAGAAGTGCACGCATTGAAAGGCTTACACGCTTCTTGTCGAAGTCGATTGCAGTAATCTTAGCTTCAACAACATCGCCAACCTTAAGTACATCAGCGGGCTTTTCAATTCTCTTATTTGCAATCTGAGAAATATGGATAAGACCGTCAATGCCGGGGATGATGTTTGCGAATGCACCGAATGTTGTAAGACCGACGATTGTAGCCTTAACAACTGTTCCCTCGGGATAGTTTTTCTTGAGGATTTCCCACGGATTGTCTTCAGCATTCTTGAAGCCGAGAGAAATCTTCTTTGTTTCCTCATTGATATCCTTTATGTAAACATCAACTGTATCGCCTACATTAACAACCTCGCTCGGATGCTTAATGTGTGTCCATGAAAGCTCTGAAATGTGAATCATGCCGAACACGCCGCCAAGGTCAACAAATGCGCCGTAGCTTGTAAGTGACTTAACAACGCCCTTGTAACGCTTGCCAACTTCGCAGGTTTTCCAGAATTCTTCACGCTGAGCAGCTCTCTGCTCCTTGAGTACGCTGCGGATTGAACCGATAGCTCTTCTGCGTCTGCCGTTCTGTGAAACTTCGATAAGTCTGAAATCAACATCCTGACCTACGAGGTCTTCAAGGCTCTCTTCACGAGTTGCTGTTGCCTGTGATGCAGGGATAAAGATTCTTGAGCCGTTGTAAAGAACGATTACGCCGCCCTTAACTGCCTCAGTAACCTTGCCGGAGAGAACCTCCTGTGACTCTGCCTTTTCTTTGAGCTCTTCCCAACCCTTCTGTGCATCTACTCTGCGCTTTGAAAGCATGATAGTGCCTTCCTGATCATTGGTCTTCATAATAAGAAGCTCAATAACATCGCCTACTTTAACTACATCTTCGGGTCTTGCGTTAGGATCGTTTGAAAGCTCTGAAGCAGGAATAAAGCCTGTCTGCTTTCTGCCGACATCTACCTGAACTTCGTTGGGAGCTATGCTCAGAACTGTGCCCATTACCCTCTCGTTTGTATTAAAGTTTTTGAGGGACTCCTCAAGCATCTCCTCAAAAGATGGTTCCAAATTTGTTTCACCGGATTTTACTTCACTCATTGTATCCAGTACCTCCTTTATTATCCTTGCAGGCGTTGAAGCACCCGCAGTTACGCCGATTGATTCGGCAACCGAAACCTTGTTTAAATCAAGCTCAGCAGCGGTTTCAATGAGAACCGTGTTCTCACACTGTCTTTTGCATATATCAAAAAGCTTTCCCGTATTGGAGCTGTGCCTGTCACCGATTACAACCATAAAGTCGGATTCGGCGGCAATCTGAGAAGCTTCGGTTTGCCTAACTTGCGTAGCATTACATATTGTATCAAATATTTTTGCATTTGTACATAGCTTTTTTATCTTTTTTACACATTTTTTCCATTCTTGTGTGTCAAATGTTGTCTGTGCGACAATTTGCACCTGTTTATTATTCTCTTTTAGAATATTTGGCAATAAATCATCAAGCTCTTCCTCGTTATTAAATGTGTAACAATCACTTGCACAATGACCTATTATACCGCAAACCTCGGGATGATTTTTATTTCCTGCAATCAAAACAACATCATTTTCAGGGTTTGTGTTTGATACAATCTTGTGAATTTTTTTAACAAAAGGACACGTTGCGTCCTCAAAGTTAATTCCTCTTTTTACAAGAGAATCAATAACGCTTTTTTCAACTCCGTGTGAACGGATTACAAGCGTTGTATCGTCAGTAAGCTCGTCAACTGCTTTAACGGGAGTGCATCCTCTTTCTTCAAGCTCGTGAACCATTTCCATATTGTGGATAATAGGTCCGAGGGTTGCAACCTTTATTCCTTTTTCAAGCAGTTCATTTACGATATTGATTGCACGGTTGACGCCAAAGCAGAATCCTGCAGAATCAGCCTTTTTTATACTCAATTAAATCCTGCTCCCTCATTCTTTTGATTTCGTCCATGATCATGGTTGTTGCACCTTTAAGTTCCCGTCTTCCGCTGTCCGGAGTAAGTCCGAGCTTTTCGGGTGTAAGAGGTTTGCCGAAGTGGATAACTCTCTTTGCAAATGTATGCTTTTTGTTGCCTACAATTGTGATGCAGGCGGGCACAACAGGGACCTGCATCTGCTGTGCAACAAGAGCGCATCCGCTGCGGGGACGCATAAGTTCGCCTGTTTTGGAACGACCGCCCTCAATAAAGATTGTCATAATCTCGCCGTCACGGATAAGATCTTCGCCTGTCTTGATAGCCTTGCCGTCACCTGCACCCCTTTCAACGGGGAATGCACCGAGCGCACGGATTAACGCACCGAAGAATTTATTTTTAAAAAGTTCAATTTTTGCCATAAAAAACAGTCTGCGCTTTTTCTGTGACAAACCGAGAAGAACCGGATCTGAATTTGATATATGGTTACTTGCAATAATCATGCCTCCCACAAGCGGAAGCGGCTCTTCAATTATAGTTTTATATCTGTACAAAAGTTTGAAAACAGGCTTGCAGACAGCTTTGCCGACTGCATAAAGTACCTTTGACTGACCCATCAGATATTCTCCTTTATAACGGAAATTATTTTTTCAACCGACTGCTCAAAATCAAGCTCTGTTGTGTCAACGGTAACGCAACCCTCGGCAGGCTTGAGCGGAGCTGTTTTGCGGTGAGTATCGTTGTAGTCACGGGTTATTACATCGTTTAAAATGTCGTCGTATTTTACATCCATACCCTTTTCAACAAGTTCCTTATATCTTCTTTCGGCTCTTGCCTCGGGGGACGCTGTAAGAAAAATTTTAACCTGTGCATCAGGCAGCACAACCGTGCCGATATCTCTGCCGTCCATAATTACATCATGCGTCTTTGCCATATTTCTCTGCAAATCAAGAAGATATGCTCTTACAATCGGTACGGCAGAAATTTTTGACGCCATCATTGATGCCTCCGGAGTTCTGATGAGTCCGGACACATCTTCGTTGTCAAGCAGAACAATCTGCTCGCCCTTTTCATTGAATGTTAGGTCAACTGTGATTTTTGAAAGCAAATTCTTTACCGCATTTTCATCTTCGGGAGCTACGGAATTTCTTGTTGCCGACAGACCGATTGTGCGATAAAGCGCTCCTGTATCAACATAAATACAGTCAAGTGCCTTTGCAACTCTTTTTGCAATTGAGGATTTGCCTGCCCCTGCAGGACCGTCCAAAGCGATTGCTATTGACATAAATTACATCCTTTCAATCAAATATATTATGTATAATCAAATCAGATATATGCACTGTTTTCTCCGGCAAGCCGTCCTGTACTCCATGCAATCTGGAGATTAAAACCGCCTGTGTAGGCGTCGCAGTCGATTACTTCACCTGCAAAATACAGGCCGCTTACAAGCTTGCTTTCCATGGTTTTCGGGTTGATTTCGGAAGTTTTTACACCGCCTGAGGTTATGATTGCCTCCTCAATCGGTCTGAAGCCGCTGATTTCAACCGTAAAGCATTTGAGAATTTCACAAAGAGCGTGTCGCTCCTCTTTTGTAATTGAATTACACTTTTTGTCAAAGGGAACTCCCCAGCGTTTGAGAACGGGAACTATGATTTTTCTCGGCAAAAGCTTTGAAAATGCGTTTGAAACATCACGGTTTGAATTCTCTTTGAAATCGTTCTGAATACGCCTGTCGAGGTGTTCAAAATCAAGTGCCGGCTTGAGGTCAATTTCCGCAATATAACGGTCGGGCTGAATATCACGGATGTGCGAGCTTGCCGATAAAATCATCGGACCACTCATTCCGAAATGTGTAAAAAGCATTTCGCCGAAGTCGCTGTAAACAGTCTTTTTACTGTTCTTATCAACTATTCTGAGCGCAACATTTTTGAGGGCAAGTCCCTGCATATCCTTGCATTGTTTATCACCGGAGGTAAACGGCACGAGCGACGGCTTAAGCGGAACAATTGTGTGTCCTGCCTGTTTTGCAAGTGTATAGCCGTCACCTGTTGAGCCCGTAAGCGGATAGCTTTTACCGCCGCAACATATAATTACGCTGTCGGCATAGTAGGTGTTTTCTTCACACTTAACACCTATAACGGCACCATTCTCAAGAATAAGAGCGTTTGCCGTATCACACACGATTTTACAACCCGATTCAACGGCATAATCATGCATTGTATCAACAACATCAACCGATTTGTCGGATGCGGGGAACACACGATTTCCCCTTTCGGTCTTTGTTTTAAGTCCTTTGGATTCAAAAAATTCGATTGTATCCTCGGGAGTAAATGCATTGATTGCAGAATAGAGAAATCTTCCGTTTACGGGAACATTATTGATAAAAGTCTGCACATCGCAGTTATTGGCAAGGTTACACCTACCTTTGCCCGTTATCATAATTTTCCTGCCGACACGCTTGTTCTTTTCGATTATCGTAACTGATGCACCATAGAGCGCCGCAGTTGCACCCGCCATAAGTCCTGCTGCACCTGCTCCGATTACCACAACTTTTTTACTTATCATCATCTTCTATATTACCCATTATTTCTCTGTCACGGTTGGTGTAAACTCCGTCACGGTTCCACACAAGTTCAAGTCTGCGGAATGTGTCGGAAACCTCATCCTTCTTTTTAAGCACGGTTGCAACAATAAGAGCGTTGATAAGGCTTAACGGTGCAACGAGTGAGTCTACAATTGACGCCATATCGCTTCTTGCAATAAGCACGGAATCAGCACTCTGAACAAGAGGAGAAACCATACTGTCCGTGATTGCAATTGCGTGAGCGCCTCTTGAACGGGCAAAGTCCATTGCCTCAACCGACATTGAACTGTAACGGGGAAATGAAATACCGATCATAACATCTTTGTCGGTGATTCTGAAAATCTGTTCAAAGGTTTCGGTTTGACTGCCGCTTGTGATAACACGCACATTGTCAAAAATCATTTCAAAATAGTATGCAAGGAAATTTGCGATTGCGGCTGTTGAACGCACACCGAATATGTAAATACGCTCTGCCTTGCAAATTTCATCAACTGCACGGGCAAAATCCTCATGAGATGTTTCTTCAATTGTTCTGCGGATTTTATCAATATCCTGATTAAGAACGCTGTCAAGCACATTGTCGTTGCCGATACGGTTTGAGGTAACTTCAATACGCTGAACAGATGTGAGCTTGTTGCGAATCATCTCCTGCATTGCTTTTTGAAGCTTAGGGTAGCCGTCATAGCCGAGCTCGGTTGCAAAACGAACAACCGTACTCTCGCTGACTCCGACAGTTTCACCAAGCTTTGATGCGGTCATAAATGCCGCCTTATCGTAATGCTCTTCAATAAAAAGAGCAATTCTTTTTTGTCCCTTTGAGAGGGAATTCATCATTAAATCTATTCTTGTGAGCAAATGAGTAATCATTTTTTAATATCTCCCGTTATAAATAGTAAAACAGACACACTGTCTTAACCAATTCATTTTAACACAAGAACTTGCAATTTACAATAAGATATAAATTAAATTATTGTAAATTTTACAAAATTATGAAATATGCGTTGGTTTATGTTGCAATAATAAATGTTGTATGGTAAAATTGTTTAACAGAAAGCAAATGACGGAGTTGATAAAAATGATAGCAGTTATTGATTACGGCGCAGGCAATATCCGCAGTGTTTACAAAGCGTTAAAGCATATCGGCTGTGACTGCGTGATTACAAGAGATAAAGACGAAATTATGAATGCAGACGGTGCTGTTTTGCCGGGTGTCGGTTCGTTTGGCGATACAATGGACACAATGAATTCATACGGCATTAAAGACACGGTTATTGAGTACATAAACAGTGAAAAACCGTTTTTAGGCATTTGTCTTGGACTTCAGCTCCTCTTTCCCGAAAGTGAAGAAAGTCCGAATGTAAAAGGTCTTTCGGTTTTTGACGGTACAATCACAAAGATTCCGTCAGGCGAAGGCTTAAAGATTCCGCACATCGGTTGGAACAGCCTTAAAATCAATGAAAAGAGCAGACTTTTCAAAGGCATCGAACAGAATGCATACGTTTATTTTGTTCACTCATATTTTTTGAACGCAAGCGACAGGAGCATTGTTTCGGCTCAGACGGAATACGGTGTTACGATTGACGCCGCTGTTGAAAAAGGCAATGTTTTTGCAACTCAGTTTCACCCCGAAAAAAGCGGCAAAACGGGACTTAAAATTCTCAGAAATTTTGCTGACATTGTAAAAGGCAGGGAGGAATAAATATGTACGCAAAAAGAATAATTCCATGTCTTGATGTAAAAAACGGCAGAGTTGTAAAAGGTATGAGTTTTGTAAATCTTGTTGACGCAGGCGATCCCGTTGAATCTGCAATGCAGTATGACAAACAGGGTGCTGACGAGCTTGTATTTCTCGACATTACCGCATCAAGCGATTCAAGAAACATCACCATTGACATGGTTGAAAAGGTTGCAAATTCAATTTTCATTCCGTTCACGGTCGGCGGCGGTATCAGAAGCGTTGAAGATTTCAATGTTCTGCTCAGAGCCGGCGCAGACAAGGTGTCCGTAAATTCAGCCGCTGTTCATCGTCCCGAACTCATCAGCGAGGCGGCATATAAATTCGGCAGTCAGTGCGTTGTTGCCGCTATAGATGCCAAAAGAAACGGTGACAGCTGGGAAGTTTATGTGAACGGCGGAAGAACTCCTGTCGGTATGGATGCAATTGAATGGGCTGTAAAATGTGAAAAACTCGGTGCGGGAGAAATTCTCCTTACAAGCATGGACGAGGACGGTCAGAAAAAAGGCTATGACATTGCACTTACAAGGGCAGTTTCCGAAAAGGTGAACATTCCCGTAATTGCAAGCGGCGGTGCGGGCGCACTTGAGCATTTTTATGATGCTTTTACAGAAGGCAAGGCTGACGCAGTTCTTGCGGCATCACTTTTTCACTTTGGTGAAATTCCGATTCCCGAACTTAAAAAATATCTCAACAAAAAAGGAATTCCCGTAAGGCTTTAATTTACATACAAGGTTTATACAAAAGGCGGTTATGCAGAATATGCACAACCGCCTTAAAAGTTTTTAAGATTAAATTTTATCGTTTAAGCAAGATTAACTACGATTTTCTGAATCAATGTTGCATCTGTAATCTCAATAATGCCGTTACCGTTTACATCGGCAATCTTCATTGTTTCTGCGTCAAAATCTTCAAGCTTTACGATGTATTTCTGAACAAGTGTTGCATCAGCAACAGTTACACTGCCGTCACGGTTAACATCGCCTTTGAGAGTTTCAACCGATGAAGAAGAACCTACGACGAATGTCTTTGTTGACTCTGCCTTGTTGCCGTTTGCATCAACTGCAACCACACCGATTGAATATGTGCCGTCAGCCGACGGAGTCCATACACATGAATCTGTGTTTGAGTTCTGAACTGTTTCACCGTTAACTGTGAATGAATAAGTTACATCACCTGTAGCGTGATAGCTTTCTGCCAAAAGGGTAACAGGTGTGCCTGCACTCTGTCCCGAATTAAGGTTTGCACCGAAGTTAACTTCAAACGGAGCTTCGTTTACTTCTGTGTCGGGAAGAAGCGCACCGATTCTTGCAAGCGGAACTGTGATATTGTCAATATCTTCTTTCTCGTGTGAGGTTGAAGGATCGTAGCTGTACTCAAGATTTGCCTGATCAAGCATTGAGGGATCATGCGGAAGTGTATCCATACCCGATGTGCCGTATGTGAGAATCTGCATTGCACCGATACCCTGTGTTTCAATGTAGCTGCGGTCAATACCTAAAGTATTGAGCGGAACTGCAATTTCGTAAACATAGCCGTATGAGTTCTTGTAACCTTCATCGAAGAAGTCAACCCAGTTTGAGTTCATATCGAGGTTATCTCCTGATACTCTTGAACCCTTTGGAGCGTTGATACCGAAGAGTGATGTACTCTTTGTTCCGTTAGCGTATTTGATTTTAAATCCGTTTTTATTATCCTGAGCCTGAAAGCTTGTTACACCGATTGGAATTCTTGTGTCATAGTTGAACATATATGTTCCGTCTGTGTCCTGAGTATCCGCCTTGAAGATTGAAGCACCGCCGTTTGAGTTGTTGGAGTCAAATGCAACAAGTGTGTCTATATGAGTTGTAAAGCCTGTGCCTCCGTCTTTTGCAGTGCCGTTTGTGCAACCCCATACGAACGGATTGGTATACACAGAACCGTCCTTGTTTGTACCTACTGCCTTGCCTGTTGCCTGCTTTGCAGGGTCAATTGACAGAGCAAGATACATAGGAATACTGTTTCTCCAAGGACGAGCCTCATTTGATGCGGCAAAGTTGTCCTCGGGAGAAGTTATGTATGTTGTGTTAGCCAGTTCAATCAGAAAATAAAGATTATCGTCGTCCCATGCACTGTAGAGAGCATAAGCATCCCACGGCTGTTCATGCATTGAAGAAGGCATATAAACTCGGGGATCATCGTTTGCAACACCCTGAGCAATAATCATTGAGCTGTCCCAGTCGCTTAAATCACCGTCAACAGAGATTGTCTTATGCTTGCCGAGCTGCATTTCAGGGTTTGTGCCGTAATAGCCGCCCTCAGGCTCTGTTGTGTGGCCGTCTGATTTAGCGGAGAAAGTTGTCTTTGACGCTGTAAAAGTCTTTTTGAAGGTATATGTCTGCTCCGTTTCAACCCCGTCTGCACCTGTTGCATAAAGTGTAAGCGTAACTTTTGAATTGCCGATTTTGCCCTCACCGACTTTTACCGAATCACCGTTTGCAAACTCTTTCTTAGCTGAACCGTCAACTGAGTAATAGCCCTTGTCGGCATTCTTTAACGCAAGCTTTACATCAAGTGATTCTGTTGAAAAAGCCGTATTGTTTGCTGTAAGTGTGTAACCGTAAGCGTGATCATCAGGCTTGCCGTAATCAATCCACTGCTTTTCGGCTGTGAGCATTTTACATTCGCCGGCTTTGAGTGAAAGACCTGCTGCCTCAGGATACTGCTCCTTGCCATTGCCTTTTTCAAGACCGTTGTTGAAGATGATTTTTTCCGATTTAAAAGAAGACGCAAAGCTTGCCTTATAAAGACCGCTGTCCTCTTTTGTCATAAGCTCTCCCGGCCATTCGGCATTTTCCTTTGTGCCGTATGCGTAAACATAAACATCCTTCCATCCGTACTTTGAGTTGTCAAAGTACACCTCTGAACCTGACGATGTTGCTGCCGAAACACCACCTGCCGACACGACAAGTGCTGAAAGCACCATGAGTGCGGCAAGAATAATGCTCGTGATTTTTCTTGTTCTTTTCATTTTGATTCCTCCATTTCATAATCGTGGTATGCGATTGCTTTTATTATAGCATTTTGCACTTGTTTTTTCAATTCATTATCACATTTTTGTTTCTTTGTACAAGTTATTGTGCAGAGTTTTGTAGACTTAATTAAATAAAGCTTATTTTTGACTATGTCGCAACATATTTTAACCATAAAAAATCCGCTGACATAAACTGTCAGCGGATTTAATGTTTTGCAAAAACAATATTTAAATAATCAGTTTTCTTTTCTGTAGAAAGGTTCAACACCCTTTACTGCATTTTTTGCAAAATCCATTGAATACGGCATCATTGAAAGCTGGATTTCATCGTCAAGGAACGGATTTGCAACCTTGCTGATTGCATCGAATGTGCTTTCCATATCACCGAAGAAATCAACCACAATGAAGTAGCTCTTTTGACCGTTCTGCTCAATCAAGCGAAGATATGCGGCATTTACTGTCGGCTCTGTGCTGAAATGATTAATAAGAGCAGCCATAAGATCAATCGGATATTCTTTAGGCTCGCCGAGACTGATTGGTGAACCCGGTTCGATTGTCTGATTTTTGAGTTTCATATAGTCCTTCTGCTGTTTGAAAGAATGAACCATCTGTTTCGGGAATGTTACGCTCTTTCCGAAAGGATTGATTACAAAGCCCTTTACATCAGCCTGAGGATCCATTACCATCTGGGCAATGCTGTCAAAATCTGTAACAACCTTCTGTGCATTTTGAGTGTCTTTCCACTTGAAAAGTTCGTCTGTGTCCGTAAATACACCGAAAAACTTTTCTTTGTTGCCGTTTTCAAGAAGTCTGAACTGAACCTGGGTTGACTGCTGCATAACAGTCTGACCGTTGGTTGTCTTAGCCTCTGTCTTTGGTGTTACCTTTGCAGGGAGAATGAACTTCGCCTTCATAACCTCATCAATCATCTTGTTGATGTTTTCGGTTGTGTTGTCATCCTGCATCTTTTCAATAGCGGCTACGAGGTCTGGATTCTTGATTTCCTCTGCCGGCACTTTGCTTCCTTCCATTTTTGCGCCTTTAAGTTCGCTCATGCTTTGTTACCTCCGTTATTCTGCTGTATAATTTTTGTCGGGAAATACTGCAAATCGTCGGATACTTCACCGTCAAAGAAAATAATATTCGGTGAATTCAAATCTCTTTTGATTACGCAGTCGTAAGTTCCGTCTTTTTCTTTTGTTTCTGCACCGATGTGTGGTTTTGCATTACAGACATCGGTGCAAGCATAGCATAAAATTCATCTTTTACATATAAGTGAATTCAAGTCTTTCGTAAGTTTTGACGCCTTCGGCATTTTCCGCACGAAGCTCAAGCTTTGAAACATCGCTGTCACCATGCTTGATTGTTACTTTGTCACCGTCTTTGTACGAAACAGCCTTTCCGCCGTCAAGGGAATATGTGGCATTATCTGTGTTTGAACAGGTGAGAGTTACCTCGTATGTATCATCGCTGTATGTAAACTCTGTTTTTGAGTCAACACCAACACTTGCAGGTCTTGCATATTCAGTGTATCCCTCATTATAAAGAACCACAACTGAATTTTCAGGGATATCCGTATCACAGGTAATCTTACCGTTTTTAACAGTATATTCGGTTTTGCGGTCAACACGGTCAACATATGTTCCGTCAGCAAGATTTGTTTCAAAATCAACCTTGAGAGCATCGTTTGTATTGACAATTACAGCTCCCTTTGTGCCTCTTTCAATCATAAGAGCAGTTGAGTCAAGGTTAGGATTAACGAGATTTTCATCTTCACCTTTCATTGCTGTTCTGAAGAAATTCACTGCGGAAACACGGTTATCCTTGTACATATCGTCACCCTGTGTGCCGATTCGGTTCATGCCCCATGAATTGTCGATTGAGCTGTTATACGGACGGTCAAAGAAGAGCGGTGTTCCGTCTTTTCTTGCCGTGATTATTGCCCAGCCGAGGACAACCTGTTCACTGTCGATATTGTTGTATGTGCAGTCATTGATGTAGTTATCGTGGGATTCAACCCATGTTACGATATTCGGGTCTGCATTGCCAATCCAATAATCAGACACAACTGCCGTGTCGATATTGCCGCTTGCAATTCCCGAACGAATTTTACTGCCGTAGGTGCTTGATGTGGTTCTGCCGATTTCTTTTATATAGTCGGCAAGTCTGTCATTGTCGCCCTGAAGCACTTCGCCGTAGATAAAAAGATTTTCTGCGTTATCAACTTCTTTTGTTGCTTTTTCCCAGAAGTTATTTTTAAAGCCGTCATCTTCTTTTGGATCATCGGAAAGTCCGATATGCTTTGCCGTGTCATATCTGAAACCGTCGGCACCGCAGGCAATACAATCGTTAATGTAATTAAAGAAATACTTTTGAAACGAAGGTCTTTCCGTGTTGATGTCGGGAAGTCCTCCCATCTCATGCGTGGTGCAGGCAAGTCTGTCGCCGAAATCATTAATGGGCGTTCTGCCCTCCTTGTGATAAAGGGTTTCAAGACTTCCGCCGCCGGCCTCAATAAGATCTTCGCTTACCTCATCGGTTGCGGGAGTAGTGTGGTTTGCAATTACATCGACAATAACCTTTATACCATACTTATGGGCCTCATCGCACATTGCCTTAAATTCATCACGAGTACCGAGCTGATAATTACCGATTTTGAAATCAGTCGGCTGATAGTGATAGTACCACTTTCCGTTGCCGTAAAGATCCATACCGCCGTCTTCGCCCTCAAGACACTCGTTAATCGGAGATGTCTGCACAGCCGAAAAACCTGCTGCGGCAATATCCCCCATTGACTCCTTTATTGTGTTGAAATCCCAACAAAATGCTTGAAGAATCGCACCGTCAGCCACCTTGTCAGCTGTTTTGTAGTCAATTGACGCCGGCTGAGTTTGTGAGCAGCCCGTACCCGATACTGCAACGGCAGTAATCATAAGAGCCGAAAGAATTCCTGCCGATATTTTTTTAAACATAATTCACCGTCTTTCTGTTTTTAACTTACTTGAGATACAGTATAACATAAATGATATGATTTTTAAATAGTTTTTGGCATTTTTGCCATATTTTTTATTAAAACGCCAATAATGACACAAACTATGTTTTTGAGCAAAAAATCGTTACAATGTTTACAATAGAAAAAATTGAATATTGTCACAAAAGAAAAATTGTTGTATACTAAAAAATATAAAAAATGAAAGGAACAGCTGCATGAGTCACGCGATAATTATTCCTATTTATTGTGAAAACAGAAACACAATCAACCTCTGCAATGAATTACAGAATTTTGGAGCTGAGCATATTGTTGTTGTCAATGACGGTCTTAATCCCAAATCGGAATATTTTAACGAATTGACAAGTATTGGCTGTCATCTTGTTCACCTGAAAAATAACAACGGCAAAGGTGCAAGCCTTAAAGCAGGCATCAAATACGCTCACGATAACCTTTATAATATCACGGGCTACATTACCTGTGACGCTGACGGACAACATACTGCAAATGATGTTATGAAAATCAGCCGTATGCTTGACCTTAGAAACGGCAGTCTGATTCTTGGCAAAAGAGATTACAAAAAGTCTAAAATGCCGATTAATATACGAATCGGAAACAGACTGTCCTCGGCATATTTCAAGGTTATTACGGGCAAAAGCTGCAGGGACACTCAAACAGGACTGCGAGGTATTCCTGCATTTCTGTATGACACGGTGATGAAAACAAAGGGCAGTCGTTTTGATTTTGAAATGAATTTTCTCACAAAATGTGCCGACATGAGAGTCCCGTTTTACTTTGTGAACATTATAGCCGATTGCTCAAACTGCAGCAGCAATTTTCGGCTTATTAAGGACACCTACCTTATCTACAGAACTCCGTTGAGATTTGCGACGGCATCAATCGGCTGTACGATAATCGACCTTGTTTTATTCACGATTTTTGCGTATATTCTGCCGTCACATATGTTCTTTAACATTATGCTGGCAACGCTTATGGCACGAGTTGTTTCGGGCGGAATTAATTTTCTCATCAACAGAAAAGTCATCTTCGGCAATACGGATAACGGAGCAAAACAGGCACTCAGGTTTTTCATTCTGTTTTTCTGCATAATGTGTGCAAGCTCACTTATTGTATCGGCACTTTGGTTTTTACCGATTCCCGTTACACTCACAAAGGCGATTGTCGATCTTTTGTTGTGGACGGTCAATTACAAAATGCAGAGAATATGGGTTTTCAAGGACAGCAACAGAATTAAAAGAACTCCCGGAAGCAAAAGAAAATAAAACAAACGAAAACGGTGACACGAAAATGCCACCGTTATTTTTGTATAATTTTCAGTTGCTGTCAATATTTACAAAACCTCTGCCCTTTATTGCGCCTGCCGTCGTTACGATAATAAAGGCATTGGGATCAACATTTTTGATTCCCGATGTAATTTTGTAAACCTCTTGAGGACGGACTGCGCACATAATAACTTTCTTATCATTACCGCTGTATGCACCCTCGCCGTTGAGGTATGTTACACCTCTCTTTAGGTTTTTCATAATATTGACACTTACTTCTTCATAATTGTCCGAAATTACAAACATAAGCTTGCCGTTACCTCTTGAAGTACCGTAGCTTACAGCATCAATTACCTTTATGCTGATAAAAATTACAAGCAAAGCATAGAGTACATTTTCAATGCTGTGATAAACAAAGAATACCATTAAAAGCACAAGAATATCGGACACAAGGATTATCGTACCCGTTGAAATGAACGGAAAATGCTTGTGAAGATTCAGTGCGATGATGTCTGTACCGCCTGTTGAACCGCCTCGGTAAAAGATAAGACCGAGTCCGAGACCGTTAAGCACTCCGCCGAATCCTGCGGCAAGAATTGTATCGCCCGTATATGCAGGCAAAATCGGTGTAAGAACATCAATCATAACCGAAACAAGTGCCGTTGCAACAAGGGTTCTTGTAAGAAAGCCCTTTCCGTTCTCGATAAATCCCCAGATGAAAAGCGGAATGTTCATCACAAAAATCATAATACCTATCGGCAACGAGAACATATAGTTGAGCATTGTGGCAACACCCGTAAGTCCGCCCGGGGCAACATTGTTAGGTGATGTAAACATTGCTACCGATATGCCGTAAAGAACTGCTCCGGCGAAAATTACAAGATAATCAAAAAATAGTGTTCCTGCCTTTGCAAGACGGGAATTCGGTTTTAAATTCATTTGCATAAAATCACTCCCCGAAACGAGTATGTATAATTATTTCAAAAAGCTGATTTATTCTGTCAAATTCTTTATTAATCTGCAAGTATCCGAAAAGTGCTTCAAGTCCCGTTGCACTGTGATAATCGGCAACAGAACCGTTTTTTGGAGTACATTTCGGTGCGGCATTTCTGCCTCGCTTATAAACGGCAAGCTCCTTTTCGGTTAAAGTCGGCATAAGAATTTTTGCAAATTCAGCCTGACTTTTGCAGTTTACAAGCGAAACCTTTATTTTATTGAGTTCTCCGACACTGCGGTTAGCCTTGCGAACAAGGTATTCACGCACAAGCAGGTCATAGACGCCGTCACCCACAAAGGCAAGTGTAAGCGGAGAAATTTCATCGGCTAATGAATGAACAGATGTATTTTCCATATTAACTCCGTATCACGCAATATTAATCCATAAAGTCAAATTCAAGCTCATAAATTGAAACCGTGTCACCGTCCGAACAGCCTTTTTTTCGGAGTGCGTCAATTACACCGCCGTTTATGAGAACTTTTTGGAAATAGTTAAGGCTTTCGTAATCGTCAAAATTGATACCCTTCATGACCTGCAACAGCCAGTCAGCCTCAACGGTATAGATTCCGTTCACATTCTTGATTATAACAGAATGGTCATCAAAATCATCAACGGTCACAATCGGGGCAGGCTCTGCCTCATAGTGAGTGATTGGAGGAAGTTTTGAAAGCATTTCCTGAATCTTTTTGAGGAGCGGATCAACATCATAGCGGATTGCCGCCATAATCGGGAAGAAATCATAACCTTGATCTTCGACAAACTTCTTGAAGTCTGCAATTTGCTCATCGGTTGCCATATCGCACTTGTTGCCTGCAACAACCATCGGACGCTCTGCAAGCTCGGGATTGAACTTTGCAAGCTCATTGTTGATTGTTATGAAATCCTCTTTCGGATCTCTGCCCTCACTGCCCGAAACATCGACAATGTGAACGAGCATACGGCAACGCTCAACATGGCGGAGGAACTGATGCCCAAGACCTGTACCCTGCCATGCACCCTCGATAAGACCGGGAATGTCAGCCATAACAAACGACGAGCCCTCACCCATTGACACAACTCCGAGAACGGGAGTGATTGTTGTGAAGTGGTAGTTCGCAATCTCAGGCTTTGCCTGTGAAACTACTGAAACAAGGGTACTTTTTCCGACATTCGGGAAACCTACAAGACCTACATCGGCAAGAAGCTTGAGTTCAAGAACAACATCAAACTCTTCACCCGGAAGTCCCGGTTTTGCAAAACGGGGAACCTGACGGACAGGAGTTGCAAAATGTGGATTACCCCAACCGCCTTTACCGCCTTTTGCAACGATATAAGGTTCATCACCCGAAACATCGGCAAGGATTCTTCCGCTGTTCTCCTCTTTTACAACAGTTCCAACAGGAACACGGATAACAAGGTCTTCGGCATTTTTACCACGGCATCTGCCGCCTCTGCCGTTTTCGCCTTTTTTTGCGGCATATTTTCTTTTATAACGGAAATCGGCAAGTGTTGAAAGGTTGGAATCGGCAACAAAAACAATGTTACCGCCTCTGCCGCCGTCACCGCCGTCGGGACCGCCTGCCGCTACATATTTTTCACGGTGAAACGAAACGGCACCGTCACCGCCGTCTCCTGCTTTTATTTTAATTTTCGCTGTATCTACAAACATATTTTTCTCCGTAACAGTTTTGCTGTTTAATTATCAGTACAAATGTAAAGAATCTCAGACCTGTTTGTTATTAGTATAAACAGAAATGTAAAAAATAAGGGTGGATATAAAATCCACCCTCATAAATTTTGAGATTACTGCTCAACAGGATAAACGCTTGCACGCTTTCTGTCTTTGCCGACACGCTCAAATCTTACAACACCGTCAATCTTTGCGAACAGTGTATCGTCAGAGCCTTTGCCTACATTTTCACCAGGGTGAATATGTGTGCCTCTCTGCTTTACAAGGATGTTGCCTGCGAGAACCTTCTGACCGTCTGCACGCTTAACGCCAAGACGCTTTGATTCACTGTCACGGCCGTTCTTTGTAGAACCCATACCTTTTTTATGAGCGAATAACTGAATGTTTATTTTAAGCATTACCTTACACCTCCGAAAATTTAACTTTAATAAAATTTTTGTATTGCTCCGAAAGAGCAGTTAAGTGAAGCTTTAAGCCTGAGAGTATATCACAAGCCTTTAAAGCATCATTCGGTGACATTCTTACTTTCATAAGACCGTCATCCTCGGTAACCTGTGCATTAATATGCAAAATCTCGGTGACAGTGTTTGCAGTCATATATGCGGCAGAACTGATTGCCGCACATACAATATCGCTGCCCTCTTCGGCAAAGTCGGAGTGCCCCGATATTTCAAAACCGCAAATTATATCATCTGATTTAAAAAATGTTACCGTAGTCATTTTTAGGCTTCGATTGAAGTAATCTTAACCTGTGTGTAAGGCTGTCTGTGACCTTTTGCTCTCTTTTCGCCCTTCTTAGGCTTGTAAGTGCAAACTCTGATTTTTTGCCTTTACCGTTCTTTACAACTTCACCTGTAACCTTAGCACCCTCAACGAGCGGTGTGCCAACCTTGATGCCGTCGTCTGTGCCGACTGCCACAACATCAAATGTTACTGTGTCGTTTGCTTCTGCGTCAAGCTTCTCGATGAAGATAACCTCATCGTTAGTTACCTTGTACTGCTTGCCGCCTGTCTGAATAACTGCGTACATTTTAGTACCATCCTTTACATTGGGCTCGCTATATGCAGGTGGAACGAATCACTTAAAACCCACAATATGCGGCTTATATACTATACCACAAAGAAAACTTTCTGTCAACAATTTTCCCGATATTTTTTGAGTATATCAAATGTTATTCTGTATTCTGCAAGCCTTGAGAGTATTTTTCATAAGAGTTGAAATTGTCATAGGACCTACACCGCCCGGCACGGGTGTGATAAACGAGCATTTATCCTTGACATTTTCAAAATCAACATCACCGCAGAGTTTGCCGTTTTCATCCCTGTCCATACCGACATCAATCACAACCGCACCCTCTTTTACCATATCGGCAGTAACAAACTTCGGTCTGCCGACTGCGGCTACGAGTATATCTGCCTGTGAACAGATTTCAGCAAGATTCTTTGTTCTGCTGTGACAGATTGTTACCGTGCCGTTTTCGTGGAGCAAAAGCATTGCCATGGGCTTGCCTACGATATTACTTCTGCCGATTACAACGCAGTTTTTACCGCTTACTTCAATGTTATAGGAATGGAGCATCTCCATTACGCCTGCAGGCGTGCATGGAAGAAAATCATACTCGCCGAGCATAATTTTGCCGACATTTACGGCATGGAATGCGTCAACATCTTTAAGCGGGCTGATTGCCTCAATTACAGCCTTATCATCAAGGTGTTTCGGCAACGGAAGCTGAACAAGAATACCGTTGATATCCTTCTTATTGTTGAGAGTTTCAACAAGGTTTAAAAGTTCTTCCTGTGTTGTTTCGGCAGGAAGTGCGTACTCCTCAGACTTAAAGCCTACAAATTCACAAGCCTTTTTCTTGTTGTTTACATATACTCTTGACGCCGGATCGTCACCTACGATTACTACCGCAAGACCGGGGGTTATTTTGTGAGTTTCCTTTAACTCAAGCGTCTGCCTCTTTACCTCTTCCTTTACCTGTGCCGATACCTTTTTTCCGTCGATAATCTGCATAGAAAGAATCCTCCTTTTTTCTGTTTATAATTAAGAATACAATACCTGTTATAAAAATTACTGCCGAAAGAACCTGTGACACCCTTATGTCTGCTCCGAAAATTTGGAACGGAAGATAAAGGCTGTCTGTTCTCAGTCCCTCAACAACTGTTCTTTCAAATCCGTACCACACAAGGTACATAAAGAAAATCTGTCCCGAATATTTCTGCTTATATTTTCCGTAGAAATGGAGAAGTACAAATCCGAGCAGACACCACATTGATTCATAGAAGAAACACGGGTGAACTCCTATGTTGTCTGTTCCCTCGCTCATCATTCTCCAGGGCAAATCCGTAGGAGAGCCGTATGCCTCCTGATTCATAAAATTGCCCCATCTGCCTATTCCCTGTCCGATAAGGAAACCGACCATTGCGATGTCAAGAACAGGCATAATTTCCATTTTCTGTATTTTGGCAACAGTCAGACCGCCGAGCAACGCACCGATTATTCCGCCGTAAATAGCAAGTCCGCCGTTATTGATATAGAGAATTTCAATCGGGTTCTGTCCGTAATAATCCCATTTGAAGAAACAGAAGTACAGTCTTGCACCGATAATTCCCGTTATCATTCCTGCAAAAACACAGTTGACAAGCTTTGAACCGTCAACCTTGTAACGTGGGGCACTTTTCCACGCATAAAGTACGGCAAGCAAAAGTCCGCAGGCGATGATTATTCCGTACCAATAGACCTTGTAATCACCGATTGAAAATGCAATCGGGTTAATATCAAATTCCCAGCCAAATCCGGGAAACTGTACATGATACGGCATAATTACACCTCATCAGGCTGTTTTACAACAGACAAAGTACAGTTATTGACATCGAGCATCTCGGCAAGCCTTGCGTTGATATCCTCAAGCTTTGCATTTGCAACCGCATCAATGTAGGCAAAAATTTCGTTACCCTGCATTGCGTAGTCGATGATTGAATTTGAAATTGCGCTTACTGAGTTGAGCGATGAAACCGAATCGCCGTAAACAGATTTTCTTGCAATTTCAAAGTCCTCTTTATCAATACCGTTTTTCTTAATATCTGAGATATACTGTTTTATCATCTCAGCCGCCTGTTTCGGCGCTCTTGATTCACCGCCGAAGATTACCGAGCAATAACCCGGACCTTCAAAGAGTTCATAAGAAAAGCTTGAATTGATGAGGTTTGAATCCATAAGATTTCTGTAGAGTATGCTCGTGTTTGATGCAAGTGCCGAAAGAAGAATATCTGTGCATGCAAGCTGCTTTTCGTTAAGGGGCTTGTCTGCTTTCTCTTTGAAGCCGAGATTGAACAAAGGCATTGAAACCGGGAAAGTCTGCTCAACATAAGGTTCTTTGATTTCATAAGGCTCTGTTTCAAAATAGTTTTTGATTTCCTTTTTCTCACAAGGCTTGAGCATTTTGTCGGCAACTTTAAGTACACCGTCAACCGTTACATTACCCGCAACGCAGAGAATCATATTATTTAGGTTGTAGAACACATTGTAAACTTCATAAAGCTTTTCGGCTGTAATTTCCGCAATTGTTTCGACCGTACCTGCAATATCAATTTTTACAGGGTGATTGTGGTACATACCCTCAAGCATATTGAACATTACTCGCCAATCGGGAGAGTCGTCGTACATTTTGATTTCCTGACCGATAATGCCCTGTTCCTTTGCAACTGTCTGAGCCGTAAAGTAGGGATCCTGAACAAAATCGAGAAGAATTTCAAGACTTTCGTCAAACTTGTCCGTACATGAGAAAAGATAGCAGGTTTTTTCAAAGCTTGTATATGCATTTGCATTTGCGCCTGTTTTTGCGTATCTTACAAACGCATCGCCTTCTTCACTTTCAAAAAGTTTGTGTTCAAGGTAATGGGCGATACCGTCGGGAACTGTAATTATATCGCCGCCGTTAACGGAAAACTTTGTGTTGATACTGCCGTAGCGTGTGCCGAAAATTGCATATGAAGAAGTGTAACCCTCTTTTGGATAAACAAAAATTGTAAGTCCCGATGGATGTTCAACTTTATAATAGCTGTCGCCTGCAATTTCCGATTTTATTTCTGTAATATTCATTCTGTCCGCCTCCCTTACTTATTTTTGAGAACATAAACCGTATCGAGCAAGAGCTTGTTTGCGGCATTTACAATCTGCTCTTTTGTAACGGCATTAACCTCAGCGGAAACTTCTTCAACAGTTTCAAGGTCGCCGTTAAAGATTCTCCCTGTGTACCAGTTTTCAATACCGCTTACGCTGTCGCTGCTTGACTTGAATGAATTAACAACAGCAAGCTTTGTTGCCTCAATTTCAAAATCTGTAATTTCGCCGTTCTTCATATCCTCAATTTCTTTGAGAATAGCTTTTTCGGCTTTTTCAAGATTTTCGCCCTCAACACCGCTGTTGATGTACATTATGCCCTTGATTGAATCATAGGAGGACGAGCAGTAATAGCAAAGGCTCTGCTTTTCACGAACATTGTTAAAGAGTTTTGAGCTTGCAGTACCGCCGAGAACAGCGCACATAAGTCTTTCGGCAACCGCCTCTTCATCACCTGCGGAAATCTGTGTTCTGAATCCCATGACAAGTTTTGACTGTGAGAGCTCCATTTCCTCTGTAATATGTTTTTCTTTTGAAACATTCTTAACAACATCAGTAGATGAAGTCACAACATTTCTTTCGATATTTGCAAAGGCTTTAGCAAAAACCTCCTTCGCCTTATCGGCAGGGCTGTCGCCTATATAGAGAATCTCAAATTTTGCGGTTTTGAGAAGATTCTGCCATGCCTTGCAGAGTGATTCGGCAGTTGCGGCCTTGATTTTTTCGGCTGTACCGTAACGCTTGATTCCGAAAACCTCATCCTTGCACATATGCTTTATAAGCTGTCCCATTGCATAGATTCGCTTTTCGTTGAATTCCGAATCAATCACATCAAGAAGTTGTCTGCGTTCCTGTTCAAGTTCACTTTCAATAAAAGCGTTGTTCTTGACATTCGGCTCAAAAATTACGCTGCACAAAAGCTCCGAAAGTTCTTTGGCAATGCTGACATCATCAAGAGAATATCTGTCATCAAGACCTGATACGGAAATTTTAATTACCTGGCTTTCACCGTGTTTTGAAAGCGATGAAGTGAGGTCTGCACCGTAAAGTGAGCTGAGTTTTTTGCTGAGAACAGTAAAATCGGGATATTTTTTGCATGAACGAACAAGCAATCCGCCCACAAGCGCATTCTCCGACGCTGTTTCGACAGAAAGCGGAACAACAATATTCACGCTGATTTTCATAGTTTTAAAACGGCTGTCCTTAATGTTTGTAAAGTAAACACCGTTTGCAATTTCATTTCTGTTGATGAAATTCATTTAATCAACTCCGTTTTCAGATTATCAGTCATATTGTATCACATTTTGATTTATTATAAAAGAGATATAAGAAAAAATCACAAAAGTGCAATAGCAATTTGAAACAATTTTACTTTTTCGTACAAGGCTATCGACATATTTTCTGAATTTTACCGCAATTTTATCTGTATAAGAATCTGTTAAGTTTATTGCTTTTAATTGTATCATAAATAAAAACAAATGCAACTATACGAATTTATTGACAAACTTGTCTGCCGATTTTTCGAAGTATTGACATTAAATTCCGGATTGCGGATTTATTCTTTGTCTTTGCTTATCGTATGATGACCGAGAAAGTGCCTGCCTTTCAAAAGCAGTCATTCTGAAAGAAATACGGCACAGCAGTTTCTATACCTACTGTGCCGTATTCACTATATTTCCATGACAGAGCGTAAAATATTACTTGTCTTTAATTTTGGCAGAATGTTTTTATTCTTACCGAATGCCGTTACTCCTTTCATAACGCCGCCGCTGATAATCAGCAATGCAATCCACAAAATAAAGTTGCTGTTGTCGCCTGTCTGAGGGGACTTTGAATTATCAGGCAATTTAGCCGTTACGGTGTCAGCCTTTTTGATTTCTTCGGTTGGCGCATCTTCATGAGCAGAGATTGTCTTTTCGCAGTAGTCGCAGATATGGTTTTTATCCTTATCTACATGCTCAGAGATTGTCTTTTCGCAGTAGTCGCAGATATGGTTTTTATCTGCGTCATTATGCAGACATACATATCCACATTCTCGGCACACACCGTCTTTCCACTCATGTGCTTCACTTGCCACAATCACAGCACCACAGCAGTTCCATTTTTGTTCGTGATTAAAAGCGGTTCTTGTCGTCCACTCCTGTACACCGCCCTTGTGGTTTGTTCCGTCAAATTCTCCGTAGGCTTTACCGCAGACATCACATACCGCCTTTTCGGTACAGGTGGCATTGCCGCCTGAGCAATTTTCGGTTTCAAAAGCATCGCATCCGTCCACGGTACATTTTCGGGTATGCTTACCGTCATTGTCAGATACCCATTCACCAAAGGTATGACCGTTGTTGACTGTTACGGTCATCTCTGCACTATTGCCCGCTTTGTCGGTGACAACTATCTTCTGCTCGCCGTTTGTCGGTGGGAGAACAAAACCTCCGTCTGCATCAAGCGTAACCACCGTACCGTTTACGGTAACGGTATCAACATACTTCTCATCAACAATAACGGTTTGTGCCTCACAATAGGTCTTGCCGTTCTCAATACCGCTGATTACAGGCTGAATATTATCAAGCGTTATACGGTCGGAGCGAAGGTATGTTATGTTAATATTTTCATCAACAAGCATTACATAAACAATATATTCTCCGTTGGGGTCTATGCAAAACGGTTCTTCATATGCACGGAATACAAGAGAGTTCAGTTCAGCCTCGGAGAGCTCCTTATCTGTTACCAAATAGGATACAAACACAACTCCGCTGTTATCAACGGCATTTATAGTTACCTCCTGTGTATCCTTAAAGAATATGCCAAAGGTACGCTCGTTTAAGAATTCATTCCATTTATTCGTGCCTATGATAATTTCGCCCGTCGGCTTTTCGGTATCTCTCCACCGTGCCGTGATTGTAATGTTTTCGGCAGGCATGGTTTCGGGGATTTCCTTATCCCAACCCTTAAAGGTGTAACCTTTTCTTGTCGGATTGTCAGGGACGGTAATTTTTGTACCGTAGTCCTGTGTAATTGGTGCAATCTCACTTCCGCCGTTGGTATCAAAGGTTATTGTGTATTTATTCGTATTCCACACGGGATAGAGCGTCAGCGCCTCGTTTTTGGTATAAACGTCTTCAAAGCCATACACCTTTTCGCCGCCGTCAACGGTTGACCAGCCTACTTGCGTGTAGCCCGCGCGGGTGAACAAAGCGCCGCGCAGGGTAAGAATATTGTTGTGGGGTTTCATATCCGTCACTGCACTGCCGGTGCCGTATGTGCCGGGGAGGTAAATCACCTCATAGTCGCCAGTGATCGAAAGCATGGAAACATCGGCAGGTACGGTATCGCCGGGTTTATAGCAGTTCCCATTTTCATCCGTCCAATACAGCTGCGCGTCTTCCGAAATGCCGTCCGGGCGGGGCAGTCCCTCGGCAGAGGGTGCAGTGAAGCTCTCGCCTTTTTTCACGATGATCTGAATAGCATCGGAGCTACCACCCAGCTTGCCGCCGTTCAGGTCAAGGGTAACGACCTTCAGTCCGTCAGAACCCAGTGTGTCAGGGTTCAGGACTTCAAGGACAGGGCGGAAACCGACGCTCGGGTCGGAGTACGTAGCATCGCAGTTGATCCAGAAGCGGGGCGAAGCGCACCCGCGAACCGCACGGCGCGACGCGTTGCGAGAAACAGTATCCTGTCCCCACAAATACAAATACATATCATTCCAGTTTTGGATATATCCGCTGTTCTTATTCAGCATCGTGTCCCATTCGTTGCTTTGGGGCACGCCGCGTTCGGAATTGCCCAAACCTATAAAGTTACTTCCCACAGACGGTGCGCGCAGGGTATAGTCCACGCCGCCGCTGGCATAATCTTTGCCGAAAATCAGACTTTTCGTATTTAAGTCATCCCAGCTTACCGTATGCGTTACGACATAGTCCGCAATGAATAGGCTGTGGGGATATTTATTCTTCTGAGCATACTCCTCGGTGGTTGCCATTTCCGATGTGAGCTTATAAGCGTTGACCGTGCCTGCATAGGTAAAAGGCACATAATGAAGTGTGCTGTCAGGCAAATTGCTGTTTACCGTTCCGGGGATGTTCATCGCCGACAGGTCAAAATAGTATCTGCCGCCGGGGGTAAGGGAAAACTGTTCTGATAAAGCAAACTGCGCCGTGAGCTTGGTAACGTCCGCCGGAACACTGGCACCGGGCGCGTAGAGCTTACCGTTGCTTCCGCGCCACATGAAGTAGCTGCCTGTATTTCCGTCCGGGCGGGTCATGCCGTCGGACGCAGGCGCGGTAAACTCGCTGCCGTTTTTCACAATGATTTGAATATCCTCGGAGCTGCCGCCGAGCGTTCCGCCGCCAAGGTCAAGGGTAACGACCTTCAGTCCGTCAGAGCTCAGTGTGTCAGGGTTCAGGATTTCAAGCACGGGGCGGAAACTGACGAGCGGGAGGAAGTCCGTAGCATCGTCGTCGTTCCAGCGTCGGCCCGAATCGTACCCGCGAATCGCACGGAGCGACGAGTTGTATCTTGTTGTGTCCTGCCCCCACGAATATATGCCATTCCAGTTTTTGATGTAGCCGCTGTCCTTGTCCAGTAGCCTGTCCCATTCGTTGCTTTGGGGCGTACCGCGTTCTGAATCACCCGAGCCTCTGTTATCACTTCCCACGGACGGCGCACGCAGTGTATAGTTCACACCTCCTGTGGCATAGTCCTTGCCGAAAATCAGACCTGCGGTATTCAGGTCATCCCAGCTTACCGTATGCGTTACGGCATAGTCCGCAATGAATAGGCTGTGGGGATATTTATTCTTCTGAGCATACTCCTCGGTGGTTGCCATTTCCGATGTGAGCTTATAAGCGTTGACCGTGCCTGCATAGGTAAAAGGCACATAATGCAGGGTGCTGTCCGGCAGATTGCTGTTTACCGTTCCGGGGATGTTCATCGCCGAAAGGTCAAAATAGTATCTGCCACCAGGGGCGAGGGTAAACTGCTCGTCAGGCTGACTTTCCACCGTCAGCGTGACATCCGCAAAAGCACTTGCAAGGTCGGTCTTGCAGTCACCGTTATACTGCTCGCTGAATACCTTCATGGTATAGTCGCCCGGTGCAATGTCAGACGGGATTTTGATTTCAACCGTTCCGCTTTTGGCAGTAGGTTGTGCTACTCTGCCGTAATACTGTGCGCCGTTGTTATCCGCCAGGATGACAGAGATATATTCATTTTTCCCTGTGGTCGCCCCTTTGTAATTCAGCGTAACGGTATCGTCGGGGGCGGCGCTGACAGTTTTTTCCGTTACAGCAAAATTGCGTCTACTATCTAAAAGCGTCAATTTCCACTCGTTTCCGCTGTATTTGGAAACTTCTGCCAATCCTCCGTCAGGCTTTCCGCCCACGGCGGCAGATGCAAAAAGGACAGAGTTCAGATTTAAGTTAAAAGCGGGACGAACAGTCCGATGATTATTGAAAATGAGGACAGAGAACCCAGAGTATTGGACAGAACCCTCACTACGCACGACGGCGAGACGATATTTATCGGAGCCGGGGGAGCGCAGCCACCAACCGCTATCCACCCAATTCGGATGTGCAGGATTCAAGGCACGCAGATCGTTGTTTACAGCAATAGCCTCTTTTGCGGAAAGTGGCCAGAATACAGCGTTATCCACCTGCCCTCCCGCTACACAGTCGGTATTCTCTCCGTCGTAACTTCCGCTTGTCAGCGTCCGTTTCTTTACGGCAGCATTTTCTTCTGTCGTCAGCTTTTCCGCAAGCGCATCTATTGTGGCTTTCAAATTACTCGGTGCGTATTCGTTGTTTAATATGGTATCGACAAATGGTATAACCCCCATAGCGCCTGCCGCAAGCAGGGTAATATCCCCCTTTGAGCTTGTAACACCGCTTCCGTCATAGCCGATAACTCGCCATGCAGCGGGATTATTTTCATGGTTTTGCCCGAAATACACAGTCGGTGCGGTCGCTGTGTTTACATTTTTACTTAACACACTTAGTGGATCTGCACCAAGCTGTATCGCAGCAGAGCCCTCTGCCCCAACCTCCTCGGCGAATACGCTTATCGGCGTAAGGCAGAGCATCATGCATAAAGTCAGCAGGATACTAAGTATTCGTTTTTTCATTTTTCGCCACCTCCGTTATATAAATTTAATCAAGAGCGGTTATTGTAATAGTACCTCTAAAGCCACCGAGATAAGTATTGTATGCCGAATTTTCAAACCACAACTGCAATGTAATGTCTTTATTTGACGCATCATACATTCTGTTGAAATTAAAGGAATGTTGATCATTGGTATACGGTATTTTTGCCCCGTCCCTTTTTATTCGTGTAAGCTCCCTGCACAGATCGTTATCATAACCGTCCGTCATCTGAATAGAGTAATTGCCGCTGTTGTTAAATTCGTTTGAACCAACTTCGAGAGAACCGCTTAAGCAGACATTGTAAATATGTCCTTTTTTGAGGGTAATATTATTCATGTAGGATGAAATCAAGCCGCCCTTGTTTATTTTTTGGTAGACAGAAATATTGACACGACTGTTATTCAGTACTGTCCTCGGAGCGTTTGCCTCTCCGTAAAAATATCCCGAACAGCTGCCGTTCTGACCTGCATCACCCTTGTCGCCTTTATCTCCCTTGTCACCCTTTTCGCCTTTTTCACCGGTGTCTCCTTTGTCTCCTTTTTCACCGTCAACTCCTGTGGCTTTCACTCCTGTATCGGTCGTTCCAATCCACCAGTTGCCGTTTTCGCCGATGAACGGGGTGTTACCGTCTTTGCCATCAGCGCCGTTTTGTCCGTTTGTTCCGTCCTTACCGTCCTTGCCATCGGCACCGTCTTTGCCGTTTATACCATCCTTACCGTCTGCGCCGTCAAGCCCTTTCAAAATTGAAAGATCGTAAAGGTTAAGCCATGTTTCATCGCCGACATAACGCCACTGCAGATTATTTTCATTTACACGGAACTCAGGTGTTTTCCGTTTGCTCCGTCCTTACCGTTCTGCCCTGTAGGTCCTTTTATATCGGAAATTGCAACAAGGTTTTGCCAGTCTTCTCCCTCATAGCGCCACTGTATATATTCTGTTGTTCTTTGTACCTCTATGTTTTTGCCGTCAGTACCGTCTTTACCGTCAGCACCTATCTTTTCCGTCAAGTACCTATTCTTCCGTCTAATTCGTCCGTTC
>ENA-OQJP01000013-OQJP01000013.1-human-gut-metagenome-genome-assembly--contig:-NODE-13-length-104690-cov-5.810908_pt1 | contig 104690 bp, 95 predicted proteins | sample MGYA00242611_ERZ504778 | MGnify/ENA primary metagenome ERZ504778 (study PRJEB26092, sample SAMD00036349) | human gut metagenome | host: Homo sapiens | study: EMG produced TPA metagenomics assembly of...
AGCTTTCATTATGTATCTCTAAATATTATAGTATGGCCGGCCCAAAAATGCAATACTTTTGTAATATTTGAAGTAGACAAATGTCCGGATTTTCTTTTGGGAGTTGATATTCCCCATTAAATATGATATAATCGATACAATTACATAAAGGAGGTATTTACTATGAAACAGATATCTTTAAAAGGCCTCGTCGTGGCCGCTATGCTCGCATCGTCTCTCTTTATCACCGCACCCCAAGCCCTTGCTGAAGGCCCTCAGCCGTCGGTCGTCACCGTCACCGGTTACGCCCAGCAGGAAGTCGCCCCGGATACGGCTTATATCACGATCGGTACGTCCAGCACCGCTGCTGACGCCCAGCAGGCTCGTACTCAGAATAATCAAGTCATGACCAACGTCACCAATGCCATCAAGGCTATGGGCATCCCGGCCGACAACCTGAAGACTACCGGCTTTTACATGTCGCCGAACTATGACGTAAAAGGCGCTAAAGTCGTATCCTATACGGTAACCAACAGCCTGACCGTCAAAGTCAGTGACCTCAGCCTCATCTCCCAGGTCATCGGCAAAGCCGGCAACCTCGGTGCCAACCAGATCGACAACATCCGCTTCACCAACGAACATTCCGATCAGATTAAAGACAATCTCATTAAAGAAGCCGTCCACAACGGCCAGCGTGCCGCTCAGGCAGCAGCTGCCGCTTCCGGTACGCAGCTCGGCGCTGTAAAAGAAATCAACATCTCCGGAACCAGCCCGTCCTACAGCCGCGCTTACGGCGGTATGAACCTGCGTGCCGTCAAGATGGAAGCCGACGCAGCACCCATCGAATCGGGTACCAACACCCTGAGCCAGACGGTCAACATCACCTATTATCTGAAATAAATCGCTTCCCTTACGGGATGAGCTTAAAAAGGAGCCTTCGGGCTTCTTTTTATTTCCTTAAAATATGCTATGATATTAGTGTTCAAAAATAAATTGAATAGTTCTGAATCATGGAGGCCAGACAAGATGAAAGAATACACCCCTTTTAAATCCGGTAAAGTACGTGAAGTCTATGACGCAGGTGACAGCATCATCATGGTTGCAACGGACCGCATTTCCGCTTTCGACCATATCCTGAAAAACAAGATCACCAAAAAGGGCGCCATCCTGACGCAGATGTCCAAATTTTGGTTCGATATGACGTCCGACATCATCCCGAACCACATGATTTCTGTCGACAATGCTGATATGCCGGAATTCTTCCAGCAGGAACAGTTCGTCGGCAACAGCATGAAATGCCAGAAACTGACGATGATCCCCATGGAATGCATCGTTCGTGGCTACATCACCGGCAGCGGCTGGGAAAGCTATCAGCAGAACGGTACGGTTTGCGGCATTAAATTACCGGCAGGCCTCACAGAATCAGAAAAACTCCCGGAACCGATCTTCACGCCGAGCACCAAGGCTGAACTCGGTGACCACGATGAAAACGTCTCCCTCGAAGTAGGCGCCGCTTACATCGACAAAGTTTTCCCGGGAAAAGGCATGGAATACGCCGAAAAGATTCGCGATTACACCATTGCCCTCTATAAAAAATGTGCTGAATACGCCCTCTCCAAGGGCATCATCATCGCCGACACGAAATTCGAATTCGGCCTCGACGAAAACGGCACCATCGTCTTAGGCGACGAAATGCTTACGCCGGACAGCTCCCGCTTCTGGCCTCTCGAAGGCTATAAAGCCGGCCAAAGCCAGCCGTCGTATGACAAACAGTTCGTCCGCGACTGGCTCAAAGCCAACCCGGACAGCGACTACCTCCTGCCCCAGGACGTCATCGACAAGACGATTGAAAAATACGAAGAAGCCTATGAAATGCTGACAGGCAAAAAAATCTAATCTCAACCAAGCATCAAAAAGGACTGCCCCTTTCGGGTCAGTCCTTTTTAGTTATCTACCAGACTTTTACCTGGATCCACTGATCGTTGTAATACTTATCTTCCCGTTCGCCCAAATAGCGGTACGTTTCCTGACCGGCATAGGCTTCTCTCGGCGGGAATACGACGGGATTATCCTTATAATCTTCATCTTCTTCCATTTCCGGAACGGCAATGTTCGGCGTCGAATAAGTCAGATATTCAAAGTTCTTCAAAGCAATGTCGGGACGGCTCATGAAGTCGATGAACTTATGAGCGTTTTCGACGTGAGCTGCATTCTTAGGAATGACCCAGGAATCGATCCAAAGGTTAGTCCCTTCTTTCGGAATGACGTATTCCAAATTGCGGTTGGCCAAAATCATCCGAAGGGCTTCGCCGGAAAAGACGACACCCATGGCCGCTTCACCGGAGACGAGCTTATCTTTGACATCGTCGATGCCGTAGGCCTGAACCAGGGGTTTCTGGGCAATGAGCAGGTCTCTGGCCTGGGCAATTTGCGCGGGATCCGTCGTATTGAGGGAATAACCGAGGAGTTTCAAGGCGACCATGAAGGAATCGCGCGGCGAATCCTGCATGATGATTTCATTCTTATACTTTTCATTCCACAAAATCGACCAGCTGTCGACGGGGTCATCGACCATGGTCTTGTTATAGACGATGCCGACGGTCCCCCAACAGTAAGGCACGGAATAGCGGTTGCCTGGGTCGAAGAATTCCGACTGCTGCCAGAACTGCTGGCCGACGTACTGCCGGGCGTTGGGCAGCTTGGAGTAATCGATGGGCTGCAGCAATCCATTGTGGATCATCTTTTGAATCATATAGTCCGACGGGCAGATGACATCGTAGCGTTCAGCCCCTGCCGCGACTAACGGATACATGCTTTCGTTGGTATCGAATTCATCCATGATGACGTGGATACCCGTTTCTTCTTCAAACTGTGTAATCGTATCGGGGTCGACATAGTCCCCCCAGTTATAGACGTAGACGACGTTATCGCCGTCTTCCTCCCCTTCCAGGAACCCGCAGCCCGATAAGGCCAGGATACACAAGAGTCCCATGAGGAGCAGTCGAATATATTTCATGACAGGCCTCCCTTTACAAATCTCGTCCCAAGGCCAATCGCTTGCGGTTTACCGTAAGCAAGACCGCAAAGACCAAGACAAAGACGAATACCAGTGTCGACAGGGCATACATTTCCGGATGGATGCCCAATTTTAATTCGGCGTAAATTTCCGTCGGCAGGGTATCGATGCCGGCCCCCTTGGTAAAGTGGGTGATGATGAAATCGTCGGCAGACATGGTAAAGGCCAGCATGAAACCAGCTAACAGGCTGGGCCGAAGTTCCGGCAGGACGACGCGGCGAAAGGCAACGAAAGGCGTGGCCCCGAGGTCGCGGGCCGCGTCGTAGCAGCTGCGGTCCAGGGACAAGAACTGGGGCATGATGCACAAGATGACATAAGGCAGGTTAAAGACGACGTGGGCCATGAGAATCGAACCATAGCCAAGGCGCAGCCCCATGCCGAGAAAGAGCAGCATCAGTGAAATCCCGGTGACGATATCGGCATTTAAAAGAGGTAAACTGGCCACCCCGAGGAGGACTGAGCGCTGCTTGCGTCCCATGCCGCGCAGGGCCATGCAGGTAATGAGGCCCAGGACGGTTGCAATGGCTGCCGACGTCAGGCCGATGGTAATCGTATTCTGCAGGGCTTCGAGGATGCCTTCATTTTCAAAGAGTTCGCCGTACCACTGCAAGGTGAACCCCGTCCAGTGGCCGCGATAACGGCTGGCGTTGAAGGACTGGGCAATGAGGACGCCGATGGGCGCGTAGAGAAAGAGAACGACTAAGGCAACGTAGCCTTTTTTCCATTTTTCCATCACTTCTTCACCTGCCCTTCACTGCGGTCAAAGTAAGCCGTCATGACCATATTGACGATGATGAACAGCATCAGCACCAGGGATAAGCCGCTCCCTAAGTGCCAGTCGTAAGCCATGGTAAATTCCTGTTCGACGATGTTGCCGATGAGGAGGACCTTGTTGCCCCCTAAGAGGCCGCTGATGAAGAACGTCGTCAGTGACGGAATAAAGACCATGGTAATGCCGCTGATGGCGCCGGGCAGGGACAGGGGCAGGATGACCTTGGTGAAGGTCTGCCAGGAGCTGGCTCCCAGGTCACGGGCGGCGGCGATGACGTTGCGGTTGATTTTACTTAAGGATACGTAGAGGGGCAGAATCATATAGGGCAGAAAGTTATAAATCATGCCGATGACGATGGCCGACGGCGTATTGATGAGCATGACGTCGGGCAGCGACAAGAGGCGCAGGAACTGATTGAGGATGCCGTTCTTTTCGAGGATCGTCTGCCAGGCCATGGTCGTCAGCATGGAGTTCATCCACATGGGAAGGACGAACAACAGAAACAAAAGGGTACTCTTACTCCGCTTCTCTTCAGTCAGGATGAGGCACAGCGGATAGGCCACGAGGAGGCAGACCGCCGTACTGACCAGGGCCAGGAGTAAGGACAGTTCCAGGGATTTCAAATATTCCCAGTGAGCAATGAGGCTGATATTAGCCAGGGTAAAGGTCCCGCTGCTGTCGGTCAAGCCGTACCAGGCAATGGCCACCAGGGGACAGAAGATAAACAGGATTGCCCAAATGAGAAAGGGCAACGTAAACAGATTGCGGATCGCTGCCGAATTAATCATTTTCCATCGCCCTTTCGTCTTCGGATTCCGGTTTATTCATGATTTGGATATTAAAAGGATCGACTTCCAGGCTGACTTCGTCACCCGGTTCATAGTTCTTCGTCGACTTGACCAGCCATTCAATATTCCGGGCCTGAATGGTGATGTTGTAGTTCATGCCCTCAAAGATGACTTTGGTGACGACGCCGTTAAAGCCGCCTTCACGGGCCGGCCGCAGTTCCATGTCTTCCGGTCGGATCTGGACATCGACGGGACGATTGGTGCCGAAGCCGACGTCGACGCATTCGAAATCGTAGTCGGCAATGCGGACCAATTTGTCGTGGACCATGAGGCCATCGACGATGTTGCTGTCGCCGATGAAGTCGGCCACGAAAGCGTTTTCCGGTTCATTATAGATGCTTTCCGGAGTGCCGATCTGCTGGATATAGCCTTGGTTCATGACGACGACGATGTCGGACATGCTGAGGGCCTCTTCCTGATCGTGGGTAACGAAGACGAAGGTAATGCCCAGCTCTTCTTTGATCTTAATGAGTTCCAGCTGCATACTGCGGCGCAGCTTGCGGTCCAAGGCGCTGAGCGGTTCGTCGAGAAGCAGGACCCGCGGTTCATTGACGATGGCTCGGGCAATGGCCACGCGCTGCTGCTGACCGCCGGAGAGGTCGACGATGTTGGCGTGTTCATAGCCGTCGAGGTTGACCAGTTTCAAGGCATAGCGAATCTTATCGCGGATGTAGTCGCGGGGCTTGCCGTGAATCTTGGGCCCGAAGGCGATATTCTCGGCCACGTCCATATGCGAAAAAGGGAATAATTCTGGAACACCGTATTGACCTGACGCCGATTGGGCGGCAGCTGGGTAATATCCTTCCCATCAAAGAGGATTCTTCCCTTATCAGGTGTTTCAAAACCGGCAAGGAGCCGCAAGGTCGTCGTCTTGCCGCAGCCGCTGGGTCCTAGAAGGGTGACAAATGAATTTTCTGAAATCGTAAGATTCAGCTCGTCTAATACCAGATGCCCCTCATAGGATTTGGATACATTGTCCAAATAAATCAATTCTTTTGCCATTCTCACTTCTCCTTCTCTTCCAACAAGACTCTAAAAAAAGGGATACCGCACAAGCTGTCCCTTATGCGAGGTCCCTTCTTTCTATGATGGAATGTGTTTCCTGCCCCGTATGAAAAGCGCCGTTTCAAAAAGGCGCCGTCTTTGCAGGAAGCCTGCGGTCAGGCTTCCTATCACATTGGGTATACTTTATTTCATTATAGCATATACCACTGTGTTTTTTCAAAGACAGGACACATCATTTAGTTTCAGGACAGTTCAACCGGGACAAAATCAAAAGCCTCGACGTCGAATAATCCCGTATCGAGTAATTTAAGTTTCGGAATGACCGGCAGGCTCATGAAGCACAAGGTCATGATGACATCGACGTCGGCACTGACGCCTAAGATACGGCGGGCCTTATCGTAAAGGTCATCCATGGCAGCGTCGACTTCAGCCGCCGGTTTATCACTCATCAATCCGGCAATGGGCAGCGGGATAGCCGCCAATACCTGGCCGTCGAGGATAGCAACCATGCCGCCCTTCTGTTTATCCAAGACTTCGACGGCAGCGGCCATGTCCTTGTTGCTGGCGCCAGTGACGATGATATTATGCGAGTCGTGGGCGATAGAAACGGCAACGGCTCCTTTTTTAAGGCCATAGCCGCGGAGCAGGCCGAGACCGACATTGCCCGTACCGTGATGGCGTTCGACGACGGCAACTTTAATGATATCGTCCTTTTCATCGAAGATGAAGTCGCCTTTTTCATCGCGGCGAATGTGAGCCTCCCCTTTTCCAGTCACGACGCCGCCGGGCATGATATCGATAGTCCGTACATGGTCGCTCTGTAAATGCATGACCAGCTTTTCTTCCGAGAAATCGGCAATCGTTACCGAACTGCCGACAGAACTATAATCAGCCCGCGTAAAGGGTCGGAGGTACTCACCGTTTTCAGCGACCTTCTGCCCTTCGATAAAGGTAGCTTTTACCTTGAAGTCCTTAAGATCTTCAAAGAGGACGATGTCGGCCCGTTTCCCCGGTGCCAAGGCGCCGCGGTCATCGAAGTGATAGCAGTCAGCCGCGTTTAAGGTGCCCATGGTGATGGCCGCTTCCGGCGAGAGACCGGCGGCGACGCAGAGCCGCAGATGTTCATTGAGGTGGCCTTTTTCAAAAATCGTCTTGGGATGAAGATCGTCGGAGCACAGGAGAAACCGCCTGAGGCTTGCCGGTGTCACGGCCTTAACGAGTTTCGGCAAATCGTGGCAGGCCGAACCGTTTCGCAGCAGGACATACATCCCGGACTGGACCCGTTCTTCGGCATCGCTTTTACTGAAGCATTCGTGGTCGGTCAGGATCTGAGCCGATATATAAGCCTGCAGGTCCTTGCCATGGACGCCGGGGCTGTGGCCATCAATCGGTTTTCCCGTGCCATAGGCCGTAATCAGTTTATCCAGCACGGCATCCTGTCCTTCAAGGATGCCCGGGCAGTTCATGAATTCACCAACGCCGAGGATGCGGTCATCGGCCAACGGCGCTTCCATATCCTTCGCTTCGAGGGTCGCCCCGCTGTGGTCAAAAGGCGTCGCCGGCACACAGGACGGCACCATAAAATGAATGTCGAGGGCCGTTTCGTCCGCAGCCTTCATCATGTAATCCAAGCCTTTCAAGCCGCAGACGTTGACGATTTCATGCGGGTCGGCAACGATGGTCGTCGTTCCAAAAGGTACGACCAGCCGGCCGAACTCTTCGGGACTGACGTAACAGGACTCGATATGGATATGGCTTTCGATGAGGCCTGGTGCAGCATAGGCCCCTTTGGCATCGATGACCGTCTTCCCCTCATAAGGACCGCCGACGCCGGCAATGACGCCATCGGAAACGACGATATCCCCCTTTCTCGTGGTCTGTGTATATACATCTACAATATGGCAATCTTTAATGACAAGGTCTCCCGGTTCAAGGCCCCGGGCCACAGCAATACGCCGCTTTAATTGATTCCGCGTCACTGTCATAATGTACCCCCTTATTTCATTAATATCATGTATTTTATCGTTCTGACTCATTGTACCATACAATGGCTTTTTTTGACAAAAGTATTGCCCAAATAGGCTAAAGCCCCTATAATGATAATATTCCATAATATCTGCTTGTCATTATTTATTATATTATATGGCAGAATTAAAAAAAGGAGTGTGAACAAGTTATGGAAAACCAACCGTCTTTTCTCGACCGTATTTTTCACCTTCGTGAAAACGGCACGACGGTCCGCACCGAAATCCTAGCTGGGATTACGACGTTTATGACTATGGCTTACATTCTGGCCGTCAACCCGACGATCATGAGCGCCGCCGGCATGGATAAAGGCGCCGTCTTGACGGCAACGGCCCTGGCCTCCCTCATCGGGACCTTGTGCATGGCCGTTTTTGCCAACTATCCCTTCGCCTTAGCACCGGGCATGGGGCTCAATGCCTTCTTTGCCTTTACCGTCGTACTGCAGATGGGCTACACCTGGGAAATGGCCTTGGCAGCCGTCTTCGTAGAAGGGATCATCTTCATCGTCTTGTCCCTGACCAATGTCCGCGAAGCGATTTTCAACGCCATCCCCATGACCTTGAAAAAGGCAGTATCTGCCGGTATCGGCCTCTTCATCGCCCTTATCGGCCTTTTGAATGCCCAGATCATCGTCGCCAATCCGGCAACGAAAATCGCCCTCTTCTCCTTTAAACAGTCCGCTGCTACGGGCACCTTCAATACTGTGGGCATCACGGTTCTCTTGGCCATGATCGGTATCATGTTTACCGGTGTCTTAATGGTCAAAAAGGTCCGCGGCAACATCCTCTGGGGTATCCTCTTCACATGGATTCTGGCCATCATCTGCGAACTGACCGGCCTCTACGTCCCCAATCCGGAATTAAAAATGTTCAGCGTCATCCCCGACCTTTCCGGCGGTGCCGCTGCCTTTACCCCGGCCAGCCTGAGCCCGATCTTTGGTCAGCTCGACTTCAGCCGCGTCTTCAGCCTGGACTTCTTAGTCGTCATGTTCGCCTTCCTCTTCGTCGATATCTTCGACACCTTGGGAACCCTCATCGGCGTATCGTCCAAGGCTAACATGCTCGACGAAAATGGCCGTCTGCCCCGCATCAAAGGCGCCCTCTTAGCCGACGCTGTGGCAACGACCGTCGGTGCCTTCATCGGCACCAGCACGACGACGACCTTCGTCGAAAGTGCTACCGGCGTCAGTGAAGGCGGCCGCACCGGTCTTACGGCGGTCTGCGTAGCCATCCTCTTCGCCCTGTCCCTCTTCTTATCGCCGTTCTTCATGGCCATCCCGGCCTTTGCTACGGCACCGGCCCTGGTCATCGTCGGCTTCCTCATGCTGACCTCCGTCGTCGGCATCGACTTTGACGACTTCAGCGAATCCATTCCGGCATACATTACGATCATTGCCATGCCTTTCTGCTACAGCATTTCAGAAGGTATCTCCTTCGGCATCATCTCGTATGTCTTCATCAACGTCTTGACCAACAAGCGGGAAAAGATTTCCCTGCTCATGTACATCCTAGCCGTCATCTTCGTATTAAAATATATCTTCCTCTAAGAAGATACATGAAAAAAGGCTGTATCCCGTGAAAACAACTCATGGCGTACAGCCTCTTTTTTTGTACAGAAAAATACCGTATCAGTCACACTTCACTCCCCATTAAGGTGCGACTACAACGGGGGACGAAAATCGCTCACCGGGACAAGTTTCAATCCACGCACCTGTTAAGGAGTGACTTCGAAAAGGTATTGTTTCGCTTCTTTCTTTTGTATCGAGGCCAATGATTCCCACTTCCATCCCTTATATGGCAGCTATTCGGGAAAGGAGCTGTGTTTTTCTATCAAAACCGTCCTATCGCTTTATTTTACGCCTTACATTCCTCAGCGGAATGGCTTATAATAGAAACATTCCAGCATTACGAGGAGTTTCATCATGAAAATCACGCAGATTCTCTATACAAATTCATTTTCGGGACTGTCCTGCCGCGGCGAAGAACGTTTCCTGCCTTACGGCGAAGCCATCTGTCTTGCCGGCCGCGCGATCCCGACGGCTCGATTATGGCAAAAGGTAAAAGATAATCCCGTCGTAACCTTTCCCGACCAGACAGGCGATATGGCCGGTCAGTGCCGGCTGACTCAGGAAAGCTTTACGCCGCGCAAGGCCGAGTATACCCTGCACCGCATCGACAATGGCGAAGCAAAGCGGATTGCCGTAATAACGATGGAGCAATTCACCCGGCCGACAGCAATCAAGGGCCACAAGGTCCGCGGCCGCATTGCCGTTACCGATACAGCCGTGCCTTCGGATACAGCCGAAGTCTTGAAACTGGCCGGGGCGCTCGATACGGCCGGTCAAATCGCCTTGGGGCTGGGACTGATACGACTCGTCTATAACGATACGCCGCCTGTCGCCGACGATGAAGCCGCCAGCCTGCGCGACGAATTGATACAGACCAAGGCAGCCTTTCAAGCCTTGCAGGAAAATTACGACGGCTATGTAAAGACCTTGGAGCAGTCCATCCAAGAATGGGAAGCCCGCTGTCCCCAAGAGGATTTAGAACAAGGTGCCTTCCCCCTGCCCGATGACTATACGGCACGCCTTGAAAAAGCCGCCGATGCCCTTACGGTCTGTGTTGCCGGCGGCAACGATTTGTGGCATGAAAAAATCAAGACTCGCTTTCCCGATTGGACGATTCTGGAAAACAAGAATTTCGACGGCCAAAAACTACATGGCGCCGACATCCTGATCATCAACACCAATCACACCGGCCACGCCCTAGTCCGAAAAGCCTGTCAACAGGCGGCCTCGCAAGGCACGATGGTCTGCTACACCAGCCGCTATAACCTAAACGCCGTCGCGGCCGACATCCTCTACGCCTTAGGCGAATGAGCCTCTGCCGTCAAAATACTATCCCGTACCCAATTTTACAGAACCAAAAAAAGTCCTTCATGAGCAAGCTTCGCACCTGCCTGTGAAGGGCTTTTTACTATCATCCTTTTATTAAACTAAGTGTTTCGGTGCCGACGAGATGGCGCCTTCGAGGCTTTCTTTTTCAGCAAAGTAGATGCGTCGTGCCATTTCATCGACTTTATGGGTCAGCCACATATAGGCCGTCGTCCCTTCGCGATAGTCCGCTTCGGCATACATATCGATGCGGCCGTCTTCGCGCAGCTGATTGACTTGTTGGAAGGCCGTATCATTTCCCTTGGGATAGATGGCAAAGGTCGCACCGCCGAATTTATTGATGACCGAAAAGGCCGGTACGTCACTGGGTCCGTCGGCAATGTAAATCATATTGGGGAAAGCCACGCGGCGATAGGCGTCGGACATCTTGGCGTTGACATCGATATCAGGACGCTGGGGAACGCCTTTGTTGATTTCAAACAGGGCCCGAGTCTTGGTCGTATTGTCGATGGTGTAGCCGATTTCACTGATGACCTTCTGCTGATTTTCGTCGACGTCCTCGATGAATTCACAGCCCCAAATCGCTTCGACATAAGGCATGACGGCCGACCCTTTGATAATGGCCAACATCCCCGTGCTGACGATATAGTGTTCTACCTTGATATTGTATTCCTGATAGCGGGGATTGTTTTCCACGACAGCTTTGAGGTTCTTAAAAATATCGGGAACGCCGGGATAATACTTCTGTTTTTGGCCAAAACCGCGGAGCTTTTCGTTGTTCAGACCCTTAAAAGTTCCTTTGCGCGTTTCGTTGATGAACTGATTCAAATAAATCGTATCGCCATTGACCCGGATGCCCTCTTCGGCGTATTTTGCCGGCAGGGCATTGACTTCTTTCCAAAACTCGGTCTTATCGATATGGTATTCTTCAAAAATCGGATCCTGCATATTTCCGTCGATGAGAGTCTTATCGAAGTCCCAAATGACGGCGATGATGTTCTGCATAGGCTTCACCTCGCTGCTGCCTCGAAGAAAAAGGGGCTTTACAATCGATTAAAAGGAAAAGGTGTCTTTCAGTCCCAACCATTTCTGGTCTTTGTCGCTCATCGTAAGGGGCGTCCCGTCAGCCAGGGTATAGCCGGCCGCACCGGAATTTCCGGGATAGCTGCCCTTCAGGCCGGGCCAGGCAATGCCGATTTCAGGATCGTTCCAAGCCATCCCGCCTTCATCGTTGGGATGCCAGAAATCATTGACCTTATAGCAAAATTCAGCGACGTCGCTGAGGACCAAAAAGCCATGAGCAAATCCTTCGGGGATGAGGAACTGCTTCTTATTCTCTGCCGTCAGTTCGACACCATACCATTTACCGTAAGTCTTCGATTGGCGGCGAAGGTCGACGGCAACGTCAAAAACGCTGCCCCGGACGGCGCGAACTAATTTGCACTGGGGAAACTGTTTTTGAAAGTGAAGGCCCCGCAAGACGCCTTTGGTCGACATGGACTGGTTGTCCTGAACGAAGTTGATATGAAAACCGGCTTCTTCCATATCCCGCTGATTATAAGTTTCCATAAAGAAGCCGCGGTCATCTCCGTGAACGGCCGGTGTAATGATGCAAAGGCCTTCAATATTTCCGACATTTTTTTCTACTGTAATCTGCCCCATGTATCTGTCTCTCCTTTGTATGCTCGTAAAACCCGTATCAGGCCATTACTGTAAATAGCGCTTCAAGGCGTCCTTCCAATCGGGAAGGGGCGTAAACCCGGCTTCGACGAGTTTCTTTCTGTCCAGGCGCGAATTGAAGGGCCGTTTAGCCTTCGACAAGCCGTATTCGGCCGTCGTAACGGGAACAACCTGAGTCGTATAGCCGGCTTGGCGATAGATTTCGCAGGTAAAGTCGTACCACGAAATGTAATCCCCTTCATTGGTCGCATGGTAGTAGCCGTATTTGTCGGTTTCAATCATATCGACGAGGAGGCGCGCCAAATCAAAGGTATACGTCGGCGTCCCGATCTGATCGTTGACGACGCGGACCGTATCGTGGGTCTTACCGACATTTAGCATGGTCTTGACGAAATTCTTGCCGTTCTTGCCGAAAACCCAGGCGATGCGGACGATGAAGTATTTTTCAAGAGTCTGGGATACGGCCAATTCTCCTTCAAGTTTAGTCTGTCCATAGACATTAAGGGGCTGGTAATCGCGGCAGTCCGGCTGCCAGGGCTCACTTCCCTGGCCATTAAAGACGTAGTCCGTGCTGAGATAGAGCATCTTGCAGTCTAACGCCTTACAAACATCGGCAATGTGCTGGGTCCCGCCGGCATTGACGGCGCGAACCTTATCGACTAAGCCGTCATCTTCGGCCATATCGACAGCCGTCCAAGCGGCGCAGTGAATCACGGCGTCAGGGCGGACCTCATGTAAGACCTGGGCGACAGCATCTTTATCCGTAATATCTAAAGGGCGATAGGGCGCCTTGGTGACAGCCGAGCCGTCGGCGATACCGCTGTAGGCAGGTGCCAAATCACTGCCGATTCCGACGTGGCCACGACGGGCTAATTCATTCATTACGTCATGTCCCAGTTGTCCGTTGACCCCGGTTACAAAAATTTTCATAGTATCTCCTTCATCGGTCTTAACCACGATGACCGTACATCTCTTGATAATAATTCTGGTATTCACCGGATACGATGGGCTGCCACCAATCCTTATGGTCTAAGTACCAGGCGATGGTCTTTTTGATGCCGTCGGCAAATTTCGTTTCCGGCAGCCATCCCAGTTCGTCATGAATCTTCGTCGGATCGATAGCGTAGCGGCGATCGTGCCCTTTGCGGTCGCTCACGTGCTGAATGAGGCTTTCGTCCTTCCCCAGTTCCCGGCAGATCAAAGTGACGATGTCGATGTTCTTCATTTCATTATGGCCGCCGACGTTGTAGACTTCGCCGACCCGACCTTTTTGGAGGATGAGGTCGATAGCCCGGCAGTGATCTTCGACATAGAGCCAGTCGCGGACATTGAGGCCGTCGCCGTAAACCGGAAGCGCTTTATCCTTCAAAGCGTTGATGATCATAAGGGGAATCAATTTTTCTGGGAAATGGTAGGGTCCGTAGTTATTGGAGCAGCGGCTGATGGTCACCGGAAGTCCGTAGGTTCGATGATAGGCCAAAACCAATAAATCAGCCGACGCCTTCGACGAGCTGTACGGGCTCGAAGCGTGAATCGGCGTCGTTTCCGTAAAGAACAGGTCCGGCCGATCTAAGGGCAAATCGCCGTAGACTTCGTCCGTCGAAACCTGGTGATAACGCTTGATGCCGTACTTGCGGCAGGCATCCATGAGGACTGCCGTACCCATGATATTCGTTTCTAAGAAAATCGAAGGATTTTCAATCGAGCGGTCGACATGGGATTCAGCGGCAAAATTGACGACCATACCGGGCTTTTCTTCTTCAAAGAGTTGATAGACGGCCTTGCGGTCGCAGATATCGGCTTTGACGAAGCGAAAATTCGGCTGGTCCATGACCGGCTGCAGCGTAGACAGATTGCCGGCGTAAGTCAATTTATCGAGGCAAATAATCCGATCTTCAGGATGTGTTTTTAACATATGAAAGACAAAATTAGAGCCAATAAATCCAGCACCGCCGGTGACGATGATATTCATGAAAAAGTTCCTCCCATTTCTCGATGTATTCGGTAAACAGCACGTCCTCGTGCCATGCAGTTATTCGTCGCGCAGGAAGCGGCCTTCGGCGACTTTTTTCAAATACTGCCCGTAAGGACTCTTGCCATATTTTTCAGCACTTTCTTCGAGGACTTCCTTGGTAATCCAACCATGACCATAGGCAATGTCTTCTAAGGCGGCGATTTGAATGCCGGCCCGATTTTCTACGGCCTTTACGAAAGACGAGGCCTCGCTCAGGCTGTCGACGGTTCCCGTATCGAGCCAGGCATAGCCCCGACCGAGGGTGACGACATCGAGTTTTCCCTTTTCCAAATAGATCTTGTTCAAGTCCGTAATTTCCAGTTCACCGCGGGCCGAAGGTTTGACCTGCTTGGCGTATTCACAGACATGGTGGTCATAGAAATAAAGGCCCGTTACGGCATAGTTTGACTTCGGCTGCTGCGGTTTTTCTTCGATAGAAATCGCCTTGCCTTCGCCGTCAAATTCAATGACGCCGAAGCGTTCCGGATCGTCGACGTAGTAGCCAAAAACGGTAGCCCCTTCATGCATCTTAGCCGCCTGCTGCAAGTGGCGGGTCAGGCCGGCACCGTAGAAAATATTGTCGCCGAGAATCATGGCGCAGGGTTCGCCGTCGATGAATTCTTCACCAAGAATAAAGGCCTGAGCCAAGCCATCAGGAGACGGCTGTACCTTGTAGCTCAAGTGGATACCATAATGAGAGCCGTCGCCGAGAAGGCGTTCAAAGTTGGGCAAATCCGTCGGCGTAGAAATAATCAAAATATCCCGAATCCCGGCCAACATCAACGTCGACAAGGGATAATAAATCATGGGCTTATCATAGACCGGCAATAACTGTTTCGACGTCACCGTCGTCAGCGGATACAGCCGGGTTCCACTTCCGCCAGCCAATACAATACCTTTCAAAAGATCACTCCTCACTAATACCTGTTAAGTATACCATATTTCACAATCCTTGCCCAACAAGGGAGATGTTTCCATTCAGACACCCGAAGGGGTGCGACGTGCCGTTATTGACGAATCTTGACGCATTACAAGTTTCAATCCACGCACCCGAAGGGGTGCAACTCTATAAGACGAAAATATGCGAAAGAATCGCCATGTTTCAATCCACACACCCGAATGGGTGCGACAGCAACATTCAATATTTTCTCCGTTATTATCGGGAAAAATTGGACTGCACTTCCACGGATATCCGAAATTATACTTTCTTCTCACCCTACTTTCGTTTTCTTACGCCCGAAAAAGCCACAAACAGGTCAAAAGGTCACGTTTGCTCTTCTTTCGCACCTTATATAATGAGTGTACTTTCGATATCATAAGCAGGCTTAGCCCCAACGTGTTTTACCTTCAATTCTTTCGTCTTTCCCAAGTAATAGAACCGCAGGCTGTCCGTCTCTTCTTCAATGATTTTGATCAACTTCAACTCCAAGGTTTTGCACTGAGCCGGATCGACTTTACATTCAAAGACAGAGTTTTGGACGCGCTGCCCATAATTCTGACAGACCTTGGCCACCTTTCGCAGGCGGCTTTTCCCGGCACTGTCGACGGTACTGATATCGTACGTGATTAAGACATACATGATCATCCCTACTTCCACATAAACGGCGGATATCCGTCTAAATCACCGCGCAGATATCGTGCCAATAATAACGCCTGTGCATGAGGAACGAGGCCCCATTTCATCTTTTCCTGTAAGAAGGGGTGCTGAATCGTTTCCTCTTTGTGATCGTGCCAATACGACAGGACTTTACGGCGCCCTTCATCGGTCAACAAAACGGCACCCCCGTCTTCCTCATAAAAGTCACTGCCCTTGATTTTCTTGGTATTGACCATGGCCAGGGCCGTGCGGTCCACCATGACTGGCCGCAGTTCTTCCATCAGATCCAAGGCCAGGGACTGGCGTCCCGGCCGGTCGCGATGCAAAAATCCTACGTAGGAATCGAGGCCCACGCCTTCTAAGGCCGCACCGGCATCGTTGGCCAGCATAGCGTATAAAAAGGACAGTAAGCAGTTCATTCGATCGAGGGGCGGCCTCCGGTTTCGCTCGGTAAAGAAAAATCGTCTTTTTGATTCAGGATCATGGCATCAAAAACGGAGAAGTAAGCCGCTCCGGCCTGGCCTTCAATTCCCCGGATTCCGCCTAAATCAGAAGCCGACATCAGGGACTGGCAAGCATCCTTCATAAGGCACGATGTCTTTTGAAAATCCTCCAAGGGAATCCTCATCTCATGATCGCGCATCATCCGCTCCAATACCCAACGGCCGTTATAGAGTTTGCCTAAAATAAAGGCCCGCGCCAAAGGCAGACACTTTTCTTCGCTGTCAGATCAGCGATACTGCTCTTTTCGAAGGAGAACGTTGCCGTTGCTCTTACCAATGACCCGCGCCTGAAAACGCCCCTGAGGGGACATAAAATTCAGGGCAATGTTCATATCGGCACACTTCTTCATGAGGGCCGGGCTGGCGCCCAAATAGCTGAAAGTCGTGATTTGCTCAAAATTATGGAGGGGGAATCGAGCCAAGGCGGCCTGATCTTTCAATACGACGATGTTTTCCCCATCTAAAGAGAGGTAAACCCCGTCCGTCGTTACAAAAAGTGTATTCAATAAAGGCTTCATTCTACCAGCCTCTTTTCTAAATAATCTTGAACAGAAGTATCCTCTTTTAATTTCGGCAGGCAAACATTCGCTAAGGAACACTTTCGACAGCCCTTGCGGCGCCGCACATTAGGCGTATAGCCGTTTTTAATATATTGGCGCATCTTGCTTAAAAGCTGCTGAGTCGTCTCCCGCTGCTGCTCGGAAAACACCGTTTTCTGACGACGCCTCGTTTCCCCGTAATAAATATAGCCGTAGGGAATGGTCGTACAAAACATATCTTCCAAACAAAGGGCCTGCAAGGCTAATTGCAGCACGTCTTCTTCGCCCTCCTTCGGCCGGCCCCGCTTGTATTCGATGGGAATCACTTCATAATTTCCCTCAAAGGAAGGGATAAAGACGCCGTCCTTCTTTTGATGAAATTCGACGATATCACAATCACCGGAGATGCCTAAAATCGGGGAATACACGCGCATGCCCCGTACGATAATCTTCTCCTTCCGCTTTTCCCGACTCATGGAATCGTGGGCCTTATCATGCAGGGCATGGCCGTCGACGGTCAAGACGTTTTCCTGCCACTGCCCTTCAAGATAGGCCAAAGCCCACTGCCGCGGACAGAAAGCAAAGTGCTGAATTTCGGCAATCTGTAAATACTCTTCTTCTTCATACCGCATAGCTTTCATTCGATCACCCGTTTCAAAACAAAAACAGCTTTTTTAATAACTTCGCCATAGACAGCAAAAAACCCTGCAACGTTCATTGCAGGGTTTGAGATTGCTATGAGAGATTAGTTATTGACGTGGGTTCTCCAGTATTCCGTTGCGCCTGTGACATCAGCGATTTTCCAGAATAAGCTGTCAAAGAAAGCCTGGTTGTTTTCCGTCATTTCCTGTCTGACGTTTACGCCATTATGCATGACGCGGTCGACGGAGATATAGCGTTCAGAGTTGCCCGTATAGGTCGAGAAAGTTACGTTGTACGGATCGAGCTGGCTGACAGCAACGTCGCCGCTGCCTTTTTTAACTTTATAAACCAATCCGCCTAAAGCAGGAACGCTGCTTTCACGGTTGGCAAAATAAGCGCTGGAAGGATCCAGATAGTAGTTACTGTCTTCATCGGAGCCGACAAACGGATAGGTTCCATATAAAGCGTCGGCGGAATAAGACGATTGACCGGCAGGAACGATCGTAGCGGCAAAAGAAGTCGACGACATAGGAAGTAAGACTGCGGCTAAAACCCAAAACATAGCAATTAAAATTCCTTTTTTCTGCATAGTAACATCCTCCATTTCCAGTTTTCAAATGATAACTAAAATTACTTTTTGTTATTATATCATAAAAAATATAGTCAGTCCAGCCGAAATTGTAGCTGCTATGAAGGCTTTCATGAGGTTTTTACGTAGATATGACACAAATAATACCTGTTATTGATTGTTTGTCGAAGCGCTGTGATTCGCTTATGGTACAGGGGTGATTGGAAATGGCTGCCGCCTTGACTACGCACTAAGATTTTGCATAAACGGTATAATAAAGTCAAAAATTTGGTATAATAGAAACAGTGAATGTATCCGGTTTAGGGAATAATCAGCTTCCCTCCCCTTCCGGGGCAGATGGCTCTCATGACGCCAAATAAAAAGAAAGCAGGTGTTATCTATGAATGGTTCAAAAGAATCTCAGTTCGAAGGCTCGGTATTCGGTTTTATCGGTTACTACCTGATAATGAGCCTCTTGACGATCGTCACCCTTGGCATCGCCTATCCTTGGGGATACGTAATGTTCCAAAGCTGGCTCTGCCGCAATACGATTATCGACGGCCATCGCCTCTACTTCGACGGGACGGGAACCCAGCTTTTCGGCAACTACATCAAATGGTGGTTCTTCACCTTGATTACCTTTGGCATCTACGGATTCTGGCTATACAATAAAATGACCGCTTGGCGTGTCAAGCATACCCACATGGTACCGTCAGAAAATGGTATCGACGCCTGATAAGAAGACAGGAGGATGGTCTCGCAACCATCGAAAGGCCATCAAAAAAAGCCGCGAGTCCCTCAGAAAGGCTCACGGCTGGAAACCATCGAATCGCCGTCACAGATGGAGTGACGGCGATTACGAGATACGTAACCAAATCTCGACGATGAATATATATCTCGCTAAAGAAGGCATCTCCGATGGCAAATGCAGGAAAAAACGCATAAGGGTATATTTCCTCACATCACAATCAATGAGACGATAAAAAAGAACCGCATGGATAAGCGTATCCATGCGGTTCTTCGTTATGGCGGAGCGGGTGGGATTCGAACCCACGAGACCTTTCGGCCTAACTGATTTCGAGTCAGCCCCGTTATGACCACTTCGATACCGCTCCACAAAAGACTTAATTAGTATATCACGGCACATACTATTCGTCAAGTAATTTTCAGGTAATTCCCCCGCTTCGACAGAAAATGCGCTTGCAAGGAGTCTTTACCAGCACGCTTCCTTGGGGTGGAAGAGGTCCGATCCCTATGAAGGAGATTATCTTAGCTCCTTCATGGGGAATCCGTCTGCCATAATTTATGGCAGCGTGACCTTTTTTTAATTTTGCCTTAGAAACTTTCACCCTTCGTCGTTTTTACCCAATAGTTGGCAATGTCAGCAAATTCTTGGAGCGACAGGGTTTCACCGCGGCGCTGGCCGTCGATACTAGCCGCTTCCAGGACCTTGGCGATCTGTTCTTTGGCCATGCCCGTATTTTTCAAAGCGTTGGACAAGGTTTTCCGCCGCTGCTGGAAGGCGGCTTTGACGACGCTGAAGAAGCGTTTTTCGTCGGTCAATTCGACGGGCGGTTCCTTACGGACGTCCATGGCGACGACGGCGGACGTCACTTCCGGCGCCGGCATGAAGCATTTCGGTGAGATTTCAAAGAGCATCTTGGGCTCCGTATAATATTGAACCGACACCGACAAGGCCCCGTAGATTTTATGGCCCGGCACAGCTACCATCCGTTCGGCAACCTCTTTTTGGACCATAACGACGATGCGCTCGATGGGCAGCTTCTGCTCTAAGAGCTTCATGATGATCGGCGTCGTAATGTAATACGGGAGATTAGCGCAGACTTTGAAAGGCTTGTGATTCATGAGGCTTTCAATATCCGTACGCATGATATCGCCGTGGACGACGCGGACGTTGTCGTAGTGCTCCAAGGTCTTGTCGAGGACCGGCAGCAGATGGTCGTCCAATTCGACGGCGGTTACGGCGGCCCCCGTTTCGGCCAAAGCCTGGGTCAGGGTTCCGATACCTGGACCGATTTCAAGGACGGGATCGCCTTCTTCAAGATCAGCCGCATCGGCGATATCGTCGACAACACTGTGGCGAATGAGGAAGTTCTGCCCCAATTTTTTATTCATGCGCAGGCCAAAGCGGTTGACGACGTAGCGGACGACGTCGGGATTCGATAAGTCGACTTCTTTCATTTATTTCACCTCATCAATCTGGCGGATAGCCTGATCCCACTCTTGGCGGGTAACACCGTAATGATTCAATCGTTTCAAAAACTGCTTGGCATTGCCGTAACCGATGCCGAGAATGGCCCCGACTTCAGCCCTGCGGTCGCTGGCATCAGAACTGCCGTTGAGGCCGGCTCCCGTAAGGTCGCTCATGGAAAAAGTCTCCTGCGGCTCATAAGCGGCGCAGCGAACCTTGGACAAGGCCAATCGGATAGCTTCAGGCGATGCCTGTTCGACGCCGAGGTCGTCGTTGGCGATGGCGTCTTTTCGGGGAATAAAGGCATGCTTGGCGTTGGGAAAGCGGTCGGTCAGAAACTTTCGGATCTGTTCCCCGGCCCGATCGGGGTCGGTCAGGATGATGATGCCCCGCTTTTTCATAGGCGCAGCGAATCTGTTCCAGCGTATGGGGTTTTAAATTGAACCCGTCGGTCGTAATCATATCGACATCGATCTGACTGGCCCGGATGCGGGCGACGTCAGACCGGCCTTCGACGACCAGGACTTCCTTAATCATGAGCCGCTCCTTCCCGGTGTTCGGCAATGTACTGGGCAGCGCTCAAGATAGCCAGTACGTTGTGTTCAAAGACGATGCCCCCTTGGAGGTAAATCATGTAAGGGTCGCGGATGGGGCCGTCGGCCGAAAGCTCAATGGACGAGCCCTGGACGAAGTCACCGGCTGCCATGATGATTTTATCGGCATAGCCCGGCATGTCATCCGGAATGGGCGTTACATGGGCATCGACGGGCGAAAAGCCCTGGATTCCTTGGCAAAAGAGGCACATATTCTGTTCGTTTTCTAAATAGATGGTCTGAATCAAATCGACGCGGGGCGTCGTAACGGCCGGCGACACGCGGAAACCCATTTTTTCAAAGACCGCTGCTGCAAAGACAGCCCCTTTGATGGCCTGAGCCGTAACGTGGGGAGCCATGAAAAAGCCCTGGAAGAAGAGGCGATAACCGGCGGCATAAGAACCGAGTTCATCGCCAAGGCCCGGCGCCGTCAGGTAATCGGCTGCGGCTTCGACCAGTTCGGCCTTGCCGGCGATATAGCCTCCCGTCGGAGCAATGCCGCCGCCGGGGTTCTTGATAAGCGAACCGGCAATGATATCGGCACCGGCTTCAATCGGTTCCCGTTCCGCAGCAAATTCACCGTAGCAATTATCGACGAAGCAGATCGTCTTGGGGCTGACCTTGCGGACGACGGCGATAATCTTTTCAAGGTCTTCAATGGTAAGCGATGCCCGTGTGCTGTAGCCGCGAGAACGCTGGATGAGGACCAGTTTCGGCTGCTTGGCCGCTACCTGCTGTTCGATACCGGAAAGGTCGTAAGAGTTGTCCTTCAAGGGTACTTCTTCATAACCGACGCCGATTTCTTTCAAAGAGTGCGGCGTATGGCGGGCATAGCCGATGACACCCTGCATCGTGTCGTATGGGGCGCCGACGAGGCTCATCATGAGGTCGCCCGTGTGCAGGAGCGACAGTAAGACCGTCGCCAAGGCATGGGTTCCCGATACGAAGTGGGGCCGTACCAAGGCTTTTTCAGCCTTAAAGACCCGGGCAAAGACTTCATCGAGTTTTTCCCGGCCCATGTCGCTGTAGCCGTAGCCCGACGTGCCGGCGAACTGGTAGGAAGAAATCTGCGCTTCCTTATAGGCTTTCAATACCTTTTCCGTATTTTTCAAACAAATGGTGTCAATGCGTTCAAACTGAGGGGCACAGAGTGCCAGTGCTTCTTTTCGTAATGCTTCTAAATCCAGAGACAATGTAATTGATTCCTTTCTATCTATAAGCTAAAGATCGATATCTGCTAAGACGGCAGCTATCAATGCTTGTTCGTTTTCATAGTGATCTTTATCATACCAGTGAATATAAGGCATCCGCTTAAACCAGGTCAGCTGGCGCTTGGCAAAATGCCGCGTCCGGGCCTTGATCTGAAAGACCGCATCCTCAAGGGTCATGGTGCCGGTCACATACCGGGACAGTTCCTGATAGCCGATGGCTTTCATGGCCTGAGAATCCGGCGAAATGCCAATGCTTAAAAGGTGGCGGACTTCGTCGATCCAGCCCGCTTCTACCATGATGTCGACCCGTTTTTCAATGCGGTCGTACAAGACCTCCCGGGGCAGGCGCAGGCCGATGACATAGGCGTCATAGACGAGGTCATGAGCCTTGCCCTGGCGGACGAAAGACCGTCCCTCCCCTTGCTCGATGGCGCTGACCAGCCGCGTCAAGCGGTGGGTATTGGACAGGAGTTCATGCCAATCAGGCGGCTCCCAATCCGTTTCCTTTCGAATATAGGCTTTGAGATTCTCTCTGTCAAGGGAGTTCAGCTTCTCCTCGGCCTGCCGTTTATCGGCTGCGGTCATCCGCGAGGCCTGAAAATCGTAGCCTTCGAGAAGGGACTGGACGTAGAGTCCTGTCCCTCCGACGAGGATGGGGATGTTCCCTTCCCCATTTATTTTCGTAATGGCCGCGCCTGCCATGCGGCAGAATTTAGCCGCTGAATAAGGTTCGTCCGGACCTGCGATGTCAATCAGGTAATGGCGGTACTGAGCCAGTTCGTCGGCCGTCGGCTTAGCCGTACCGATATCCATATGGCGATAAATCTGATAGGCATCGCCGGAAATGAGGTCGGTCCCGTAGTGGTCGGCCAGGGAAAAGCTAAGGGCCGTCTTCCCTACCGCCGTCGGGCCGATGATGGCAATTACTTTTTCCATGATTCACACTCCAATACGGCATAGCCAATGTGACTGTATTTGCCGCCATACAACTTTACGGTCGGAAAATCCCGGCACAGTTGGCGAAAATCCCGTTCTTTGATGACCACCCGGCGCCGCGCTTTCAAAAGGGCCCGTTCAATGAGGTCCGGCGTGAGGCTGCCGTGATCCATGATGGCCCGCACGGGCTGGAACTGACAGCTCCCTTCGACGGGGCGCTGGAACATGGGGTCAAAGTAGAGGACATCGTAACGAGGCTCGTCATCCCCTTTAAGATATTGGCGATAGTCGCCGCAGCGAAGAGAAATGCGGCGCAGGGCTGCCGTCACGTCGGCTTTGTCGTGGACGAAATGGGAAAATCCCCAGGAGGTCACAGCCGCCAACAGGGGCGACACTTCTAAGGCATGAACCGTCGATCCTTCAGGCAGGCCGAAGGAGGCAACGATGGAGTCGGCACCAAAGCCGCAGGTGCAGTCGAGGACCGATTAAGGGCTCTTTCGACGGAACCCCGCCTTGAAGGGCCGTCAACAAGTGATCCGCTTGCCTTTTCGGATGTGCTGGGTCCGGAGTTCAGCCATATTGAGGCTGAAAAATGGCTTCCTTCCGGGCGGTCGATCTGCGGTCCCCGTGACGAGTAGACGAGGAAATTCTCTCCATAGTCCGCCATCAAATCGGAGATGGTCCGCTTGCGCCGCGGCACAAAGGAAAAGCCCTGTCCTTCGGCCCAGGCTCTTCCCTCGTTTTGCAGTTTTTCTTTGGCCTTCAAAGAAGGCACGACATAGATATTTCTACTCATGTCCGTTTAAAGAGATGGGCCAATTCTTTCGGCGTAAAGCGGATGATAATCGGCCGGCCATGGGGGCAGACATAAGGTTTTTCCGTGTGGAACAGGTCGTCTAAGAGCTGCTTCATCTGGCGGATATTGAGCTGGTCTCCGGCCTTGACGGCGCCGTGGCACGAAAGGTAGGCCAGTGAGCGGTGGCGAACCATGGCCTTATCGGGCTCTTTCTGATCGTGCAGGAGCTGGCAGATATCCTTCAGGGAATCGGCGATATCGCCATTTTGTAAGTCGCAGGGCACTTCTTCGATGCGAAGGGTCGAGGGACCGGCTTCAGAGTAGGCATAGCCCAAATCGGTAAAGATATCCTGCCGTTCTAAGAGGAGTGTCATGTCGTCGCCGTCGACTTCGATGAATTCCGGCGTCAGCAGCTGCTGGCTCGGCATCCGTTCGACGCGGCGGCAGAAGGTATCGTAGCGAATCCGTTCGTGGGCCGCATGCTGGTCGACGATATATAAGTCCTGTCCTTTTTTAGCGACGATGAAGCAGTCAGCGACGACGCCGAGGGGAATGAAGACGTCGTCATCGCCTTCAAAGACGATTTTGGGTGCTTCTTCATTTGGCATCTCAACGGGTGCATCCACAGCGCCCCCACCCTGACCGTGCTGGGCCAGGGCCTCGGAAAAGAGGCGGCTGCTGTCGCTCGAACGAACCGGTGGTTCATACGTCCGTTCTTGGCGAAGCGAGGCCGATGCAGGACGGCTGGTAAAAGAAACGGCCGGACTCGGTTCTTCCCGCAGGGAATTCCTTTCGGCTGCGGAAGGGCCCTTGTCGACCGTAAACAGTGTCGCAGCCTCAGGCAAAGGTGCTGCCGACACCGGCGAAGAGGTTCCTGAGGTCGGGGCCGAATGGGGCGCGGCAATGTGAAATTCCTGAACGCCCGGCGCTGCCACCGTCTTTTCTTCTGACGGCGGTTCAATCGTCTTGGCCATGTCTTCCGGCTTTTCCTGCTCGACGAGGGCCGTTACGATGCTGCGGTAGATGGCCCGGTAGACGGCCTGTTCGTCGGAAAATTTGATTTCCGTCTTGGCCGGATGAACGTTGACGTCAATGGCCGCCGGGTCGACGCGGAGATGGAGCATGGCAAAGGGATAGCCTGATTTGGGCAGCATGGCGTGATAGGCATTGTCGATGGCCTTGAACATCAAGGGGTTGTGGACGATGCGCTGGTTGACGATGCAGGTCTGCCAACCGCGGTTGCTCTTTAAGACCGACGGCTTTCCAACATAGCCTTCAAGGGTAATGCCGTCAGTTTCACCGGTAACGGCAAAGACTTCCCGAGCCACTTGGGCGCCGTAGATGTTGGCAATCGTTTCCTGCAAATCACCGGTACCGCCGGTCTTCATCGTCGTCCGGCCGTTATTGGTAAAGGTAAAGGCAATGGACGGATTGGCTAAGGCCAATTTGGTCACCATTTCGGAAATCTTGGAACTTTCCGTCCGTTCGCTTTTTAAGAACTTCCGCCGTGCCGGCGTGTTGTAAAAGAGGTCGCTGACTTCCATCGTCGTCCCGACCGGAGCGCCGGCCTGGTCTTCTGACGTAATGACGCCGCCGTCGAGGAGGAGGTGCGTCGCAAAGTCGTCGCCTTCCTGACGGGTCGTGATCTGCATATGCGATACGGCAGCGATGCTGGGCACGGCTTCTCCGCGAAAGCCCAGGGACGTAATGGAAAAGATATCTTCGACAGAACTGATCTTACTCGTCCCGTGACGGATGATGCATTTTTTTGCGTCTTCGGCGCTCATGCCACAGCCGTCGTCGGTGACCCGCATATAGGACTGGCCGCCGTCGGCAATTTCCACCTCAATGGCACTGGCGCCGGCGTCGATGGCGTTTTCGACGAGTTCTTTGATGCACGACGCCGGCCGTTCGACGACTTCACCGGCAGCGATTTTATTGCGCGTAGCTTCATCTAAGACATGAATGATTGAACTCAATGGACTCCACTTCCTTCTTTGGCATCTTTTTGCAGACTATATAAGAAAGAAATCGCTTCAATAGGCGTCATGCTGCTGACATCGACGCCCAAAAGTTTATCGATGACGGGGCTTGAAAAGAGACTGTCCCCCATGGGTGACGGTTCCTGCACGACCGGTCTTTGGGCCGGCACCGTTCCGCCCCCTTCGGTTTCCAGTTCTTCGAGGATGACGTCAGCCCTCTTTAAAAGGCTTTCCGGAAGGCCGGCCAGGCGTGCGACATGGAGGCCGTAGCTGCGGTCTGCCCCGCCGGGGATGATGCGCCGCAGGAACTTGATGTGTTTCCCCCGTTCCTTGACGGCGACGGTGTAATTTTTTATCTTCGGCGAATCATCGGCCATGGCGATGAGCTCGTGATAATGGGTGGCAAACAAGGTCAGGCCATGGACATTTTTCAGGCAGTATTCGATAACGGCCCGAGCGATGGACATGCCGTCAAAGGTACTCGTCCCGCGGCCGATTTCATCGAGGATGAGCAGGCTGCGGTTCGTGGCGTGTTTTAAGATGTAAGACACTTCTTTCATTTCCACCATAAACGTACTCTGACCGGTCAAAATGTCGTCGCTGGCGCCGATACGGGTAAAGATGCGGTCCACCGGGCAGATAGAGGCTTCCTTAGCCGGAATGAAGGAGCCGGCCTGAGCCATGAGAACCAACACGGCAACTTGGCGCATATACGTCGATTTACCGGCCATGTTAGGACCGGTGATAACCAGGATTTCATGGTCATCGTGATTGAGGTTGACGTCGTTGGGGACGAAGAGTTCATCTTTCAGATACTGTTCGACAATGGGATGGCGGCCGTCCTTGATGCGAATGGCGGCCTTGGTATTGAGGGCCGGCCGGACGTAGCGGTTGTCATAGGCGGCAGAGGCCAAACTGTACAGGCAGTCGACGCGGGCAATGGCCCGGGCCGTTTCCTGCATGGCCGGGATGTGCTCCTGGATCTGACGGCGGATGTCACCGAACAATTTATATTCTAATTCTAACATCCGTTCCTGACTGGTCAGGGCTTTGATTTCAAATTCCTTCAACTCCGGCGTAATGTAGCGTTCGGCATTGACCAAGGTCTGCTTGCGCACGTAGTAGTCGGGAATAGGCTTGGTGTTGGCATGGGAAATTTCAAAGTAATAGCCAAAGACCTTGGTATAGCCGATTTTGAGCTTAATACCGGTCTTTTCTTTTTCCGCTTCTTCGAGCTGCTGCAAAAAGGCATGGCTGTTGGCGGCAATGGAACGGATTTCGTCGAGGTCCGGCGAAAAGCCGTCGCGAATAACGCCGCCGTTGCGGATGACCAGGCCCGGTTCGTCCTTGATGCCCCGGCACAAGAGATCGTAGACGTCGTCATGGGTTTCAAGGCGGTCGTTCAAGCTGTGCAGTAAATCGGCCTCAGCACCCGCTAAGACGTCTTTCAGCTGGGGAATGACGGCTAAGGATTCGCGCAGGGCCACCATATCCTTCGGCGTCGCCGTCCCCGTTTCGATGCGCGTCAAAATGCGTTCGAAATCGTAAATCCGGTCGAGGACGTCAGAGAGGTCCTGGCGCATGATTTCGTGGAGGACCAAATCTTCTACGGCATCTTGGCGCCTTGTAATGTCGGCGATGCGGATGAGCGGCGCTTCGAGCCACTTGCGAAGCAGCCGTCCGCCCATGGCCGTATTGGTCTTGTCGAGGACGTCGAGGAGGGTTCCCCTTCGGCCGCCGTCGCGGACGTTCTGGGTGACTTCCAAATGACGCAGACTGGCAGCGTCGATGACCAATCGCCGTTCATTGTCGATGTGTTCTAACGAATTGATATGTGAAATGTCGGACTGCATGACGTCGCTGACATAAGCCAGGAGCATGCCGATGCAGGCGCCGGCTCGAGACGCAGCGGCAAAGGCCTCGGCCGCAAAATAAGGCTTGGCTTGTTCTCGATAATCGACGCTGTCATCGACGACAAAAGCCGTCACCGTGCACTGGCTAAGGTGCCCCTTCAGGTACTGCTGCACCTTTTCCATATACTCACCCATGTTGGCATAGATCAGTTCGCTCGGTTCATAGACGGCAAGGATATCGAACAGCACGTCGCCCATCTCAGATGCGGCGCAGTCGGCCCACAGGCACTCGCCAGTCGTGACGTCGGTCAAGGCAATGGAAATGATGCCGTCACTTGCGGTCAGGCAGCCGATATAGTTGTTCTGTTTCGAAGCTACGGCATTTTCAAGGGTAATCGTCCCCGGCGTAATGACCTTGATGATCTTCCGCTTGACGATGCCCTTAGCGAGTTTCGGATCTTCTATTTGCTCACAAATGGCAACCTTATACCCTTTATGGACCAAGCGCTCGATATAGGACTCGGCCGAATGGAAGGGGACGCCGCACATCGGAATTTTTCCTTGTTGCCGCCGGCCCTGCCGGTCAATGTCAAATCGAGTTCCCGCGACGCCGTCAAGGCATCGTCAAAAAACATTTCATAGAAGTCGCCGAGGCGGAAAAAGAGGATCTTGTCCTGACACTGCTCTTTGACTTCCATGTACTGCTCCATCATGGGCGTTAATTTTTCCCTGCCAAAGTCTCACCTTCCTTAGTGTACTAAGTGGCCTTTGAGAACCCAGGTCTGTCCTTTATCGACGGCAACGGGGACGGTATCGCCGATGGCAACAGTTCCGTCATTTTCCCAGATAATCATCTTATTGCCCGTCGTCCGGCCAAACCAATGATGGGCGTCATTTTTCGTCGGACCTTCGACGATGACGTCGTAGACCTGGTTCTCCATTTCTTTATTTTTCTGCAAGCTGTATACGTTTTGGACATCCATCAGGCGCTGCAGGCGGCGGCTCTTTTCTTCCTGAGGAATCTGGCCATCCATCGTCGCTGCCGGCGTTCCCGTCCGCGGCGAGTAGATGAAGGTATAAGCCATATCGTACTGGACCCGTTTTAAAAGGTTCAGCGTATCCTGGAACATGGCTTCCGTTTCTCCGGGGAAACCGACGATGATATCCGTCGTCAGGACCAAATCAGGCATGCGCTTTCTGGCGTAGTCGACGAGTTCCAAATAATGCTCCGTCGTATAGCCGCGGTTCATCTTCTTTAAGAGCTCATCGGATCCACACTGGATGGGAAGATGCATGTGATTGACGATCTTTTTGCTGTCGGCAATGGCGTCGATCATGGCAAAGGTCATGTCCTTAGGATGGCTGGTCATGTAGCGGACCCGTTCGATACCGTCAATGTCATCGACGGCCTGAACGAGTTTCGAAAAGTCCGTACCGTCCTTTAAGTCGAGGCCGTAGGAATTGACGTTCTGCCCGAGAAGGGTAATTTCCTTGTAGCCTTCGGCGGCGACCTTCTTGATTTCTTCGACGATGGCTTCGATGGGACGGCTCACTTCACGGCCCCGGACGTAGGGAACGATGCAGTACGTACAGAACTTATTGCAGCCGTTCATAATGGGGATCCAGGCAAAGAAGTTTTGAAAGCGCTTGACGGGCATGTCGTGAAAGGCCGGCAGGCTCATATCGGCTTCCATGTAATGGTCCTTTTTGCTGTTTCGCTTTTCAATGAGCTCGATGAGCTTGTGGATGTTGTGGGTCCCGATGACCAAGTCGATATGGGGCGCCCGCTTAAAGAGCTTATCCTGCCATTCCTGGGCCATGCAACCGGTGATGGCAATGATGAGGTCCGGATTTTTGGTCTTTAAATGCTTGAATTCACCGATTTTCCCCAAGGTCTTATCTTCTGCCGTTTCCCGGACGCAACAGGTGTTGACCAAGATGACGTCGGCCATATCGAGGTCTTCCGTATGGTGGTAGCCTAAGGCTTCGAGCTGTCCTGCATAGTGCTCACTGTCAGACACATTGGCCTGACAGCCGTAGGATATAATATGATAAAATTGATTGCGCTGAAAATCCATGTATGTCTCTCCATTTTTATAAAATCGTAATTTAGGTTTACATTACATGATAGCATATATCAGTATCCTGTGGCAAGAAAAAAGGAAGGGCCCCCTTTCCTACCAGATGTGCCGCCTCCCCGCTCCGTAAAGCGATCTGAGGACCGAAAAAACCCCTATAAGCCGGGCGCGACTTATAGGGGCAAATTCCCTTGGGAGACAGGTTATGTAGGCTTAGTGAATGGTGACTAATTCATATTCCCGCGTACCCAAACCGATCTTTTCAGCATGTTCCAAGGTCGTCTTCCAGTCGACGTTGGGGTTGCTGTCGAGGAAATGGTCGTGATGATGGTGCCAATCGGGCTGTGCCAAATGATCCGACAACTGGCTGTTGGCCATGGGCGTCGCCTTCTGACAGGCATCGACACAGGCCTGATCGAGGGCTACCGGGTCAAAGGAAGCGAACATGCCGATGTTCGGCAGGATAGGCGCGTCGTTTTCGGCATGACAGTCGCAGTTCGGTGAAATATCCATGACCATGTTGATATGGAAGCACGGACGGTCCTGACAGACAGCCTGAGCATATTCGGCCATTTTGCGGTCGAGCTTTTCATTGGCATCCCATTCGACGGTCTGGATAGCATCAAACGCACAGGCACCGATGCAGCGGCCGCAGCCCTTACACAGTTCCTGGACGATGTGAGCTACGTTGTTTTCATAAATGATGGCGTCAGAGCCGCATTCTTTCGCGCAGCGATGACAGTTGCGGCACAGGTTTTCATCGACGACAGGTTTGCCCGACGAATGCTGTTCCATCTTGCCGGCACGGCTGCCGCAGCCCATGCCTATGTTTTTAATGGCTCCGCCAAAACCCGTCGATTCGTGACCCTTGAAGTGAGCCAGGCTGATGAAGACGTCGGCATCCATGATGGCCCGGCCGATTTTAGCCGTTTCGACATATTCGCCGTTTTTGACGGGGATTTCGACTTCATCCGTGCCCCGAAGGCCGTCGCCAATGATGATCTGACAGCCTGTCGTCACCGTGTTGTAGCCATTAAGGTTGGCACAGTCCATGTGTTCCAGGGCATGTTTACGGCTGCCCGGATAAAGGGTGTTGCAGTCCGTCAAGAAGGGGCGGCCGCCCAATTCTTTAACGACGTCGGCAACGGCTTTGACATACTGCGGACGCAGCGAGGCCAGACAGCCCAGTTCCCCGAAATGGAGTTTGATGGCAACGAATTTGCCTTCAAAGTTGATATTTCCGATGCCGGCCTTCTTACAGAGCTTCTGCAGCTTCTGTAAATTGTTCGTCCCCGGATGACACCGAAAATCCGTAAAAAATACTTTTGATTTTTCCATAACCTTACCTCCTACCATAAATGACCTTAAACGGTTCCCTTCTATTATACGACTTGAAGCGCACTCAAAGTCAGAAAAAGAAGGCCTGCTGCCAAGGCAGCAAACCTTCTCTTCATCTTTGTATTACTGACCGCGGCGCATAGCCTTTTTACGGTCGTGTTTGTCGAGGATAGCTTTGCGGATACGGATGCTCTGCGGCGTAACTTCGACGAGTTCGTCGTCATTGATCCATTCCAAAGATTTTTCAAGACCCATATCCTGAGGCGGCGTCAAGCGAAGTGCTTCGTCCGATGCCGAGGAACGAGTGTTGGTCAAGTGTTTCTTCTTGCAGGGGTTGACATCGATGTCGACGTCGCGGTTGCTTTCACCGACGACCTGGCCGAGGTAGATTTCCTGGCCCGGTTTGATGAACATCGTGCCGCGGTCCTGGAGGTTGAAGATACCGTAGCCCGTCGTCGTACCCGATTCAAAGGCTACCAGGCTGCCGCGCGTACGGCCTGGGATATCGCCCTTCCAAGGAGCATAGCCCTGGAAGACGTGGTACATGATGCCGTTGCCCTTGGTAGCCGTCAGGAATTCACTGCGGAAACCGATGAGGCCGCGGGCCGGAATGATGAATTCCAGGCGGGTATAACCGGAAATATCGGTCATGTTGACCATTTCGGCTTTACGGGTACCGAGTTTTTCCATGACAGCGCCCATGAATTCAGGCGGAACGTCGATGGTCAGTGCTTCCAACGGTTCGCAGCGCTGGCCGTTGATTTCTTTGGTAATGACGCTGGGTTTACCGATCTGGAGTTCGTAGCCTTCACGGCGCATTTCTTCGATGAGGACGGCGATGTGGAGTTCACCACGGCCCGATACTTTGAAAGCATCGGCGCTGTCCGTTTCTTCGACGCGGAGCGATACGTTGGTCTGGATTTCGCGGAACAGGCGGTCGCGGAGGTGACGGCTGGTGACGTAGTCCCCTTCCTGACCGGCGAAAGGACTGTCGTTGACGTAGAAAATCATGGACAAGGTCGGTTCGTCGATGTCGATGCGCGGCAAGGCTTCCGGATTCTGCGGGTCGGTAACGGTTTCACCGATCTTGAGGTCGGGAATGCCGACGATGCAGGCGATTTCGCCCATACCGGCTTCTTCCTGTTCGACGCGCTTTAAGCCTTCATAGGTGTAGACGCGGCCAATCTTAGCCTTGCGCTGGCTTTCACCGTCGGTGACGACGACGTTCTGGTTGGCACGCATCTTGCCGCGGACGATACGGCCGATAGCGATTTTACCGACATAGTCGTCATAGTCGAGGGTCGTAACCATGAACTGGAGCGGGCCTTCGAGGTCACCATTCGGAGCCGGGCAGTATTTAATAATCGTCTTGAACAAGGGTTCAAGGTTGTCGCTTTCTTCATCCATGGACGTTTTGGCAATGCCGTCACGGCCATTAGCGTAGACAACGGGGAAATCGAGCTGTTCGTCGCTGGCGTCGAGTTCCATGAACAGTTCCAGGACTTCGTCTTCGACTTCCGATACACGAGCACCGGGTTTGTCGATCTTATTGATGACGACAATCGGCTTAAGCTGCTGTTCCAAGGCCTTGCGCAAAACGTATTTGGTCTGCGGCATAGGACCTTCAAAAGCGTCAACCAAAAGGAGGACGCCGTCAACCATGTTCAGTACGCGTTCAACTTCGCCGCCAAAGTCAGCATGCCCCGGCGTGTCGACGATGTTGATCTTGACGCCTTCATGCATGACCGATGTATTTTTGGATAAGATTGTAATGCCGCGTTCACGTTCGATGTCCCCCGAGTCCATGACACGTTCTTCTACCTTTTCATTCGAACGGAATACATGGCTCTGTTTGAGCATGGCATCGACGAGGGTCGTCTTACCATGGTCAACGTGAGCGATAATGGCAATGTTTCTAATATCTGTGCGTTCCATCTAATATCCTCTCTCTCATATAACAACATAGTTTTGGACTTCTATCACTTAATAGAAGTGAAAGATTCTTAAGAAGTTTGATACACGGACTAACGCCTGATAGATTTATCCCGAGGGAATTCACTATCAGGATACCCTTATTCTTAAGGGGCTGTCCAAAAGCCCGCTACACGGTCGTTAAAAAATTTCCGCTTACTTTTCTTTGTACCCGTCATGATCCACGTTGTGTCACGCTGCGGCCAAGGCAAGTATTGCCCGGGATAGCGCTAAGGCTATGGTTTTGTTATCGTTTTTGGTTACGCAGAAGACTAACTGCGACCATTCATCCATCATCTTAGAGATGGTGGTCTTCTGATAGATACTTCGATAAACTAGGTTAGTATAGCACGAATATAAAAAATTGTCCATGTTTTCAAGGCGCCGGCATTAATTTTACATCTTTACCAAAATTTTAATTAAGAAACGCAAAACAGCACGAAAGGCAGTCTTTATCTTGTCTTTCGTGCTGTTTAGTTATCGAGTTATAGCTTAAACCTGATTCTTGTTAAGCATGATTTGAAGGACTTCGTCGTCGGTCTGCTGCATCCCCTTCGAGGCCAGGAATCCGACGTTTCGCAAGCATTCATCGGCGGAATTGGCGACGAGGCCGTCGGAGCCGGCTACCCGCACGTCACTTAAGGCCAGGAGGACCGCTTCATAGGCACTGGTAACCGAGGCCAGGACCTTCATGCCGCAGCTGTTGGCCGCCCCATCACAGACCATGCCGACGACGGAACCGGACATGGTGGCGATGGCCTTTTCAATGACGCCTAAGGGATTATCCTCGGCCAGGAGCCAGGCCATAGCGGCCGCCGCTCCCATGGCTGCCGTAACGGTGGCACAGAAAGCCGAGAGCTTAGGCAGGAAACTGTGGGCATAGATAGCGACCATGCTGGACAAGGCCAGGGCCCGGACCCTTCTTTCTTCATCGACTTTTAAAAAGTCTGCCACGACAGTAACCGGTTCGGTCGCCGCAATCCCCTGATTGCCCGATCCGGAATTGGTCATAGCCGGAAAGGCGGCCCCGCCCATGCGGGCATCGGAGGCGGCGACGGAGCGAATGCGTATGGACTGCATCAAGTCATCGGCCAAGAGGCCTTTTTCGATCATCTGCTGCAGGTTATAGCCTACTTTGAGGCCGTAATTCCCGGTCAGGCCTTCTTTCGACAAATGATCGTTGAGGCGTTCCGCTTCTATTAAGAACGCGATATCTTCATACGGTACCTGTTCGGCAAATTCGACGATATCGGCTAAGGTAAGGTCATTGAGGAAAGCAATTTTCGGGTCTTCTTCGCTGCCGGCTTCGACGCGTTCATCGAGAATCGGCCGACCGTCTTTTTCGATGTACACGATGTTCGTATGGTCGTCGACGATGACCACCTGGACTCGATGATTTCCGCCGTAGACGACGGCTTCGGCATAGAGGACATGAGGTGTATTGTCTTTCACAGAAACGGTGATCTTACCGTCAGCGACGTATTGTTTCCCGAGTGCCACGACGTCCGGATTCAGATGCTGCAGCACCTGAAGTCCGGCATCAGCATCGCCGCCGAGAGCCCCGACGGCAGCCGCAATGGAAAGGCCGGGCATCCCCGTTCCCGGCACGGTGACGCCCATGCCGTTTTTCATCAAATTGGCCGACACTAAGCCGTCAATAAAGCGCACGGGCTCTCCCAATTCACGAGCTGCCACCGCTGCCGCATAAGCCAGGGCAATGGGCTCAGTACAGCCCGTCGCCGGCGTTACATCCGTTTTTATGATATCGATCATTTGCTTCCACACAGCCATCTTATCCATGGTACTAACCTGCCTTTTTTATAGATTTCCCCGCACCCCGTCTTTATAATATTATAATAACATTTTATTCATGCTCATACAACATAGTACGATAGAAATCGAGGTACCGTCAAAGGCTACGGAAAGCACAAAAAGGCAGCCTCCCGCCAACCGTTATGCCGATGAATCTGGCATGACAACTGAGGGTAAGCTGCCTTTCGATATACTTTTTTCAGGCCTAAAACGGCTGAAAACCACCGCTTCAGTCTTCGCCGATGATGCGGACTTCCGGTTCCAAATGGACGCCGTGAGCCTGTTCGACCCGGGCCTGCACTTCATGGATGACGTTGAGGACATCCCGTGCCGACGCGTGCCCCGTATTGACGACGAAGCCGGCGTGTTTCACCGATACCTGGGCATCGCCGCAGGACAAGCCTTTTAAGCCGGTCTGGTCGATGAGGGTCCCGGCAAAATATCCCGGCGGCCGCTTAAAGGTACTGCCGGCACTGTGCATTTCCAAGGGCTGTTTGCTGCGGCGGCGATTCATAAGATCGTCCATCTTGGCCTGGATCTCGTCGCTCTTACCGCTGCGCAACGTCATTTCGACTTCGACGACAAATTCCTGGGACTTCTGGAATCGGCTCTGACGATAGGAAAAGCCGAAGTCCGGCGCTTCATACGTGCGGACGCTGCCCTTGCGGTCTACGACGCGGACCCTGGACACGACATGACTCATTTCACCGTCATAGGCGCCGGCGTTCATAAAGACGGCCCCGCCGAGGGTTCCCGGGATGCCGCAGGCAAATTCCATCCCTGTCAGGCCGTTTTCCTGGGCGAACTGGCAGACGTCTTTTAGCATATAGCCGGCACTGGCCAAAATCTTGCGATCATGGCAGGCCAAGGTCTTTTTCAAAGACTGCAGCTGAATGACGACGCCGCGGATACCGCCGTCGCGGACGAGGACATTCGATCCGCCGCCGAGGACGGTAACGACCAAATCCAAGCGGCGGGCGGCCCGGATAGCCAAGGACATTTCCTTGACCGATTCGGGCAGCACTAATACATCCGCCGGACCGCCGACGGCAAATGTCGTATGTTCGCTCATCGGTTCGTTCAGCAGAATTCGTCCTGTGGGAATGGATTTACTTAATTCTGAGACAAAAGTCGTCAGTGCATATTTATTAATCAAGGATGCCATTCCTTCTGCCATTGCATTTTGAATAATCTGAAATACTTCACCGGCCATAGTCTGCCATTTATTGTAATGGGACAAATATTCTACCGCCGTTTCATTCTTTTTAACCAGTTCTGCTTTTTGGTTCAACAGTTCGATTTTCTTGCGAATCGGTTTATCACCCATCGACTGGGCATAGGCTAATTGAGCCTGGAGCATCAGAAAATCGCGGACCAATTTTTTGGTCTTTTCATCGCTGTTGAGCTTCTCACCGGCGGCCAGGAGGGCCTTGTATTCTTCACAATCCTGAATGACGCCGGCCAGTTCATGGGCCTTATCATAAATTTCCACGTTTTACACCTCATTATTCTTAATTTAAAGGGCCTTGGCTACTTGAGATTCTGGATGCCAATGCCGCCCTTGGCCAGACCCGGGAAACCAAGCTGACGCATGGCTTCATAGGATACGATGGCAACCGTATTCGACAGGTTGAGACTCCGCGCATCTTCTATCATGGGGACGCGGAAACAGCGTTCGGGATTGGCTTTTAACAAGTCTTCCGGAAGGCCCTTCGTCTCCTTGCCAAATACGAGAAAATCGTCTTCTTGGAACTGGATATCGGCGTAACACTGTTCCGATTTCGTCGTTAAATAAAAAAGCGATGCTCCTTATATGCATCCAGGACTTCCTGAAAATTTTCATGGACCTGGACATCGACGAGGGACCAGTAATCGAGTCCTGCCCGTTTTAAGTGCTTATCATCAATGGAAAAACCCAGGGGTTTTACCAAGTGCAGTGACATGTGATTGGCCGCACACAAGCGGGCAACGTTGCCCGTATTGCCGGGAATTTCCGGCTCTACCATTACGATATGCATGTTATATCACTCTCCAATGGATATTGTACAGGATTTATACAGGAAGTACAAGAGGAACATTGCGTTTATGACTTTTTTATGGTACACTTATGAATAATAGTTATTATTTAATAGAAATGCAGTTTTTCTGTAAATTTCTTAGAAAGAGGTGTCTTTTTATGGACAATTTTGACAACATTGCTCAGTATCCTATGTATTTCGCTCCCGGCTGTCGACTGCTGCAGCTGCAGCCCCAGATGGTTTCCGAAGTCTACGATTACCTGCGTCAGCTCTTCGGCAGCAACATGCATCTCTATACCCGCTGCTGTTTCCTCGACGACGCCAATCAGCACAACGATGAAGCCGTCTTCATCACCTTATGCGATACCTGTTTCAAAATCTATGGCGAAACCTATGCAAACCTGCATATGCGCGACTTCTGGAACGTCTATGACGAATACAAAGACGTCTATCCCCTCGGTGCCAAAGAAGCCGAACTCCGCCAGACCTTAAAGAACACCTTCTGTGGCTCGCTCCCGCAGAAACACGTCAAAGACTGGCTCGAAGAATGGAAGAAATGGAGCTTGAACAGTACAGAAAAAGACTGATTCGTCTTTAGGAGCAGAGGCTATCATGAAATTTAACTACTATGGTCATTCCGCATTCACCCTTTCTGATGACGTTACGACGATTCTCTTTGATCCGTTCATTACAGACAACCCCTGGACAGACGTCTGTCCGACGGATATTGCCTGTCAATACATCATCATCACCCACGGTCACGGCGACCACTACGGCGATGCTGAAGCGATTGCCAAAGCCAATGACGCAACGATTATCAGCACGGCAGAAATCGCGGGAAAAGCAGGAAATGCCGGCTGTAAGGCCCACGCCATGCACGTCGGCGGCAGTGCCGCTTTCCCCTTTGGCAGGGTGCGTCTGACTCCGGCCTTCCACGGCTCGGGCATTGCAGGCGGACTGGCCTGTGGTGTCATCGTCGAGTTCGGCGGCAAGCGCGTTTACTTTGCCGGTGATACAGGCCTCTTCTCAGATATGAAAATTCTCGACCGCTTCGGTCAAATCGATTGTGCCATTTTGCCCATTGGCGACAACTTCACCATGGGCATGGAAGATGCGGCTCTGGCAGCCTTATGGGTGCAGCCCCATTTCGTCATCCCCATCCATTACAAGACCTGGCCGATCATCGAAGCCGACCCGCAGGAATACAAAAAACTGACGGAAACGAAGTACAATATTCCCGTACAGGTCGTAGAGCCGGGAACGACATATGAATTCTAGCTTTCAAAAAGGAGCTGTTGCGGCAGCTCCTTTTTGTCCCTATGTATCCCAGAAAGGACGCTTCTTTTGATCATACCTGATTTTTATCCCCATTTCCGCTGTAAGGCCGGTGATTGCCAGCACACGTGCTGTAAGGGCTGGGAAATCGACATCGACAAGGACACGGCCGCTTACTACCAAGAACTGCCAGGCCCTTTAGGTGAATCCATCCGAAACCATATCGAAAAAGGGCCTGATGCCTGGCACTTCGTCCTGACCAAAGACGAAGCCTGTCCCTTCCTTCGTCCCGACGGACTCTGCCGGCTCATTTTAGAAGGAGGAGAAGATATCCTCTGCGACATCTGCAGCCTCCATCCCCGCTTCTTTGAAGTCATCACCGATAAAGACGGTCGAGAACAAGAACTTGGCGGCCTGGGCCTTGCCTGTGAAGCCGCCTGCGAACTGCTGCTGGGGGAAAAAGGTCCCCTTCACTTCTCCGACAGCGAAGATCCGTCGACATCGAAAACCCTAGCCGAACTGCTAATCGACCTCGGCTGTGACCTTCCAAAAGAAGCACTCACCTATGAACCCGATACGTCAGAGGACGCTGCCAAACGTCTCTTAGCCGTGCTGTCTGAAACGGAGCCCATCGACGAGGCTTGGACGGAGGCCCTTACGGCCTTACAGACGAGGCCGCCGAAAAGAGAGGCCGTGCAGGCTTCCATCGCACGCAACCAGGCCTTATACCAGCGGATATACGATTACATCTTCTACCGCCAATTAGAAACCTTTATAGGCGTTCCCATCAAAGCCCTTTCCCTATATGCCAATCGCAATACGGACTTCATCGCCCTCCTGGCGACGGCCACCGGTGACCTTCCCGAAGCCCTCCGCCGCTGGTCGGAACAGATCGAATACGATACGGACAACGTAAGCCTCCTGCAGGACGCGGTCCTTACCGGCAGATTCTAGTTCCATACAGCCAAAAGCCCCTGCTTCAGGTATATCCTGAAACAGGGGTTTCGTTGTCAAAGACGCTTCCCTACTACGGTTCGGGAATATGCTGAGCCAAGTCTTTGGTGATTTCGATATGGCTGAAGTATTGGTGGCTCTTCCACAAGAGCGCGCTGAAGGCGCTGAAGGTCAGGCGGAAGCGGAAATGATTGAAACTGATAGGTCCTTCAAACAAGGGAACCCGATCGAGGTCATAGGGATCATCCCAAGGGAAATCGCGGCCCGTATTGACCGTAAAGGCATAGCGGTAGCCGGCTTCCTTCGTTTCTTCCATGACCATATCATTATACTTCCCTTCCGGAAAAGCAATGAATTCACAAGGCTTCCCGGTAGCTTTTTCAATGGCAGCCTTAGAAGCCTGCAGTTCATACCGCGCCCCATTGCGGTCAAAGCTGGTCAAGGGCTTATGACTCATCGTATGGGACCCGAATTCCATCCCGCCGGCAGCCATTTCATGCACCTGGTCCCAGGTCAGATAGCCTGGTGTCCCCACGAGATTGATAATGAGGAAAATCGTCCCCCGCATGTGATAATTCTGTAAGATGGGATAGGCATCTTCATAATTATCGACATAGCCGTCGTCAAAGGTAATGAGGATTGGCCGGTCGGGCAAATCGCCTTCGCCCCGCATATAGGCATCGAATTGTTCCAACGTGATAGCATGGTAGTCGTTATCATGAAGGTACTTTATCTGTTCTTCAAAATCGGCAGGTTTCATGGTCAATACCGTATTGAACTTATTATTGACCTGATGATAGTTCAAAACCGGCACGCCGGTCAGATGATAGTTAGTCGAACCGAAATACCAAAAGGAAAACACGCCGATGAGGAGGACCAATACGGTGAGGATGACACCAATGATCCAGGAACATAGTTTTTTCACCATAAGACTTCCTTTATTTTTTCATTTTTTCTGCAGTCTTGAAAAAATGGTTTTCTGTCAGCCATTCTTGATTTCCCGTTTCCAAGGCTTCTTTCAATTCCTTGACACAGATATTTTCCATCTGAATCGTCTCGAGAGTCGTCGTCATATATTTTGTTTCTTCGTACAGATAATTGTCCCATTCTTCTTTTACGATGGCATCTTTTAAGGCAAAGAGCATGTCTTCCGATTCCTGCTGTACAGCCAGTAATTCCGTCCAATGGGCGTATTCTTCTTCCGTCAGGACGAACTCGCCGTACATATCCGTTTCCAGTTGTTCCTGAGAACAGACGATGGGCTTGGCATAGTCCATTCCCGTCTCGCGGTCATAGACGTGGAGCTCACGGTTTTCTCCATTGACACTAACGCGCATGGCGTACACCTCCGCTTGAGTTTAATCAAAGTAAATACAATCTCTATTATACAGGATTTTAAGGCCGCGTCAAAGGGCTTTTTTGCAAACAAAAAAAGAACCGACGCAACTCGGCCTGAGCCTCACTGCGGCAGTTCTTTTCTTCACGTATTTACGCTTCTACAGGGTATACGCTGACTTTGCGGTTGTATTTACCAGCGCGTTCGAACGCAACTTTGCCTGCAGCCGTAGCAAATAACGTATCATCTTTGCCGATGCCTACGTTCGTGCCCGGATGGAAGTGCGTACCACGCTGGCGAACGATGATGTTGCCGGCTTTAACGATGACGCCGTCATGGCATTTTACGCCAAGGCGTTTCGATTCGCTGTCACGACCGTTACGCGTGGAGCCTGTCCCTTTTTTATGAGCGAAAAGCTGTAAGTTGAAATTGAACATTCCGTCCACCTCCTGACATCTATAAGTCGAGTACGACGTATTCTCCATACTGTCGCACCATTTCCTGCAATCCTCTTGCCATGGTACCTAAGATGATCTCTGACGCATCAGAGGGCTTAGGAACCGTTACCGATAAGAATCCTTCGTTTACTTCATAGGGTACGTCCTTCGAAGCATACTCCATGAGACCCAACAAAGCTGTCTGTGACAGTGCCGATACGGCGGCACAGACGATATCGCTCCCGGCTTCAGCATAATCGGCATGGCCGCTTATCGTGAAACCCGTATAGCGATGTTCCTTATCACGATGCATCGTTATGGTAATCATTAGCCTTCGATTTTTTCGATAGAAACTTTCGTGAACGGCTGACGATGGCCCTGACGACGACGGTAGTTAGATTTTGCTTTGTATTTGAAAACAAGGATTTTCTTTTCTTTACCCTGAGCCAATACTTTTGCCGTTACTTTAGCGCCTTCGACAACGGGAGCACCTACTTTAACATCACCGTCGTTGACGACTGCCAATACCTGGTCGAATACGACATTGGAATCAACATCAGCGTCCAACTTTTCAACAAAGATATTGTCGCCTTCCTGGACACGATACTGTTTTCCGCCTGTTTTGATAATAGCGTACATGAGTGACACCTCCTCATCAATATACTCGCTGGATACGGCGTTCCGAAAAGGACACTTACAGGCCTCTCCACGCGGCTTATCCATAGCCACTTATGCTACGACTCATCTACTATATCATGAATCATCGGGCCTGTCAATATATAAAGCCCCTGAAAACGCCCAAAACGATGCCGATTTCCGGACATAAAATATCCCCATCACGGCAACGCCGATAACGGGGATATTCGAAGGGGAAACGAACTTAGTTTCCGTTGTGATTAAAGTAGTCCGCCAAGCCTTTTACAATGCTTTCAGCAAAGTTCTGCTGCTGCGCTTCCGTATTGAGAGCCTGTTCTTCACCAGGGTTCGAGATGAAGCCCAGTTCAAGGAGCGTCGCCGGCATATTGGTATGCAGGAGGACGTAGAAGTTAGCCGTCTTGACACCGCGGTCCGAGAAGTTCGTCGCCTTCATGTTCTGCAGGTGGATGTAGTTGGCCAAGCCGTAATCATAAGGGGTCTTACTGTTGTAGTAAGCCGTGACACCGCCGGCAGACGGTGAATCGAAGGAATCGATGTGAATGCTGATGAATACGTCAGCCTTGGCTGCGTTGCCAATGTTGCTGCGGGCCTGCAGTTCTTCTACGGCACCGTCATAGGGCGCATAGACATCGACGTCGGTCGTGCGGGTCATGACGACGTTGGCACCGGCCGCATTCAACAGGGACGCTACCTTCTTGGCGATAGCCAGGGTAATGTCTTTTTCTTTCGAAAAAGCACCGACAGCACCGGAGTCGCTGCCGCCATGACCGGGGTCGATGGCGATGGTCTTGCCCTGAAGACCCTTGGTCAGGCTGTAGGACTGACTGCTGGCGTAGGCAGGAACGGTCGTAGCCGTTGTACTGGACGAGGTGGTTTTCGCCGGAGTCGTCGTTTTAGCCGGCGGAGTCCACGTCGAAGTTGGCTTTGAAGCCGGTTTTGACGCTGTCTTACTGCCATTAGCCGTGCTCCACTGGCTCCACTGTTTGACCTTGCCGGACTTATCGTTAATGTCGATGACGACGCGGCTCGAGCCTTTCGTCCCCGTCGCTCCCGGAAGCGTAAAGACTTTGACGTCGTTCTTGGTCACCGCCTGGGGAACCTTGATGGTAACATCCGTACCGGCTGACCGCGACGACAACGTCACGCGGGACACGACATTGCTGTTCGGTTTATACGTTTTATCTACTTTTTTACCGATACTGGTATTGGGCAGGGTCACAAACACATACTCGCCAGAGTTATCGATGTAAAGTTTGGGATTTACCTTGCCGCTGACATCGAGAACGGTCCGGACAAAAGGCGTATTGGCATCGTTTCGCGTTGCCGTCCGCACATTGGTAATTTCCGTTTTCGAAGCTGCATGAGCTGATACCATCGGGATCAGACAGATGAGCATGATAAGCGGAAGCATCCATATTTTTTTAAGCACGCTATCTTCTCCTTTACGATCCTAAACTGTTAACTTATTTATTATCCCACGAATAGCCAAAAAAGTCCATATTGGAGTGAAAATAAGTCACATACCCACTCCCTTTTAACGCTATTTTAAGATAAATCTCAAATATACCCTTATTTCGTGACAAGGATACCCTTATTTTGCCGGATTCCCCCGCTCCCTGGCCGTAGTCGTGCAGCTTCCCCTTATGCGAAAGAGGACTGCCAAAATTGACAGTCCTCTTTCGTGTTTTATCTATGCAGGGGAGGATGAATATTAGAACAAGAAGTTGATTTCTACATCCGTAAATTCATCGGGATCGTCCGTGCCGTGTTTCGCTTTGGTGCCAAAGGTCTGAGCGGCCGTGAGGACGACGTTTTTCGCTAAGGTGTAGTCGATGCCAACGCCCCAGGACTTGACGTTGTCGAGGACGCTGTCATCGCGCCAGGAGTTGGTTGCACCGCCGAGGAGGGCACCCTTGTCGGAGTTGATGTATTCAACCCAGGCATCCCAGGTACCTTTCGTATCGCTGTCGGCCGAGCCGTAGGTCAATTTACCGATCCATACGGCCGGATCTTTGGTGTAACCATCTTCGAGGTGAGCGCTGTTGCTGTTGATCTTTTCGTAGTTAGCCAAGGCGTTCCAGTTGCCGAAGTTCAGGCTGGCATATGCGCCCCAGAGGTCATTGGCTGCGAAGTAGTCACCCGTGTTGGTGCCGCCGCTGACGGAGAAGTCATTGTAATAAGCCCCGATAGCCGAGCCTTCCGAGCTGCCGCCGCCGAAGTAGAATTCTGCGACGCCGTAAGCCGTCTTGACGCCGTCAAAGCCGTCTTCGTCAGAGCCTGCAATGTCGCCGGCTTTGAATTTACCATAGCCGCCGGTCAGGCCGAAGTGGTCACTGGTATATTTCAATTCAGCGCGGTCGAAGACGTCGCCGTACTGGAAGCCATAGGCATTGTCGCCGCCGAGGATGTATGTATCGGTACGGCCGACGCTGAGGTTCCACGTATTGCCGCCGAAGTTGTAGTCGACTTTGGCATTGTCCGTGAAGATGTTGCTGTTGTCGCTGGCCGAGCCATTATCAGCGAAGTTGATGTCGTCCGTGCTGATCCCGTAGGTTACGGTCGTACGATCGTTGACCTGCGCATTGGCACGGATACGAACGCGGTAATCCCAAGAAGCATCGTTGCGGTAGCCTTTGCCGTCGTTGCCGTTAACAGCACCGCTGCTCTGGTGCTGGAAGCGGACACGAGCATCACCGGTCAGTTTAACGTTGCCGACACGGTTTTCGAGAGCGCTGACGCGAACGCCGAGATTATTGAGTTCATCGGCAAATTCGTCAGCCAATTTGTTGATGAGGGCACGCTGTTCGACAGACGCTTTGTCCATGTGAGCCATGGCTTTGGCGACCATTTCAGCGGCTTCATAACGGGTAATATTGCGCTGACCCTGGAAGTGTTCGCCGTCGACACCCTGAATGATGCCGGCATCAGCCAATTCTACGACGGATTTGTAAGCCCAGCTGTCAGACGGTACGTCGACGAAGGGATTGGCTGCAAAGGCGCTGGCAGCACCGACAGCCATCAGAACGGCTAAGGTTGTTGTGATCTTCTTTTTCATTATGTATACCTTCTTTCTTGGTTTTCAAGCCAAAAATGACAGGTCACACAGAACGTCTTCGTTCGCTGCAATCGAGTGTTCCTAATTTCCTCTCACCTAAAACAAAGATATGTCTGCCTTTTCCTATCATTTCACGGCTTGTTACAATGAGTACATACTCATTATAGCTTTTCATGATATTGGTTGTCAATATCTAATTTATTGTATACCTTTTCTATCTAAAATAGTCATAAACCCACACAGTGCCGCCCTTGGCCAAAAAAGCCATGCAAAAAAGGTCCTGCAAAAAGATGCAGGACCTTTGTGATAAATCTCCTTATTCAGCTGTCGGCGGTTTGTATTTCGGCGACATGGGATTCGTTTGGGGCGTGAGGTTCTTCATGCGGCCCAACTGATCACTCTTATCGGAGAAATACGTATGCAAGGTAAATTCTGCCATTTCCGACAGCGGTTCATCGAGGAATACTTCGTAAAGTTCGGCGATTTCCGGATTCTGCCAGCTGGCTTTGACGTCCGTATCGGCGTCGCTCTGATACAAGGAAGCCGTCCGGGCTTCTTGTACTTTTTTAATCTGAGGCATCTTGACTTTCGGCTGGCCGCCGCCGCCGATACAGCCGCCGGGGCAGGCCATGATTTCGATGAAGGAATAGTCTTCGAAAGCGTCTTCCTTGATGAGGTCGTCGATGAAAGCCCGGGCATTGGCAAGACCGCTGATGGCTGCGACGTGGATGACGAAATGGCCGAAGATGACCGTCGCCTTCTTGACGCCCTGCAGGCCGCGTACCGGTTCAAAGGGGATGAAGTCCTTCGGTGCCGGACGGCCGGTGAACATGTGGTAGGCCGTACGAATGGCCGCTTCCATAACGCCGCCGGAGTTGCCGAAAATACGGCCGCCGCCGGAGGAAGAGCCAAAGGTCTTGTCGAATTGGCTGTTTTCCAAGCTGTCGAAGTCGATGTTTTCTTCCTGAATCCACTTGGCCAGTTCCCGCGTCGTGATACAGATATCGGTATCGCGGATTTCCGGTTCGTCCCAGAAGAGGCCGGCAGCACTCAGCTGAGGACGGCGGATTTCCGATTTTTTCGCCGTACACGGCGTAACGCAGACGTTGACGATCTTCTTGGGATCGATGTTTTTCTGCTGGGCAAAATAGGTTTTGATGATCGGGCTCAAGATGCTGATTGGGCTCTTGGTCGACGACAGATGGGGAATGAGGTCGGGATAGAAGGTTTCTGCAAATTCGACCCAGGCCGGGCAGCAGCTGGTGAACTGCGGGATAGGAATTTCTTCAGACTGCAGGCGGTGCAGGAGTTCCATAGCTTCTTCCATGATGGTCATATCGGCACCGAAGTCGGTATCAAAGACGTAATCGGCACCGAGGGCACGAAGGGCCGATACCATCTGTCCTTCGACGAAGCTGCCCGGTTCCATGCCAAAGGCTTCACCGAGACCGACGCGGACGGCCGGAGCCGTCTGGAAAATAACGATCTTGTCAGGGTCTTTCAAGGCTTCCTTGACGCGGCCGACGTCATTGACTTCGTTAATGGCATCAAAGGGGCAGGCAGTGGCACACTGGCCGCAATGAACGCAAATCGGCAAATCGCCCGTACTGGACAGGGAATAATAGTCGAGTACGGTCTGCGTGTCGGCACAGGCTCTGCGGCATAAGGTACAGTTCTTACACTTGGTCACGTCGAACTGAACGGCGCAGTTATGTTCATCAATGGGGACGCGGCGGTCGATGTTTTCAAAGCGGGAATGGAATTCAGGCATGGCGAATACTCCTTTTCGGTCTGAAATTTAAAATGCTGGATATGGTGTTGGCAGCGCCAAGAACTATGTAACATTTTATCACAAACTTTGTTACTTATAGGATAATACAAACCAGCATAAATTTCCATTGCTTTTAGAGAATTCGACCACCTTTTTTGCCATATTTTCTATGCTTTTTTATCATGTTTAAAAAATTACGGTTACTCCCCTTTTAAATCTTCTAATTCACACCATCTTTCCGTCAAAGCATCTACTTTCTCTTGTGTTTCCTTTTGATCGATCAGCAGCGTTTCAACCTGTTCGTAATTACTGCCGGCTGCGGCGATGGCCGCGTTGATTCCTTTGAGCATGGCTTCATAACGAGGCAGTTCTTCCGTAATCTTCTTCAGCTCTTCTTCTTGGCGCTGCGTCAGTCCGGTCTTAAGCTGTACCGGTTTTATATTCGTTTTAGTAATAGAAGGCTTCGAGGCTTTTTCACTTTTCTTTTCTTGGTGATGACTGTATTTTTCTTCCAAGTATTCACTATAATCGCCGTAAAATCGTTCCCACTGTCCCGCGTGTAATGTGAAAAGTTTATCAACCACCCGATCCAGGAAGTAGCGGTCGTGAGAGACGACGAGGACGACGCCCTGGAAGGTATCGAGATAATTTTCAAGAACCGTCAGGGTTGGGATATCGAGGTCGTTCGTCGGTTCGTCCAATAAGAGGACGTTGGGCTGATCCATGAGCAGGCGCAGTAAATAGAGGCGCCGCCGTTCGCCGCCGCTTAACTTGGCAATAAAGGTATGCTGCATCTCTTCCGTGAACAGGAATTGGTCGAGAAGGCGCGTCGCCGAAATGCGTTGGCCGAATTGATTGACCACGAAGTGGCCTCGTTCCTGAATATAATCGATGACCCGCATCGATTCATCAAATTCGGGCAGCTGCTGGGTAAAGAAGCCGAAGCGGACGGTCTGTCCAATGGTAAGGGAGCCTTCCGTCGGGACCAGTTGACCGGCCAGTACTTTGAGCAGTGTCGACTTACCGACACCGTTGGCGCCGATGATACCGATGCGGTCGTGTTTCACGACGTGATAGTCTACGTGTCGGAACAAGGGCTTTGCCGGATCGTAGCCAAAAGCCACGTCATCGATATCGAGGATGGTTTTTCCCCAGCCGGGCCGACGTATCGAGGAACTCGACTTCGCCGATAGGCTTGCCGTTTTCAATGGCACAGAGCTGTTCGTACCGTTCTTTTCGGGCCTTCTGCTTCGTCGACCGGGCCTGGGCGCCGCGCTGGATCCAGGCTTTTTCCCGGCGGATGAGATTGCGCCTTTTAGCTTCACTGGCTTCATCCCGTTCCAGCCGTTCCTGGCGCAGTTCGAGATACTGGCTGTAGTTTCCAGTATAGGTGTAGACGCGGCCCCGATCGAGTTCAATCATCGAGTCGACGACCGTATCGAGGAAATAGCGGTCATGGGTGCTGAGCAGGATGGCCGATTTGCTGTCGCGAAGATACTCTTCCAGCCAGAGAATCGTCTGTTCGTCGAGATGGTTCGTCGGTTCGTCCATGATGAGGAGGTCGCAGGGCATGATGAGCGCCCGGGCCAATCCCAGGCGTTTGCGCTGGCCGCCGGACAGGTCGTCGACAGACTTCGATAAGTCGGAAATCCCCAATTTTCCGAGGATGATCTTGGCTTTGGCTTCAAGTTCCCAGGCCTGCTCCCGATCCATTTCAGCACTGAGGGCGACGACGGCCCGGTCATCGCCTTTTTGAACAGCGTCTTCATATTGCTGCAGGAGCTTCATGACCGGCAGGTTGCCGTCGAGGACACTTTCAAGGACCGAATGGCCCGATACGAACTGCGGTTCCTGGGGCAGATAATGGATGCGTGCCTTGGGGTTGAACCACAGGGTGCCGCTGTCCATATCGGCCAGGCCGGCGATGATTTTGAGGAGCGTCGTCTTCCCCGCCCCATTGAGGCCGATGAGGCCCAGTTTCTGCCCGCCGTCGATGGCAAAGGTCACGTCATCAAAGAGGACGCGGAGACCATATGATTTCTTTACCTGTTCTACCGTTAATATATTCATTATAATGACATCACTTTCTCTATCTGGATTTTACGTTTACACTAGCACAAAGACTGCCAAGATGCAACCCTTTCGGCCGGGCCCAGACTATATACAAGGCCCGGCAAATGTGCTAAAATTAGTTGTTATCGTGATAAATTTCTAGAGAGATAAGGGGTTACTATGGCAAACAAGTTTATCTCGGGCACCTTGATCCTGACCTTGTCCGGCTTTGTCGTCAAAGCCATTGGCAGTATCAACTGGATCATCTTGTCTCGTATTCTCGGCGGTGAAGGCATCGGCATCTATCAGATGGCCTTTCCGATCTATCTCTTGGCACTCGACATTTCCAGTGCCGGCCTTCCCATTGCAATTTCTATCATTACGGCTGAAAAAGTAGCCAAAGAGGATTACTTCGGAGCCCAGCGCATCTTTCACGTATCCTTATCGATGCTGTGTACGACGGCTTTCGTCCTGAGTGTCCTCATGTTCTTTGGCTCCAGCTTCCTGATCGATGAACATATCATCCGAGAAAGCCGGGCTTATTATTCCCTCATCGCCCTGGCACCGGCCATCTTCTTTACGACGATCATCGCCGGTTATCGCGGCTACCTCCAAGGCTGGCAGCAAATGACGCCGACGGCCTTGTCCCAGATTGTCGAACAGCTGGTCCGCGTCGTCGTCATGCTGGGCTTTGCGGCCCTCCTCCTGCCTTACGGCCTCGACTATGCCGCCGGTGGTGCCAGTCTCGGCGCCGGCGCCGGTGGGCTCGCCGCCTGGTTGGTCCTCGTCTATTACTATTATAAACTGAAGCGGTCCCTTCCCGTCGACGGTCCGGTTTTCGAACAGGAAAAGATTAAGGATATCTTAAAGCGCCTCGTCGTCCTGGCTATCCCCATCTCCCTGTCGAGCATCATGCTCCCCGTCGTCTCCAACCTGGACCTGCTCATCGTACCGCGCCGCCTGGAAGTCGCCGGCTATGCCACCCATCAGGCAACGGCCCTCTTTGGCTACCTGACCGGCATGTCGGTGCCGCTCATCAATTTGGCCACCATCCTGACAGCCGCCATGGCCATGAGCCTGGTCCCGGCCATCAGTCACAGCTTCACCCTGAAAGAATACGGTGAAATCCGGGAACGGACGGCGACATCCATGCGCATCGCCTTCCTAGTCACCATCCCCTTCAGCGTCATCCTCTACGTCATGGCCGAACCGATCGTCACCTTTATCTACAACGCACCGGCTGCCGCCGACGCCACGAGAGCCGTTGCCATCGCCATCTGTTTTCTAGGCCTGCACCAGATTTCGACGGCCATCCTCCAGGGTCTTAAGAAGCCTAAGATTCCGGTCATCAACATGGCCCTGGCCTGTATCGTAAAGGTCCTCTGCAACTGGTTCTTAGTCGCCATCCCGGCCTTCGGCATTACCGGTGCTGCCTACGCCACCGTCGCCGACATCGGCGTCGCAGCCGTCCTCAATATGTGCTTCATCTACCGTGAAATCGGCTACGTCATCGAAGTCAAGGTCATCTTAAAGAACATCGTCTCAGCAGCCGTCATGGGCGTCGCTATGTACTTCATGTACCCCTACCTCTTCAGCCATATCGGCCTGTTCCTGGCCCTCTTCCTATCGTGCGTCATCGGATCGGTCATCTACATCGGCGGCATGGCCTTAAGCGGTGGTGTCACCCGTCAGGACGCTGCCAAAATGCCCTTTATCGGGCGATTTATCTAAACACAGCAAAAGAGCTGTCCCCCCCAGGACAGCTCTTTTTTTATGGAAAATTTAAGTAAGGAGTTGACAACAATACAGAAATAAGATTACTTGCGATATTTTTCGACGAAGCGGCCCATTCTCTTCAAGGCTTCTTCAATCGTTTCCATGCTGGTTGCATAGGAAATGCGGACAAAGCCTTCGCCCTGTTCGCCAAAGGCCGTACCGGGAACGACGGCAACTTTTTCTTCCTGTACCAATTTTTCGCAGAATTCCGAAGATTTCATGCCCGTGCAGCGGATATCCGGGAAGATGTAGAAGGCGCCCTTCGGTTCAAAGACCGGCAGGCCGATGTCGCGCAGGCCTTTATAGATAACTTGGCGGCGGCGGTCGTATTCCTGACGCATAGCTTCTACTTCTTCATCGCAGTCCTTGAGGGCCGTAATCCCACCGAACTGAGCCGTCGTGTTGGCACACATGATAGCGTACTGGTGGAGTTTCAAAATCGGAGCTAAGCCATCGCGAGGTGCGCAGATATAGCCGAGACGCATACCGGTCATGGCATGGGCTTTGGAGAAACCGTTGAATACGATGGTCCGTTCACGCATGTCCGGTAATTTAGCAAAGGTCGTGAATTTAGCATCGCCGTACATGAGTTCGCAGTAAATTTCGTCGGCCATGACGATGAGGTCGTGTTTCTTAACGAATTCAGCAATAGGCATCAATTCTTCAGCCGTCATGACGGTACCGGTCGGGTTGTTCGGATAGCCAATGACCAGGGCTTTCGTCTTCGGTGTAACGACTTTTTCCAGAGCTGCCACGCTCAGTTTAAAATCATCCTCCGGATACGTCGGTACGAAAACGGCTTTCCCGCCTGCTAATTCAACAGCTGCCGGATAAGCTACATAAGCCGGATCCGGAATAAGGACTTCGTCGCCCGGTTCGGTCATAGCCAACAGAGCCATCGCGAGGCCTTCGGAAACGCCGACGGTAACCAAGATTTCATCTTTCGGATCGTACTTGACGCCATAGCGTTTTTCAAATGTTTCGCTGATGGTTTCACGCAGTTCCATCATGCCCGAGTTGCCGGTATAACTCGTTTCTTTCGCATCGAGGCTGGCCTTCATGGCATCGATAACTTTGTCGGGGGCCGCAAAATCCGGTTCGCCGATACTGAGGGACAGAACGCCTTCGACCTGAGCCGCAATATCAAAGAATTTGCGAATCCCCGATGGCTTGATAGCCCTAACATTTGCCGCTGTTTTGTCATTCCAATTCATACTAATACACCGCCTTTTCCTATGATTATTTTTGCACTTTAATATGCATTCTTTACATATATTATATCACTTTTGCAAGAATGATAAAAGGTTTATAACAAAAAAATGCTGTTCCTCTCATGAGGACAGCATTTTTCCTTATCGATCGTCTATGGTTTGTCAAAAAGATACTCTTCCCGGCCGACAGCCTTGCCGTTTTTCATATAGACACGGGGGACGCGGCGGGACAAGTTGCACATGATTTCATAATTAATCGTACCGCAGACCTGAGCAATTTCTTCAATGGGAATGAAGCTGTCGCCCTGTTGGCCGAAGAGGACGACTTCATCACCAGCGTGGACGTTGGCTTCGCCGCTGACGTCGATCATGCACTGGTCCATGCAGATCGTCCCGACTTGAGGGACGCGGTGACCGTGATAGAGAACGTCGACCTTGCCCGACAAGATACGGGAATACCCGTCGGCATAGCCTACGGGTAGGGTCGCGATTTTGCGGCGTTCCGGTGCCGTATAGTGACGACCGTAGCTGACGGTAGCCCCGGCGTCGATGAGTTTGACGTGGGCGATACAGCAGCGAAGGGACATGACCGGCCGCAGGTCAAAGGGCGTAATATCGACGTCCGGCGACGGTTCACAACCGTACATGATGATGCCCGGCCGCACCATGTCGCAGTAATAGTCCGGGAGCTCGAGGACAGCCGCACTGTTGCAGCAGTGACGCAGGGCAATGTCGATACCTTCTTCTTCCATGCGCTTGCACATCCAGCGAAAATGGCCGTACTGTTCATGGGTAAATGTTTTATCTTTACAGTCCGATACGGCAAAATGGGTAAAAATGCCGCGGACCTCGATATTGGGCAGGGACGCCAGGGTCTTGATATCGGCGACACTGGCTTCATTGACGGGAAAGCCGACGCGGCTCATGCCCGTATCGATAGCGATATGGACGCGCAGCACCTTGCCCAGCCGCTGTGCTTCTTCGGAAAAAAGCGGGCATTCTTCAAGTTGAAGACGGCCGGTTCGATATCATAAGTCAACAGTTCTTCCGTCCGCCGGGCATCGGTGTGGCCGAGGATGAAGATTTCCTTGTCGAGATGGGCATAGCGCCGCAGTTCAACGGCTTCATCGAGGCTGGAAACGGCAAAGCAGTCGGCCCCATTTTCCGCAAAGGTTCGAGCCAACTCGACGCTGCCGTGGCCATAGGCATTGGCCTTGACGACGGCTGCAATTTTGACGTCCGGTCCGACGTGTTTCCGAATCTGACGCATATTATGGGCCGCTGCATCGAGATCAATTTGGGCCCACACAGCCCGCCGCGTAAAATTCATGGTACTTTCATAAGCATTCATCTATATATCGCCTTCCCCTATGGAACTTTCCGTATTGGTATCATCATAGCACAGGGCCTAGAGGCCGTCAATAAAACGGCACAAGCCGTCTAAGACCCGCTCTTCCCAGATATAATTGGTGCTGAAGGAGCCGCAGCTTCCCGGGTCTTCTTCAGCCATCCCCTCGCCATTCATGACGTAGGCAAAACCGCTTCTCGTACCTGGTATGACAAAGAGACCCGATAGTAAGCCGAAGGCTTGCCCCGTATGGCCCCAAAGAGAAATTTCTTTCTCGCGGCACGGCCGGGCCGGGCCATCGCCGTCGACGCCAAATTCACCCAAGCCATAGGTGAAGATCGTCTGCCCGCAGGTATCACCGTTGTGGCCGTCATAGGTCCACTGAGGAGAAAACATCTCCCGCAGCGACGACGCCTGTAAAATGCGCCGTCCCCGATAGACGCCGTCATGGAGGATCATCTCCAGGGTCTGCCCCATTTCATCGAGGGATAGCCGCAGACCACCTTGAGGGGAAAATAAAGTAGCATTGGTCCCCGGTTGGTATCCGGCCAGTTCATAAATTTGACAGACAGCCTCATCGTAGGGATTTTGAAGGGCAATCGTATCCCTCTCAGGCTGATGGCCCTTAAAGTCGTCCATCCTCCCTATCCAGCGCCCTTGTTCTTCATCCTTGCCATATATCGTGCCCAGTTTTTCAAATTCATCAGCCAGTAAATTTCCCGGCACGTAGTCAGCCCGACAGTCGAGGTCCTTTAGAAGGTGTGCCTTTTGATAGTCATCAAAACGCTGGCCGGTCACGGCTTCAATGACCGTCCCTAAGAGGCCGTAATTAAGGTTACAGTAGGTAAAGTACTGTCTCGGCACTTCTTCTGGCGGTGCGAAATGCTGCCCATTTTCCCAGTAGGGACTTCCGGGCTTAAAAAAAGCTTCGACGGAAACAGCCGGCGGGATGCTGTAGACTCTCCCGTCGCGAAGACCCGACGTATGAGAAGCCAGCATGCGCAGGGTCAAAGGAATATCGTCATGAGCCGGATGGCGCAGGCGAAAGCCAAGGTAACGGCTGACGTCGTCATCAAGAGACAACCGCCCCCTTTCGGCCAACTGCAGAAGTGTAAAAATGGTGAACATCTTCGACACCGAAGCGATGCGAAACCGGCTGTCCGCCGTCATCGGCAAAGACTTGGGCTGAAACCGGCGAAAACCGCCCGTAAAGCGGTACACCTCCCGGCCTTCATGATAGACCAAGAGGGCCAAGCCAGGTACTTGAAGTAAATCATCGCCAATGAGGGAGGAAAAATAAGCGTCCCAATCGTCAAACTTCATAGGCCACCTCCTAAAAAATAGCTTCGGTCCAAACAATAAGACTCATGAAAAAAAGACTGCCCTTGCAGACAGTCTTCCTTACCACAGAAGGCCTCCCTTTTTCCGTTGAAAAGGACGCCTTACCCGCGGTAATTTTCCGGATAAATGGTGATATCGAAATGATTCTTATCCCATTCGTGTGTAATTTGATGCTTGTACGGAGCCAAGGCATTGAGAAGGACTTCATATGCCTTGCTGCCCTGATAGATGCCGTCATCGGAGATATCGACTTTATAGCCATTTTCATGGGAATAAAGACCGCTGGCATGGTAGCCGCCTTCGGCACCGCCAGTGATGATGAAGGAAATCCCGGCCTGACGGGCTTCCGCATTCAACCGATCCAAAAAGGCAATGGTCGAGCTTTGGAAATGAACCGTATCGGTCGTGCGATTGCTGTCCCACGGCGTATCCATGCCTTCCGTGCTGCTCCACTTACGAAGATTGCTCTTGCCAAAGTCGCGGCGATAGGCGTAGGCATTGGCAATGGCCGCATCGTACGAATCATGCTGGTACTGGTATTGGTACTGATCTTCGTATTTTTGGCGGTTCCACGGCGTAATGACCGTCGCTTCATGAGTCGATTCGGCATAGTGGTACTTTTCGTCACCTGCAAGGTTCACAGCCGGCGCACTTTCCTTAGCACCCAAAATTTTCTGGACCCGATCTTTCAGCGAACCTTCATGGTGTTCTCCACTCTTTGCCGGAACATATTGTTTCTGCGTCGGCCCTTCTTTCTGAGCCTCATCTGCCGCATCTACCGCTGCAGATACGGTCTTCTCCGTCTTGACCTGTACTTCTGCTGCCGACGCCGTAACAACGCCCATGAGGCAGCATATGGACAAGGCCGCGATAACAGCCTTCTTCATCAAATTCCCCCTTCAATACGATGTGTTGTATATTATAGGCAGTTTCACTCAAGAATAACGTTTAAATTATAGCACATCTCGAGGGAATTTGAAAAGTAATTTATTATTCCAATAAATCGCGCTGCATCAGTTCCTGTGCCGAAACCTCATCCTGATCGGCTTTCTGATTGTCTCCCAGCTTACGGAAGGCTTGGCTGCGCAATTTATAGCCCTCTGCGTAGGGTTCGATGGCAATGGACTTGGTAAGGTATTCGACGGCTTTCTTGTAATCACCTTGATCTAAGGCCAGTTGACCGATACTGTCGTAGACGGCATGGTAGTCGGCATCAGTTTCTGCCAGACGCAGGGCGTTGGCATAGTCCTTCCGAGCCTTATTATACTGTTTGAGGTGGCGGTAGCATTCGCCGCGGTTATTATAGTCGATGGACGTTTCATGCATAGACAAGGACTTGGTTAAATCGGCAATCCCCTTTTCATGCTGCAATAAGTTGGCATAGATTAAGCCCCGCACGGAGTAGACCTCCCAATTTCCCGGATCCTGTTCAACGGCTTTATTCACGAGGTTCAGGGCCATTTCGTTCATGCCGATCTTTCCGACCGTGACGCTGGCTAATAAATAATGACCTTGGTGCATGAGCTCATACGCCGTGCCGATGTCCATGCGCTGCTTGGCCAGCTGCTTCTTCCCCTGTTTTTGGTAAATCTGACTTTCCAAGAAATAATTTTGGGAGAAATAAGGCATGATTTTTTCACCTTGACGGATATCGGCCAAGGCCAGATCGTAGGAGTCACTCTTGGTGTAGGTCCGAGCCCGATTGAAATAGGCCATGACCTGATAAGGTTCGCCCGGTTTCGACAGGGTCAAAGCCTGGGTATAGTCCTTGATGGCCAACTTATAGTCCCGGCGCTTTTCGTAAACCGTACCGCGGTTGAGGTACAGTGAGGCATTATCCGGTTCCAAAGAAACGGCCTTGTCATTGTCAGCCAGCGATTCGTCTGTGCGGTCCATCATCAAGTAAATCAAGCCCCGGCAGGCATACAGATCGGCGTTGTTCGGATTGTCTTCAATCCGGCGGTTCACGATCTGCAAAGCTTGTTCATAGTCTTTATTCTGAACTGCCTGAGAAACGCCGCTGTCCTGATTGGCTTCTGGCAAGGCCGATGTCGCTTCCGCGGCCGCTGCCTGAGTCGTCACATCACTGCCGGGAGCACCTTCTGCCAAGGAAAAGCCAGGCATCATCAGCAGGCAGGACGCCATCCCGGCCAGCACACATCGTTTCAATCCATTCATAGTCAACCCTCCTTATAGGTGGTCAAATTGACGCTTACTGTATATATTTCGACATTCTTTAAAAAATTCCTTCAAAAACTTTGCCAAAGATTGAAATCACCGTTTTTTCGCCTTCAAGGGACAAAAAAATCCTCCCGGACGGATATCCGCAACCGGGAGGAATCAAGGTTAGCCTTTATGAGGGTCAAAGTCGAGGCGGTCTTTTATGAAAGTATTATTTTGCAGTTCTTCAAAGGCCTGCCGTAATTCTTCATTGGTATTCATGACAATCGGGCCGCCCCAGACGACGGGTTCATGAAGGGCCTTGGACTGCATGACCAAAATCTGCGACCCGCCTTCAGCGCCTTGCAGCACCAGTGTATCGCCGTCAGAAAGTTTAACGGCCGTCTTGGCTTCGACGGTTTCACCGGCAACGACAGCATCGCCCAAGAGGGTGAAGGCCATGACCGAATCGTCGGCCTTGGTATCGAGGACAAATTCAGCACCGGCGTCTAAATGGATGTCGTAGTAATTAAGGGGCAGATGATCGCCCTGATGGGCTTTATAATCCTTATAGGTACCGGCCAAGAGGCGAATAAAGCCGCCTTCGATTTGGATGTCTTCGATTTCATCGTTGCCGATATGGCGATACGTCGGCTGGCTCATCTTTTCCTTCTGGGGCAGGTTGAGCCACAGCTGGACGCCTAAAATCCGCGGCGATGCCGGAACCTGTTCTTCGTGAAGGATGCCGGATCCGGAATTCATCCACTGGACTTCGCCGTCAGAAATACTATCTTCATTCCCCAGGGTATCCTTGTGGACCATCTTGCCTTTATAGAGGTAGGTTACCGTTTCAATCCCCCGGTGAGGATGCATGGGAAATCCCGCCGTGTAGTCATCGGGATTGGTACTGTCAAAAGAATCGAGCATCAGAATCGGGTCAAAGGTTTCTACCGTAGCGTTTCCCAAGACGCGGGTCAAGTGGACACCGGCTCCGTCGATAGCTTTAGAACCTTTCACGCGCTTTACAATTATCCGTTCCATACGTTTCCTCCCTTTCCATATACACATTTCCAAAAAAATAATTTGCTGTCAATCCTTCAAGATGACATCGATCAAGGCCTCAATATGGACCTTCATGACGTCGATATAGGGGACGGGCAGATTGATATCGCCAAAGATCAGTGGCAGCTCCGTACAACCGAGGACGATGGCTTGTACCTTTTCTTCTTCAATCAATCGCATGGCCGTTTGCCGGAAAGCGTCCTGCGTATCGGGCACGATTTTGCCCAATTCCAGTTCGGTCTCGATTTTCATCCCCATATACGCTTTTTCCGCCTCATTGGGGGTCACAACGGTGACGCCGTGATCCGAAAAATGACGCTGAAAGAAGGATCCATTCATCGTCGGCAGCGTTCCCAAAAGACCGACTCGATCATAGCCTTTCGAAAGCGCATGACTACAGGCCGTATCCACCATACTGATGATGGGAATGGGCGAAGCTTTTGAAAGTTCATCATAGACGATATGAGGCGTAATCCCGGTCAAAGCCCCGTACTGTGCGCCGGCAGCGGCCAAGTTCTGAAAGCCCTTTGCTAAGTAGGCCGTCAAACCCGCATAATCCTTTGCCTCACAGAAGGCCAAGACATCAAAGACACTCAGACTTTCAATGGTCAAATTCGGAAAAAAATTCCGTCCCGACCGCTGCTGTACGCCATATTCAAGGGCCCGATAGTACTCAATCGTCGATTCAGGACCAGTCCCGCCGATAAGTCCTAATTTCTGCACCGTATCACGCCTTTCTCATTCAGAATCCGACTGCGCTAAAACGCTGTCATTAGGTTAATGATACCTTTTTTATCTAAATTGGTAAAGAGGTCATTTTTTCGATTCTGTCTAGAAAACCTTATCGACGCTGTGCAGAAGCATTCAGATGTCGACAAACTCCCCGTCATGACCTTCTTCCCTAAGGAGCTTCATCAAGTCATCGGCCAAAAGCCATACCGTCGCCGTATTGTCATTGGGGTGGACGCCGATGAGATGGCCTTTAAAATCGACATCGAGGTAAAAATAGACTTTTCCGGCCTTATCATTGAGGAGGCCCAAAGGCGTCACGGCTCCCGGCGTCAGGCCCAAGATGGCCAGCAAGTCGTCGGCCGAGGCAAAGGAAGGGCCGCAGCCCTTGGCGTTTGCGAAACGCCTTCAAGTCGACCCGCTTATCACCCTTGACGGAAATCAAATAGTAGTTCCTTTCTTGTCATCGCGGACAAAGTAGATTTTTAGCATCCCATTTGGGATACGGCAGTTCCACGGCCCCTAATTCTTCCATATTGAAAACGGCGTCATGATTCGTCACTTCATAGGAAATGCCCTTGGCCGTCAAATAAGCGTAGATTTCATCTTTTCCCCATAGCCCTCTCTCCATCTCTGAACGGTTGCAGTAATCGCCCTGTACGTCCTTTCCGGAAAAATCAGAAAAAACGACCGTCACGAAAAAGGGGATCGTCTGCCGCAAATTATAGCTATATGTTATCAGTGTATCATGTTTTTGGTAGTTTTGAAACTAAAAAAGAGCGCCCAGCTCTCAAAAAGCTGCAGCACCCTTTATAGTGACCCTATCCTCTATTTGCTTCAAAAACGCTTATTCCTAAGCCTGACTCGTCGGATAAATCGTCATTTCACTGATATCGACGTCTTCCGGCTGTTCCAGGGCAAAGCGGACACAGGCGGCAACGGCATCGGGAGAAATGCTGTGGGCTTTATAAAAAGTCTTCATCCGATCTGCCGTCGCCGCTTCACCGATATGATGTATGAGTTCCGTATCAATGGCCGCAGGAAACAGCGTCGTCGTGCGAATATTCGTCCCTTCCTGAGCCGACTCCATGCGGACGACTTCCATGGCGTTGCGGACGGCAAACTTCGTAGCCCCATAGACGCCGGAGCCGACGTAATGCTTAAGGCCGGCTACCGACGAGGTAGTGATAATATGGCCGCTCTTTTGGGCCTTAAAGATCGGCATGACGGCGACGATGCCGTGGAGGACGCCTTTGAGGTTGACGTCGATCATGGCATTCCACTCATCGATGCGAAGGTCACTCATGGACGAATTGGGCATGATGCCGGCATTATTGAAGATGGCGTCGACCCGTCCGAACTCATCCATGGCGGCTTGTACCAAACCTTGGACCTGGTCGAGTCGGGTCACATCGACGGAATAATAAGCGCCTTTTCCGCCTAAGTGCTGAATATTCCGGACCAAGGCTTCCAGCCGCTCTGTCCGGCGGGCGCCGAGCATAACTTTTGCCCCGTGTTTGGCCAGCATGACGGCTGTCGCCGCCCCGATACCGGACGAGGCCCCGGTGATGACGACGACCTTATCTTGAATGGACATGTTCATTCTCCTTTCTTAGCAATTAATCTTCCTTCGTCAGCCGGTGGTTATAGCGGACGACGTTCATTTCTTTTAGATTGTCAGGATTGATTTCAATCGTTTCCCCGTAGGGTTCTAAGTAGATGCTGTGGTCCCCCTTAATCGACCAGGTCCCGGAATAGATGTTATCCACGTTATGCTGATTTTCGGTCCATGTATGGTCGGCATGAAAGGTAATCTTTTGGTTGATATCGGTATCGATATGGTTGATCCATACGCCGACGATATCCTTATCTTCGATCGTTCCTTTTTTACTGGCCGATGAAGATGCATCGGCCGTCGAAGCTTGTACTGCACCGGTGTCCGGCTTAGCAGCATCGGCACTTTGACCGTCTTGGCTGCAGCCGGCCAGAAAAGCCGAGAACAGGCCAATCATTAAAATGGCAGTGATTTTTTCGACAGTTTCATCATCATGACTCCTTTACCGTTTCAAATAAAATCGTTGCTTCCGGCATCCCCGAAAAGAATCGGATATCGTCCTCGATATGACCGATGGACACCTGTTCAAAGACTTCTCCGTTTTGGCCGTATAAGATGACCAGACTCCCTAAGGGCGGCCAATAGGAAATGTCGCCGACGGCGTAGTCTTTATTTTGTGATGCCTTGACGGGCAGGCTGCCGCCGCCGAAGCGATGGCACATTTCCCGACCGTAGAGATTAGACATCTTGATCGTAAAGGGCATCTTTTTTAATAAGGCCTTGGCTGTCGCGTTGTCTTCCCATTGGGCCGACAAAACGGTCGAGCCGTTGACGGTTACTTTTACCTTTGCGTTATTCATTTGATTGAGTCACTCCTAACTGATGAATCCATTTTTGGATTTTTTGCTGACAATGGTTCACGTCGTAACTTCCGATGCAGAGCCCCCGACCGATGACCGACGCCGGCAGATACCGTTTCATATCGGCCATCGTATCCTGCAAATCGCTGCCGCCGGAGGTAGCAAAGGGAATGACCGTCTTTCCCGAAAAATCATAGGCTTCATAAAAGGACCGAACGACCATGGGTTCGCAGTACCACCAAATCGGATGGCCAATGAATACCACGTCGTAGTCATCCATATTGGCCACCCGATTCGTCAAAGACGGCCGGATATCGTCGATCAACTCTTGATGGGCTTGACGCGAACAAGGGTCGTGAGCCTCAGGATAAGGCCGGTCGGTTCGTATCTCAAACAAGTCGCCTCCGGTCTGGCGGGCAATTTCCTGGGCAACGGCGCGGGTGTTTCCGCTGTGTGAAAATAAGCGATTAATATCGTATGCTTCATGACTATCCCTCCTTCATCGACAAGGTTATTATGCCACGTCCGGCCTTGACTGAGAATCGTCAATCCGTTAGTATGGTATTAACCAAAGTTAACGGAGGCCACGATGGATATTCAAAACCTGCAAACCTTCCTGGCTGTCGCCAAGCTGGGAAGTTTTACCAAGGCGGCCGAGCAGAACTTCATCTCTGCCACAGCCGTCATGAAGCAAATCAATAAACTCGAAAGTGAACTCGGCTGCACCCTCTTGGAACGGTCGTCAGCGGGCATCCGTCTAAAACCGGAAGGAGAAGTCTTTCTCACCTATGCCCAGCAGCTCATCGAGCTGGCCCATCAGGCCTATTTGGCCTGCCACGCGACGACGAACCACGTATTCACCCTGCGCCTGGGGACGTCCCTTCTCCATCCCAGCCGGCCCTTCTTATCGATTTGGAACCGCATCAAGGGCCACCTGCCCCAATACAGTCTGACCATCGTCCCGCTTCCGAGCGACCTCGTCACCCAGAACCGGGAGTACGAAGCCCTGGGAAAGAGCTGCGACATCCTCATCGGCACCTTTGACCAGGCGACGACCCACACCTTGGTCGACGCCATTCCCTTAGGGTCTTATCGCTTCAGCATTGCCGTCCGGTCCGACAACCCACTGGCCGAAAAAGAAAGCCTTGCCATCAAAGATTTGGAATCCCAGCACCTGCTCATGGTGCCCCGGGGCATTAGTCACAAAAACGATCTGCTCCGCGACCGGATGGAAAAAGAATTATCCCATTGTCAGATTCTCGAAACGCCGGGCCGCTACAGCCTCGATACCTTCAATGCCGCCATCGACAAAAATGCGGCCCTCATCAATCTGACGCCGTGGGAAGACATCCATCCCGGGCTGGTCAGTATCCCTTTACAAACAGATATCACCGTCGACTACGGCATCCTGGCTGCCAAAAATGCGCCTTCTCAGGTCAAAGAATTTCTATCGACGATACGCTATCAGATTCTCACCCAGATGGGAGAATACGGCCCGGTTACCCCGGTTGACAAGAGTCCCTGACCCTGGTCCCCGCCTCGATACCCCTACCGCTGTAAAAAAATAAATTTAGGATTGGAGTGAAAGCCATGATTGATAAGATGCTCATTCGCGGAGCCAAAGTCCATAACCTCAAAAATATCGACGTCGATATCCCCCTCCATAAAATCGTCGGCATTGCCGGCGTCTCCGGATCGGGAAAATCGTCCCTGGCCCTTGGCGTCCTCTATGCCGAAGGATCCCGCCGTTACTTAGAATCTCTATCGACCTATACCCGCCGCCGCATGACCCAGGCATCGCAGGCTGCCGTCGATGAAGTCCGCTATGTGCCGGCAGCTCTGGCCCTTCACCAACGGCCAGGCATTCCCGGAATCCGCAGTACCTTCGGCACGGGAACGGAACTCCTAAACAGCCTGCGCCTCATCTATTCCCGCCTGGCCAGCCACCGCTGCCCCAACGGTCATTACGTCCCGCCGTCCTTAAACGTGGCCGCGGAAAAAGACCTCATCTGCCCCCAGTGCGGCGCCCATGTTACGCCGCCTTCGGCAGAGGAACTGGCCTTTAATTCCCAAGGCGCCTGCCCCGACTGCAGCGGCACAGGCATGGTCCGCACCGTTGACATGGCCACCCTCGTCCCCGATGAGTCGCTCACCATCGACGACGGCGCCGTCGCTCCCTGGAACAGCCTCATGTGGTCCCTCATGACCGACGTCTGCCGGGCTATGGGAGTCCGCACCGACGTGCCCTTTAAAGACTTGACGGAGAAAGAAAAAAATATCGTCTACCATGGACCGGCGGTGAAAAAGCATATCTTTTATAAATCGAAAAATTCCAATGAAGCCGGTGAACTCGACTTCACCTACTACAACGCTGTCTATACCGTTGAAAATGCCCTCTCTAAGGTTAAAGACGAAAAGGGCATGAAGCGCGTCGAAAAATTCTTGAAGGAAGAAGTCTGCCCGACCTGTCACGGGACCCGCCTGTCGGAAGCGGCCAGAGCTCCCAAGGTACAGGGCATCTCCCTTGACCAAGTCTGCACCATGCCTCTTTCGGCCTTAACCGGCTGGGTCCAAGCCGTCCCCGGGTCCCTGCCGAAAGAGATGCAGCCCATGGCCCACAGCATCTGTGACGCCTTTGAAAATACGGCAAAGCGCCTCATCGACTTAGGCCTGGGTTACCTCAGCCTCGACCGCTCGGCCGGGACCTTATCGACGGGAGAGCGTCAGCGCATGCAGCTGGCCCGAGCCGTCCGCAACCGCACGACGGGCGTACTCTACGTCCTCGACGAACCATCCATCGGGCTCCATCCGTCGAATATTGTCGGCCTCATCGGCGTCATGAACGACCTCATCGCCGACGGCAATTCGGTCATCCTCGTCGACCACGACACGCAGATTTTAAAAAAGCCGATTGGATCATCGAAATGGGACCTCAGGCAGGCATAAATGGCGGCCATGTCTTAGCCGAAGGAACGATAAAAGCCATCGAAGACAATCCGGTCTCCCAAATTGGGCCCTTCCTGTCGGGCAAAACCCAGACGAAAATCCGCAAAGATGTCCCTCCTTCGGACCTCTTCGCTGAGGGTCACATCAAGCTCTCAACGGATTCCATTCACACCGTAAAACCCCTGGACCTGGCAATCCCAAAAGGCCGATTGACCGTCGTCACCGGCGTATCTGGTTCGGGTAAGACGACTTTGGTACTAGAAAGTTTGATTCCGGCCTTAGAGGCTGCCATCAAGGGCCATCCCTTCCCAGACCATATCCGCAGCATCGAGGCAGGCGGCATCGAGCAGGTAAAACTCATCGATGCTACCCCCATCGGCATCAACGTCCGTTCTACCGTCGCTACCTATGCCGGCGTTCACGACGAACTGCGAAAACGCTTTGCCAAATCGCCTGATGCTATAGAACATGGCTACAAGGCCAAAAACTTTTCGTACAACACCGGTTCCCTGCGCTGCCCGGACTGCGACGGTACTGGCACGGTCAGTCTCGACGTCCAGTTTCTGCCCGACGTCAATATCCCCTGCCCGACCTGTCATGGCTCACGCTATGCCCCGGCCGCAGTGGAGGTCGGCTTGACCAATAAAAAAGGCCAGACCTTGACCCTTCCGGAAGTGATGGCCATGGATGTCCACTCCGCCCTTGAATTTTGCGCCGACTGGAAGAACATCGCCCAGAAACTCACCACCCTCAACCGCCTGGGCCTGGGGTACCTCACCCTCGGCGAAGAAACGCCCAGCCTTTCCGGCGGCGAAGCCCAGCGCTTGAAACTGGCCAGTGAAATGGGGCGAACGCAGACGGCATCGCTCTTCGTCTTTGACGAACCGAGTATCGGTCTCCATCCCCTGGACGTGCAGGTCCTGCTCCAAGTCTTTCAGGCCCTCCTCGACCAAGGGGCGACGGTCCTCGTCATCGAACACGATCTCGACGTCATCCGTAACGCCGACTACATCATCGATATGGGCCCCGGCGGCGGCGAAGACGGCGGCCGCATCACGGCCACAGGTACACCGGAAGATATCAAGAAAAATAAGGCCAGTATCACCGGCCGTTATTTATAACACAAAACGCCTCACCGCCGAATTCTTCATATCTCAGTAAAGGACTCGATGGTGAGGCGTCTTATGATGTACAGCAAATTTGTTTCTTTCATGCAAAAGACCTCCACCGGCCAAAGTGACCGATGGAGGTTCAGTGCTGTTATCTGCTATTTACTTTTGGCAGCAAGGCGGGAGTTTAGATTTATCCCCCGTCTTCGACTGTCCGCTTGCGGAGCAGCTGCCCGAGCAGCCGCCGCCACCGCAGCAACCGGCCGTTCCGTTGAACAGACCACGGACGTGACGGATGAAGTACGCTACGGCGATGATGACGACGATAGCGACAATAATCGTTGCAGGACTCATACCAGAACCCCCCTTTCGATAGGATCAAACTGCTTATGCACCGAGGCCGGCCATAAGGGCTAACTGATAGGTAACGTAAGCCAAGACATATGCCAAGACGAGGCACATAGCATCGCTGGCAAGGAGCATCTTCCAGGAACCCGTTTCACGCTTGATGACAGCCATCGCAGCGACGCAAGGCATGTAGAGCAAGGTGAAGACCATCAGCGACAGGGCAACGGCCGGGTTGAAGTTCGGGTCATCAGCGAGGAAGGTGATGAGGTTAGCTTCATGGGTATCGTCAGCCTGGACGCTGTAAATCGTAGCCAAGGTCGAAACCATGACTTCTTTGGCGGCCGTGCAGGCAACGATGGCGACGCCGATCTTCCAGTCATAACCGAGCGGTGCGATGACCGGTTCGATGAAGTGGCCTAAGCGGGCTGCATAGGACTGGGAAATCTTTTCAGCATTCTGCTGGCTGTCGAGTTCGCTGGTAGCATCGTCAGCAGCAACTTTGGCGTCGAATAACGGAAGAGCCTGCGCATAAACCGTCGGGTTCGAAGCTTCGAGATCAGCAAAGGCATCGGGATACTGCGGTTTTTCTTCCACAGCTTCGGCCTGCTGGACGCTTTCAACGTCTTCTTCTTCGCTGTCTTCTTCTTCAGCAGCAGCGTCGGCAGCGGCAATCATGGATTCGTACATGCCGTTCAATTCGCTGTTCTGATCGATGGACGTGAGACCATAGGTCTGAAGGATATCAGCCTGTTTCTGTTCCATCTGAGCGCTGACCTGGTCTTTCGCAGCATCGAAGTCCTGAGAATACTGGACATCCATCGGATATGCCGTGAGGAACCAAACGATGATCGAAGCGCCGAGGATGAAGGTACCGGCCTTTTTAAGGTACAGTACGCTGCGTTCCCACATGTGCATGAGGACGCCTTTCAGGGTCGGAATGTGGTACGGCGGCATTTCCATAACGAACGGTTCCTGTTCGCCTTTAAAGGTCGTGTGACGCAGAACCAAGGCGACGGCAACGGCGACGATGATACCTAAGAGGTAGACGCCGAAGAGAACCGTACCACCGTAACCGGAAGCGCCGAAGAAGGCGCCGATGAGCAGGGTATAAACAGGAAGACGGGCGCCGCAGCTCATGAAGGGGCACGCCAGGATAGTGACCAGGCGGTCCTTTTCATTATCAAGCGTACGTGCAGCCATGATGCCCGGCACGTTACAGCCAAAGCCGAGAATCATCGAAATGAACGACTTCCCGTGAAGGCCAAGGGCACGCATAGCGCGGTCGATGAGGAAGGCGGCGCGGGCCATATAGCCTGTATCTTCGAGCAAACTGATAAAGAAATACAAGAGGATGATAAGCGGTACGAAACTGAGGACCGAACCGACACCGCCGATAACGCCGTCGACGAGAAGGGATCTCAGCTGTTCATCTGCAACAACCGTACTCAGCCAATCGCCAAGCATGCCAAACCCTTGGTCGAGCCAATCCTGAGGATAAGCACCGAGGTCGATGACGACGGTAAACATGAGCCACATGAGACCCAGGAAAATAGGAATCCCCAAGATACGGTGGGTCAAGACGCGGTCGATTTTATCAGACAAGGTATCGCTCGTACCGACATTGATGATAGATTTATTAAATACGTCAGTCGCGAATTGGTAGCGGCATTGAGCAAAATAGAAGTCTAAATCGATTTTTTCAGTCAGGGAATTGCGGAGCGAAGCCGCCAGTTCCAAGATATGTTCCGTTCCGTCGATGGCTTTGACCTTGGCAACGGCATCGGAGTCGTTTTCAAGGAGCTTAACCGCTAACCAACGAACAGGATAGTTGATGACGTCGATCTTTTCGATAGCATCGGTCAAATTGGCAATGGCCGGTTCGACGTCTGCACCGTAATCGACTTCAGCATTGACCAGGTGTTTCGCTTCCATGCTGGAAATAGCGTCGAGCAGTTCTTTCGTGCCTAAGTTCTTGCTGCCGACTAAAGGAACGACGACGGCACCGATCTGACGGCCTAACTTTTCGATGTCGATCTTAATGCCCATTCGTTCGGCAATATCCATCATATTCAGGGCGATGACCATCGGCCGTCCTAATTCGACGAGCTGAGCAGCCAAATACAAGTTACGTTCGAGATTGGATGCATCGAGAACGTTGACGATGATATCTGGCTTTTCATTGATGATAACGTTACGGGCAACGACTTCGTCCAGCGACCGTGCCGTCAAGCTGTACGTGCCCGGCAAGTCGACGAAGAGCAAGTCTTTGCCATTAAAGGTGCGATGGCCTTCCTTCTTTTCGACAGTGACGCCGGGATAGTTGCCGACGTGCTGTTTTGAACCTGTAATGTTGTTAAAAATCGTCGTTTTCCCGCAGTTAGGGTTGCCGGCGAGGGCGACCTTAATTTTTCCTGCATTTTCCATGACTACTAAATACCCCCTTTTATTGATCCACGGCTACAGAAATCATAGCCGCTTCGTTCATGCGCAAGGCCATGGCACAGCCTTTGATCTTGACTTCGACCGGATCTCCGAGAGGGGCCTTTTTAAAAACAGAAATACGAGAACCTTTGACGACGCCCATGTCGACCAGGCGATGCTGGATGTTTCCTCGACCTTCAAGGGCTTCGACAATACCCGACTGACCGACTTTCATGTCAGCTAACGAAACAATCTTCATGACTAACTCCCCTTTGCTGGCCTAGACGGCGGCTTCCTCCGTCCTGGCTGCTAGTATAGTTTTCAGTGCGCTTGAGCTGCTGGTATGGGAACGGACGATATCCACGTTCTTACGCTGGGCTTCCTTCAGAGCGCAGCGGACCATACTGTGACTCACGGTACTGGTAAACAACACCACCAAATCAGGCGACCCGATTTTTGACTTAAAATCACTGGGCACCTGTGTAAAAACTTTGGCCTTATAATCGAATTCTTTGCAAATACGTTTATAACGGCACACCATGCAATCATTTCCACCTACGATGACGACACTCATTTACATCGCTCCTTTCAGCTCCGTAAATAATACTCACACATCCCTTCAACTAATGATAATATATTTCATTACCAAACATATTATATATTTTTTCACATACTCTGTCAACACTTTGCTATTGAAATTCATTTATAAAAAGAAAGAAGCGTACCGAGATACGCTTCTTATCTTTACAGAATGCAGGTTGATGCATTCTTTTGAATATGTGATTTTTCGTATCATTTAAGAATCGTTTTCTAAAATCGATAACGACTTCTTATTTCAGGCTCTTCGTACCTTCGGCACGGATGGCCCGAGAATGCGAACGCTGTTCAATACGACGGCTAAGGTTGCCGTGTTGTGGATAACAGCGGCCCATAAGGGGCTGATTTTCCCTAAGGCCCCGAGGAGCATAGCGGCCGAGTTGACGGCAATGGTCGCCGTGAAGTTCTGATTGATGGCCCGCATCGTTTCTCGTCCGATATGGAGGGCATCATACAATTTAGCTGGATCTTCTGAACGGATGGTAATGGCTGCCGATTCGGCTGCGATGTCGGTCTTGTTGCCGCCGAGGCTGACGCCGATATCGGAAAATGCCAGGGCCGGTGCATCGTTGATGCCGTCGCCGACCATCATGACGTTGCCTCTTTTTTGCATCTTCATGACGTAGTTGGCTTTTTCTTTCCGGCAGGATTTCAGCGTAGTACGAGTCGATATCCATATCCTGGGCAACTTCTGCGGCCACGTCTTTCGAGTCGCCGGTAAGCATGACGACTTCGTCGATGCCTAAGCGGCGCATGCGGTTCAAGGTCTTCTTCATGCCCGGTCGGATCGGATCCTGAATGGTGAGGAAGCCGAGGTACTGGCCGTCACGGGCGATGTACAAGAGGTTCTTGCCCCAGGTCTTATTATCGACGGTCGGCATACCTTCGACATTGGATTCGGTCATGAACCGGCGGCTGCCGACGAGGATGTCGCCGCCTTCATAGCTTTCAAAGGGCGGAACGACGGCCTTCATGCCCCGGGCAACGATCGTTTCCGAAGATGTGTGCGGTGGTGTCTGCCAGCCCTTGGCATTGACGTATTTCTGAACGGCTACGGCCAGCGGATGGACGGAGTGCATTTCTGCCGACGCCGCCAAGAGAATCATTTCCTTATCGCTGACCCCCTGGACCGTTTCGATGTGGTCGATTTGAGGAACGCCCATGGTGATGGTCCCCGTCTTATCGAGAACGACGGTGTCGATATCGGCCAGGTTTTCGATGTAGTTGCCGCCTTTGATGAGAATCCCTTTCCGGGCGGCAACGCCGATGGCTGCCGAAATGGCCGTTGCCGTCGACAGTTTCAGGCCGCACGAGAAGTCGATGAACAAGAGGTTGAGTACCCGTTGCCAATCCTTAGTCGCCCCATAGACGATGGCCGCGCCGATAAAGGAAATCGGAACCAAGAGGTTGGCCATCTTATCAGCAAAATTCTGAACCGGCGCCCGACGGGTCTGGGCTTCTTCGACGAGGTGAATGATCTGGGCCAAGGACGTATCGGCACCGACTTTTTCGACTCGGATGACGAGATCCCCCGCTTCAATGACGCTGCCGGCATAGACCGATGACTTTTCCTGCTTGATAGCCGGATTCGATTCCCCCGTAATAGAGGCCTGATTGACGGCGGCATTGCCATCGACGACAGTACCATCGACGCAGATCTTTTCACCGAGATGGACGGCGATGAGGTCTCCCCGCTTCAGCGATTCGACAGGAACCTTGTGTTCTCTACCGCCCTCGATGAGCCATACGTCGCGCTGATCGAGCTTTAAGAGGCCGGAAATCTGGCGACGGGCACGTTCAGCGGCGTATTCGGTCATCATTTCAGCCCCGTTCGACAAGGCCAGGAGGGTCAGGCTCGATTCAGGTTTCCCGGACAGGACCGAGGCAGCGACAGCCGTTGCCGTCAAGGTATCGGCGTTGGCTCGATGATCTTTTACCAGGCTGAGGAGACCGCTTTTAATATAGCGACGCGCGATGTATAAGGTAAAGAGTCGACGAAACAAGAGCATGGATCCGTAAAATTCCGGATTGACCTTGCGCAGAATGTTCATGGCGATGAAGCCGCCGACGGAGATGATGGCTTCCCGACGGTAAGTGGCAACGTCCATGTCTTCTAATTTTTCTTCTTTCTTGCGGCCGTACTTTTCTTCAAAAGCGCGGATAAACAGCTTCAAAGCCCGCAAGTCCAGGGTCTTACGATAATAGACGGTGACCTTTTTTCTTCGACAACGGCCGAGACGATATCCCGGACCTGACGCAGCTTGACACTCAGGATAGGCCGCATGCGGCTGGGAATTTCGCTGTGTAGAAAAATCGTATTGCACAAGTACATAGCTATTCCCTCCTCAAGAGTGACAGGGCCCACCACAGCATCTGCGGTCCCGACGGGCGCTGGCCCATGAAGACCGTTTTGCGAAGGCCGCGGATGACCAGGAATAAGGCCGCCAAGGTCGTCAAATCGAGGAGATGCTTCGATTTCTTTCGAACGACTTGATTAAAGAAATCCCCCGTCGCCCGGGCAACCTTGAGGTACGTCGGTTCTGCCGGCGGGCGAGAAGCGCTCCGGTCAGCATCGTAGACGGCGTTGATAATGCCTTCCACAGCACTGGGAAAGAGGCGGGAACGGAAGAAATCTTCCAAAAGATCCAGCGCAGCTTCACTTACAGCATAGACCAAAATACTTCCCGTAGCGGTGTTGACCTCGATGGAGCTGATACCGGTCATGGCACCGATTTTCTTTTCCATGAATTCGGCCAACCCTGCATTGCCGAGAAGGGACGCAGCCCGGTAACGGCGACGGCCCGGGAGTGCGGAAACGCAGGCAAAGCGAGGCACATCGGCCTTCTTTTCTCCTTGGATTGAAGGCGCACCGGCAAAGGCGCTGCCTCCTCTTTTCTTATGGAACAAGTCGTAAACGGCTTTTCCGATCGACGTGCCCACCATAAAACCTGAGGCGTATGACATGATTACCCTCTCCTTTCAGCATGGGTCCTGATATAGTTTTCTACCCGAACGAGTTCGCCGTTGGTCCGCAGCAGCTGCGGCCGATAGGTTATCAAGACGGAACCCGTGAGGACGTTGATATCGACCTTATCGATTTCTTTATAGCTGGCAATGTAAGCGTAGACCTTGCGGCCCAGTTCAGCATTGCCAATGAGTTTCTTACTGTGCAGGCGTATGCGGCCCGGTAAGTAAGACGAGATGGAGACAGAACGAATGATGAAGTCCCATTTCGACGTCGGAATAAACATAAACGCGGCCCTTTCTCTCTTTTACCCTTTAAAAAAGACCGTCACCGAAAGGCAACAGTCTTCTTTTTACAGTCTGTAATTATTTTGCCTGTGCGGCTTCCTGGGCTGCAATCATGTCTTCTAATTCTTCCTTCTGGCGCTGCAGTTCAGCGAGCGGAACGGAGGCCGTCAAAGCGCCGGCTGCGGGCTGCTGCATAGCAAGAAGCTGCTGTTCACGTTCGGACATCAATTTGTAGCCAAAGACACCTGCGACGACACCGATACCTAAACCAATCCAAAAATCCGTATTCTGAAACATACGACACATCTCCCTTTTTGAATAATTTATACCACTTTGCAGTTTTTATTATAAAGTGTATTTCTTCACATGTCAATATCGTTTATCAATTTCATTATAACTTTTCGGTCTATAAAAGTATATTAAGAGAGGCACTTCGTCATCCTCGAAGTACCTCTCTGCATGCTGAAAACCTTGATTTTACCGACATTTTAAACAGGATTCCGTTTCTTTTACTCCCTAAATTTGCTATAATCAAACCATACCCTGTGTATAAACCCGGTAAATAATGAAACTATGTCTTACTAATAGAAAGGTGTGACACTCTTGTTCAATCCGTCTCTTCTCCAAAAGGTTCAGGAAGCAATCGCCGAAAACCCGGACAAACGGGTTATCCCCCTTTCTTTCGATGGAATGAACTACTTTATCAAACGCCGTATGTCCAATGGCCGCAACGCCTTTGCCAAACAGAATCCCTCGGCATCTTTTTGGTGTGAAGCCTATAAAATCATGACCGTCAACTCCCGCCTGCCCTTGGCTCCAAAAATCGTCCTTCTCGACGAAGACTTCTTCGTCATGGAAAATGTAGGCAAAACCTTGCAGCGCGTCGCCAAAGAAGAGGATTACGCCGACGTGCGCCTCCATGCCTTTACCAAAGCCGGCGAAGGGCTAGCTCGCCTCCACGTCCTGGGCCTGCATCACGGCCGTCCGGCCCTGCGTGATATTGCCTATCACCGTGAAAATGATTCCGTTACCCTCCTAGATTGGGAAAATGAAAAGAAATTTATCCAGGCACCGGCTGCCGTCCTCGACCTTTTTCTCTTCATCCACAGCTGTTTTCGTGAAGAATGGTCCGATACGTCTCTCCTCAATGCCGCCCTTGCAGGCTACGCCAGTGTCGAAGGCAGTAAGCGGACCCTCAAGGGACTGAAAAACCTCATTCTCGACTACAACACCCTCTTCTATATCTGTCACGTCCTGCGTCCCTTCGGCTGGATTGACGTCGTCTCCGTCGATAAGGCACGACACTATATTTCAAAACTATAACCGAAAAGCTGCCGCAGCGCAGCGAATATAGCCGCCGGGCAGTTCCTCGACGGCTTTTTTTAGTTGCAGTCGAAGGAGGGTGTGCAGCAATTTGGGAAGCGGCAGGCCGGTCGTCAGCATCAAATCTTCGGCCGGAATGGCCCGTTCCATGGAAAGAGCGGCTAAGACCTGCCGTTCCGTCTCATCGAAGTCGATTTCTTCTCCTCCCTCCGCAGCGGTCGGAATAAGCCATCCCCGATGTTCAAAGACCTGCAAAATATCGTCGGTATCGGTCAGGGCCATGGCCCCCATCTGCAGCAGACGGTTCGTCCCTTTACTGGTTTCGGCAAAAATACTGCCGGGCATGGCAAAGACATCGCGCCCTTCCTCTAGGGCAAAGTCGGCCGTAATGAGGGATCCGCTGCCAAGGGCCGCTTCAATGACGACAGTCGCCGCTGCCATGCCGGCAATGATGCGATTGCGGGCCGGAAAATGCTGGGCCCGCGGCTCAGTCCCGAAGGTATATTCCGAAAGAATGGCGCCGCCGTTGTCGACGATGTCTCGAAATAATCGCTTATTTTCCCGAGGATACGTCCGATCCAAGCCATTGGCGGCGACGACAATAGTCCGCCCCTTCCCGTTGAGCGCTCCCCGATGAATCCGAGTATCGATGCCCCGGGCGCCTCCACTGACCAGGGTAATTCCCCGTTCGGCCAGACTCATGGCCAGGGTTTCAGCGGCATTGAGTCCATAAGGACTGGCCTTTCGCGAACCGACCATGGCCAGAGTATATCGATCACTAGCCATAGTCCCCTGACAAAAGAGAACCAGTGGCGGCTGGGCAATGAAGGGCAGCCAGCAGGGATAGTCGTCGTCCCACAGGGCAATGGGGCGAACGCCATAAAAGGAAAGTTTACGGGAAAATCCGTCCCAATCAAAAACATTTCGTTCTTCAATAAGTTTGCCAAAAGAAGTGGGTGAAAACCGCAGCCGACGCCGCAAATCGTCGTCCCACGACGTATTCCAAGCAGCCTTAGCCGAACGATAGCGGTCGAGGATAACTTTCAAGCGCCGACTGCCAAGACCGGGAAGGGATTGCAGAGCCGCTGCATACATCGTTTCTTCCGTGATGCCGCTCACGTCGTCACCTCCCTTACATTTTGTTTCGGTAACTGATGGCTTCTGCCACATGATGTTCTTCAATATGCGCTGCGCCGGAGAGGTCGGCAATGGTCTGAGCCACTTTGATGAGTCGGTCGTAGCTGCGGGCACTGAGGCGAAGGAGGTCAAAAGTCTCACGCAGTATCTCTCGAGCAGGCTGGCTCAGGCAGCACGTCTCCTTGATTTCCCGGTGCCCCATGTGGGCATTGCAAAAACAGTTATAGTTGGACAGCCGCGCCGCCTGCCGTTCCCGGGCCTGCAGGACTCGGTCCCGTATCGTTGCCGACGTCTCAGCGGCCTGGCTTGCCACCAAGTCGCCGTAGGCCGGCCTGGCCACGCGAACGTGCAGGTCGATACGGTCCAGTAAGGGACCAGAAATCTTATTGATATAGCGATGACGGTTATTTTCAGAACAAGTACAGTCATCATCAAACCCATAGCGGCCACAGGGACAGGGATTCATCGCCGCCACCAGGACGAATCGCGAAGGATAGGATAAGGCGGCATTGACCCGGGCAATGTGAACGATGCCGTCTTCCAGTGGCTGCCTCAACACTTCCAGGACCGAACGGGGAAATTCCGGCAGTTCATCGAGAAAGAGGACGCCGTGATGGCTGAGGGTCACTTCTCCAGGATGAGGAATCGTTCCGCCGCCGACGAGGCCTGCCCGGGATATCGTGTGGTGAGGACTTCGGAAAGGCCGCCTTTGCATGAGCTGCCCTTCCCGAAGGAGGCCGGCAACACTGTAGATTTTCGTCACCTCCAGGGCCTCTTTCTTCCCCAAGGGCGGTAAAATCGTCGGAATCCGTTTAGCCAGCATGGTCTTGCCGCTTCCCGGCGGGCCGATCATTAAAATATTATGGCCGCCGGCAGCTGCGATTTCAAGCGCTCGTTTGGCTTCGGCCTGGCCTTGTACTTCAGAAAAGTCGAGGTCGTAATCGAGAATGTCTGACAGCTGTTCTTGAGCCGTGATGGGCTTCAAAGGCGCCTCGCCTTTCAAATGGCCGGCGACGCGAGACAAGGACTCAGCCGTATAGACCGTAACCGACGGGCAAAGAAGGGCTTCGGCACCATTTTTAGAGCTTACAAAAACGGCCTTCACGCCTTGTGCGGCCCCTTCGATGACCATGGGCAGGACACCGTTTATCGGCCGAATCTCCCCATCGAGAGCCAGTTCCCCTAAAAAGAGGCAGTCCGTACAGGCTTCCAAGGGAATCTGGCCGCTCGATGCCAAGATCGCCACGGCCAATCCCAAATCGAGTCCCGACGTATCTTTCTTCAAATCAGCCGGTGCCAGATTGACCGTCAGGCGCCGCATGGGAAACTCATAACCGCTGTTCTTAATGGCTGCTCGCACCCGTTCCTTAGCTTCTTTGACCGACGTCGAAGCCAATCCCACCAAATCGAAGGACGGCAGGCCGTTTGAAATATCCGTCTCGACGGCGATGACGTGACCGCCAAGGCCCAAGGTCGCAGCACCTGAAATGCGTGCAAACATGAGTTCACCGCCTTTCTGCAAAAAAGCATGGACGACGTGGCGGATAACGGGCTGATCGTCAGCGCCGGGCCAGACTTCGATGACGTCAAAACGACAGGGCTTATCCCACAACCTGAACTGTTTCAGATAGCCCGAAGCGACACAGGTAATTTTCTGACGCTTCCGCCGTTCAACGGCCTCACAGGGCCTGCCGTAGCGCTCAGATCGTCGCGTCTTGACTTCGATGAAAACAAGCGTCCGTCCATGGTCGGCAATGATATCGATTTCACCCATGCGATTGCGGTAGTTGCAGCAGCGGATGCGATAATCCGTCTGATGCCGTATATAATCCATGGCAGCCTGTTCTCCATAATAGCCTAAAAGCCTTGTTTCCATAATACCTTCCCCTTTCACGATGTTATTCCTTCTATTATAGACGTCGCGGATTAAAGGGGCGTAAAAAAAGACCCTGTCGGGTCTTTTTTCATGAAAGAATCATTAGATTTTATGAATGGCTAAAAAGGCGACGAGGCCGATGAGGATGACGATGGCGATGATACGGGTAATCGAAGCCAGGGAAATCTGCACATGCTTTTGCGGCTGTCTTCGCGGCCGGCGCTCACTCATACGCCGGGCCATGCCATTTCTTTGCCGCCTAAAATGTGGGCGTGCATATGATGAACGGTCTGACCGGCCTTTTCTCCCGTATTGAATACGACGCGGAAGCCATCCTTATCGAGGTTCATGACCTGAGCGACTTTCTGGATCGCATAGAGCATCTTGCCGGCTATGTCGGCATCATCCGGAGTCAGGGCTGCAATGCTCTGAATGTGTTTCTTCGGAATGACCAAAACGTGTACCGGTGCGACGGGATTGATGTCCTTGAAGGCGAAGAAATTATCGTCTTCCCAAACCTTGGTGCTCGGGATTTCCCCGGCGATGATCTTGCAGAAAATGCAGTCTTCCATAATAAATTCCTCCTTCTGGATGCGGCAAAGTCAGGCTATGCCCTTTCAATCAAAGGGCCTTTCCCAAGAGCTTCTTGCCATCGGTTCCGACAAGGGCTACGGAAACGACCGTCCCCCGTGCGCCTTCCGAAAGTCCGCTAAGGGCAACGCGTTCATAATTTCCCGTAAAGCCTTCACCATCTGTCCCCTCCTGGGTTTCGACGAGGACCAACGCGTTCGTCCCGACGAGGGATTCGAGGAGCGCTGCTTTTTGACGGGCCGACAATTCATTGACCAATTCGACGCGGCGCTTCTTTTCTGCCGTATCGATCTGGCCTTCCATAGTTGCTGCCGGCGTCCCTTTTCGCGGCGAATAGGGAAAGGCGTGAATATGGGAAAAGTTGAGGCGTTTCAGCGTTTCCATCGTGTCTTCAAACAGGGCCTCTGTTTCACCGGGAAAGCCTAAGATGAGGTCCGTCGAAACGGTCAGGCCATTGATACGGCTGCGCAGACGGGCTATCAAGGCTTCGTATTCAGCGACCGTATAATGACGGTTCATGGCCTTTAACACCGCATCAGATCCCGCCTGGAGCGGCAGGTGCAGGTGGCGGCAAATCCGATCCGAACTGTTCATGACGGCAATCATATCGTCGTCGATTTCCAGCGATTCGATAGAACCCATGCGGATACGGGCTACATCCGTTTCTTTGACCAAGCGGTCGAGGATGTGGGCCAGAGACGGATGATCGTCGAGATCACGGCCATAGGCACCGAGGTGGATGCCGGTCAGGACGATTTCCTTAAAACCGGCGTCGACGAGACGTTTGGCTTCGGCAATAACGGCATCGGGACGGCGAGACTTCAAAGCGCCGCGGGTATAGGGAATGATGCAGTAGGCACAGAAATTATTGCAGCCTTCCTGTATCTTCAGGTCTGCCCGCGTATGTTCAACAGCCGACGGATAGAGGGGGATTTCCTCAAATTCATCGTGACGGCGCACGTCGTGGACGGCCGTAAAGGCTTCATCACCGCCGCCTGCAATCAACTCGCCGACGATGGAGACGATGCGTTTTCGTTCATTGGTCCCGACGACGGCATCGACTTCGGGCATAGACGAAAGCAGCTCCGGATCGAGCTGGGCATAACAGCCGGTAACGATGACCTTAGCCGCTTCATTGCGCTTCTTGGTCCGCCGGATGAGCTGGCGAGACTTTTTTTCACCGACTTGGGTGACCGAACAGGTATTGATGATGTAGACGTCGGCAGGGCCGTTAAAATCAGCTTCTTCAAAGCCAGCTTGTAGAAATAAGCCCCGTATGCTGTCCGTATCGTATTGGTTGACACGACAGCCCAGGGTCGCAAAAGCAATAGTTGGCATTACTTGAATCCTCTTTCGTACATAATGATAGATAAGGCCGTCAGCGACGCCGTTTCAGCCCGCAGGATACGCGGACCGAGAGAAACCGTGCGGCACCAGGCAAAATGCTGCCCGGCGTAGGCGATTTCCTTCTCGGCATAGCCCCCTTCGGGACCGATGGCAATGACGACATCACCGGTCCGCACGTCGCGGCAGGCTTCGGACAGCGGCGCCGTTTCCCGTTCATAGGGAAGGATGCAGCGCCGGTCGGCATAAGCGTCGACAAAATCCGTAAAGGTCATGACCGGTGCCACATCGGGCACGTCGTCGCGGCCGCACTGCTTAGCCCCTTCCAGTGCCAGCCGCTGCCACCGTTCAAGCCGGGACTTCTGCCGTTTATCATCTAATTTTACTACACAATATTCCATTTGTACAGGAACGATTCGGCTGACGCCAAGCTCCGTCGCCTTCTGAATGACCCAGTCGAACTTATCACCTTTTAAGATGCCGGCTGCCAAAGTAACCGTTCCTACCGAAGCCGCCGGCTCAGATAACTTTTTAGCCGGCGTCAAATAGGCCGAATGACCTTCGATGCGGGTAATGAAGCATTCATAGGTGGTCCCGGTCACGTCGGTCACAGGAATGGTGTCGCCTACGGTGTGGCGCAGGACGAGGACGACGTGACGGGCATCGTCAGCCGACAGTTCAAAGGTACCGCAAATCGGAAAATCCGTAAAAATCTTGCGCATGATCTCACCTCGTCAATTTTACGGCATACCAGCCGCTCCGGAGCTGTTCATCAGCCCATACAAACCCGGCCTTTTCGGCAGCCGCCCGCACTTCGTCGATGCGGTCGTCGATGATACCGCTGACGATGAGCGTGCCGCCGTCTTTTAAATAAGGAGCCACCGTCGGCAAGAGTGCCAAGACGGCATTGGTCACCAGATTGGCCACGATGACGTCGGCTTTTTGTCCCTTAGGGATGGCCGCCAAAAGGTCGCTGTTGGCAATGGACAGCCTATCTTCGACGCCGTTAATGGCTGCATTGACCCGGGCCTGGGCGACAGCGGCACTGTCAAAATCGACGGCTGCTGCATGAGCGGCTCCCAATTTAGCAGCTGCAATGGCCAAAATTCCCGTACCCGTTCCGATGTCAAAGACGATGTCGCCCGGTTGTACCGTATCTTCCAGGTACTGGACACAGAGACAGGTCGTATCGTGAAAGCCGCTGCCAAAAGCGAGTCCGGGATCGATGGTAAGGACATCTTCTCCCGGTTCCGGCGACGCTTTTTCCCAAGCCGGTTCCGCCCAAAAATGGCGTGAGATCTTCTTGGGATGGAAATGATCCTGCCAGGCAAAGAGCCAGTCTTCATCGTTGACGTTCTTTTCGATGACCTGCCAGTTGCCGAGGTCGGCGCCGCGGCTTTCAAGGGCGTTCATTTTTTCTCGTATCGTTTCCACCAAACCTTCTTGTGCCAGCGGGAAATACGCTGTAATGCGGACGCGACCCTCAGAGTCCGGCTGTTCATCGTCGATGACCGAACCGTTGCTGCCACATTCATAAACAAGAAGGGCCACCAAATCGGTGGCCACTGGGGAAACGAGCAAATCGACTTCATTCCATTGCATCGTCTATGCTCCCTTCATCTTTACAGATCTTCTTTTAATCGGGCCCAACTCCAACAGAAGTCGCCCCATACTTTTCTCAAGCTCTGAAACAAATCGTCTTTCAGCTTGTTCCAGACGCTCTTCTTGTTCTTCTTGGTGTCTTTTTTCGTATTGCTTACAGCACTGTCATCGGCCTTCTTTTCAGCCGACTTTGGCTCCCCCACCCACGTTTCACCGCCGGCATAGGCGAATTCACGCAGGAGTTCCTGCTGTTTGTCGTTTAATTTCTTAGGAATGGAAACCGTAACCCGGACGTGGTGATCACCGCGGCGGTTCTTGGCGCCGAGGACCGGAATGCCCTTGCCGCGAATGCGGAACAAGGTACCGGTCTGGGTGCCGGCCGGAATGTTCAACTCGATTTTCCATCCAGGGTTTCGACAGGAATCTTGGTCCCCAAAGCTGCCTGAGCAAAGGAAATCGTTTCTTCTGACAAGATGTCGCTTCCTTCACGGGCAAACTTCGGATCGCGGCGAACGAAGATGTAGACGTACAGATCGCCGTGACCGCCGCCTCGGGTACCCGGTTCACCTTCGCCGGCAACGCGCAGGCGTGCGCCGTCATCGACACCGGCAGGAATCTTGATCTTCAGTTTCTTGCGAACTTTTACCGTTCCCGAACCATGACATTTCTTGCATTTGTCATGGATGATCTTGCCCGTACCGCCGCAGCGGCTGCAAGTGCGGACATTGACCATCTGGCCAAAGGGTGTGTTCTGGACGACACGCTGCTGGCCTGTACCGTGACAGTCAGGGCAGGTATCGACCTTGCTGCCCGGTTCGGCACCTTCGCCGTGACAGTGGTCACACGTTTCTTCCTTGGGAACTTCAATTTCCATTTCCGTCCCAAAAGCAGCCTGCTTCAAGGCGATGTCTACGTCATAGCGCAGATCGGCGCCCCGCTGAGGCCCATTGGACGACTGCCGGCCGCCTTGACCGCCAAAGAAGGAATCAAAGATATCTTCAAAGCCACCGAAGCCCTGACCGCCCTGGCCGAAACCGCCAAAGCCGCCAAATCCTCCGAAGCCGCCCTGACCAAAACCAGCACCGGAACCGGCAGCGTTCCCATTCTGGAAGGCTGCCGGACCGAACTGGTCGTACTGGGCGCGTTTTTGCGAATTAGACAAGACGCTGTAGGCTTCGTTGATTTCTTTGAACTTTTCTTCAGCCGCCTTCGGATCATCAGGGTTGCGGTCCGGATGATACTTGAGGGCCAGCTTTTTAAAAGCTTTTTAATTTCCGCATCGCTGGCGTCTTTGGAAACGCCGAGCACTTCATAGTAATCTCTTTTGCTCATCTGAGAAGCCCCTCTTATCTATCTTACTTCTTATCGTCGTCAACTACGGTGTAATCGGCGTCTACTACATTGTCATCCTGCTTCTGGCTTTCGCCGGCATCGGACTGAGCGCTGCCGCCTTCCGGCTGTGCCTGCTGCGAAGCTGCATCAGCGTTCTTGTACATTTCGCTGGTCAAGTCGTAAAGCGGTTTGGTCAATGCTTCCGAAGCAGCCTTGATCTTATCGACATCGTCGCTCTTTACAGCTTCTTTCAAGTCGGCGATTTTGTCTTTAATTTCCGAAACTTTAGCAGCGTCGGCTTTGTCACCCATATCCTTGATGGTCTTTTCAGCCTGGTAAATGAGGGAGTCGGCGTTGTTCTTCGCTTCGATGCCTTCTTTACGTTTCTTATCTTCGGCTTCGTGAGCAGCAGCTTCCTTGACCATGCGGTCGATTTCGCTCTTGTCGAGACCCGAAGAGGATTTGATAGTGATCTTCTGTTCCTTACCCGTTCCGAGGTCTTTTGCCGAAACGTTTACGATACCGTTAGCATCGATGTTGAAAGTAACTTCGATACGAGGTACTCCACGCGGAGCTGCCGGAATGCCCGTCAGTTCAAAGCGGCCGAGGGTCTTGTTGTCAGCAGCCATTTCACGTTCGCCCTGAAGGACGTGGACGTCAACGGACGGCTGATTGTCGGCTGCCGTCGAGAATACCTGGCTGCCAGAGGTCGGGATTGTCGTATTGCGTTCGATGATCTTGGTGAAGACACCACCGAGGGTTTCGATACCGAGGGACAACGGCGTAACGTCGAGGAGGAGAACGTCTTTGACGTCACCTACGAGGACACCGGCCTGGATAGCAGCGCCGATAGCAACGCATTCGTCAGGGTTTACGCCCTTGCTCGGTTCTTTACCGAGGATCGATTTGATGGCTTCCTGAACGGCCGGGATACGGCTGGAACCACCGACGAGGATGATCTTATCGATTTCGTCGATGCTGAGACCGGAGTCGGCAATAGCCTTCTTCGTCGGTTCCATCGTAGCATGGACGAGGTCTTCCGTCAGTTCGTTGAATTTAGCACGGGTCAGGGTCAGGTCGAGATGTTTCGGGCCCGAAGCGTCAGCCGTGATGAAGGGCAGGTTGATGTTGGTCGAAAGGACCGTCGACAATTCGATTTTTGCTTTTTCAGCAGCTTCTTTCAAGCGCTGGTCAGCCATCTTATCCTGCGAGAGGTCGATGCCGGTCTGTTTCTTGAATTCGTCAACCATCCAATCCATGACCTTGTTGTCGAAGTCGTCGCCGCCGAGTTTCGTATTGCCGTTGGTAGCCTTTACTTCAAAGACGCCGTCGCCGAGTTCGAGGATCGAGACGTCGAATGTACCGCCGCCGAGGTCAAATACGAGGATCTTGCCGTCGCCGCCTTTATCGAGGCCATAAGCAAGAGCGGCTGCCGTCGGTTCGTTGACGATACGGAGAACGTCGAGACCGGCGATTTTACCGGCGTCTTTCGTAGCCTGACGCTGGCTGTCGTTAAAGTAAGCCGGAACCGTGATAACGGCCTGGGTTACTTTTTCGCCCAAGTAGCTTTCAGCGTCTTCCTTCAATTTCTGAAGGACCATAGCCGAAATTTCCTGCGGCGTATAGTTTTTGCCCTGAACGTCAACGGTGTAGTTTTCGCCCATGTGACGCTTGATCGAGGCAATGGTGTTTTCCGGGTTAGAAACGGCCTGGCGTTTTGCCAACTGGCCGACGAGGCGTTCGCCGGTCTTTGAGAAACCGACAACCGACGGGGTGAGACGAGAACCTTCCGTATTCGTGATGACCGTAGGTTCGCCGCCTTCCATAACAGCGACTACGGAGTTTGTCGTACCTAAGTCAATACCAATAACTTTACTCATAAAAGATTCCTCCATTCTTATACTAAACGATAATTAACCGTTAAATGCAACTTTAACCATGGCCGGACGCAAGGTCTTTTCACCCAGGAGATAGCCCTCCTGAAGGACCTCTACGACGATATCGTCATCGTATTCGTCACTGGGCACACGCATGACAGCCTGATGATAGTTGGGATCGAAAGGTTTACCAACAGCTTCGATTTTCGTGACCCCTTCCTTTTCAAGGACGGCCATAAGCTGTTTGTAAATCATTTCATACCCTTCGATAAAGGAGTGTACATCGTCGGAAACGGCATCCGTCGGGGCTTTTAGAGCCCGTTCAAAATTGTCGATGACCGGCAGGATCCGGCTGAGGACATCCATTTTGACGACTTCCGAAATCTGAAGCTTTTCGGAAGCAGTACGCTTCTTATAGTTGGCAAAATCAGCCTGCAGGCGAACGAACTGCTGTTCAAACTTTGCGGCTTTTTCCGCATCGGCCTTGTCAGCGCCGTCATTGGCATCCGGTTCTGCTTGCGCAGCGCCCTCATCTGCCGCCTGAGCGTCTACGGCTTCGGCTTTTTCCTTAGCAGCGTCTTCTGCTACTTTATTCGCTTCTTCCTGTAATACAGTATCTTTTTTCTCTTCGTTACTCATCTCGTTCGGTACTCCTCCTTACGTCTCGTCCTGGTAATGGGACAGCATCTGTGTCATATGCTGTTTCATGAAATCCAACAGGCCGATGATCTTGGCATATTCCATCCGGGCTGGTCCTAAGACGGCCAGCTTGCCGAGAACGACATCGTGATCGGTAAAGGTCGCTTCAATGATGCTGCAGTCGTTGATTGGCGACAGCTTCGTTTCCTCACCGATCCGGACGGTAACAGCCTGACCTTCGCCTTCATCGTGAAGGATGTTGGCGACGATGTCCTGTTCTTCCAACATGGTAAAGAGGCTCTTGGCCTTGTCGACGTCTTTAAATTCCGGCTTGTTGAGCAGCTCCGTCGTACCGCCTTTGTAGAAATGCTCTCCTTGGCGGCGCGTCTGCTCCATGGCCCGGAAGGCCAGCCGATACAGTTCGACGTCGTCGACGATGGTTTCATGAAATGTTTCGATAGCCTTTTCATCGATGCGGTCCATGGCCGTACCGGTCAGATAGTTGGTCAGCTTTTGAGCAATGATGTTCAAATCATCCATGCTGGCCCCGCGGGGCTTCGGATAAATACAATTTTCAACCTGTCCCGTGTCAGTGACGACGATCATGATCGCCCTTCTGTCATCGAGGGGCAGGAAGCGAATGTACTTCAACTTGGAGTTGAGCCGCTCCGACGCCATGATCAAGGTGACGTTGTGCGTAATCCTCGCCAGGAGCTTGGCCGTCGACTGAAAGATTTCATCGACACTGCTCAGCTTATCTTGAAACCAGGACTGGACGAACTTCTTTTCCGCTTCCGTGATCTTCGTCGGCTTGAGAAGGCAGTCGACATAGAGCCGATAGCCCTTCAAAGACGGGACTCGGCCGGCCGACGTGTGCGGCTGTTCCAAATATCCCATCATTTCCAAATCGAACATCTCGTTGCGGATCGTCGCCGGACTGACGCCCAAATCATACTTACGGGCAATCGTCCGTGACCCGACAGGCTCAGCAGAGGCGATGTAGTCCTGAACGATGACTTGCAGTATCTTCTGTTTTCGTGCATCCAAGTTCATGACCACTCACCTCTTGCTCATTTGACTTTTCTTAGCGTTCTGACTATTTGACCTCTAAGACTATATATAAGATAGCATGACCCAAATCTTTTGTCAAGAGAATATAGGTCAAAAAGTCAAAATAAATATCAAAACCGATTGACGTGGCATAATCTCCCCTTTTTAACGGAAAATCAAATCCAAAAAATCGGTAAAATCCCAGACGTGTTCCCCGGTGTTATGGTACAATGAAGCAAAGGGTTACGGCCCATATACTACACGCATATATTACATTATTTTAATACTCGCTTCAAAGGAGGTAATCCCATGTCTTACGTATTATGCAAAGGCCATCTTCGCAACGAACTTCACGATGCTAAAAAGAAACAGACCGTGCTCACCGACGGCCCGACCAGCTACGGTGGCTATGAAGAAACGTATTCCCCGGCAGAACTCTTGGCCGACACCTACGCTTCCTGCGCCATCTCCATCATGGCGGCAGTGGCATCACAAATGAACTGCGACCTGACCGGAACCTATGCCGATACCGAAACCGCCGTCGATGACAAAAATTTCCGGCTTGAACACATCGGCGTCCACTTCCATTTACCCAAATCCGTCGATGAAAAGCATCGCAGCTCCATCGAAGCCGCCACAAGAGATATGTGCATCGTCGGACGAAGCCTCCACCCCGATATCAAAAAAGATTTGACCTTCACTTACGACGTATAAAAATGGTCAAGAGAGAAAGACTCACTACAGCCAATCACAGCGGATAGCTTAGAGTTCCCTAACATTTGACACAGAACCAAAAGAGAGCCGTTTCCCAAGTCAATAGACTCAGGAAACGGCTCTCTTTATAGTATTATATTATGCGTTGACCGATTCAGACACGGCGCGGAACTTGGCAATCGTTTCTGCTGCTTCCCGGCGGATGTCTTCAGGGTCGCGAGTAATGCGGGCGACACCGCTATCCATGGCCGCTTTGGCGACGGCTGCTGCGACGGCCGGAGCTACTCGTTCGTCAAAAGCGTTAGGGATGACATGGTCTTCAGCCAGTTCGTCGTCAGAAACTAAGGACGCGATAGCATAGGCTGCGGCCAGTTTCATATCCTCGTTGATGCTGCGGGCCCGGACGGCCATAGCACCGCGGAAGATGCCCGGGAAGACCATGACATTGTTGATCTGGTTGGGCGCATCGGAACGACCAGTCCCGACGACTTTGGCACCGGCAGCTTTAGCCGAAGCATAGTCCGTTTCGGGAATGGGGTTGGCCATAGCAAAGACGATGGCATCGTCAGCCATGGATTCGATGAGCTCTTTCGTGAAAATATGAGGTGCCGAAACACCGAGGAGCAGGTCCGCGCCTTTGACAGCATCGGCCAAGGTCCCCTGCTTCCGGGAGCGGTTGGTCACTTCGGCCAGTTTCGCCTGGACGGCATTGAGGCCTTCCATACCGGCGTAGAGGATGCCCGGACGGTCGACCATAGTGACGTCTTCAGCACCGGCCCGGACCAAGAGGCGGCCGATGGAAGCGCCGGCAGCACCGGCACCGTTGATGACGATACGAGCCGTCTTGAGGTCTTTTTTGACGAAGCGCAGGGCTCCGATGACGCCAGCTAAGGCAGCGATGGCCGTGCCGTGCTGGTCGTCATGGAAGACGGGGATGTCCATCTCCCGCTTCAGCGTTTCTTCGATTTCATAGCATTTCGGCGACGAAATGTCTTCCAAGTTGATGCCGGCAAAAGACGGCTGCAGGCGCTTGACCGTTTCGATGAACGCTTGGGGATCCTTGGTGTCCAGGCAGATGGGAACGGCATTGACGCCGCCGAATACCTTGAACAGGATGGATTTCCCTTCCATGACCGGCATGGCCGCTTCCGGACCGATGTCGCCCAAACCGAGGACGCGGGTCCCATCGGATACGACGGCAATCATATTTCCCCGGCAGGTCAGGTCAAAGGACAGGTCCGGATCTTTGGTGATTTCCCGGCACGGCTGAGCTACGCCCGGCGTGTAGAGCACACTCAAATCATCGGTAGTCTTTAAAACCGCCCGCGGGAAGGTTTCAAGAATGCCTTGCTTGCCTCGGCGGATATTCATGGCTTGTTCATCAAAATTCATAGCTAATAACTCCTCTACAATAGTTTATGCGTTAAAAATGGCTTGCGGTTCCGTAAATTCCAACATCCCGTCTTTGCCGCCTTCACGGCCGAGACCGCTGTCCTTAAAGCCGCCAAAAGGCGCCGTGACGTCGCGCGGGCTGCCGTTGACGTAGATGTTGCCCGACAGGATGCCTTCAGCAACCTTCGTGGCTTCTTCCTTATCAGGACCCCAGACGGCGCCGTTGAGGCCGTACTTGGTGTCGTTAGCGATGGCCAGTGCCTGGTCGACCCCTTCATAGGTGAGGACGCAGAGGACAGGCCCGAAGATTTCTTCTTGGGCAATGGTCATATCGTTGGTCACATCGGTGAAGACCGTCGGATTGATGAAGTACCCCTTTTCAGGCGGTTCCGGACGGCCGCCGGCGAGGACTGTAGCCCCTTCTTCGATGCCCTTAGCAATGTAAGAATCGACGATATTCCACTGTTCTTTCGAAGCGACAGCGCCGACTTTCGTCGTTTCCAAGGTCGGGTCGCCGACAGTGTATTCCGGCAGGACCTTGAGGATGATCTGTTCGATTTCGGCTTTTGCTTCCTTGGGAATGATCAATCGCGACAAGGCCGTGCAAGTCTGACCGCTGTTGAGCAGCAGCGAGTTGAAGCACATGCGGACCGCCTTTTCATAGTCGGCCCCGGGCAGGATGATGAACGGCGACTTGCCGCCCAATTCCATACTGATACGCTTCATGGTCGCCAAGGCACGCTGGGATACTTTGATGCCCGCTTTCGTCGAACCCCGTAAAGGAAATCATAGAGATATTGGGATCGTCGCAGATGGCATTGCCGATTTCACCACTGCGGCCGGGGATGAAGTTGAAGACGCCCTTCGGGAATCCTGCCCGATCAAAGGCTTCGGCCAGATAATAAGCCGTTACCGGCGTCGACTGGCTGGGCTTCAAGACGACCGTCGCACCGACCAAAATAGCTGGAATGACTTTTTGGATGATCTGGCCCAAAGGATAGTTCCACGGCGTGATGCAGCCGATAACTCCTAAGGGACGGCGGTATACAACGGACTGGGGCAGTTTTTCGACTAAAGGCAGCTTCGGTGCCAAGTCGATATAAGACTGAGTCCGTACGAACTGGTAGCCGATGTGATTGGTCTTAACGAAGGAAACAGGGATCCCCAATTCGTTGACGACAGCATCGACCATCTGCGGTTCAAATTGAATGAGCTCTTTAAGCAATTTTCTCATAAAATCAATTCGTTCTTCCATCGGTCTTGCCGCCCAAGCAGGAAATGCTTTGGCTGCAGCTAAGGCGGCAGCGGCGACATCCTGTTCACCGGCAGCGGCAACGGTGGCGAAAGTTTCTTTCGTCGCCGGATTTTCAACGTCGATGTATTGGCCGGATAAGGGTGCTACCCATTGGCCGTCGATATACAATTTCTTTAAGTCCATGAAAAAACCTCCTTTGTGCTGATTTATGCTACCATTATAGATAGAAATTCTCCATTGTGCAACCAAAAAGGCATTGTCCTCTGAAAAATTTGAGTACAATGCCTTTACCGTATTTTGCCTCGGCTTCCAAGGCCTCTGTTTCCGATGTAAAGTGCCCCAAGAGCGAACCTCCGATAAGGCCGCCTACAAAGGGAATGATCCAGCCAAAACCGTAAGCCGACAGCGGCACAGCTGCCACGATGGCCTTAGAGAAGGCCAGGCCGCTCAGGCCCGGCAGGGATTCCAAGCAGGCAAAGAGAGTGACCAAGTAGACCGAACCCTTATACGCCCCATGATTGGGCAGGACGGGCCCGATGATGCCTAACACGAGCAGAGCCAGGCACGGCGGATAGGCGACGCCGAAGATCCAACCGATGTAGGTGACGATGCCGTCGACGCCGAGGAAGGCCGTCAGGGCCGACAGAAGCGAGCAGGCCACCGCCGCTTTTTTATAGCTGACGCGGCCGCCGGACGTCGTGCTGGTAAATTCAGCAACGGCAGCAATCTGGCCGATGGCCGTCGTAAGACAGGCCAGGACGACAGCCAGGCCCATGGGAATCATGACCCAGGTGCCGATGCGCTGGATGATGGCCACTAAGAGCTCAGCCCGGCCGATGGTCTGAGGATAGAACTGACTGACGCTGGCCCCCATGTAGAGCAGGCTGCCGTAGATAATGAGCAGCAGAACGAAGGATACGATACCGCAGTAGATGAGGACCTTATTGCGCTGGCCCACTGCCGTATAGCCCTTGCCGTGAATGGAGCTGATGAAGACGGCAGCCATGATAAAGCTGACCAAGACGTCGCCCGTATTGTAGCCGCCGAGGAAGGCATTGACGAAAGGATTGTCGACGGCCGGTTCCGCTGGAGTCCCCAAGGGAAAGAAAATCCCGACAATGGCAATGGCCACCAAGATGAAGGCCAAGGCCGGCGTTAAATATTTCCCCATGCGGTCCATGACGTTACGCGGATCGGCGACGAAGAAATAGCAGAGCAGAAAATAGACGACGACTAAGGGAATCATGGGCGCTGCCGGAAAATTGCCCTGAACGCCGAGCTGGATTGCCGTCGCAGCCGTCCGCGGGATGGATACGAAGGTACAGACCAGCATCAGCGCCGCCAAGAGGATGCGGTACGTATACTTGCCGACCTTATCCGTAATGGTGTGGACGTCACCGTTGAGGCCGATGACGATGAGTGTAAAAATCGGCAGGAAAATCCCCGACAAGGTCAAGCCAGCCAGGCCCGACAAGAAATCGCTGCCGCTGTTGAGTCCCAAGAGCGGCGGAAAAATAAGGTTACCGGCCCCAAAATACGTAGCAAAGAAGGCAAAGCCCAAGATGATGACGTCCCGTTTGCGAATCGTCTGTCTGCTGCAAGAATCATTCATAAAAAGTCCCCCCAACCCCATCATAAAGAATAAGTGCATCATACAAAAAAAGAGGCGCTGCCCTCAAGCTGCGCCTCAATTCACATCATATCTTTCAGGAATAGCCTGTAGGAATTGGCACCTTACCGTCGGCAGGTTGCCGCAGCGTCATCGGGCCCATCCCTCAGCTGCTCTGGATATCACGGTATGAAATTTTTGTATGTATTGGTAGTATTTTATAAAACTTTTCGCTGTTTGTCAATAACTTTTTAACAAAATCACTGTTTCGACGACTTACTTTGACTTCCCGGACATAAATCAGAAAGGAAGCATTCGTCGCACAAGGGCTTTCGGGCCTTACAGACCCGACGGCCGTGCCAGATCAGCCAGTGATGCGCCCGACTCCACCATTCCTTGGGAATGGCCTTCTGCAGTCCCTTTTCCACTTCAAGGGGCGTCTTGCCCTTTGCCAGTTGGAGTCGATTGGAAACGCGGAAGACGTGGGTATCGACGGCGATGGCCGGAATGTCGAACAAGACACTGACCAGGACATTGGCCGTCTTGCGGCCGACGCCGGGCAGTTTCACCAGTTCTTCAAAGGTCTGCGGTACTTCGCCGCCATACTCATCACAGAGGATGGCACAGTTGGCCAGAATATTCTTGGCCTTGCTGTGATAGAGGCCGCAGGTCCGAATCTTTTCTTCGAGACCGTCAAGGCCTAAAGACAGCATCTTTTCCGCTGTATTATATTCCGGGAACAAGCCCGCCGTCACGATATTGACCCGTTCGTCCGTACACTGAGCCGACAAGATGACGGCAATCATCAGTTCAAAGGGCGAATTATAATGCAGAGCCGGCTTCATGATGCCGTACTGATCCTGGAAACGCTGGAGCATTTCGTCTTTTACTTTCTTGGTAATCGCCATATCACTTTACTTCCTCATCGGTATCGATGACATCATTGAGACTTCCCATTTCATAGCCGCCGAGATCGAGGGTTACGTAGGAAAATCCCGTATCCTTAATGGCCCGGACGATTTCTTCACGGTGAGCCAAGACCGACGGGATTTCGTCCAACCCGACTTCGATACGAGCCACGTCGCCGTGATAGCGGACGCGCAGCGACCCTTGAACGTAGGGAGCAACGGCCGCTTCGGCGGCGTCGATCTGAGCCAATAAATGAGGCGTCAGGCGAACCCCATAAGGAACGCGGCTGGCAAGGCAGGCTGCACTCTGCTTGTTCCAGGTCTGAAGGCCAAATTCCTTGGACAGGGCCCGGATATCGGCCTTATTCAACCCGGCTTCAATCATCGGGCTGCGGACGGCGTCGGACAACTCTTCCAGAGCCTTCATCCCCGGCCGGTAGTCGCCGAGATCGTCGACGTTGCCGCCGTCGATGACCCACTGATAGCCTTCAGCCTTGGCCAGATTGACCAGGGCCGTAAAGCGGATTTTCTTGCAGTAATAGCAGCGTTCCGGCGGATTGTCGACGAATTTTTGATCTTCAAACTCCGTCGAATTGACCAACCGGTGTTCCACGCCGATGAATTCCGCCATAGCCGTAGCGTCAGCGGCTTCGCTCCCCGGGAGGGTTGCCGATACGGCCGTGACGGCCAAAACCTTATTGCCTAAGGCTTGATGAGCGGCACAGGTCAAAAAGGTGCTGTCGACGCCGCCGGAAAAGCCGACGACGACGCTTCCCATGGAGCTTAATATAGCTTGCAGTTTTTCATATTTCTTGCGCGTATCTGTTGAAACCATAAGGATTCCCCCTTATACAATAGTGCAGAAAAGGCGCCTTCTCCCCTCTTCCCGCCAAGGCCCCAAAGAGCAGCTGCGGAAAAGAAAGCAGAAAGAGCCTCCCTGTTTGGCCATCGTCCCCTCGATGGCCGGCTTAGAAGAAATGAGCCGATTCTTCTTTCAACACGGCATCCCGCAGGGCCGACAGCTTGCTGCTGCGCTGGACCCACATTTCTTCCGGATTGACCAGCCGCAAGTATTCAGGCCACAGAGTCTGAATCTGTTCGTCGGCATAGGTCATGATATCCTTGAGATTCGGTTTTTTATATACCAATTTACCCTGTTTAAAAATAGGGATCAACATCTGCTGAACCCGGTAGGTACCGGCCGGAATCGTCCGGAAACGCCACGGAGCCTTGTCGCTCTTCAAGAGCAAATCCTTCGATTCATCGATGCTTTCCCCTTCGAGGATGATGATGTCGGCCTTCATCTTACCGGTCTTCTTGTCATAGACGCGAAGGACGTTCTTGAGGCCCGGATTAGAAATTTTTTCGGCATTGTCGCTCATCTTGATCTTGGGTACGAACTTGCCGTCGTCATACTGGCCGACGAGTTTGAAGACGCCGCCCAAAGACGGGCTGTCCTTAGCCGTAATGAGGTTGGTGCCGACACCCCAAGAATTGATGGCGCTGCCCTGACCTTTTAATTCAAAAATGAGGTTTTCATCAAGGTCATTCGAAGCTGCGATGACGGCGTCCGGGAACCCGGCAGCCGTAAACATCTTGTGGGCTTCCTTCGAGAGATAAGCCAAGTCGCCGCTGTCGAGGCGAATGCCGTAAACCTTAGGCAAAGTGCCGGCTTCCTTCATTTCCTTAAAGATCGTAATGGCATCGGGAACGCCCTGCTTCAACGTATTATACGTATCGGCCAACAAGATGAGGTTGTTGGGATACTGTTTGGCATATTGACGGAAGGCTTCCAGTTCCGACGAGAAGCTCATGACCCAGCTGTGCGCCATGGTCCCTAAGACCGGCATTCCGAATTTTGCCCCAGCCAGGACGTTACTAGTCCCATTGAAGCCGCCGATCATAGCCGAACGAGCGCCATAGATACCAGCCGATTTCCCCTGAGCGCGGCGCAGGCCAAATTCCATGAGATTGTCATTGCCGGCAACAGTCCGAACGCGGCGAGCTTTCGTGGCAATAAGGCTTTCATGGTTCATGATCATGGACATGCACGTTTCCAAGAGCAAGGCTTCGTCCTTCTTGGTCTGGACGCGCAGGAGGACTTCCTGCGGAAAGGCGACGGTGCCTTCGGGCATGGCATAAATATCGCCGGTAAAGCGCAACTCTTTCAAATAGTCCAGGAATTCCTGGCGGAAAAAGCCCGTACCCTTCAAGTACGCCAGGTCATCATCGCTGAAGTGGATGTTTTCTACATAGTCGATGAGATGTTCCAACCCGGCGACGACCGTATACCCTCCTTTAAAAGGATTACTTCGATAATAGCGGTCAAACACGCACTGCTGCTCGTGCTTGCCTTCAAAAAATAAGCCCTGCATCATCGTCAACTGATACAGGTCTGTCAACAACGCTTTCGTGTACAAAATAACTCGCCTCCAAAAAGATGTTATAACTATTATACAATACTCGCTTAAAATAGCCAATCAATTACCGATTTTGCATGCCTTTCAAAACACTATGCAAACTTGGCACGAGGTTCATTTATTTATGCCGGATATGAAACAAGCTGCTCTTCCCGTTCATAAAGGATGAGCAGCTTCATCATTATTTTCTTTTCATAACTTTATGGGCGGCAGCAATGACATCTTCTGCCGACAAATTATAGGCCTTCAATAAATCATCGGGCTTCCCCGATTCGCCGAAGCGGTCCTGAATGCCGACTAGTTCGACCGGAATCGGATGGTGCAGGGCCAAGGCTTCACAAATGGCGCCGCCGAGGCCGCCCATAATCTGATGTTCTTCACAGACGACGGCTGCCCCCGTTTCAGCAGCACAGGTGCAGATCGTATCGAGGTCGAGGGGCTTTACAATGCGGACATTTACAACGCGGGCCGAAATCCCTTCTTTTTCAAGAGCCTCGGCTGCCACCAGGGCTTCATGGACCATGAGGCCGTTGGCAAAGAGAGTCACATCGCGACCATCGCGGAAAATCGCCGCCTTATAGAGGTCAAAGGGAGTGTCTTCCGACGTAATGACCGGTGCCGGATTGCGGCCAAAGCGGACGTACGACGGCCCCTTGATATCATAGACGGCCAGGGTCGCCTTGTACGTTTCCCACCAGTCACAGGGCGTGATGACCGTCATGTTGGGGATGACCCGCATGAGGGCGATATCTTCCAAGGCCTGATGGGTCGCCCCGTCAGGGCCGACAGAAATACCGGCGTGAGCCCCGCCGAGCTTGACATTCAGTTTATTGTAGCAGACCGTATTGCGAATCTGTCCCCAGCCGCGGCCGGTCAAAAAGACACCGTACGTCGACACAAAGGGAACGAAGCCCGTCAAAGACAGGCCGGCTGCCGTGCCGACGAGATCCTGTTCCGAAATACCGACATTGATATATTTATCAGGAAATTCCTTGCGAATCCATTCGGTCCGCGTCGACTTGGCAACGTCGGCGTCAAGGACCATGACGTCGTCGTGAAGGCGGCATAACTCTAAGAGGGCCTTGCCATAGCCGTCACGCATAGGTACCCGGTTCATGACCGCACCTCCAATTCTTTCATGGCCTGAGCGTACTGGGCTTCATCGGGCGCAGCACCGTGCCATTCGGCCTGGTTTTCCATATAAGAAACGCCCTTGCCCTTGACGGTCTTGGCCAAGATGACCGTCGGTTTATCAGAACGGGCTTTCGCCGCCCCATAGGCATCATAGAGGGCATCCGTATCGTGACCGTCGACGCGGAGGACATGCCAGCCAAAGCTTTCCCACTTGGCATCCATGGGTTCCATGTCCTTAATATCAGCCATGGAATCGACGAGCTGTAATCCATTGCAGTCGACGATGAGACAGACGTTGTCCAGGTGGTGTTGGCCGGCAAAAGCTGCCGCTTCCCAGACCTGTCCTTCCTGCTGTTCCCCGTCACCGATGAGACAGAATACCTGCTGAGGCTTTCCTTTCAGCTTCAAGGCCAAAGCCATGCCGTTGGCAATGGACGGCCCCTGCCCTAAAGAACCGACGGCACAGTCCAGACAGGGCAGCTTCTGAAGATTGGGATGGCCCTGAAGAGGACTTCCGACCGTCCGCAGCGTATCGAGCCATTCCAAGGGGAAATAGCCCTTATGAGCCAAGGTGCTGTAAAAAGCCGGCGCCGCATGGCCCTTCGACAAGACAAAGCGATCCCGTTCCGGCGCATGAGGCCTGTCGGGGAAACACGTAAATATATCGGTAAAATAGAGGGTGGCCATAAGTTCGACAGCCGATAAGGAGCTGCCCGGGTGGCCCGACCCGGCACGGTAAATAGACCGCACGGTATCCCGCCGTATCTGCATACAGACGTCGCGTAGATCATGCCTCATTCAGCATAGCCTCCTAATAATATACAGGTCGATTAAGAAAAAAACGCCGCAGTACTCCCCTTTCATCGGGCAGGCGGTACGCGTGCGTTTGGACAAACGACCTCTGTAATTCGCTTCCTTTTCTTTCATTAATTGTACAATGATTACATACGCAAGTCAATCGCAATCGGCGGCACAAAGCCGCTTTATGCAAGTATCGCAAGGGCCTTCGAGCCACCCTGAAAATACGAAAAAAGCCCTGTCCAAAAAGACAGGGCTCTACGGGCGATTCGAAAAATCAGCCTACTCTTTCATGGCCTTAACGACTTCCGGGTCGACATCGAAACTGTATTCCTCATTGGGGAAGCTCCGATCCTGGACGTCTTTGATATACTGACTTACAGCATCGACGATGGTCTGATGAAGGTTGGCATAGGTCTTGACGAATTTCGGACGGAAACCGCCGCTCATACCGAGGAGGTCCGTGCAGACCAGAACCTGACCGTCGCAGACATTACCGGCCCCGATGCCGATGGTAGCCGCCTGCTTCAAGGCTTTCGTGATTTCAGCGGCAATATCCGTCGGGACGCATTCCAAGACGATGGCAAAGGCACCGGCTTCTTCCAAAGCCAGGGCTTCCTGGATCAGGCGTTTGGCCGTTTCGGCATTTTTCCCCTGTACGCGGTAGCCGCCGAGCTGATGGACCGACTGCGGTGTCAGGCCAATATGGCCGACGACAGGAATCCCGGCCGTCGTCATGGCTTTAACGGCTTCACAGACACTGGCGCCACCTTCTAATTTTACGGCATCGCAGCCCGTTTCCTTCATCAAACGTCCGGCATTGTGAAGGGCCTGGCAGACACTTTCCTGATAGCTCATGAAGGGCATGTCGGCGACGACCAAGGCCCGTTTCGTCCCACGGACGACAGCTGCCGTATGGTGAACCATATCGTCCATGGTTACCGGAAGCGTCGACGTATGGCCCATGACGACGTTGCCCAGAGAATCGCCGACGAGGATCATGTCGATCCCGGCTTCGTCGACATTCTGCGCCATGACGTAGTCATAGGCCGTAATCATGGAAATGGGAGTCCCTTCCCCCTTCATTTTCTTGATGGTCAGATTCGTTACTTTCTTGTTCATTCGTGAACTCCTTCCGCCATCGCAAGGATTTGTTTCAGTACTTCATACTGGTTTTCCGTAATCGTTCCGTTTTCTAAAGAGAGTTCTCCGGCAGCCCGGCTAAAGGCACAGTAAGGCCCGACCAGCTCTTTCGGCATGGCGTCCAGGTGTTTGGCCACGGTCCCCGTATCGCCGCGCGACACAGGGCCGGTCAGGGCCTTTTGCCAGCGATCGGTACGTTCAAGGTTTCCCACCGTCCCTTTGAGGAGGGGCATCAAGGACTGTGCTGCCTCTCCGTCAGTCTCCGTCCAGCGCCGCATGAGTCGCTGCCCCAAGGCAACGGCCGTCACGACGTAATTGGAACAAAAACAGGCGGCTGCGTGATAGAGGACGCGTTCTTCCTGCGGCACAAAAAGAGGTTTACTGTCCAAGGCCTTGACGAGAAACAGAGCCGTTTCCTTGGCCCTATCATCGCCGTCGACAGCCATATAAATATGGCGCAGCAAATCTCCCGACGGCGCGGCAAAGCTCTGCAGCGGATGAAGGCTGCCCACAGAATACCCCAAAGCCGAGAGCGGCTCAAGAGAAGACAAGTCCATGGCACCGCTGCAGTGAAGAATGCAGGTCTCACGCCGATCAGCGCCAGTCAGCGAGTCCGCCAGCGATGCGGCCACACTCCCGATCACATCGTCCCGTACCGTCAGCAGCAGAACATCACAGTTCCGAAGAAGGGCTGCCCCGTCCGTATAGGCCTTGACCTTAAGGGACTGCGCCCGCTGCGTCGTATGTTCTTTTGTGGAACAAAGAATACCCTCAACAGCTGAAGGCATGGCTAAAACAAAAGAAGTGCCGACTCTGCCGGCACCAATAATCCCTAAACGCATGATGTACTCCCTCAAAAAAGCGCATTCCTCCCGGGAATGCGCACAAAAAGCCTACGTTTACAAAATTCGTCCCAGTCTTTCGATCCAAGCGACATGCTATGAAATTAATAAAATGCGCAACCGAGACAATATGCGGTACGGATCCCACGGATTCCGTCCAATCTCAGTTACATCTACAGAATACACTATTTGTGAAAATTTTACCAATATCATTTAGGAATAGACATTCATCTTCACCCCGCGCAATCGAGATACCCTTGTCAAGGCAAAAAATAAACATATCCGAACTGGCATTTCTACCACATTCGGATATGTTTGCTTTGGTGGGCGGTAATGGATTCGAACCATCGACCCCCTCGATGTCAACGAGATACTCTAACCAACTGAGCTAACCGCCCTCAATATGAATTTGTCATGCGACTTTATTATTATAACGCATCTCCCCCATCTTGGCAAGTCCTTTTGATTATTTTTATTTTTCTCTTGACTTGGAGACGACTCCAATCGTTATAATGAACTACAAAGGAGGGACTACCTTGAAAATAAAAGATGTAAGTGAACAACTTCAAATCTCGCCGGACACGCTTCGTTACTACGAAAAGATTGGGCTCATCCGCAATGTGCCCCGCGATAAGAACGGCGTCCGCGATTATAGTGAAGAAAACTGCAAGAGCATCGCTTTTATCAAGTGCATGCGGGCAGCTAACGTTTCTATTTCCGGCCTGACGCGCTATATGGAGCTTTTCGAGCAAGGTGACGCCACTCGCAAGGAGCGGCGGGAAATTTTAATCCACGAACGCCAACAACTCCAAAGCAACTTACAGGATATCCAAGACGCCTTGGACCACTTGAACTGGAAAATTAAATTGTACGACGAAGGAAAATTCTAATTATAGACTGCCTTTTTCCAAAAAAGAAGAACAGGCGATTTTAAACATTTCACACCAAAAATCGACGCCGCCATGTCTTTTGCAAAATGTCTGCAAGAGTGCTGATTCCCATTGCAGCTTCAAGCTTTGACGCCGGTTACATCATTCACACAGGAGGTTACGTATTATGGAAAATATAACTCGGCGCGGCTTTTTAAAATTAGCCGGCAGTGCAGCTCTCGGCGTCGCTTTAGGAAAAGCCAATATCTTACCGGCCATGGCCCAGGCGCCGGTCGTAGGCAGTCAGGAAACGACGGCTCAATCCGGTCAGGCAGGCTCTTATGCCAAAGTCTATTACACCAAGCATATCGACGCCGAACACTTGATTAAATTGTACCAGAAGATCAATGAAGGCATTTACGGCAAGACGGCTATCAAGGTCCACACAGGTGAACAACACGGCCCTTATATCCTGCCTCGCGACATGGTCAAAGCCTTCCAGGCCCAGGTTCCTAACAGCAGCATCGTCGAAACGAATACGCTCTACCCGGGCGACCGCGATACGACAGAAAAACACCGCCGCACCTTAGAGGTCAATGGCTGGAATTTCTGCCCTGTCGACATCTTGGATGAAAAAGGCAACGTCATGATGCCCGTCCGCAACGGCCTGCACTTTTCGGAAGTATCCTTAGGCCGCAATATTACCGATTATGACTCCATGATCGTCCTGACCCACTTTAAAGGCCATGCCATGGGCGGCTACGGCGGTTCGCTGAAAAACATCGCCATCGGCTGTGCCGACGGTCAGGTAGGCAAACGACAGGTCCACGCCTTCCATGAATCCCGCGTCCCCGTCGGTTCCGACTGGTCGGACAACATGGTCCTCGAAGAAGGCTTTATGGAAAACATGGCCGACTGCGGCAAAGCCATTTGTGACTACTTCGGAAAACACATCGTCTTCCTCAATGTCCTGCGCTCTATGTCTGTCGACTGCGACTGCGCCGGTACTTCGGCTGCAAAACCGGTCATCCCCGATTTAGGCATGATGGCTTCGACGGATATCCTGGCCATCGATCAAGCCAGCGTCGATTGGGTCTATGACCAGCCGGAAAGAGATAAGCACGATTTGGTAGAACGAATCGAATCCCGCCACGGCCTGCACCAGTTGACGGCCATGCGGAAATTAAAGATGGGCAATGACAAGTATCAGTTGATCTCCATCGACTAAAACGGCAGCAAGCCTGACGCTTCACCCAGCAAGATCTGTCAATATGGAATAATGAAAGAGCCCTTATCCCTCCCCCACACCGTCCGTCGGTATGGGAGAGGAATACAGGGCTCTTTTTGGCATGCTGCCGTCTATTCTATATGTCTTTGAAGAGGAACATTCTCCCTTGGTACAAAAAAATTGCGGCTGCCAAAAGACAGCCGCAACTTTATATGAGAATCAGAAGATCCTCCAGAGGAACCCTTAGAAACAGGATTAGTTTTGCTTGTTTTCCGGAACGATGCGGACACGCTGGATGGTCGGTTTCCCGTCTTTATCCTTAGCGATCGTATCGATGCGGATGTACTTGAGTTCTGCAGAGAATTCGTTGGCCAAGCGATCCAACGTATCGTCGCCCTGGAGGGCTGCATTCGATGCAGCGCCTGCCATGATGGCACGATAAACAACTGCTGCAAATTCATAGCGGGTCATCATGCGGTTACCATCGAAGTTTCCATCAGGATATCCTTCAATGATGCCGAGATTATGAAGCTTGGTAACGTATTCGTAAGCCCAGTGGTTAGCCGGAACATCCGGGAAGAGTTCGTTGCCCTTAGACTCAATCGTGCCAGGATTCTGACCGGTCAACTGATTAATCATTTGACTCTGACGATTGACGATGTCTTCGAGTTTCGCTACGTCATCACGGAGGTGTTTGATTTCCTTAGCCATGCCAACACGAGAATTAGATACGTTGTTGCCTTGACCTACCTTGAAGGAAATACCGGCATTGACCATGTTTTCACCGCCGCCGATAGTGCCGCCGACCGAGAAGGTTGTATCTTCGTTCGGTTTGTAGAAGGCACCGAAAGCACCGGCGTTAGCGCCGCGATAGTGACCATAGCCGAAGGCGAAATCCCACTTATCATCAGGATCGAAGTCCTGCGGATGGAGGGCTGCCAAAGCAGCTGCACCGGCACCGACGCGGTTGATACGGTTATCGAGCTTATTGACCGTACCGCCCAAGCTGTTGATAGCCTGGTCGCGGAGAGCCAACTGGCTGCCATTGATAGCTTCGGTCGAACCGGCGGCTACCGTACCGTCAGCCACGCCGCTTACGACGTTGTTGCCCATGTTGATATTGCTGTCTTCGATAGTGATGTTACGATCGCTGTCAACGGTCTTAATGGTAAGACCATTATTATTTATTGTCGTATTGCCGGTCGTTACACTATCAAGATTCGTTAAGTTCTTGGCAAGTTTGATGTCGAGTCCATCGTTAGAGCTATTTCTTACGACACCGATGTTACCATCAGACAAGCGATTCGAATCAGCACCGCCGGTAAGTTTCAAGGTATCGCCCAGGCCTACGGTGACGCTATTATCGGCACCATCATCGCCCTGGAATACACGACCCTTATTGACTTTATCGCTAACGGTCTTCAGCTGATCTTCCGTAGCAGCACGGCCGGACTGAATATTATTGCCATCCCAGGTGGTATTATCCAAACCTGTGAGGTAATTACCCGTTGCCGGATTTTTGTCGCCAGCCGTGTTTTCCTGGTTGCCCAGAACGGCACCGCCTGCGGAGATTTGGCCTTTAGAACCATCCAGTTTCACCTGGTTGTCGCCGCTGCCGGCCGTAACGGTTGCACCGTTGCCATCGATGTTGACCTGCTTGGAGGCATCGGTATCACTGCCAAGGGTGATGTTGTCATTCAGGTTAACTTTGTTATCATCACCTACAGTAATGTTCTTACCGGATTGAGCTTTCTCTGCATCGGCCTGACTCTTAGCAATGGCGTAAACGTCACCGATATTAGCACCGTTGTTGTAGTTTTCCTGACCTGGCTGAGTCGTGTCATAGGTATTCCCAAGACCACTGCCTACGTTTTTGATTTGCTTATCACCGGCATTGATGCCATCTTTATCGATGGAGATACCGGAATCGTTAATCGCAATCTTATCCGCAACCACGCCATCATTATTGATGGTCGTATTGCCAGCCGTGAGGGAACCGTCAGTGCCAAGATCGACATCCTTATTCAAGCCAACTACGAGCTTACCATCTTTAACCGAGGTTACGGTATTACCGTCACCAGCAATGGCAATTGTATCGCCTAAATTCTGTTTTACAGAGTTATTGTCGTCAGCACTTAAGGCAAAACCGCCGCCTTTTGTTGCATCTGTAATATTTTCGACAGCATTGTTGACAGCGTTGGTCAAGTCACCAATATTAGCTGCGTTGTTGTAATTTTCCTGACCGGCTACAGATGTATCATAAGTATTGCCGGTTGTACCGCTGGCCACATTAGTGATCTGGTTGCCGCCATTGTTGAGGCCCTTATCAGTCAAGGTAACTGCCGACGTACCACTGCCTATAGTTACACCGCTATTGTTGACTACGGTGTTGCCCATAGTTACAGAACCGGTTTCGCCCAAGTTGATGTCTTTATTGAGCTTAACCGTCAACAGACCGTTTTCGTCCTCCTGGCTGGATACGACACCGATGTTGCCGTCGGTCAGGTCAGCTTCATTCTTAGCATTACCCTTTACATTGACCTGATTGTTCAACTTAACCTTAGACGCATCGCCAAAGTCACCACCGTACTTCATACCGTCATCAAGGGTTGCGACGGTCGAACCACCTACGGTAATTCTATCAATATCTGTACCAGCTAAGTTAGGAGCACTCGTTCCGGCTGCAATAGTCGCAGTGGAACCGTTAGCACCACTGGTCAAGGCGATAGAGCCATCAGCCCCGTTGATAGCGACGGAAGAACCATCGGCACCATTCAGTGTAATAGAGCTGTCTACGCCATCTGTGCCTTCATCATTGTTGGCACTACCTAAGGTGATGTTATCAGAGAGTTTGAGGTCATAATACGTCGTCAGGTTGTTATCTCTCTTTGTTTGAAGCAGTAAGTTCTTACCTTGATACTCTGAGGCGCCGCCTTCTGTACCTCCCTCAACGGTTACATAAGTATGTTGACCAGCTAATTTTCTAATTTCATTTAACTGGCTGCCATTGACAGCATCTGTAGAATCGTCGTTGATTGCTCCAGGCGCAACATTGATAATCTTATTGCCACCATTATTGAGGCCAGCATCCGTCAAGGATACAGGAGTACCGTTAGAAGGCGTAATGGTCATACCACTATTATTGATAACAGTGTTACCCATGGTTACGGATCCGTTAGAGCCTAAGTTGATGTCTTTATTGAGCTTAACTGTTAACAAGGCATTGTCGCCATCCTGGCTGGATACGACACCGATGTTACCGGTAGTCAAATCATCTTCAGACGTTGCTTCGCCTTTGACGTTAACCTGTTTGTTCAGTTTGACAGAGGCTACATCCCCGAAGTCGCCATAGTACTTCATGCCATCATCAAGGGTAGCCACCTGATGGTTCGTGCCTTTCGGATCGGTGTAAATGATACGAGTCATCGTTTCACCGTCTTTACCGTTGACGCCAGCTTCACCCGGTGTGGTATAGATGTCGGTCACTCCGTCTTTGCCATTGAGGCCGATGTGGCCTTCCAAGCCGTCGACGCCATCGACACCGTCTTTACCGGTAATGCTGACACCATCTTTGCCGTCGGCACCCTTAATCGAGATGCCGTCGTTGCCGTCGATAGTAACGACGTTGCCATCACTGCCATTGACACCGATAGATCCGTTCGTGCCATCTTTAGCTCCGATAGAGAGGTTGTCAGACAGGGCTACGGTGATGTTACCGTTTGTAGGATCCGTCGTAGTTGTAATATTCTGGCCGTCACCTACGATGCCCAGGGCTTCACCCAGGTCACGATGTACCGTGTCTCCACTATCGGCCGTGAAGTCCATGCCCTTATTAACCAGAGCATCGCTTACATTATTAAGGTCGCCGATGTTGGCTGCATTGGTATCCGTATTGTACGTCGGATTGCCGTCAGCATCGACACCATCGGAGCCGCTGGCTACGTTGGTAATCTGATTGCCACCATTGTTCAGGCCACCGTTGGTGAGGCTCACGGCTGTATCGCCGCTGCCGATGGTCATACCGCTATTGTTAACTACGGTGTTGCCCATCGTAACGGAGCCTTCAGTACCTAAGTCGATGTCTTTCACTAACTGAACTTTCAACTGACCATTAACGTTATTGACGCCAATGTTGTTTTCCGTCAGCTTGTCAGCATCGGCTCCACCAATGATGTCAAGCTGTTCGTTGAGTTTCTTGGCGATGACATTAGTACCATCTGCTTTCGCATTGTCGCCGGCGTACTTCTGACCGTCACTCATGGTTGCGATCGTTTCGCCGCCTGCCGTGATACGATCAACCGGGTTGCCTTCTACATTATTTACGCTGTCACCAGCCTTGATGGTAACCGTCGTGCCCGGTGTTCCGTCAGCGCCGGCAGGGCCGGTCAAGCCGATGGAGCCGTCAGCGCCGTTGATAACGACGGCCGAACCGTCTTTACCGTTGACGCCAATCTTACCGTCGACACCGTCTGTACCGTCAGCACCGTCTTTCGCACCGATGGAGATATCGTTGCTCAAGGCGACCGTAATCTTGCCATTCGTTGCATCGGTCGTGGTCGTAATATTCTGACCGTCCCCTACGATACCCAGGGCTTCACCCAGGTCACGATGTACCGTGTCTCCACTATCGGCCGTGAAGTCCATGCCCTTATTAACCAGAGCATCGCTCACATTCTTAAGGTCGCCGATGTTGGCTGCATTGGTATCCGTATTGTACGTCGGGTTACCGTCAGCATCGACACCGTCAGCGCCGCTGGCTACGTTAGTAATCTGATTGCCGCCGTTGTTGAGACCGGTGCCGGTTAAGGTTACAGGGTTACCTGTGCCCGTGCCTGCTGCCGGAGTAATGGTAATGCCATCATTGTTCATTACCGTAGCACCGGTTGTGACAGAACCAGTATCGCCCAAGTCGACGTCTTTCACTAACTGAACTTTCAACTTGCCATCGACGTTATTAACACCAATGTTGTTTTCCGTCAGTTTATCGGCATCGGCACCGCCCACGATATCAAGCTGTTCGTTGAGTTTCTTAGCGATGACTTTCGTCGTATCCGTCTGGCCATTGTCTCCGGCGTACTTCTGACCGTCACTCATGGTTGCGATGGTTTCGCCGCCTGCCGTGATACGATCAACCGGGTTGCCTTCTACATTATTTACGCTGTCGCCAGCCTTGATGGTAACCGTCGTGCCCGGTGTTCCGTCAGCGCCGGCAGGGCCGGTCAAGCCGATGGAGCCATCAGCGCCGTTGATAACGACGGCCGAACCGTCTTTACCGTTGACGCCAATCTTACCGTCGACACCGTCTGTACCGTCAGCGCCGTCTTTCGCACCGATGGAGAGGTCATTGCTCAAGGCGACCGTAATCTTGCCATTCGTTGCATCGGCTGTGGTCGTAATATTCTGACCGTCACCGGCAATCTGGATGGTCTTACCGAGGTCTTGCTTAACAGCAGCACCGCTGTCGTCGGTCAAGCCGAAGCCGCCACCATTTTCCGCATTTTTAACGTCATTGATAGCTGTCGTCAAATCACCGATATTGGCTGCGTTGTTGTAGTCTTCCTGCCCTTCTACAGAAGTGTCGTAAGTAGTGCCGGTTGTACCACTGGCTACGTTAGTAATCTGATTGCCGCCGTTGTTGAGACCGGTGCCGGTTAAGGTTACAGGGTTACCTGTGCCCGTGCCTGCTGCTGGAGTAATGGTAATGCCATCATTGTTCATTACCGTAGCACCGGTTGTGACAGAACCAGTATCGCCCAAGTCGATGTCTTTCACTAACTGAACTTTCAACTGACCATTAACGTTATTGACGCCAATGTTGTTTTCCGTCAGTTTGTCAGCATCGGCTCCACCAATGATGTCGAGCTGTTCGTTGAGTTTCTTGGCGATGACTTTCGTCGTGTCAGTCTGGCCATTGTCGCCGGCGTACTTCTGACCGTCACTCATGGTTGCGATGGTTTCACCGCCTGCCGTGATGCGATCAACCGGGGTTCCTTCTACATTATTTACGCTGTCGCCAGCCTTGATGGTAACCGTCGTGCCCGGTGTTCCGTCAGCGCCGGCAGGGCCGGTCAAGCCGATGGAGCCATCAGCGCCATTGATAACGACGGACGAACCGTCTTTACCGTTGACGCCAATCTTACCGTCGACACCGTCTGTACCGTCAGCGCCGTCTTTCGCACCGATGGAGATATCGTTGCTTAAGGCAACGGTAATCTTGCCATTCGTTGCATCGGCTGTGGTCGTGATATTCTGACCGTCACCGGCAACTTGGATGGTCTTGCCCAGGTCCTGCTTAACAGCAGCACCGCTGTCGTCGGTCAAACCGAAGCCGCCGCCATTTCCGCATTCTAACGTCATTGATAGCTGTCGTCAAATCACCGATATTGGCTGCGTTGTTGTAGTCTTCCTGCCCGT
>ENA-OQJP01000014-OQJP01000014.1-human-gut-metagenome-genome-assembly--contig:-NODE-14-length-99115-cov-5.672455_pt1 | contig 99115 bp, 88 predicted proteins | sample MGYA00242611_ERZ504778 | MGnify/ENA primary metagenome ERZ504778 (study PRJEB26092, sample SAMD00036349) | human gut metagenome | host: Homo sapiens | study: EMG produced TPA metagenomics assembly of...
ACCACGGTAGGGATGAACGAAAAAACGATTCGAAAATATATCCAGGACCAAGAAAAGGCCGATATTATGAAGGATAAATTAAGTGTAAAAGAATATGAGGATCCGTTCAAGTCCACGGAGAAGTGATGGGGAAATCCCTTTAGGGATACGTGACGTGTGAAATGCACAGTGGCTTGAACAAAGTGAAAGCCAGCGCCTTGAGACGCTGGCTTTCAGCAACAAAGGCTTATAGCCGCCCGTCGAGCCACCCGTTTTACGGGTGGAGGCGACTCGCTGAAGAGCGCTTTTATTCGATTAAACGATCAGGCACTTTCATTTTCATAAATGCATAGGTACCGTTGGCAATCATCAGCAGATCCCGATCCTGCAAATTGAGCATCGAACGGATTTCATCGTCCCGATGAGCCAAGATCTTAGCGCTCCAATTGGGGTCGATGAGGGACGAGCAGCCGGCAGCGACGATTTCCGAGTCGGCCAGAGCAGCTTCTACGTCAGCCCGCGTGCGGACGTCGCCGACCGAAATGAGGGGCATGCGGCCGCCAATGGCGTCGTGAACATAAGCCAGCATCGACTTATCCTGATATTCCGGAATATTGGTCTTGCGATCATAACGGGTCAGGGAAATGTGGAGATAATCCAATTTCTTATCGGCCAGTTTGTCGACAAGCCACAGCGTTTCCTTCAAATTAAAGCCCGGATCCGTTTCTTCCCGAGGAGAAAAGCGGTAGCCGATGATGAAGTTGGGAACGTTCATAGCATCGACGGCTTCAATGACACCGTCAACGACGCGTTCAATGAAGGTATAGCGCTTTTCGAGGCTCCCGCCCCATTTATCGGTACGGCGGTTGGAGTGCGGCGAGAAGAACTGGTGCAGCAGGTAATGGTTGGCACCGTGGAGTTCTACACCGTCGAACCCGGCTTTGACAGCTCGAACGGCCGCCTTTTTGAAGTTTTCGATGATTTCTTCAATTTCGTCATCGCGCAGTTCGCGAGGCGTTTCAGCCCCGTCTTTAGCCGCGGCGACGGCACTGGGAGCTACGGGCTGTTCGCCTTCGATAGTCTTGCTGTCGGTCATGCGGCCGGCATGGAAGATCTGCAAAATGGCCCGGGTTCCGTCCCGTTTGATGGCCGACGCCAATTTGCTGAGATTAGGCAAGAAGGCATCGTCATCGACGCTCAATTCCCCGGTCCAGCACTTGCCGTTCGGCTGAATATAGGCTACGCCGGTGATAAACATGCCGACAGCACCGGTGCGCATGCCGTAATAGGCAATTTCATCCCCCGTAACCGTGCCGTCATAATAACTCATGCGAGTCGTCATGGGCGGAATGGCCAAGCGATTTTTTACCGTAAGGCCGCGTTTAAATGTAAGAGTATCCGTTAAGTGGGTCACTGTCTTCACCTCTTTTGAAAGATTGTTTTCATATAAATTTAATCGCAGCGCCAGATCATGCCGGCCTTGAGGACTCAATCCCTGTCGGGACGTCGCTGAAGTCTCTTTTAAATTTGACAATTCCTGTCATATTTTAGTCCGGCCGAAATGTCAGCGTCTGCGTAATACCATCTAGCGTGGTTTGTTTTATCATACCCCAGGCTTTCCAAACCGTCAAGAGAGAGCCGACTCCGAAAAGAACACCTTCTTTTTATAAAAATACCCGATATCGGGTGGCGTCCACGATATCGGGTATCCTATTTTATTTATTCAATTGTTTCCCTTATTTTGCTTAATGGAAGCGCCAAGTCATGCCGGCGTTGAGTTCCCAGTCTCTGCCGTAAGAGCCATTGAAGGTCCGTTCAAATTCAAAACCACAAGCTCCGATCGTGACTGAGTTCAGCCGTGAGGCCAGCACCAACATCGTACCAGGTGTCGTGATTCGTCTTATCATAATGGATTCGTTCCAATCCATCCAAAGAGGTCAGATCAAAGGTGCGGTTGCCGGCAAATTCGTGGAGGATGTCGGCTTTGATATACCAAGACTTCTGTGCATCGATGTCTTTCCCGAAGCGGAATCCAAGACGGCCAATGAGGCTGTGGACGCTGTCAAAGTCCATTCCAACGCCGTCGTTGGTCCGATAGTCTCGACCATTGATGTGCGTATACTGGAGCTGTCCCTGAGGCTCGACGTACCACGAATCACGTAAGTCTTTCTTGCGTCCCCATTCGACGCTGGCCTGTTGGTACCAGGTCCCGAAGGAGCTCTTCGATTCGTCGCCATTTATGAGCCTCGTCGTCCCTTCGCCGTTCAACCGGCCAATGCGGCCGACGACGTCGAGATAGTGTCCCTTCTGACCGAGCCAGGTCTGATAGAAGCTGCCCGTGTAGCCCTTGTATTTCCCATTTCCCGTATCAAAGGACGTCTGGCTACGGAGGTAGCTGAAAGAAAGCCCCTGACGAAGGCTACTGTCATCGGCGCCTTGTTTGACCGTATCCCAGCCGAGTTCAAAGCGATTGCTGTGGCCGTTGTAGCTATCGCGTCCAAGGTGGCGATAGGTCCAGCGGGCCCACATGCCAGCATCTTCACCGTCGGCATAGCGAGCTTCGCCGAGGCGTTTATTCAGGGTATCCATGTTGGTTGCCATGTCAAAAAGAGTGCGGTTCTGCACATTGGCTGCCGGAACGACATTGCTTTCGACCTTATCAACAGAGCCGAAATACCAATCCGTCGTATCGCCCGTCGTTTCATGGGTAAGACCAATAATGTAATCATAGAGATGGCCTTTGTTGACGTTGCGCTGCTGAATGGAGCTGGTAAGCGTGGCATCGCTGTTATTGAGTTCAGCTACATACAGTCTGTCGTTAACCCCCATCTTATCGAGGTTCATGACGGTCGGATCGCTCACTAAATTCTGCGTTCCCGTCGCACTATCGGTAACGGTCAAATAATCGCTGTTGGCCGTGACACCTTTCGTGCCCTGATTGGACAACCAGTCCAAATCCATGGCCAGCGTCCCCGTACCGGAGAGTGTCTTGGCCGTAACCTGTTGTCCCGTCCGACTGCTGTCCGCCATATTGACGGTGTCGTTATTAGTAAGATTCGTCAAGGAGCTGTCGTCAGTCACGTTCCAAACAGTACCGTTTCCAAGGGTTAGGTCCAGTGTCCCAGTGCTGTCCGCTGCAGCCGCCCTATCCAAAGAAGAGTCCAGAGAAACCGTGCCGTCTGATACCGAGGTCGTCCCCGTCAAATAGGAACCTGCCGTATTCAAATCGAGAGAAACGATACCTCCGGCTGCGACGACATTACCTGTAATATATTTATTCGTATCGGCTGCCGCCGCATCGATGACACCGCCGTCAGCAGCCCGCAAAGCCGTATCAGTGCTATGAAGTGTCAAGGGGCCATTGAAAAGAATCGTCCCTCCATTAGTGGCGACAGCTCCGTCAGCCGTATCCATAACGGCTTCCCCATCAAGCGTAATATTGCCGCCATCGGCAGTAAGGCCGGTTGATGTGCTGCGTAACGTCAAGGGGCCGTTAAAGAGGATCGTTCCATCCTTTGTAGCCACAGCGCCATTCCCTACTTCCATGACGACAGGTCCTTCGAGGGTAATGCTGCCGCCATCATTCGCATAGGCTCCGACGGCGCCGTCATTAGAGATAGACATAGTACCGTCAATGACTTTTGCCGTAATCGTGCCGTTATCGGCATAGAGATTAGATTCCAGAGGATTCGTTGCGTCTTTACCTGCCGTCGTGAGAATCATATCGTGACCGGCCGTCAAGTTGGCGACACCCTTCGTATCGACATGGACGTTAGGCGCTGCGACGCCAACCTTTAAGACCAGATCATGACCGGCTGAGACGTCGGCCGTACTCCTGGCATTCACGGCAATCATACTGAGCTCATCAAAAGCCCCTGGCGTATCAAAGATGATGTCATTATCGGCCCGAACCGTCAATTGAGAATCATCACGGGTTCGCAGGGTTCGCTGGGCATTACTGAAAAAGTTTCGGCTTTGGAGCGAAAGCGATGAATTATACATGCTGTAAGCACTGGGAGTTAAAGCCAACGTTTTCACCTTAAATACGATATCATTGCCGGCCACGACGTCTGCCGAAGATCCATTCTGGACGTTAAACAGATTGGTCGAGTAAAGGCTGTCTATCATCAAATCGTGACCGGCTTTAACGTGAGCTTCCGCCTCATCACCAAAGTAATAAACTGGAAGACTCTCTTGACGATTATGGTTGTTGATAATATCATGACCGGCTTCGATATTTATCACGCCCTGATGAACATTGACTTCATTGCTCTTCCCATCATTATTAAAGATGATATCATTACCGGCAACGAGGGACGCTTTGCCTTCCTTCTCAACATAAACCATAACGACGTCATCTTTATTGTTCATGACGATATTGTTTCCCGCCGATAAGGAAAGCTCGTTATCACCACCCCAATAAATGATAGGATACTTATTTTCAATCGTATCTTCTCTATTGAATTGAATATCTCCTGCAGCCTCTAAGGAAATCACATGCCCTGTTCCCGTAGCATGGATATCATTCGATCTATGAGAAGTGCTGACAATATCTTTAGCATTTTTAATGATGATTTTATTATTCTTCCCATTCGTTAAATTTAAAAATGAGCCGTAATCGCCGCTAGTCAGACTATGTCCCTTCATGTCGAGCGTAAAGGACTTACCCTCTCCATCGGTAGTGCCAACGATACTCATCGTCGTGTCGTTGGCATCTCCATCGGCTTCCACCGTATTGGTGATGGTCACGTCATCCACGGCCTCGATATCTCTCGATTCTCTAAAAAAATGGCATAATTTCGGCCTTCTATTTTATATTCACCGCCGATTTTATCACCGGACAAAGGATACTCTTCGGCCGCACAGACACCGGCGACAGGCATCGCCATCATCATGCTCAGAATACAAGCGCGTAATATTTTCCGTCTCTCTTGCCTCATAGTTTTGTCTCCACTTTAATCACTAAAATATCGGAACGTTTTCATCTAATTACATTGTAAATCATATCTAATTATAAATCTACACATTTTTGTTATTATTTATACTTTTAATTGAATTGTAATTGTTTTCTAATCATGAGACATTTCGGTGAAATAACGCGCTCCCCCTAAAACAGACATTTCAAAGAAATCCCCGATATCCACTGCGTCTCTGGATACCGGGGATACATCTCTATTCGTTCAATTTTCATCTGTCTTGCGATTAATGGAAGCGCCAGGTCATGCCGCCGTTGAGTTCCCAATCTTTGCCGTAAGACCCGTTGAAGGTCCGTTCAAATTCGAGCCAAAGGCTTCTATCGTGACTGAGATCGGCTGCAAGTCCGGCCCCAATATCGTACCAGGTATCGTGATTCGTTTTGTCATAGCGCAGGCGTTCCGAGCCATCCAAAGAAGTCAGGTCAAAGGTCCGGTTGCCGGCAAATTCATGGAAGATATCAGCTTTGAAGTACCAGGATTTGTTGGCATCGAGGTCTTTGCCCAGGCGGAAGCCCAAGCGGCCGATGAGGCTGTGGACGCTGTCGAAGTTTTGTTTGATGCCGTCATTGGTCCGGTAGTCGGTCCCATTGAGATGCGTATACTGGAGCTGGCTCTGAGATTCGATATACCACGAGTCACGCAAGGCTTTCTTGCGGCCCCATTCGACGCTGGCCTGTTGGTACCAAGACCCGAAAGAACTCTTCGATTCGTCGCCGTTTATGAGCCTCGTCGTTCCTTCACCGTTCAACCGGCCAATGCGGGCGACGACGTCGAGATAGTGACCGGTCTGGCCGAGCCAGGTCCGGTAAAAGCTACCCGTGTAGCCTTTGTATTTCCCATTTCCCGTATCAAAAGAGGTCCGGTTATTGAGGTAGTTGAAGGACAGGCCCTGACGAAGGGTGCTGTCGTCATCGCCCGGTTTGACCGTATCCCAGCCGAGTTCAAAGCGGTTGCCATGACCGTCATAACTGTCGCGGCCGAGGTGACGATAGGTTAAACGAGCCCATATGCCTGCATCTTCGCCTTCAGCATAGCGAGCTTCGCCGAGGCGTTTATTGAGAGTATCCATGGTGGTCGCCATGTCGAAAAGGGCACGATTCTGTACCTTAGCTGCCGGAACGACATTGCTTTCGACTTTGTCAGTGGCGCTGAAGAACCAATCCGTCGTATCGCCCGTCGTTTCATGACTAAGGCCAATGACGTAATCATAGAGATGGCCGGAGATGACATTCTGCTGTGTAATCGAGCTGGTAAGGACGGCGTCGCTGTTATTGAGTGTGGCTACATATAAACGATCGTCAGCCCCCATCTTATCGAGGTTCATGGCAGATGAATTGCTTACTAAGGCCTGCGTTCCCGTCGCACTATCCGTAACAGTCAGATAATCGCTGTTGGCCGTAGCACTCTTGGCCCCCTGATTGGACAGCCAGTCCAAATCCATGGCCAGCGTGCCCTCTCCAGCGAGGTTCTTAACCGTCAACTGCTGACCCGTCCGACTGCTGTCACTCATATTGACGGTGCCGTTATTGGTTAAGTTGGTCAGGGAGCTGTCACCGGTCACGTTCCAAACGGTTCCCGTCCCAAGGGTCAAGTTCAGCCCCGTGCTGTCATCGCTGCCGTCCCCTGCTGATTGATAACCATAGGCAGCACGAGAAAGGGCCGTATCAAACACGTTCGTCGTCCCGGTCAGGTACGAACCGGCCTTATTCAAGTCGAGAGAAATAGTACCATCTTCGGCCACGATATTGCCCTCAATATATTTAGCCGTATCAGCTGTCGAAGCATCGATGACACCGCCGTCGACAGCCTGTAAAGCCATGCCGGTGCTGCGAATCGTCAAAGGTCCACTAAAAAGGATGGTCCCTTCATTGTCAGCTACCGCTCCGTCTGCCCCATTCAGAGCAGCGGCTCCATCGACGGTAATAGTACTGCCATCAGCGGTAAGGCCAACTGCACTGCTCTTAAGTGTCAATGGCCCTTCAAAGAGAATCGTCCCCTCATTGAAAGCGACAACTCCGTCGGCTGTATCCAAAACGGCGTCCCCACCGACAGTAATGTTGCTCCCGTCTGCCGTAAGACCTGTCGCCGTACTGTGTAACGTCAAGGGTCCGTTAAAGACAACCGTTCCGCCATTATTCAGCAATAACTCCGTCTGCCGTATCTAAGAACAGCCGTCGCCACCGACCGTAATACTACCCTCGTCAGCCGTAAGTCCCGTCGCCGTGCTATTGAGGGTCAAGGGTCCGTTAAAGAGAACCGTTCCGCCATTTTCAGCAATGACTCCGTCTAACCCATTCAGGACAGCTTCACCTTCGACAGTAATACTACTCTTATCTCTGTAAGCTACAAGGCTGGTATCCGTAGTGCGTACGGTCAAAGGCCCTTTAACGAGAATGGTTCCGCCGTTTTGAGCAATAGCTCCGTCGACGGCCTCCACATCAGCAGCCCCGTCAAGCGTAATCGTACCCGCATCGGCATCAAGTCCTACGTCACTACTCGTAAGCGTCAGAGATGGGCCGGTAAAGGAAATCGCTCCTCCATCGATAACTACGGCTCCATCACCCGTATCCATGACCACCTTTCCTCCAAGGGTAATTTTACCGCCGTTATCAGCATATATCCCAGCAGCTCCGTTATTGGAGATAGTCAGCGTCCCTTCGGTAGCCTCAGCCGTAATCACAGCCTTATCGCCGTCGGCATACAGATTGGCGATTTTCAAGTCGCGCCCATCCGCGCCAGTCGTCGAAAGGGTCATATTGTTGCCGGCTTTCAAATTGACCTGGCCCTTTGCATGAACGACAGGTGCGGCTACACCGATATCCAAGGTCATGTTGCGATTGGACGTGATATTTGCCGTACTGCTCTCATCAGCATCGATCAGGCTGACTACTTGACCATCCTTAGTACTGACGGAGATATCGTTACCAGCCACTACATTGACAGACGACGCTCCCTTAAGATCAAACATTTTTACCGACTGGGCATCCTTTAGGATAATATCGTGTCCGGCCTCGATAGACGCCTTGCTTTCAGCTTCCAAGATATGAACAGGGTTAGCCTCTTCCTTCTGATTATCATAGATAATATCGTTCCCGGCCTTAAAATTGATTCCGGCCTTATTCGTCCCGAATACAACACGATTCACACCTTTATTATTGAAGCGGATATCATGATTGGCGGATATGTTCAATTGACTCTGATTCTCCAAGTGAATCATCTGATTCTTACCATACTTTGAAGCCTGACCATACTCCTGATTCAATATCACATCGTGATTGGCATGTATATTCGCCGTTCCCTCTGCTTTAAGCTCTAATATAAAACTCATACTGCCATTGGTCACAACGACATCCTTCCCTGCCGATAAAGAAAGAACGCTATCCTTATCTCGAATAAAAAGCGGGGAATAATCATTATTATTTTTCAACCTTATTAAATTCAATATGTTTTTCGCATCGAGAGAAATTTTCTGTCCTGTTCCCCAAGAAAAGATAGAAGAAACCTTATGGAAATTGCTAACTATATTGTCGGCATTGGTAATCGTAACTTTATTATTATTTCCGCCTGAAAAATTAACAAAAAAGCCATATTCTCCGGCAGTAAGCGTATGCCCATCCATATCAAGGGTAAAGGACTTATGTTCTTGACCACTCGCACCAATAATCGGCCAACTGTTGCTAGTATCGTTGTTATTGATTTTTACATCCCCTGTAGCCTTGACTATTTCTTCATTCTTATCCACCGTAACCCCATAGCGCCAAGGAGGAAGGGTATATTCACCGGATATCTCCTCTCCCTCCGTCCAAAGGGGGGAGCTGGCATAGGAAGCGGCCACGGGCATGGCCAGCAGCATGGTCAAAATACAAGCTCGTAATACATTCCGTTTCTCCGTTTTCATGGTATCCTCTCCAAACATAAAAATCCGAAAATCATTCATTTTATTCAAGTATAAATTACTTTTGGTCATTTATCTATATACTTTTGTAATATAATGGTCATTTATTTGTATAATATGTGTAAGTTTTATGTCTGTATAATGATTTTATCGATATTTTTCTGTGATATATCTATTTTTTAACCGAAAAAATCCCCGATACCAAGGTATTCCACTTGATATCGGGGATTGTAGTTTATTTATTCAATTGTTTTCTTCATTTCGCTTAATGGAAGCGCCAGGTCATGCCGGACCTGCCTCGTACCCAATGTGGGTATTTATCTTGTCATAACTATCCTTTTCCAACTATCACAAACACGGTTCTAACGGACTGCTCACAGCCCTTTGCAGAAAAATAGGCTGTCACATCGAGAAAGGTTCCCTTCTGCACAGCCTATTTTACTTATAATTCAAAAGCTTCTTTGCGCCGTAGCGGGAGATATTGTTTTTCATCCCTCAATCTGCGAGACGTTTCATAATCCAAATCGGCCAATAGAAGTTCTTCATCCGCTCCCGCCAGGGCCACTACGGAACCATCGGGGCCTGCGACGATGCTCTGACCGCAGAATTCCATGACCCCTTCCTGTCCGGTACGGTTGACCATAACCGCATAAAAACTGTTCTGGAAAGCAGGAATACGGATTTCCCATTGGAATACATCCAGGGGTTCTGCCGTTTCATTAGCGACGGCCGTAATGACTAGATCTGCTCCTTTCAGAGCCAGCGTCCGAAAACTTTCCGGATAATGGCGGTCGAAGCAGACGATGAGTCCGATGTTTCCGGCCGACGTCGGTACGACGACAAAGCCGTCATCGCCGGGGGTAAAGTAATCCTGTTCATAGAAATGCGGTGCCCGGACGATATGGTTCTTGCGAACAATGGCTTTAATTTCCCCCGTTTCATCGACAATCATCATGGTCGGATAAATCTTTCCTTCCCAGGTCAAGACCAGGGAAAAGACACCGATGATGCCTTCTTCCCGGCAGGCCTGACGAAATCCTTCGATATGCCGGTCCGTTAAAGGAATGGCAATATTATCCTTGGAAAGCCCGGCATACTGCGGTATATATTCCATCAGCTGCCCTTCAGGGAAGCAAACCAACTGCGCTCCGGCCACTTTCGCCCGATGCAGGTAGTCCAGGGCTTTCTGATAATTTTCTTCTTGATCTTTGCCCAAACGGAGTTGAGCACAAGCTATGCGTACCATCGTAATACTCCTTCTATTCTTTACTGTAAAATGCGCTGCAAACGGCGGACCGTTTCCTGCAAGACTTCCATGGACGTTGCAAAAGGCATGCGGATACAATTTTCAGCGCCCCTGCCGAAGGCATCGCCCGGTGCTGCCGCTACATGACCTTCTTTCAGGAGGTATTCGCTCAGAGCCAGGGAATCCATACCGCGATAATCGATCTGCGGCAAAACATAGAACGCACCTTGCGGAGCCCGGCATGTAATGCAGGGAATTTCATTCAAGGCTTGCACGAAATACTGACGCCGTTCAGCATATTCCTGACACATCCGACTGACGTCGGCTTCGCAGTCCAGGGCCGTAAGAGCCGCACTCTGTACAAAAGACGTCGCACAATTGAGAATATGCTGTTGGACTTTGGCCATTTGACGCATCAAATCCGGAGCGGCCGCGACGTATCCCAGCCGCCAACCGGCCATGGCATGGGCCTTTGAAAAACCGTTGAGCGTAACAACGCGGTCCTTCAAGTCCGGCAAACTGGCCGGGCTTATATGTTTGAAGTCATCAAAAATAATTCGTTCATAAATCTCATCGGAGAAAATGAGCAAGTCCCGTTCACAAGCCACTTCCGCAATCGCCTGCAGTTCCTCAGCCTGGCAAACTCGTCCTGTCGGGTTATTGGGAGAGCATAAGACAATGGCCTTCGTCTGCGGAGTAACGAATTTTTCAATTTCATTTTTGCGGATAAGATAATTATCTTCGTAGGCCAAGGGAATGCCGACGGCCTTGGCTCCGGTCAATTCGATGATGGGCTTATAGGACACATAGGCCGGCTCAAAATACAGGGCTTCATCGCCGGCCTGGAGGCATGTAAATAGGCCGATGAAAAGAGCTAATTTCGTGCTGGCTGTGACCAAAATACCTTCCTGGACGGCATCAATCCCATTTTCCATCTGTAGTTTCTGAGCCAATTTTCGGCGCAGTTCCGGCAGCCCCTGACTTTGGACATACGACGTGAACCCGGCCTTCATATCGGCATAGGCTCGTTCGATAATAGGTGACGGCGTCTTGAAATCCGGTTCGCCACCAGCCAGGTTAATAATATCTTGACCTTCTTCTTTCATCTGTTTTGCTAAACTCATAAGCCGTACCGTTGCCGACGGCTGCAGGTCTTTTACCCGTTGACTAATAAAATCACGCATCACTGATCCCCCTGTTTCATGATTGCCATTTTTTGGCAAAGCCCATCAACTCTGCCGTCGTCTGGCCTTGTTGTAAAAGGACTTTCAATTCATCTTCTTTTTCTTCTTCCCTTGTGACTTTTCAAGGACCTCTTCGGCCCGTTCTTTGGGAATGACGACGACACCGTCGGCATCACCGACAATGATATCCCCGGGGTGGACGATACGACCGCCGCATTCGATGACTTCATCGATAGTGCCGCAAGTTTCTTTCAGCGTCCCATTGGGGCAGACGCCGCGGGCAAAAACCGGATAATTCATTTCAATAATATCCCGCTTATCCCGGCAAGCGCCATCGATGACGACTCCGGCAATGCCTCTGGCCCGGCAAGACGTCGCAAAGAGTTCTCCGAAGACGCCGGCCTGAAGGTACCCCTGGCACTGAATGACCAAGACGACGCCCGGTTTGGCTTCAGCAATGGCGCGGTGAATCGTCAAGTTGTCTCCTGGCACGCAGGTTACGGTCATGGCATAGCCGGCCATCTCAAAATGATAATCTAACGGTTTAATAGCCGCATCCATACTTCCTTCCCGGCCATTCATATCACAAATATTCCCGGTTGGGATTCCCTTAAAAGCACTGGCAATATCCATCTCGATTCCCCCTGTCAATTTTCTTCGTGCGTCTGTAAATGATGGTACCCCATCTGGGCCCGAGCTTCTTTCAAGGTCTTACCGCTCTTGACCAAGGCTACGATCTGCTGTTCCTTCGCTTCAATGGACTGGGCAATCTGCAGCGTCGTTTCTACGACCTGCAAAGGAATGCAGACGGCACCGTTTTCATCGGCGACAATCAAATCACCGGGGCAGACCTTGACCGATGAAATCGAAACCGGTTCGTTAATGGAAGCCACTTCGACGCGGTCCTTACCGGTCATCATATAGTTTCCTTTTGTAAAGATAGGATACTTGAGGTCCTGAATGGTCTTAACATCCCGGCATACCCCGTCGATGACCGTACCGGCAACACCCTTCCATTCCGCCACCTGCGACATGATATCGCCCCAGACCGTGCAGTACTGTCTGCCGCCATTATCAATGACTACGACATGGCCTTGCGGGACATCGTCGAGAAAATCACCGACATTGCCCTTGGTCTGACCGCAGGGAATATATTGCACCGTAAAAGCCTGACCGCAAAGACGGGTTCCCGGAACAACGGCTTTAATGCCCAACAGTCCTCCGGCAATCCCCTGTTTGTCCAAGGCATCCGTCAAGGAAGACGTATCCAATTCTTTAAAAGCTTCTAAGATTGATGTATCCAATTCGTTATAGTTCATGTTGACTGCATCCTTTCTGTGGTTCAAGAATAATACTATGTTTATTCATGCCTGATAAAAAATAAATGGCTGTAAGAACGCCGTATAGCACAAGGGCTACGCCAAAGCCGATACGAGTCGTCTCACCATAGGCGATGACGGCAAGGGAAACGACAATGAAAGCTCCTGCGATCCACGTCGTAAAGGGGTACAGAGGCAAACGAAAACTGCTTCTGGTTACTTTGCCGGCTGCCAGCATACGGCGGTAACGATGGTGCGACACCAGGATGATGATATACGTCAGCATAATCGACGTCGAACCGGCGCCGACCATGGCACTAAAGACATCCTGCGGCACGAAGAGGCTTAAGACGACGCCGACACAGAGGGAGGCCGCGATAGCGAGGACACAGCGATAAGGGATGCTGTTGGAATTTGTCTTCCGCAGCCACTGCGGCGCCTGATGTTGTTCTGCTAAGTTAAATACCATTCGCGTTCCGGCAAAGAGATTACTGTTAAACGAAGACAAGGCTGACGTCAGTACGACAAAGTTCATGATGCCTGCCGCTTCTTGAATGCCGGCATAGTGGAAAACCTGCACGAAAGGGCTGCCGAAAGTCCCGCCGACCTGATCCCATGGGAAAATACACATGACGACGAATAAGGAGCCGACATAGAAAATAAGAATTCGCAGGAAAATATTGTTGATGGCCTTGGCTAAGGTTTTTTCAGGATTCTGTACTTCGCCGGCCGTATTGCCGATCATTTCCGAACCGCCGTACGCATAGATACAAAACGGCAATGCCATCAAGAACCCAAAGGCCCCTTTCGGGAAAAAGCCTCCATTATTCCATAAATTTGAAATGCCGACAGGTTCTGAAAATTGACCGATACCCACAAAAATCATGAGTCCGCCGAAGAAAATCATCCCGACAATAGCGACGATCTTAATCATGGCAAACCAAAATTCAAATTCTCCAAAGTTATGGACTGCCATAAAATTCAGCCCGACGATCAGGAGAAAGGCTAAAAAGGACCATAACAATCGCGGCGTATCGGGCAGCCAAAACTGCATAAAGATAGGAGCTGCAATGATTTCCGCCGTGCAGACTGCCCAAATCATGTACAAGTAATTCCACGAAGCCATGAAGCCGGCCCAAGGGCTGATATAATCCCTGGCATGACGGGCAAAGGACCCGGAAACGGGATTATGTACGGACAATTCCCCCAAAGCTCTCATGACGATAAAGACGATGACCCCACAGACGATATATTCAAGGATAATCGACGGACCTGACAACTGAATCGCTGGTGAAGAACCCAGGAAAAGGCCGACGCCAATAGCCGTGCCAATGGACATCAACTGTATATGCCGTTCTTTCAAACCACGCTGCAAACCTTCTTTCGTTTTTTCAACCATAGTATTTTCCCCCTCTTATGTCCGACCGAGCTGAGACTGACGAACATACACGTACCCATCCATGATAAGCCGAGCCGTTCTGTACATCGCAGCCTTACGCACCACGATAGTATCCTTTTCAATATCGACCATTGATTCTGCCGGAATGACACCGGCCGGATGGCCGATGCGAATATCCTGCTGTTGTTTGGACTCCGGACGAACCACCTGACTGACGACGGTTCCGGGAATCTTGGCAGCAATGGCCAAGGTAACCGTCGATGTCACGGGGTAACTCTTATGGACCTGCTGCATGAATAGTAATCGGCTGACGACATCGACATCTTTTGCTTCTACCTGTTTTCCATCAAAAGTCTCATACGCAGCCGGCGGACTTACTAAGGCAATGAAGGGGACGTACCCCGACTCTTGCACGGAAGACTGCCAATGCTGTACCATTCCGATTTTTTCAGCCGCTTTTCCTCGTATTTCTTCTAATAAGGCCATGACTTCCGGATTTGACTCAATCATTTTCGGCGTTTCAAGGCCCGTCAAATTAAGTTCGCCGGCCGGGACAAAGACCAAGGGGTTGCCGACATCAAAGATGGAGACATGATAATTCCGCCCTCCCGCTTCAATGACGTCTGAAACATGTCCAGTCGGCAGCATCTTTCCCGTAAAGGCGCCTTGTCCGTCTTTCCAGTCCAAGATGATCTTAGCCCCCGTGCCCGGGACACCATCGATATGAAGCTCTCCGTCAACGACAGCTTCGCCGTTGGCGACAGGAATCTCGGCAGTGACGATATTATGAGAATTCGTCAAGTGGATACGCACGGTTGTTACCGGTTCGGTTACCGGCACAAGACCCTGGTGAATGGCAAAGGGACCGACAGCGGCTGCGATATTCCCACAATTTCCTTTTGCGGTTAACCAACGCTTTATCGAGTGCCACCTGAGCAAACGTATAATCTACATCTGCATCCGGTCGTGACGACGGACCGATGATAGCACATTTGCTGGTCAATAAGTCTCCGCCTCCCAGTCCGTCAATCTGACGGATATCCGGTGTCCCGAAAATCTGCAAAATCACGTCATCCTGCTGAGACGGATTCGTCGGTAAGTCGTGGGCCATGAGAAAGATTCCTTTGCTCGTACCGCCCCGCATGATCGTACAACGAATCATATCCATGCCTGGATACATAAAACCAACTCCTTTCAAACATTCGTATTTCTTATCCTTATTATATTTCCAAATCATTCATTTGAATAATGAATGATTTGATATTATAATATAGATAACTTAGATATTTTATAAAATGGATTTGCTGTAAGAAAGGAAAATCATGAACATCACGGCCATACGGATTTTCTTAGAAATCGTCAATACCCACAGTCTCTCTAAAGCAGCCGAAAACCTATACTTATCGCAGTCAACAGTCAGTCACCACCTGAAAGCCATGGAAGCCGAGCTCCACAGTCAACTCATCGTCCGCCACCAGGGACAACGAACAATCCATCTGACCCCAAAAGGAGAAAGCTTTCTTCCTCTGGCCGAACGTTGGCTCTCACTATTCAAAGATACACAGGCCCTTCAAACGTCCCAACCGCACAGCATCTTATCCCTGGGCTGCACGGACAGCCTCAATACCTATGTATTGCCGGAGTTGTACCAAAACTTACTCGCTCACGAAGAAACCCTTGACTTAGCCATTCGGACCCAGCATTCACAGGAAATCTATACGCTGCTCCTGAATCACGAAATCGATACGGGCTTCGTCATTACGCCTTTCGCCTATAAGAATGTCGTTACGCGGCCTTTGTTCACGGAACCGATGGTGTTATTATGCAAAAAAGACACGCCGCATCCTTCTGGCGCTATCCATCCCCATGATTTGGATGTAAAAGAAGAAATGTTCATTGACTGGAGCCCTGAATTCCAGGCCTGGCATGATTTCTGGTTCAATACCGTCACCAGTCCGCGCATCAAATTCAATAACCCGTCCCTATTTCATTATTTTCTGGAACGCCACTACTGGTCTATCCTTCCCATTTCCATGGCCCACGCCCTTCGAAAAGAAATGGATCTGTCCATCTACACCTTGACGTCACCGCCGCCGGAAAGAACGATCTATCAAATTACCCATAAGGAACCCCTTTCGAATCACATTCCACTACTCACAACGTTCCAAAAATATGTCGATGAGTTCCAACAAACGACAACCTTATTCAAAGGACTCTAAACGGAAATAAGCTCCGCCATATGAATGAGTTTTTAAACCCCAAAAAATCCCCGATACCAAGGTATTCCACTTGATATCGGGGATTATAGTTTATTTATTCAATTGTTTGCCTGATTTCCCTTAATGGAAGCGCCAGGTCATGCCGGCATTGAGTTCCCAATCTTTACCGTAAGAACCGTTGAAGGTCCGTTCAAATTCAAACCACAGGCTCCGATCGTGACTGAGTTCGGCTGTGATGCCGGCACCTACATCGTACCATGTGTCGTGATTGGTCTTGTCATAATGGATCCGTTCCAAGCCATCGATAGAGGTCAGGTCAAAGGTGCGGTTACCGGCAAATTCGTGGAGGATGTCGGCTTTGATGTACCAGGATTTCTGTGCATCGATGTCTTTCCCGAGGCGGAAACCTAAGCGGCCGATGAGGCTGTGGACGCTGTCAAAGTTTTGACCGATGCCGTCACTGGCCCGGTAGTTCGTCCCATTGAGGTGAGTATACTGAAGTTGGCTCTGGGGTTCAATGTACCACGAGTCGCGCAGAGCTTTCTTGCGGCCCCATTCGACGCTGGCCTGTTGGTACCAGGTCCCGAAGGAACTCTTCGATGCTTCGCCGTTTATAAGCCTCGTCGTCCCTTCGCCGTTCAATCGGCCAATGCGGCCGACGACGTCAAGGTAATGGCCCTTCTGACCGAGCCAGGTCTGATAGAAGCTGCCCGAGTAGCCCTTATATTTTCCCTGCCCTTCCGTAAAGGACGTCCGATCCCGGAGATAGCTGAAAGATAGGCCCTGACGAAGGGTACTGTCGTTAGCGCCCGGTTTTACCCTATCGTAGCCGAGTTCAAAGCGATTGCTGTGGCCGTCGTAGCTGTCGCGTCCCAAGTGGCAATAGGTCAAACGGGTCCACATGCCAGCATCTTGGCCATCGGCATAGCGAGCTTCACCGAGACGTTTATTGAGGGTATCCATGTTGGTCGCCATGTCGAAAAGGGTCCGGTTCTGCACGTCCGCTGCCGGGACGATGGGACTTTCGACGCTGCCGACAGAGCCGAAGTACCAATCCGTCGTGTCGCCCGTCGTTTCATGGGTCAGACCGATAATGTAATCATAGAGATGGCCCTTATTGACGTTGCGCTGCTGAATGGAGCTGGTAAGTACAGCGTCGCTGTTATTGAGTTCGGCAACATAGAGGCGGTCGTTAACCCCCATTTTATCGAGGTTCATGACGGTCGGATCACTCACTAAAGCCTGCGTCCCGGTGGCGCTGTCGGTAACGGTCAGATAATCGCTGTTGGCCGTGACGCCTTTCGTCCCCTGATTAGACAACCAGTCCAAATCCATGACCAAAGTGCCCGTACCGGAGAGGGTCTTGGCCGTAACTTGCTGACCCGTCCGATTGCTGTCGGCCATATTGACGGTGCCGTTATTAGTGAGGTTGGTCAAAGAACTGTCACCGGCCACGTTCCAGACAGTGCCATTCCCAAGGGTCATGTTCAGCATTCCGGTACTGTCCGTACCGTCCGACACGGTTGTCGTCCCCGTCAAATAGGATCCGACCGTATTCAAGTCGAGAGAAACGATACCGCCGTTAGAAACAACATTGCCTTCAATGTATTTATCCGTATCGGCTGCCGCCGCATCGATGACACCACCGTCAGCAGTCCGCAAAGCCGTGTCGCTGCTATATAACGTCAACGGTCCATTGAAAAGAATCGTCCCGCCATTAGTGGCCACAGCTCCGTCAGCCGTATCCATAACGGCTTCTCCATCAAGCGTAATATTGCCGCCATCGGCAGTAAGACCGGTTGATGTACTGCGTAACGTCAAGGGCCCTTTAAAGAGGATAGTTCCACTGTTTCCAGCAATAGCTCCATCCACCGTATCCATGACAGCTTCCCCTTCAAGGGTAACACTGCCACCATCGGCGTTAAGTCCCGTTGCCGTACCATGAAGCGTTAAAGGTCCTTTAAAAAGGATTGCTCCATCCTTTGTGGCCACGGCACCATTCCCGACTTCCATGACGACAGGTCCTTCGAGGGTAATGCTGCCGCTGTTATTCGCATAAGCTCCGACAGCACCTTCGTTGGCGATAGACATGGTACCGTCAATGACCTTGGCCGTAATCGTGCCGTCGTTGGCATAGAGATTAGACTCGCGAGGATTCGTTGCGTCTTTACCCGCCGTCGAAAGAATCATATCACGCCCAGCCACCAAATTGACCTGACCTTTTGTATCGGCTCGGACGTTAGGAGCTGCTACACTAGCGTCTAAAATAATATCGCGATCAGCTGTAACATCAACCGTACCGTTAATGTTAGCTAAAATCATGCTGGTACCGACGTCGATTCCAGGCGTGATAAATTGGATATCATGGCTAACATCGATATTTATCGTAGATTTATCACCTGCCCACAAAGTTCTTTGTGCATTACTGAAAAAATCCCTACCCTTTAAAGAAAAAGATGAATTATTTGTAACTCCTATAGCAGGCGGTGATGACAAATTCGTAATATGAAATAAGACGTCGTTATCAGCCACTACTTCAACAGAAGAATTACCCACAATTTTAAACAAATTGGCTGAGCGAATGCTGTTTATTACGATGTTGTGACCAGCGTTGATTCTCGCCTTCATCTCAGAGGCAAAAGAATTGACAGGACTCCCTTTCTTATGTTTATGATTATAGACAATGTCACGCCCCGCTTCAATATTGAGTTGACTCTGCTTACCATAAATGATATTACCGTTACCTTCATTGTCAAAGACAATATCATTGCCGGAAATCATCTCCAATGAGGAGTCATTGCTCATGGCAATTATTGGATAGCCTCCTACGTTAGCCTGGTTAAACAATAAGTCACGACCGGCCTGCACCTTCGCCTTTCCTCCATCCTTAAGATTAAGTATATTCGTAGGATTCTCATTTGTCATAGTCACATCGCGACCAGCCGATAGATGAAAGAGATTATCCCCAACAATAGAAATAAGAGTTGCCGGTGAATCAGACCTCTTTTTATTCAACTGAATATCATTCCTGGCATCTAAGGAAATCTTATGCCCTGATCCAACGGCATATATGAGATTAGCCTTATGTGTGGTGCCGGTGATATTCCAAGCATTCACAATCTCCGCCTTATTATTGCTCCCACCTGTCAAATTGATAAATGAGCCGTAGTCGCCAGCAGTAAGATTCTTTCCATTCATGTCGAAGGTAAAGGAATTCCCATCTGCCCGGTTAGTTGAAATGATAGACATTGTATCATTATTGTTCTCCAAATCAGCTTCTGGCCCATTGGTGATAGTTACGTCATTTTTAGCTTGAACAGCTTTTTCACTCTCATCAAAGTAAATGGCATGTTCTCTACCTTTAATTTCATATGTACCACCGATATCATTCTCATCGGTCCAAGGATAATAAGACGCCGAACAGATACCGGCAACAGGCATAGCCATCAGTACGGTCAAGATACAGGCCCGCAATATATTCTGTCTCTCTTTACTCATAGACTCCACTTCCAATCAACATAATTTGTTTTATTTACTTATATTGTAAATCAAATCTAAGTGTAAATCCACACAAATATATTATTATTATTTATTTTAATCGTATTTTAATTGTAATATTGGAACATGATCCATAAAAATAAGCCCTTTCTTTCGAAAGGACTTTAGCAAAATATCACTTATTTATTTTTCTCTTTATCGGCTAAAAAGGCTTCTGCTTCTTTGCCGATTGCTTCTAAATCGAGGCCTTGGCTGCGAGCGCCAAAGATACAGCCACAGTAGGGTTGGCGATAGAGATCATAGGCTTCGGCCATCTTGGTCGACGTCAGGAATCCGTTGCCTTTTTTGAAATCTGTAGGCAAGTAAGCAATGCCGTATGCTTCTTCAATCTCCCGGCCGACGTCATTGATGACCTGTGAATTTTTATGAGGGCTAACGGTCAAGGTCGTCGTGAAGTAATCGTAGTCGAGTTCCTTCATCTTTTCAGCCGCGGCCTTCATGCGCATCTCAAAACAGACGCGGCAGCGAGCGCCGCCTTCCGGCTCGTCTTCCAGGCCTTTTACGGCTTCAAAGTAATCCTTCGGCTCATAAGGGGCGGCCAAAAAGTGGACATCGTGGCCGGTCTTCTCGTTATACTCGGCAATGAACTGCTGCTGTACCCATTCCCGCCGCTTGTATTCGGCTTCGGGATGGATATTGGGATTGAAGAAATACACCGTCACGTCGGCAACCTCAACCAGGCGGTCCAAAACGGCCGTACTGCAGGGGCCGCAGCAGGAATGGAGCAGGATGCGGGGCTTGACGCCGTCCTGCTGCCAGCGCTTGGCCATTAGCTGGTAGACCGTATCGTAGTTGATCCGCTGATTGGGATTCATACGGGATAAAATTTCATGATAGTCAATCATCGTCTATACTCACTTTCTGTCGCCGAAAAGGCGCGAAAAGCACATCGTCGAATTCGTAAAAAAACACCCGCGCGGCACGAGCTGCGTGGGTTCCTATGTCAAATTGGTGGAGCATAGGGGATCGAACCCTGACCTCAAGATTGCGAACCTTGCGCTCTCCCTGCTGAGCTAATGCCCAATACTTCCTTATTGTAACGCAAAATTCCTCGCGGTACAAGAAAAAAATTGCCCCCGCCCCAACTCAGGACTATATTATGCAAACAGATTTTCTAATCGAGAGAAAACAACGGCGCTTACATTATTTTTAGTCGGAAATGTTTGACTCGGCTTCATCCGACTAAAACACTTCTAAGCAAAGTCTTATCTCAAGATTCTAAGGCAATCATGAAAGAAGAATAATTTTGTATCCCCCCTATGGGCTTATATTTCTTCCTTTTTTCAGTAAAATAATACTATATTAAATTATTCGTGGAAAAGAGGTTATTATCAATGCATATCCCTGAGAATTATCTGAGCCCTTCGACGTGCGGCATCCTCGGAGCCGTCATGGTTCCCATTTGGCTGTTATCGATCCGTAAGGTCAAGGAAACGGTGCCTCGTGAAAAGCTGCCCCTCCTCGGTGTAGCCGCGGCCTTCTCCTTTTTGGCCATGATGTTCAACGTTCCCCTTCCGGGCGGTACGACGGGTCATGCCGTCGGCGGCACGCTCATCGCCATCCTCCTCGGACCGTACGCAGCCTGTCTGGCCGTCAGTGTGGCCCTGCTCATCCAAGCACTCTTCTTTGGCGACGGCGGCATCTTAGCCTTTGGCGCCAACAGTTTCAACATGGCCTTTGCCCTGCCTTTTACGGGATATTTCGTCTATCACGGCGTAAAGAAACTCATCTCTTCGGATATTATTGCCGCCGGCATCGGCTCTTACGTCGGCATCAACGTCGCCGCCTTCTGTGCTGCCGTTGAATTCGGCATCCAGCCTCTGCTCTTCACCGATGCAGCCGGTCAAGCACTGTACTGTCCCTATCCGCTGTCGATTTCGATTCCGGCCATGATGATCGGCCATATCACGATTTTTGGCTTGGCCGAAGTCATCTTTACGACAGGTGTCCTGGCTTACCTCAAAAAGACGTCGCCTGATTTATTCCAAATGACTGCACCGGCTTCATCGAGCAAATCCCTGTTCGGACTCTTAGGCGCCCTCATCTTAGCCACGCCCTTAGGCCTCTTGGCCGCCGGTACGGCTTGGGGTGAATGGGATGTCGAAGAACTGGCAGAAACGGATTTCTTCGGCTCGGCCTTAGGCTATACGCCGTCGGGCATGGAAAATGGCTTCTCCTTTGACGTTCTCATGCCGGATTACGCCATTGCCGGACTCCCCGACGCCTTGGGCTATGTCCTTTCAGCCCTCATCGGCACGGCGCTTTTAATCATCATCTTTAAAGTCATCGCATCCTTCCTGCCGGCGAAGCCGTCCTTCGACACGCCGTCCCAGCATTAGGAGGCCTGACCCATGAAGCTCCCTGAATGGGCGCAGCGTGAAGAAAACTATAATCCCGGCCGTGACCGGGATTATTTCATTTCCCGCTCCCTCCTGCGTTTAGTTTCCATCTTAAAGGCCCTGCGTCAGCAGCACGGTCCGTCCCGTTGGGCCGTCGGCGCCGGCCCGGCCCTGGTCACGACGCTGATGATGATTCTGCTCGTAGTCCTCTGTCGGACCATGGCCTTTCTGTGGGCTGTTCTGGCCGGTGAATTGGTACTCCTGGCCTTCCATCCCGGCCGTCAATTGCGCACGACCTTAGCCGCAGCCCTGGCCGCTTCCGCCGTCTGCGCCGTCATCGTGGCACCGGCCTTCTTTCTCGGCAACGGCCAACACGTCTATCTCCTGCCCTGTAAGACCTGTCTCACCGTCCTCGGTCTGATGCTCCTCCAGCAAAATGTATCGTGGCACAAACTGACGGCGGCCCTGCGGGCCTTTCACGTTCCGTCCCTGATCATCTTCATTTTGGATACGACCCTGCGCTACATCGCCATTCTCGGCCAGGAATCGGCCGAACTCCTGACGGCCTTGAAGCTACGCTCCGTCGGCAAAAATCCCGATAAAAAAGCAGCCCTCAGCGGCGTCGCCGGCATTATGCTGCAAAAATCCCAGCGCCTGTCCCAGGATCTCTATGAAGCCATGCGCTGCCGCGGCTTTACCGGTGAATACCAAGTCTATGATGACGGAAAAAACGCCCCTTGTCCCCGGCGACGGGCGTGCTGCTTTTAATGCTCTTATCTTACGTCTACCTCTTCGTCCGCTTGGAAGGAGTTCTTTCATGATTATTCTCGACGACGTCTGTTTTGCCTACGACGACAGACCCATACTCAGTCACCTGACAAAAACCATTGAGCCCGGACAGGCCGTCCTCCTCACCGGTCCCAACGGTGCCGGAAAGTCGACCCTCCTGCGGCTCTTGAACGGCCTGATTTTCCCCCAACAAGGGACCTATACCTTTGACGGTACGGTCATTACGGCAGCCAAGATGCGCGACCACAAGTATTCCAAATGGTTTCACCAACGCATCGGCTATATTTGGCAGCATCCCGATTCCCAGCTCTTTTGCAGCAGTGTCCGTGAAGAACTGGCCTTCGGTCCCGTTCAAATGGGCCTTCCTGCCGACGAGATCAAAAAACGGGTCGACGACGCCATGGACCTCCTGGGCCTGACGAAACTTTCTGAACGGGCGCCGTATTCCCTGTCCGGCGGGGAAAAGAAGCGGACGGCCATCGCCTCCATTCTGGCCATGAACCCCCAGATTTGGACTATGGATGAGCCCGAAAGCTATCTCGACGCCGACGGCCTTGCCTGGTTGGAAGACTTTCTGCCGAGCCTGAAAAAAGCCGGCAAGACCCTCATCATCGCTACCCACCACGCCGACATCATCGAAAAATTATCGATACCGAAATTTCCATGAAATCCTAAATACAGCAAAACAGCTGCAGACCTACTTTTTATCGTAGGCTTGCAGCTGTTTTTGATTGGCTTTCACGCGTTCATTAGTTGTATTGATCTGTCCGGCTTTCGTTAAGGTTTGACGGCCGGCATCGTATTTTCCCTGCTTGAAGTAGACGACCGCCATGGCGTTGGCGGCGTCAGCTGATTGGGGCGAAAAGCGAAGGATTTCTTGAAACGAACGCAGGGCTTCTTGATTCTTTCCCAGGCCCATCGCCAAAATTCCTCGATTATACCAGGCTTCTAAAAACTCAGGCCGTACGGCAATAGCCTTATCGTAACTGTCAAGGGCTGCGTCGAGGTTCCCTCTTTTTTGCTGTACCAAAGCCAAGTCGTACCAGGCTGCCGGCGACTTGCCGTTTTTCTTCAGGGCCTTTCGGAAGTCCTCTTCGGCCAGCCAGTAGTATCCCTGATGGAAGAATAAAATGCCCCGATAGAGATAGGAAGACGGGTCGTCGCGATGGAGGATGACTCTTTCAAAGCCCGTCAGCAAATCGTCGTCGCTCCCGTCGGGCGTCTGGGCTTCGGTCCACATCCAAAGGATTTCCTGGCCGTAGTGCTTGCCGGGAACGGCCCAGCGACCGTTAAGTCCGGTCCATTTCGTCACCTTGCCGAAAAGTTCGGGATGATTATGAACGAGGAGTTCATACCGGGGATCGACGATCTCTGTCTTAGGCCGCTCCGTACTGGCGTAGGCCAAAAGGTGCTGGATATGAGCCCGGACGCCGAGCTGAGGTGTGGCAAAACTGGCTCCGGGAGCGCCGTTTCCCGTGGCGCCGAGACCGCAGAAATTATTCTGTTCCGGCGATACGTCGCCGCCGTAGGCAAAGTAGCCCGTCTCTTTCAACGCCTGACAAAGGGCGATATCGGGACGAATGCCTTCGCGGCCCGCTTCTTCATAATAGGCCTGTACGACGTCTTCCAAAGGAGCATTCAATTTAGGCTTTTCATTGCGCTTGCGGATAAAATGAACCATCTGTTCCGGAGATATTGTCGCCGGCCCCATGATCGTATCAGCGCCGGCCGGCACGTCGAGAAGGGGTTGTTCGTAAGCCGGTTTTACCTGCCACGAGGCTTTTTCGATGGTCCCAAGATCTGGGCCGGCTTCAGCCTGAACGGCTGGCTGCGTAAAAAGAGGCAGGCCTAGGAGCACTGCCCCCATAAGGCCTGCCGCAAGCCATCTGTTTATCTTACCATTCACGATAGACGCCCTTCTTCCGTTTGGCTTCCGTAGACTTTGAAAGATAGGTCCCGAGGACTAAGGGATAGCCCTTGCGCTCGATGATCTGAGCCATGTAATTGCGGAAGGGACAGGGCGGTCGGTGATACGAGTCGGAGACGACGCACGAAGCAAAATGGATGGTGACGTTTTCTTTTTCATCGCCGTAGCGCTTCATCTTCCGCGCCAAATTTTCGAGTTTTGCCGAGATACCGGCACCGCAGCAGCCGCCGCAGGTCATCATGAGAAACCGCGTATCGGGCGGATAATCAGCCATAGTATCAACACGGTTGACGAAGGTATTCATGCAGGCATAGCCGCTGCAGCGCTTGGTGACGATATCACATTGAATGACGACGACTAATTGGGACATAGGAATCCCTCCTTTTTAATTATATACGTTGGCATGTAAGAAATCCTGCGTCCAAGCCGAATCGATGCGGGCCAGTGCCGCTTCTTCCTGGGGCAACTTGTCGGCCAAGGATTGTTCAAACTGGTGGTACAAAGGAGCGAGACTGTCATTAAAGCCGATGTAAGCGCCTTCTCCCGATGCGTTGTTGAAGAATACCAGGCGGAGGGAACCGTCGTCCTGAACGACAAAGTGACAGCTGGTAACATCAAAGGACTGATTTTGTGCTTTAAATTGGGCCAGGGCTGCCGTTTTCGTCAATTCTGCCAAGCGGTCATCGAGGCCGGCTTCAAAGACGGTTATTTTTTCTAACAAATCTTCTTTCGTCCGGACTAAGCGGAAGATGTAGCCTTCGTTTTGCTGCATGGCGCGAAAAGCTTCCTGTCCTTCGCTCATGTCAAGGTCAGCACGCTGTTCAAAATCAGCTGTCGGTGCAAAGAAGACGATGAAGTGACGATCCTTGTCGTGATATAAGAATCCGTAGTCGACATTTACCGTCGCACCGCAATGGGGGCAATGATATTGGAAGACTTCCAAAGAAGCAATGCTGTCCTTCATTTCCGGGTTGTCTTGAATGTCGAGACGGTCCCAGACGGTGAAATTTCCCTTCGTTTGGCAAGCAGGACACGTAATTTCTTCTTGATGCTGCATACTCATGATGATTCCCTCTCTTCTCTGCCGCGATAGTCGGCGTTTTTTTATTATACCACAATCACAAGGCTGGGAATACGGCTGCAGACAAGCTCCTCCAAGGACTCAGGCCCCGCTGGTTAGGCGCAGACCGATCAGGCCGGCTACGATCAGGACCACGGACAGAGACTGCCAAGGGGTCAGTGTTTCTTGGAACAGGATGAGGCCGGCAATCACCGTACCGACGATGCCGATGCCTGTCCAGATGGCGTAGGCCATGCTGATAGGAAGGTCGCGCAGGGCCAAACTCAAAAACAGGAAGCTGGCTGCCATGCTAATCAACGTAAGGATACTGGGAACGAGATTTGAAAATCCATGGGTATATTTCAGGCCAACGGCCCAGCCCATTTCCAAAATTCCGGCGATAAGTAAATAAATCCATGCCATAGAAATTCCTCCTTTACAAAAAAAGGGCACGTCCACACTATTCCTGCTAAGGCCTACTGGAATAGTCTGAACGTACCCGGCGGTAATCTGAATATGTAATTAAGTCTTGCTATGAGAAGGATTCTAGCACAGAAAAATTTCTTTGTCAACACCTTCGTCCTTCACTGAAAAAAATACTGTCCAAAATAAAAAACCGTAAAGATAAACGTTTTACAGCATTTTCCTTACAGACAGGCCGTTATAAATATGTTATATTTAAAAAAGAAACGTGAAGGGAGGTATCTTTATGAAAGACGCCTATTTAAAATTCATGCTGGCCACGGTGATTTACGGGACCAACGGTATCGTCGCCAGCCACATTCCCCTGTCGAGCTATGAAATCGTCCTGACCCGAACGGTTCTGGGCAGCCTGTTTTTACTGGTCCTGACGGGATTTCGCCATGAATGGAAAACCCTCTATCAGATGCCGCCCAGGGAGTGGCTGCTCCTCGTCTTAGCCGGCGTCTTTTTAGGCGGAAACTGGATTTTCCTCTATGAGGCCTACCAACAGATTGGCGTCAGCCTGGCCACGCTCTTATGCTATATTGGACCCATCCTGATCATGATTTTATCGCGCTTCGTCTTTAAAGAGCCCTTCACCGTCCCCAAAGTCACGGCCATGGTACTGGTCACCTTGGGCATCATCGCCATCAACGGGGCTGACTTTCAGGCCCACGGCCTCTCCTGGGGCGTGGCCTGCGGTTTTCTCGGCGCCGTCTGTTTTGCCCTCTTGATTGTCGTCATGAAAAAGGCAAAGCCCCTGACGGGCTTCTTTGCTCCAGCCTGTCAGCTCATCATCGCCTCCATTCTCGTCGGCGCCGTCACCTACAATCTACCGACACCGGACGTCAATCTGACTATCCAAGACATGTCCTACATGGCCTTATTAGGCTTCATCAATACCGGCCTTGGCTACGCCCTCTATTTTACCGGCGTCCAGCGCCTGTCGGCCCAGAGCGTCTCCATCTGCGGCTACTTCGAGCCCTTCACGGCCCTCCTCTTGTCAGCTCTCATCCTTGGGGAAGTCCTGACACCCATGCAGTGGGTCGGCGCCGTTCTCATCCTCGGCGGCGTCGCCTTGAGCGAACTATGGCATCCCCGCAAAAAAAGTTAGAAATGCTGCAGCGCTTCCGTCATGCCGTCCTGTCGATACGCCAGGACGGCATGTTCTGTAAATTCATCGCCTAAGGGGATGACCTTGAGTCCCGGATAGGCCTCGCCTTGATGGATGGGCAGTACGGCAAAACCTTGAGCCATACTGACCGTCAAGAGCTGCTCTGACAAATTTTTACATCGCCGGACTTCCTCAAAGCCGCGATTGAAAACGTGGCAGCAGTTCCGACGAACCTTGTCCACATAATCGCGTCGGTCCGACTTCGTTACAAAGGGCGAATGACCGATGACGGCGTCGATGGCCCCATAGCGGTCCCATAAGGAATTGGCACAGACGAGGGACTGGTCAATGGCAAATAATCGCTGGTACGCAAAGGATCGCTTTACCGACTGGGCATCGGAAAAGACGAAGCCGTCGAGGATTCCGTCAGCTAAATTATTTTCCAAATCAACCGTTTCGTCAAAACTAAAATACAATTTATATTCCGGGAAGGTTTCTTCAAAACGGCGCAGCCACCGGACTTCGACGTATTCCTGTATGGCCATCCCCAAGCGGATTTCCCTATGTTCTTTCCGCCGCAAAGACTGACGCAGATTTTCATAGGACCGGCAAATGTCCCGCATGCCGTCGTAAAAACGGCGTCCTTCGGCTGTCAATGACACACCTCGATGTTCGCGGTAAAACAGCGGACAGCCTAAATCGCGCTCCAAGTTGGTAATATATTTGGTCATCGTCGTCTGGGCGATATGACAGTTGTGCGCAGCCTGCGTAAAATTGCATAACCGTGCCGCTTCTAAAAAATAGCGTATCTTCGAAAGATCCATGATTGCTCTCCTTATTCATTACTTTTTTTCATGGCAAAGGCCCAAGGTTTCATTAGTCAGGGCCGGTCAGGCATGATAAAATAAGGACGTTTTAAGAAAGGAGACTGGCCCATGGATTACTTTTCTATCGTCTTAGGACAGATCATCGGTTTCGTCATCTACATCCTCATCGGCATTATAGGCGTGCGCATGGGCGTCTTAACCCCTCGATCGCTCGGTGTCTTATCACAATTCATCACCAAGATATCTCTGCCGCTGCTCTTATTTACCAATACCCTCAATGGAGCAACGCGAGAGCAGTTTATCGGCGACCTGCCCGTCGTGGCGGCGACGGCCCTGATGTACATTTTATTATACCCGCTCTGCCGACTGTTGGCACGCATTTTCGGGCTTACGGGCAATGAAAATCATGTCTATCGCGCCTGTTCTATGTTCGGCAACATCGGCTTCATGGGCATCCCCATCGTAGCTGCTGTCTTTCCCGAACATGGCATGCTGTATATCGCCTTGTTCACCGTCGTCGACCAACTCCTGCTGTGGACGGTAGGCGTCAATCTCACGGCGCCGACGGACAAAGAAATGCTATGTCCATCGCCAGCCGGCTGTTAAAGATGGTCAATCCGGCAACGATCGCCGTCACCCTGGCCGTCATCGGCATCTTCCTGGACGTCCATCTGCCGCTTCCGGTCAATACGGCCCTGACCAAAGCCGGCTCGATAACGACGCCTTTGGCCATGATTTATATGGGCGGTCTATTCTGTTTTATCGAAGTCAAAAAATACATTGGCAAAAAGAATTTTACGGTGCCGTCCTGGTCAAGATGTGCCTCTTTCCCCTCTTCTTCTACGAATTGGCAGCCCTGCTGGGCATTCGAACCGACATCACCATCACCTTGAGCCTCTTATCGGCCCTCCCCAGCATGGCCGCCATCGTCATGTTGGCGCAAAACCAGCGGTCCGCCGGAGATTATGCTGCCGGCATGACCTTGGTGACGACCATCTGCTCCATCATCACCCTGCCCCTGGTCTGCCTCTATTTTAGCTGACCTCTTGCCTTCATCCTAAAAAGCTGTCCTGGATGGACAGCTTTTTTGTATGCGATAATCTACGTCACGAAGGCATCAGACTAGCCTCGCCCTTATGATTGAGGAGGCCGTAGAGATGCCTTTTTTCTCGGACGACGAAGAAAATGGAAATGATTAGGGCCAGGGCATCGCTGACCGGCTGAGCCATGAAGATGCCGTTGATATCCCAGACTAGGGGCAGGATATAGATGAGGGGGATCAGGAACAGGATCTGCCGTAAGAAGGTGATGACGATGGACGGCGCCGGTTTGGCAATGGACTGGAAGAAGGTCGTCACCAGCATGACAAAGCCTAAAATGGGAGTGATGCAGAAGTTAGCCCGCAGTCCGGGAACGCCGATAGCCATCATATCTTCCGAGGCCCCGAAGGCCGCCCGAATGGCTTCGGGAAAGACCATGACGATGACCCAGATGACGCAGGTAATGGCCACGGAAAAGGCCGAAGCCTGATACAAGGTGGCCATGACGCGCTTGTAATTCCCGGCGCCAAAGTTGTTGCCGACAATGGGCTGAATGCCCTGACTGATACCGCTAGCCGGCATGATGACAAAGGTCATCATACTGGACACGACGGCGTAGACACTGATGGCCGTATCGCCGCCGTACTGCCCCAACTGGCTGTTATAGACCAGGCTGATGAGGCCCATGGCCATCTGGGCAATCCAAAAGGCAAAGCCGCAGGAGATGATCGTTCTCGACAGCCAGGCATCGAGGGCAAAGGTATCGCGGCTGATCTCGACTTTCGTATGACCCTTCCAAACGAGGTAGGCTCCGAAGAGGGTCGAAAGAAGCTGGCCGATAACCGTCGCCCAAGCGGCGCCGGTGACACCCCAATCGAGACCGGCCACAAAAACGGCGTCGAGGATGATGTTGGTCACAGCCCCGATGGCCGTAACGCACATCCCCATGATGGGCTTTCCGGAAACGCGGACAAAGTCGCAAAAGACCTGACTCAGCCCTTGAAATAGGCAGCCCAAGGCGACGATACGGTAATAAGCCAGGGCATATTCATAAGCCGTTTCGGTGACGCCGAAGACTTGTAAGATGGGATCGGCAAAGAGAAGCAAAAAAGCCGTCAACAGCAGTTCAAAAACGACGACTAAGATTAGGGAATTGCCAAAGGCGCGATTCATGTTTTGCTGCTCCCCTTTTCCGGCAAACAAGCTGAACAACGACGAACCGCCGGCACTGCAGGTAAGGCCGAAGGCCATCATCATGTAGAAAAGCGGAAAACAAATCGAAAGGCCGGCCAAGGCCGACGTACCGTTGAAGTTTCCAACAAAAACCCGGTCGACGATGTTATAAATAGCCGTAATCAATAGGGAAATCGCCGCCGGAACGGAATATTTCAAAATCATGGGAAATAACTTCCCTGTCGAAAAATCATTTCTTTCCTTCATATGAAGACTCCTCACCTTTCTCTTATATCTTAGTTTCCTAAGTATTTACTGAAAAAGAATGGATAACAGGCCGTCATCTCATTCAGCCAGATTATCCATCATCTTCTCGACGACCTTGATGAAGGTCTGCAAGTCCTTTTGGGAAATGCCCTTGACTAGTGTTTCATCTAAGGCGGTCAAATCGTCGATTACTTGTTTTTTATACTGGAGTGCTTTTTCCGTCAAGACAATCTTTTTTAAGCGGTTGTCATGGGCTGCCGCCTCGCGGACGATGAGGCCGCTCTTTTCCATTTGCTTTAAGAGCTCCGTTGCCGTCGACGGCCGAATGCTGAATTCTTCCTCCACGTCTTTTTGAAAGACGTCTTCCTTTTGGGCCAGTAAAAAGTGCAGGGCCCGTCCCTGGGAGCCGCTGAACTCGCCGCGCGATGAAAGCATATCCAGTTTGCGGCGCAGCTTGTTGGACAGCTTGCTGACATAGCTGCCCGTATGGCGATGCTGAGATATCATGGCCGTCTCCTTTCTTAGTATCCTAAGTAATTGTAAATAAAATTCATCGATTTGTCAACTCCGCTTCCAGCGAAAAAACAGCCGCCAGGGACAGCATTCAGTCCTTGACGGCTGGGTCTATGTTTCAATGGATGGATAAGTCGTAGGAAGTGATTGTTGGAAACGCCTCCTTTGTATCTCCGTCCCTTGTTTCGCGATTACCAGTCCAGTTTACCTGTCATGAGGTAGACCAAGAGGCCTTTTTCGGCGTGCCGTCTGTTTTCGGCTTCGTCGAGGATCGTTTCCAAATGGGTTTCCATGACGTCTTTGGTGATTTCATAGCCCGGATGGATGGGCATGTCGTGGAAGACCATGGTATCCGTCCCTGTCATGAGGTCGGCGTCGATTTGATAGGGCATCATCATGTTGATGATCTGATTTTCTTTTCGGCGTAGTCGGGATTGGTGAAAAATTCCATGTCGACCCAGGTATCGGTGTAGACGCAGTCGACGTCAGCGACGACTTTTTTGAGGTCTTCTTTGGAGATATCCGTCGGCAGTTCTTTATAGTGGCCCGTCGCCGTTAAGGTATCGTAGAAGTCAGCCGGCACGTTGGTCACCTGGCTGAACGGCGTCAGCCCGTACATGGTGCCGCCCAATTTGACGACGATTTCACTGAGCGAGTTATAGGTATTGTTCTTGGCCCCGATATAGAGGACCTTCGTTTCAAAACGGCCTGTCTTTTCATAAAGGGTCAGCATGTCGGCCAAGGCCTGGGACGGATGGAAAGTATTGTCACAGCCGTTGATGACCGGGACCGTAGCATATTTCATGAAACCTTCCGTCGTTTCAGCCTTCTTGAACCGGCCCATGATGCAGTCGACGTTGCGGCAGACGTATTTGACTTCGCTCATGAGGTCGCCAATGGTAAAGTTGCTGTCCTTCCAGAGCTGATTATAGGCCTTGCCGCCCAGTTCTTCCATGCCGATGGAAAAGGACAAGTAAGTCCGGTTAGACGTCTTTTCAAACAAGGTGTATAATTTTTTACCATCGAGAATATGGCTGTAAGCGTCTTGATTCTTCTTGATTTTATCGGCTAATAATAAGATTCCCTTCAATTCTTCGGCTGTATAATCGACAAAGCTGTTGGCGTGTTTCATGTATATCCATCCTCTCATCCAGTAAAACTATAACTTATTGATGGCTATATCATAGCACAAGAGATTTTCTTTATCAAGTATTTATACGAAATTTTCTTTAATTTATACATATAAGCCAATTTCGTACAGCGCAACCGACGGTCTTGAAGACGCAAAAAACCGGTAATCACGATGATTACCGGTCCAAAAGGTCTATGTGTTATACTTTCCGATTAAGCTTTTACTACGTTAGCTGCCTGCGGTCCGCGCGCACCTTCAACAATATCGAATTCAACTTCCTGACCTTCGGCCAAGGATTTGAAACCATCTTCCTGAATGGCAGAGAAATGAACGAAAACGTCGCCGCCGTCTTCTCTTTCGATGAAGCCATAACCTTTTTCTGCGCTAAACCATTTTACTTTACCGTGCATGATAAATCCTCCTAAAAATCAAAACAATTACAGCTATCCATAGCAAGTGCTACCTTATAGCTCTTTTGTTAGTGTAACATAACAGATTGCTAATGTCAATCGAATTTATATAAGTAAATTTCCCGTTATTCCCTTATTTTTTACATAATGAACGAAGGCAAACTTATATTTATTATTATTCTCCCTATCATGGACTTCTCGTTCTATTTCCGTCCAGTCATCACCCTTCCACTCAGGGAAGAACGTATCGGCATCGGGAAAGACTTCGTCGATTTCCGTCAAATAAAGGCTGTCGGCCAAAGGCAAAAAAGCACGGTACATGGCGGCCCCGCCGATGACGAAGTAGTCTTCCCCATCGTTCATGGCCTGACACATGGCTTCCGGGCTGTGAAACAAGGTCACGGCCGGACTGTCGGTGTGATAGCCTTCATTATGGGTCAGGACCCAATGGGGACGGCCGGGCAGGACACCGGGCAGGCTTTCAAAGGTCTTGCGGCCCATGAGCATCGTGTGATTCATGGTGAGGGCTTTAAAGCGCTTCAAGTCGGCTGAAATATGGCACAAAAGGTCGTTGTCTTTGCCGATACCGAGCTGTCGGTCGACGGCAGCAATGAGGTGGATCATCAGACGGCTACCTCCATGGAAAGTTTGCCCAGATGCTGATAATCGTCGAGGCGGATATCATCCGGCGTAAAGCCATAGAAATCGTGGATGTCGCTGTTGAGTATCAGTTTGGGAGCGTCCATCGCCTGGTCCCGCCGTGCCAGCTGGGTCTTCATGGCTTCGACGTGGTTTTCGTAGATATGGGCGTTGTTGATGACGTGCGTAAAGAGGCCTGGGCGAAGGCCGGCAGACTGGGCGATGAGGTGGATGAGGACGGCATACTGGGTCATATTGAAGGGTACGCCTAAGCCCATGTCGCCGCTGCGCTGGATGAGCATGCAGTTCAAGCGGCCGTCGGTGACGTCCCACAAGGTCTGGTACGCGCAGGGTTGGAGGGCCATGTCATCCAAGTCTTCGATGTTCCACAAGGAGACGATCATGCGCCGGCTCTGGGGATCATTTTTCAACATATCCAAGAGCTTATCGACCTGCTTATATTTGCGGATCTGATAGCCGTAGGCCTTGCCGATGGTCCCATCAGGCCGCATCCATTCGTCCCAGACGTGGCAGTTCATCTTCTGCAGTTCCCGCACGTCGTTACTTTGGAGCTGCCAAATCCAGAGGATTTCTTTGACGGCCGTCTTAAAGGCGACGAACTTCGTCGTCAGGATGGGAAATTCCTTTTCTAAATCGAACTGCATGATCTGATGCGGCAGTTTGTAGGTCCGCACGCCCGTGCGGTTGTTGTCGAAGTAGCCGTGGTCGAGGATATTTTCGACGATGTTCAAGTATTGTGTATCGGCCATGCTCATGTATATCACCTCAAAATTACTGATTATTCATATAGGACTGAATAGCACTGACGAAGCTGCGGCCATATTTATGCAGCTTAAAACTGCCGACGCCCTTGATGTCGCCCATGGCGTCGAGACTGGACGGCTTGAGGGCCGCCATATCCCATAAGGTAGCATCGGAAAAAATGACGAAGGGCGGAATGTTTTCATCTTTGGCCAAGTCGCGGCGGACAGCCCGCAAAGCATCGAATAAGGGCCGCAAGGCTTCTTCGTCAACGGCACCGGCACTTCGTTTTTGCCGTCGTTTGGGAATGGCTGCCGGAATCGCTTCGACGACTCGTTTCTGTTGGACGATGCGCTTATGGCCGCCCATGGCCTGTCGGCCGTCGGCCGTCAGGGAGACGACAGGATACTTACCGTCGGACTGTTCGAGATAGCCGTCGTCGATGCACTGACGGATCATATCGCGAACTTCGGACAGGGTAAAATTCCCGAGCATGCTAAAGGCGGCATTATGCTCAAAGCCGTAGCGGCGAATTTTAGCGTTCTGACTCCCTTTCAGGATATCGGCCACCATAGTCAGGCCGAAGCGCCCTTTCAATTCATCGACGCAGAGGCAGATGCTGCGGACCTGTTCGGTCATATCCTCTTCAACCGTTTCCTGGTCGCAGTTGCCGCATTTATCGCAGTGTTCCCACGACGGATGTTCGCCAAAATACGACAGGATATAATGGCGCAGGCAGTGATTGCCTTCACAGTAGCGGACCATGGCATGGAGCAGGCGGAATTCGACCTCCTGCTGTTTTACGTCGCGGACGGACTGTTCAATGAGGAATTTCTGGATCATGATATCCTGCCGGTTAAAGAGGAGGATACAGTCTCCCGGCGCCCCGTCGCGGCCGGCGCGGCCCGCTTCCTGGTAGTAGCTTTCGATGTTCTTCGGCATCTGGTAATGGATGACGTAGCGGACGTTGCTCTTGTCGATGCCCATGCCGAAGGCATTGGTGGCTACGATGACCTGTATTTTATCGTAGGTAAAAGCTTCCTGCATAGACCGGCGCATTTCATCGCTGAGGCCGGCATGATAGCGGCCGGCCTTGATGCCCCGCCGGTTCAGTTCATCGCAGATACGATCGACTTCCTTGCGCGTCGCCGCATAGATGATGCCGCTGTCTTCCCGGTGTTTGGCGATATAGGACAAGGTGAACTCCATCTTGCCCTTGACGTGGACGACGCGGAAATAGAGATTGGGCCGGTCGAAACCGCCGATGAAAATCCGCTCCTTTTGAAGGCCTAAGAGATTCATCATATCGAGCTTGACCTTTTCCGTCGCCGTCGCCGTAAAGGCCCCGACGACAGGCCTTTGGGGAAGGGCTGCAATCCAGTCGCGGACGGCACAGTAGCTGGGCCTAAAGTCGTGCCCCCACTGAGAGACACAGTGGGCTTCGTCAATGATGAACATGGAAATAGGCAGGGTCTGCATGAAAGCCGTAAAGAACTGGTTTTCCAAGCGTTCCGGCGAGATATAGACCAATTTGATACGGCCGGCACGGATGGCGGCAAAGCGGGCCTTTACCTCTTCAAAGGTGCACTGGCTGTTGATATACGTCGCCGGGATTTCCTGGTTGACCAGACTGTCTACCTGATCTTTCATAAGCGAAATAAGGGGTGAAATGACCAAGGTCACGCCGGGCATCATCAGAGCCGGAAGCTGAAAGCAGATCGACTTCCCCGCCCCTGTCGGCATGATTGCCAGGCAGTCGCGGCCGTCGAGCAGGGTCTGAATGACTTCGTGCTGGCCCGGCCGGAATGATGAATAGCCAAAATATTGTTTTAACAACGATTCAATTTCAAGCATGAAAAAGGTCATCCTTCCTTCATAAACGGACAAAGGGAGCTGCCGCAAAGCGACAGCTCCCTTATATCATATCATTTTTAAGCTTATTTTGCCAATTCTTCTTTCAGTACTTCAGCTAAGCGTTTGATACCTTCTACGATGCGTTCTTCCGGCATGTTGGAGTAGTTGAGGCGGAAGTGGTTGGCATTGCCGCCATGAGGGTAGAACGGACCGCCCGGCACGTAGGCAACGTTTTTCGCTAGGACTTTAGGCATGAGTTCTTTCGCATCCATGCCTTCGGGCAACGTTACCCACGTGAACAGGCCGCCTTCGGGGTATGTAAAGGTGATGCCTTCAGGGAAGTATTCTTTCATCGAATCGCACATGAGGTTGCGGCGTTTTTTGTACAATTCTTTGATCTTTGCGACGTGAGCATCGAGATCGTACATATCGATGAAGAAGGAAGTCTGGCGCTGACCGAAGGACGAGGACTGGAGGTCGACGGCCTGTTTCAGCTTAACGACTTTATCGATGATGGTCGGATCAGCAACCATCCAGGCAATACGCAGGCCCGGCATGAGGATCTTGGAGAAGGAGCCGAGGAAGATGATGTTGCCTTTGGTATCCATGGATTTAAGGGACGGAACTTTATCGCCGTCGAAACGGAGTTCGCCGTACGGATCGTCTTCGAGAACCGGGAAGTCATAACGGTTGATGATGTCCATGAAAGCTTTGCGGCGTTCCATCGGCCAGGTAATGCCCGTCGGGTTCTGGAATTCAGGAATAACATACATCATGCGGACGCGATCGCCGTATTTTGCCAAGATTTTTTCAAGTTCTTCCGGAATGATGCCTTTGTCGTCGGTCGGAACTTCGACGAATTCAGGACCACAGAGTTTAAAAGCGTTGATAGCGCCGAGGTAGGTCGGGCTTTCTACGAGAACGACGTCACCGGGGTTGAGGAAAATCTGAGCCAAGAGGGACAGACCCTGCTGCGAGCCGGACGTGATGACGATGTTTTCAGGGGTGCAGTCGACCATGAAGGATTTTTTCATGCGGCCTGCGATTTGTTCGCGAAGGGGCGTGTACCCTTCGGTCGTGCCGTACTGCAGGGCAGCCTGGCCTTCTTTGGTCAATACAGCTTCGTCAACTTTTTTGAGATCTTCTGTCGGGAACAGTTCCGGAGCCGGCAGGCCGCCAGCGAAGGAAATAATTTCCGGCATGGTCGTCAGTTTCAAGAGTTCACGGATTTCAGAGGCTTTCAAATTCATAGCTAAGTTGGAAAATTGCATATTCACTCACTCCTTCATTATTGTGCATAGCGCATATCTATGTTTATATAGTATCATTTAAATTACTTTTATGCAATTAAACGTTTATGTCATAGCTACATTCTCAATTATGCAAACCTATAAAATCGTGGGTATTAGAGTCAATTACCGATAATACCAAAAGTCAATTCAAGAAAATATTAAGTAATTCATGTAAAAATTTTTAAAAATAAAAAGAAAAGACGCCCTACGGGAGAGAGCGTCTCATTTCCTGCAAAGTTTAATTATTTACCCATCTTTTCTTTCAAAACTTCAGCTAAGCGTTTGATGCCTTCGACGATGCGGTCTTCCGGCATATTGGAATAATTCAAACGGAAGTGGTTGCCGTTGCCGCCGTTGGGATAGAAGGCTCCGCCCGGTACGTAAGCGACTTTCTTTTCGATGACTTCCGGCATGATGGCCTTGGCATCGATGTTTTCAGGCAAGGTGACCCAGGTGAACAGGCCGCCTTCCGGATAGGTAAAGGAAAGGCCCTGGGGGAAGTATTTTTCATCGAATCATACATCAGGGTGCGGCGTTTGCCGTAGAGTTCACGAATCTTGGCGACGTGAGCGTCGAGGTCGTACATGTCGATATAATACGAAGCCTGGCGCTGGGCAAAGGACGAGGACTGGAGGTCGACGGTCTGTTTCAGCATGACGGCCTTTTCGAGGATGTCGTGGTGAGCGACCATCCAGCCGATGCGAAGGCCAGGCATGAAGATCTTCGAGAAGGAACCGAGGAAGATGACGTTGCCCTTGGTATCCATGGACTTCAAGGTCGGCATGGTCTGGCCTTCATAACGGAGTTCGCCGTAGGGATCGTCTTCGATGACCGGGATGTCATGTTTGTTCATGATATCCATGACGGCCTTGCGCCGTTCCAACGGCCAGGTGATGCCCGTCGGGTTCTGGAATTCAGGGATGACGTACATCAGGCGGACGCGGTCACCGTACTTTTCAATGGCCTTTTCCAAGGCTTCCGGCACCATGCCTTTATCATCCGTTTCGACTTCGACGAACTGCGGGAAATTGACAGCAAAAGCCGTCGTAGCGCCCATATAAGTCGGGCTTTCGACGAGGACGACGTCGCCTTCATTCAAAAAGAGTTGGCCCAGGAGAGACAGGCCCTGCTGAGAGCCGGCGGTAATGATAATGTCTTCATAGGTGCAGTCCGTGTGGAAGGACGATTTCATGCGGGCAGCAATCTGTTTGCGCAGCGGAATGTACCCTTCGGTCGTGCTGTACTGTACGGCCTGACGCCCTTCTTTCTTCAAAATTTCCACGTCCACCTTCATCATTTCGTCAATCGGGAACAGTTCCGGTGCCGGAAGACCGCCGGCAAAGGAAATAATTTCCGGATTTTCTGTGACTTTCAGGATTTCACGGATGTCAGATGCGTGCAAACTTTTTGCTTCTTCAGAAAACATTACCATAAAACTTCACTCCTATCTATTGACTTGCTTTGGATACGACGTATAACTATCCGTCGTAATGGTACTTATTATACCACTTCAGAGTGTGTTATTCTACATTTTTTATGAAAAAAACAGGAAAAGTTGCTCTAATTAAGAAAATCATGAGCAAAACCTTTTCCTGTTAACGGTTTTTATTCAATTTCATCCACTGCAAAGAACTGCCGCGTCGCCTTTTCGTCTTCCTTCATCTGGGCAATGAGGTCGTCGGCGCCGGCAAAGACTTCTTCGCCGCGCAGGCGCTTCCGAAAGCGCAGGCTGACATGCTTGCCGTAGAGATCCTTGTCCCAGTCGAGGACGTGGGTCTCGATGCGGCGGTACTGGTTCTCGAAGGTCGGGTTATCGCCGATATTGGTCATGGCTGGGTGCCCTTCCCCATCCCACCACAATTCGGTCACATAGACGCCGTCCGGCGGAATGGCCATGTTGACGGGAATCATCATGTTGGCCGTGGCAAAGCCGATGGTCCGGCCGCGGTGGTCACCGGGCACGACGACACCCGTCAGGGCAAAGGGGCGGCCCAACAGGTTTTCTGCCGTTTCCATATGGCCCATTTGGATGAGCCGGCGAATAACCGTACTGCTGATGGGCGTCGTCCCACCCGGCCGTTCGAGCAGGGTCAGGGCTTCGACGGGAATGTCGTACTGCGCCATATATTCTTTCATGGTGTCTGTATTGCCGGCCGCCTTGGCCCCATAGGTAAAGTTAGAGCCGACGACGATGACCGACGGATGAATATGGGTCACGAGATTTTGACAGAATTCCTCCGGTGATTCGCGAAGTAAGGTTTCGCTCATGGGCAGGAGGACCAGCCCGTCGATGCCGACAGCTTCGATATATTCTGCTTTTTGGCCGATGGTGGCCAGGCGCAGCGGTTCTTTTTCCGGGCACAAGACCGACATGGGATGGGCCGTGAAGGTGACAACCATGGTTTTCACACCGCCGGCAGCAGCCCGCTTGATAGCCGTCTTCATGACCATTTGATGGCCTTTGTGGATGCCGTCAAAGGTCCCGAGGGCCACGACGGCTCCGGTAAAGCCGGTTATTTCCTGAAAGGAGTGGAATATTTCCATCGTTAGTTACCTCACAATCCGTCTGCAAACATCTTATGGGGACGCAGGATATGGTGCGCTTCATCGTAGCGTACGATGCCCATCAGCCGCCCGTCAGGCCCATAGACACGCAGTACGTCTCCATCGGTAAGGTTGGGCCCAGCAAAGGGCACAGGCCGCCCCTGAAGGAGAAAATCACACTGTTTCGCCGAGCATTTCGCCCGCCGTATATCATGAATGGCCATGTCAGCCGGAAGGACGTAGGCCGCCGGATCTCGTTCCAGCATCTCCAGGGTCGCCGCTTCTTCAATGGTAAACAGCCCGGCCCGGGTCCGGACCAGATAGGTCATGCAGGCGCAGGTTCCAAGGGCCGTCCCCAAGTCGCGGATAAGGGAGCGGACATACGTCCCTTTCGAGCAGGTCACAGCGAAGGTGCCGCGCCGGCCGTCGAAGGACAAGAGTTCCAAACTGTGGATCGTCACCTGCCGCACGGGCAGAGTGAAATCCCGGTCCTGGCGGGCCAATTTATAGGCCTTGACGCCGTTGACGTTAATCGCCGAATACTTCGACGGCGCCTGGTCGATATCGCCGCAGAAAGAAGCTAAGGTGCGGCGCACGTCGTCGGCAGTAAGGTCCGGAACCGGTGCCGTTTCGACGACGGTCCCCGTACTGTCTTCGGTATCGGTAGCCAGTCCCAGGACGAACTCAGCGTGGTAGGACTTGACGTCGCTGTCGCCGTATTCGATGAGGCGCGTCGCCTGACCGGCATAGACCGGAAGGACGCCCGCTGCCAAGGGATCCAGGGTACCGGCATGGCCCATTTTTTTCATGCCGTAAATACGCCGCAGGCAGCCGATGACGTCGTGACTCGACATGCCTGTCGGCTTGAGTACGTTAATGATTCCGTGTATCATAGGCGCTTTTCAATTTCCTTTACGATGAGGGCTTTAGCCTCATCCAAAGGTTTATCCAAGGTGCAGCCCGCAGCCCGAACGTGGCCGCCGCCGCCGAAAGATGCGGCGATGGCATTGACGTCGACGCCTTTGGAACGCAGGCTGACCCGTGTTTCGGTCGGGCCGATGTATTTTACCGTAAAGGCCACTTCGGCCCCCTTGATGCGGCGGGCATAGTCGATATAGATGCCCGTGTGCTCGCCGATGACGGCCAAAAGTTCCGGCGTGTAGGACAGGCAGGAGATGCGGCCGTCGGCAAAGAGTTCCAATTGATCCAAGACCTTCGACAGGGCCCGGAGCTTATTGAGGGACCGGGCGTCGAGGTGGTCGGAGATGACGTCGGGCTGAGCGCCGTTGTCGACCAAGACGGCGGCCATGCGCAGGGTATGGCCCGTCGTGTTGTTGAACTTGAAGAAACCACAGTCCGTAGCGATAGCCGTATAGAGGGCGTCGGCTATGGCCGGAGACCAGGTGATATGCCATTGGTCAAAGAGGTAGGTCAGGATTTCTCCCGTCGCCGCATAGTCGGGCTTAAAGTATTCCCACTGGGCAAAATGCTCGTTTGAGATGTGGTGGTCGAGGTTCAGGACCTTGCCGCAGACGAGGTCGGCCGTCTTGCCGATTCTCCCCAGGCCGGTCGCATCGAGGACGACCGTAAGCCACGAGGCGTCGGTCTTGACCTGGTCGGGCCGGCAAATCGCCGACAAGCCGTCGAGGAAGTTATAGCGGTCGTCAATGTCATCGTCGATGACCATGACGGCATCCTTCCCCTCCGCTTTCAGTCCAGTGCCATAAAGCCAGGACACTCCCTAAGGCATCGCCGTCAGGACTGACATGCGCCGTCACCAAGATGTGTTCATAATGGTGAAGCAGGGTATAGATTTCCTGAGCGGAGCAATTCATATCATCAATCCTTCTTTTCAATGTCGTGCAGAATCTTATCGATCTTCATCCCATAATCAAGAGACGTATCTTCTTTAAATACAATGGACGGCGAATAACGGATGCCCAGGCGTTTGCCTACTTCCGTCCGGATGTAGCCGGTGGCGCGTTTCAAGGCCTCTAAGGTCTGTTTTTTCGCTTCGTCGTCGCCAAAGAGGCTGACGTAAATCGTCGCGTCGCGCAAATCGCCGGTGATGCGGGCATCGGTAACGGTGACGAAACCGATGCGCGGATCTTTTAATTCATTCAGGAGCATCTTCGATACTTCCTGTTTAATAAATTCCTGGATTTTTCGTACTCGTAATTCTCCCATCGAATGTCCCCTCCTTTATTCGGGTTCGACTTCGACCATTTCGTAGGCTTCGATTTCGTCGCCTTCCTTGATGTCGCGGTACTTTTCAAGGGTGACGCCGCATTCGTAGCCCGAAGCGACTTCCTTGACGTCGTCTTTGAAGCGGCGCAGGCCGTCGATTTCACCTTCGTGAACGACGATGCCGTTACGGATGAGGCGGATCTTAGACGTGCTGGTGATCTTCCCTTCTTTGACATAGGAACCGCCGACGATAACCTTCGGCGTCGTAATGACTTTACGGACTTCGGCACGGCCGATGATCTTTTCTTCATATTTCTTTTCGAGCATGCCTTTGATAGCCGCTTCGACGTCGTTGATGGCGTCGTAAATGACGCGGTACATCCGCATGTCGACTTTTTCGTGTTCCGCCATCTTACGGGCAGCGGCATCAGGACGGACGTTAAAGCCGATGATGAGGGCGTTCGAAGCCGAAGCCAGCATGATATCCGATTCGTTGATGGCGCCGACGCCGGAATGGACGATGGCAATGCGGACTTCGTCGCTCTTGATGCCCATTAAGGACTGGCTGAGGGCTTCGACGGAACCCTGGACGTCGCCTTTGATGATGAGCGGCAGTTCCTTCAGTTCGCCCTGCTGGATCTGGTTGAACAAGTCGTCGAGGGTAACCTTGGCATTGACGTGGAGTTCGGACGAACGTTTCTTTTCCATTCGTTTTTCGGCAACGGAACGAGCCGTCTTTTCGTCGGTGACGTTCAGGATGTCGCCGGCTTCCGGTACGTCGTTGAGGCCGAGGATTTCGACGGGCAGGGACGGTTCCGCTTTCTTGACCCGTTCGCCTCGTTCGTTGTTCATGGCACGAACTTTCCCGAAGGCCGTGCCGACGATGATCGTATCGCCGACGCGCAGGGTGCCCTTCTGAATGAGGACGGATGCGACAGGACCGCGGCCTTTATCGAGCTTGGCTTCGATGACGACACCCTGAGCCGGGCGGTTCGGATTGGCTTTGAGATCCTGTACTTCTGCCAAGACGAGGATGTTTTCGAGGAGTTCGTCGAGGCCGATTTTCTTATGTGCCGAAACGGGAACCATGATGGTATCGCCGCCCCAGTCTTCACTGATGAGGCCGTATTCGGTCAGCTGCTGCATGACGTGTTCCGGGTTGGCACTTTCTTTATCGATCTTATTGATGGCGACGATGACCGGTACGCCTGCCGATTTGGCATGGTTGATGGATTCAATCGTCTGCGGCATGACGCCGTCGTCAGCGGCAACGACCAAGACGGCAATATCCGTAACCTGGGCGCCGCGGGCACGCATGGCTGTAAAGGCTTCGTGGCCCGGCGTATCCATGAAGGTGATCTTCTTGCCTTCGTAACGGACCTGGTAAGCACCGATGTGCTGCGTAATGCCGCCGGCTTCGTGGCTGGTGACATTGGTCTGACGGATGGCGTCGAGGAGACTCGTCTTGCCGTGGTCGACGTGACCCATGATGGTGACGACAGGCGGACGAGTTTTCAGGGTTTCCGGTGCATCGATGATTTCTTCGATTTCCGTCGGATCTTCCGGCGGGGCTTCCATGGTAACGGTGACGCCGAATTCGTCGGCAATCAAAGAAGCGGTATCGAAGTCGAGTTCCTGGTTGATGGTAGCCATGATGCCGCCCATGAGGAGCTTCTTCATGACTTCGCCGACATCGCGGCCCATCCGTTCGGCAAAATCTTTAACGATAATCGTTTCCGGCAGTTCGACCGACGTCGGATAGTTCTTCTTCGGCATTTCAGCAGCGACAGGAGCCTGATTTTTCTGATTGCGCTTATTCTTATGCTTGCCTTTGTTCAATACATTGGACAAGAGCGTATGCGGACGGCTGCCGCCGTTATTCTTGTTGTTGCGGTTCTGCTGGCCGCCGCGGCGATTGTTGTTCTTATTGTTGCCGCCGCTGCGGTTAGCGCCTTCGTTTCCGCCCTGCTGGGAATTGCCGAAGTAGCGGGTACGTTTCGTATCGCCGCCCTGACGGTTCTGACCGCCTTTATTGCCGCCCTGCTGCTGACGGGACGCACCCTGTTTCTGACCGGCCTGGGCATTTTTGGCGTTATGGCTCTGTTGGCCCTGCTGTCCCTGCTGGCGTTTGGCGTTCTGGTTCTGGGTATTCTGCGTTCCCTGATTGTTCTGACTATTCTGTCTGCGCGGGTTGCTCTGTTTTCTGTTTTTATTCTGTCGGCTCGTTTCGTTCACTGTTCGGCTATTTCCTTCCCCTGTCGGTTTATTTTCCTGTTTCTTTTCAGGTCTGCTTTCCTGCTTCCTTTCCGGTTTGCGGTCTGCCTTGGCATCTTCTTTGGGGCCCTTTTTAAAGGCTGCGTCAAGGATACCCTTCATGTTGGCATCGATGCTGGTAAAGTTACCGGCTTTAATCTGATGATCTTCCAACGTCTTTATAACGGTTTTCGTAGGAACGCCGTATTCTTTCGCGGCTTCGTATACTCGTTTCGTCATCTAGTTACCCCCTTCTATATATCACGCTTCGCTTTCTCTATGGCTGCCGCAAATCCTTTATCGTCGACCAGAACGATGACGTTCTGGGCTTTGCCGACAGCGCTTCCTAATTCATCTTTTGTATATGTATCAATGATGACGATTCCCTTTCTTTCGGCCAGGCGGCGGTATTTGGTGACGTTGTCATTGCCGCCGTCGGCTGCGAGAAACAGCAAAGGGACGCTCTTTTTTTTCAATGTTTTCTGTGCGGCTCCATCACCGCAGACGGTCTTGCCGGCCCGGCAGGCAAGGCCTAAGAGATTCAGGATTTTGTCGCTCACAACAGGTCCTTTCTCAAAGCTTCATAAATATCGTTCGATACCTTGGTCTTTAACGACCGTTCCAAGCGATGCTCTTTATAAGCTTTTTCAAGGCATTCGCTGTCCGGGCAAAGGTAGACGCCGCGGCCGGACTTCTTGCCGGTCTTGTCGATTTCAACCGTACCTTCCGGCGTGCGGACGACGCGGATCATCTCTTTCTTGCTCTTGAGTTCCTGACAGCCGGCACAGACGCGCATCGGAGTTTTTCGGGTCTTCATCGTTTATTCTCCTTCCGTCGGGACGGTCGTATCGTCATCTGAAGGCAGGGCCATTTCGCTGAGGACGTCCATGTCATCGGCTTCCGCCGCTTCCGGAGCGTCATCGTCGAAGGATTCGGCCGCCTGGCTTTCGCTCTTGATGTCGATTTTCCAGTTGGTCAGTTTTGCAGCTAAGCGTGCATTTTGACCGGCTTTGCCGATGGCCAGGGACAATTGGTAATCGGGAACGACGACGCCTGAAGATTTTTCAGCTTCGTCGACGGTGACCGAAATGACCTGGGCCGGGCTGAGGGCATTGGCGATGTACACGGCCGGATCTTCATCCCACTTGACGATGTCGATCTTTTCGTTCTGCAGTTCAGAAACGATGTTCTGGACGCGAACGCCTTTCGGGCCGACGCAGGCGCCGACGGAATCGACGTTTTCATCGCGGGAATAGACGGCGACCTTCGAACGGCGACCCGGTTCGCGGGCCACGGATTTCAGTTCGACGACACCTTCATAGATTTCCGGTACTTCCAATTCAAAGAGGCGTTTGAGCAGGCCCGGATGGGTCCGGGATACGAGGATCTGGGCGCCTTTCGTCGTCTTACGTACTTCGACGACGTAGCATTTGATGCGCTGGCCTACGGTGTAGGTTTCGGTCGGAATCTGTTCCGACGCCGGCAGGATCGCTTCGGCTTTCCCGAGATCGACATAGACGCTCTTATTTTCGATACGCTGGATGATTCCTGTAATGATGTCATCCATGCGGTCGGAAAATTCATCATAGACGATATTGCGTTCGGCTTCACGCAGGCGCTGAATCATGACCTGTTTGGCGGCCTGAGCGGCGATGCGGCCGAAGTTGGCCGGTGTGACATCGACGTTGACGATGTCGCCGACTTCATAGCCGGGATCGATGAGCCGTGCCTTATCAAGAGAAATTTCGATGTTTTCATCTTCGACGTCATCGACGACGGTCTTGGCAGCCTGGATCTGATAGTCCCCAGTCGTACGGTTCAGGGTAACTTCTGCCGTCGGATTGGCATCGGGCTCTTTTTTGTAGGCCGTAATCAGGACGGCTTCCAGAGAATCGCAGATGACATCCGAAGATACGCCTTTCTCTTTGGATAAGTAAGCAATAGCATTGAGCAATTCTTTATTCACGGTAATAACCTCCACTAAAAATCAATATGCAAACGGACTTGCGATATTTCTTTCCTGTCTATCTCGTGTTCCTCCCCGTCTATCAGAACGACGAGTTTATCGTCTGCCGTCTTTTTGACCAGTTCAGCCGTCACATCCTTGACGCCGTTCCAGGCTTTGAAAAAATGGATATCGACTTTCCGGCCGGCATAGCGGATAAAGTCTTTATCCTTCCGCAGGATGCGGTCCAATCCGGGCGACGATACTTCGAGGAGATAATTTTCGCGAATCGGATCCTTTTCATCGAGGACCTGGCTCAGTTTTTCACTGACAGCCTGGCAGTCTTCCAGGTCGACGCCGCCTTCTTTATCGATAAACACGCGCAAGTACCAGTCCCGCTCACGCACGTATTCGACATCGACTAACTCGATATCAGATCCCGCAATAATCGTTTCTACTTCTTTAGCAATCAAATCTTCAATGTGTTCACGTCTCATCGTATTCACCAGCCTGTCCTCAAAAAATTTTCTGTTAGGTAAAAGTTAAGAGTGGGCTCTCACCCACTCTTCGCATCGAAACATCTAAATTACTTTTAGTATACCACTGTCTGGTCATTCTGACAACGACTTGTCCCGGTCGGCACCGATCTCATCGAGGACCGGCAGTAACCGCTTGCGAAGGGCCGCTTCCAGCTCCCGCAGGGTCGACGTATCGAAGTCATGAACCAGATTGGGGAAATTCTGCACCCGCCGTTCGGCGAAGAAATCGTCTCGCAGGACATTGTACATCAGGGACAGCCCGCTTCGCGATGCCTTATCGTAATACGACAAGATCATGTAGGAGCCGTTGATGATGCGTACTGCGTCGTTCGGCTTGATGAGCCGTCGGAACCCGCCGTACGATTCAGGCAGAAAATCATCCCAGGAAAGGTCGGGCAGTCCCTTGTGTTTCAAGATGACGCCGAAGTTTTCCTTTCGATCCACATAGGAATTATGAATGATCCGGGCCAGTCGCTCTTCCACCATCTTGCGGAAGGCGTCAAAGGATCCGGTAATAAATTCGATAAGGGCAAATTCCAACATGCCGATATCGACCCGAACGGCGTATTCCTCCGATTCGGGGTTGAAGATAGCTCTCACAGTCCAGCCGTTCTCCTTATTTTCATAAGTGAACAGGCGATATTCGACGGGGTTGCCGTCTTTCTCGACCATGCGATATTCTTCCAATAACTGAAAATCTCCCACCGTAAGTGGGAGAACAGTCATGATATTCCATTGTTTGAGTGTTTCAATCAATGTGTTATCCATAGTAATGAATGGTGCGGTTGGCGGGAGTTGAACCCGCACGATCGAAGATCACTGCCGCCTGAAGACAGCGCGTCTGCCATTCCGCCACAACCGCATAACTTAAAAATCATAAAGCTGCTTGTAGTGCTTTTCGTTCAACAAAACTATTCTAACATATTCCCGCGTTTCTGAAAAGGGTATTTTTTCAATTTCTTGAAAATCTTTTGTCCAGCCATATTCCCGGACCCAAGAATCGACGTGTCCCCGACCGGCATTATACGCAGCCAGAGCCAGTATTTGATTCCCATCATACTCTTTTAACAGATAGGCGAGATACCATGTTCCCAGCCTTATGTTGGTACGGACGTCACTGAGCTTATCCGGCGTGTAGTCAGTCATTCCCATCTCATCGGCAATCCACTGCGCCGTATCCGGCATGACCTGCATCAGGCCGTGGGCACCGGGTTGAGAAGCCGCCCGTTCGTCAAATTTGCTTTCGACTAAGATGACCGACGCCACCAGGGCCGGATCGATCTTCGATTCGTAAGAATACTGCCGAACGAGGTAATCGTACTGAAGGGGGTAGACGAATTTTCGCATGACATCATCTTTCCATGAATAGAAATACGATGCCGAAAAGCAAAGTACCAGTGCTGCTATGATGATTTTCCCTTTTGTACTTCCCTTTTTTCTCACGACTTTTCCCTACATTCCAATGCGGTCCATCAAGTCCTGCCATGCGGCTTTCACTTGTGCCCGCGTCGCTTCAGGCGACCCGTTATTATCGATGACAATCTGTGCCAAAGACCGTTTCTCGTCGATGGGAAGCTGGGCATGAATCCGCGCCAGCGCCTCCGGTTCGGAATAGCCATTCCGCTGCATCAACCGCTGAAGTTGGGTCTTGGCATCGACGTATACGAGCCATGTTTCGTCAACGTACGAATTGTATTTTATCTCATAAAGTAAAGGCATGTCAAGAAAGATGACCGGATTTTTTTTATCTTCTTCGATTTTTCGGATTTCTTCTTCGATGCCGTCATGGATGAGGGGAAACAGCAGGCCTTCGAGCTGGGCCTTTTTCGCCTTATCCTGAAAGACAAGGCTGCCGATGTAAGCCCGGTCCATGGAGCCATCCTCGCAAAGAGCTTTCGGGCCAAAAGCAGCAGCAACGGCTTCAAGGCCCTTCGTTCCCGGCAAGACGACGTCATGGGCGATGACGTCACAGTCGACGATGCCGGCGCCAAATTCTCTGAGCATGGTCACTACCGTACTCTTCCCCGACGCAATTCCGCCGGTCAATCCGATATGAAGCATAATCATTCTCTCCCTCTCCGTGCAATATACTTCTATTATACTGGCAGAATGATTTTCTGTCCAACACTGCCTCGTTTCTATACAAAAAAAGCACAGCTCTCGAAAGAACTGTGCTTTATCAAACATCGGATATGGGGCTTCAATCCTTATAAATAAATCTTAGAGGCACATTTCGTAAATCTTCACGATATCATCCGGCGTGAGGTCGATGAAGCCGTGGAGGGTTCCGCCGAGCTGTTTGCAGGCGTTTTCAGCCATGTCACGGAAATGTTTGTCATCGATTCCGAGATCAGACAGGCGGCTGTCGAGGCCCAAGGTCTTAAAGAAGAAGTCAGACAGGGCTTCGATAGCTTTTTCGGCCCCTTCCCGATCGGACAGGCTGGCGTCGATACCGAAGACGTTGGTCCCCAGGCGTTTGATCTGCCAAGCGTTGTCATCGTTCATGACGTACTTGAGCCAGCGCGGGATGAGGATAGCCAGACCGTGGCCATGGGTAATGTCATAGACGGCAGACAGTTCGTGTTCCATGCGGTGGCACGACGTCATCTGAGACACGCCGCCAGCCAGAAAGCCGTTGAGGGCCCACGTCGAGGCCCACATAAGGTTGGCCCGGGCTTCGTAGTTATCCGGTTCTTTGAGGGCAATAGGGGCGAAGGTTACGATGGTCTTCAGGACTTCGTCCTGGACGCGGTAGAGCATATCCATCCGCGGCTGCCGTGAAAAATACACCATGTCAAAGACATGAGCCATGATGTCGACGCTGCCTGATGCCGTCTGATAAGCCGGTACGGAGAAGGTATTGGTCGGGTCGAGGAAGGATACGGCAGGCTGAACGGCCGGCGAAAAGTACGGAAGCTTGTCCTTTGTATCGACGTTGCTGATGACGGCGCCGGCATTCATTTCCGAGCCCGTAGCCGCGATGGTCAGGACCGTCATGAGGGGCAGTGCCCGCGGGCTTTCGACCTTCTTTATGACTAAATCCCAGCAGTCGTCCGTCGGAGCTGCGACCGTGGCTGCCATGACCTTTGAAGCGTCGATGGTTGAGCCGCCGCCGACGGCTAAGATGACGTCGATGCCTTCTTCCCGGCAAATTTTAACGCCCTTATTGACCGTCGTATGGCGCGGATTCGGTTCGACACCGCCCAATTCCGATACGGTCAGGCCGGCCTTGGTCAGGACATCGACGACCTTGTCATAGAGGCCGATCCGTTTAATCGAACCGCCGCCATAGACGAGGAGGACTTTTTTCCCAAAAGCTGCCGCTTCTTCACCGAGGTGAGTTAATTGATCTTTGCCAAAGTAAATCTTGGTTCTATTTTGAAATACGAAATCGTTCATCATAAATCTCCCTTCTTAATCAATAAGAATTGTTATATTATATGTAATTCGCCATCGTTAGCAGAATCCCTTTTTCGAAATCTTAATGAATCCCTTTTCCCTACTGCAAGGTCAAAACAGACCGTAAAAAAGCACGGCCGCTAAAGCAGCCGTGCTTGTAATATGGGATTTTAGAGATTTGTTGCCTTTTAAGATTTCTTAGAGGCACATTTTATAGATGTTTACGACGTCTTCCGGCGTGAGATCGGCAAAACCTTCGATGACCCCCGTAGGACCGCAGGCTTTTTTCGCCATTTCTTCAAAGTGCGATTCGTCGATGCCAAGATCAGACAGTTGGCTGTCGAGACCTAAGGTGTTGAATAAGAAGTCCGACAAGGCTTCGATGGCCTTTTCAGCCCCTTCCCGATCGGACAGGCTGGCGTCGATGCCGAAGACATTCGTCCCCAGGCGTTTGATCTGCCAAGCATTGTCGTCGTTCAAGGTATATTTGAGCCAACGCGGCATGAGGATAGCTAGGCCGTGACCGTGGGTAATGTTATAGACGGCGGACAATTCGTGTTCCATCATATGGCACGGCGTCATCTGTTCTACGCCGCCGAAGATGAAGCCGTTGAGGGCCCACGTCGAAGTCCACATGAGGTTAGCCCGGGCTTCATAGTTATCCGGTTCCTTAAGGGCAATGGGCGCAAAGGTAACGACGGTCTTCAAGAGTTCGTCCTGAATGCGGTAAAGCATATCCATCCGCGGCTGTTTCGAGAAATAGACGACGTCAAAGATATGAGCGATCATATCGGCACTGCCGGCTGCCGTCTGATAAGCCGGTACGGTAAAGGTATTGGTCGGATCCAGGAAGGATACCGTCGGCAGTACGGCCGGCGACACATAAGGCAGTTTTTCCTGGGTATCGACGTTGCTGATGACGGCGCCGGCATCCATTTCAGAGCCCGTAGCGGCAATGGTCAGGACGGTCATGATCGGAAGAGCTCCGGGGCTGGTCGTCTTATTCATGATGAGGTCCCAGCAATCGTCCGTATCGGATACGACCGTGGCAGCCATGACCTTGGAAGCGTCGATAGTCGAGCCGCCGCCGACAGCCAGGATGACGTCAATGCCTTCTTCCCGGCAAATTTGGACACCCTTATTGACCGTCGTGTGGTGCGGATTCGGTTCGACACCGCCCAGTTCGGAAATGGTCATGCCGGCGTTTTTCAGGATGTCGACGACCTTGTCATAGAGGCCGCTTCGTTTAATCGAGCCGCCGCCATAGACGAGGAGGACTTTTTTACCCAAAGCCGCCGCTTCTTCTCCGAGGTGAGCTAATTGATCTTTACCAAAATAAATTTTTGTAGTGTTCTGAAATACGAAATCGTTCATGATAAAACTCCTTTCTGAGTTGAGGAATTTATGGATAAGGCGCGACAGGAAAGTCGACACCGTTTTTCTCTTAATTAGTGGGTCTGTTTTAAATACTGGAGATCACCGAACCAATACGATGCCGTCGTACCGCCGTCGATGAGGATGTCACTGCCGGAGATGAAACGACCTTTATGGCTCATGAGAAATTCAGCCAGGTCGCCGATTTCATCGGGTGTACCGGCACGACCGGCCGGACAGAGGGACAACATCTTACGGTATCCTTCCTTCCGGGGACCATTGAGTTCGTCATTGGCCAGGGGCGTAATGACGATGCCCGGGCTGATGGAATTGACCGTCGCGCCCCGCTTTCCCCAGTTATTGGCTTCGGCCATGACCCGCAGGACGTTGCAGCGTTTTGAATACTGATAGGCCTTCAAAGTATCGTTGATGGCTTTGAGAAAGGGAAGGTCCAGCAGCTCTTCCGTCGGCGTCATGGCCAGCTGATCCGTTTCTTCCTGCGGCAGGGCTCCCAAGCGATGACCGGACTGGGACGAAATGATGATGCCCGAACCGTCAGCTTCAATGACTTTGCCAAATTCTTCCAATAAGACGGCCGTACCGTAAAGGTCGACGTTCAAGATCGTTTCGACCGAGGCCTGAGACGGCGACACGCCGGCAGCGTTGATGAGGTATTTAATAGCGCCGAACTGTTGGGCGTGATCGATGAGGCCCAAAATGGACGAACGCGAGGAAATATCGACGGCCAGGGTGCTCGTTGTAAATCCCGTATTTTCCAGGACCCGGGCTGCCTGGTCGGCATGTTCCTGTTTCAAATCGGCCAAGACGATGTGACGGCCGCTTCCGACGCGGCGGGCAATGGCCTGGCCGATCTGGCCGGAACCGATTAATACGACGACGTCCTTTTCATTTGCATTCATGGGAATTACCTCCTATATATGAACCGTACCGGTGATATACAATGGATTCTGTCAGGCTTCTTGTTCCTGTTGACAACCATATTGTACCGAAATCATCCATTTATAACAATTCGAATTTCAAAGGCTTCTCATTAGTTTTACTTATGTCAAAACTCACGGTATAATAACGGTATACATCGCCCTAACGGAAGGAGTGATTCCATGCTGTTTCGCCAAATGAAGTATTTTATCGCCGTCGTCGAAGCCAAGAGCTTTACCGAAGCCTCGTATGCTTTAGAAATTTCGCAGTCTGCCGTATCACAGCAAATCAAGGTCCTGGAAGAAGATCTGGGCGTACCCTTATTGATCCGGCACAACCGGAGATTCGCCCTGACCCCGGCCGGCGAGTATTTTTACCGCCACGGCAAGGAACTGATTCAGGAACTCGAAGACTTTAAGCGAGAAACACAGCGCCAAGGCGAAGATAAAGAGCTGCAGCTTTCCATCGGCTATCTGAACAACTACGTCGGCAGTGAACTCTATGAAACGATTGCCTCCTTTTCCGCTTATTACCCGGAAGTCACGATTCAGATCTTTAACGGGACCCACGAATCCCTCTACCAGGAACTGCGTACGCGGAAGGCCGACTTGATTCTCAGCGACCAGCGCCGCGCCTTTTCTGACTTATACGAAAACGACATCCTCACGACGGGCACGGTCTATGCCGAAATCTCACGTCAAAATCCTCGGAGTCAGCAGGAATTTCTCGCCTTGGAAGATTTGAAACGCTTCCCCTGCATCCTGGTCACGGCAGAAAGTCACGAGCAATCCGAAGCGGCGTATTACACCGATACCTTAGGGTTTGCCGACAACTTCATCTTTGCCCGGACAATTGAAGAAGCCCGTCTCCTCGTCGCCAGCAACCGCGGCTATCTGCCCTTGGAAAATCTGTCACCGACACCACCGTCAGGCACGGCCACCTGCTGTCTGCCCCTCTATCAAGGCAGTCAGCCCATGATGCGTCACTACTGCCTCTTTTGGCACAAGGACAACAGTACGTACTACGTCGAAGAATTTTCCCGCCTGCTCCACGACCGGATCAATGAATACAAAAACGGGTAAATCACCAAGATATACAGAAAGTTGTCGTTCTATTTAACCTTTATTTAGGCCGTCCGTGTACGATAAAGTATCATTACAAATAGGAGGGATCTTATGCTTTCTGCCTTACGGCACCACCGGCGTCTGGTACTCGCCTTTTTCTTACTGGCCGCCGCCTTTCTCTACTTGGCCCACATCGGCTCATACCATCTCATCGAACTCGATGAAGGCCGCTACCATCGCATTCCCATGGAAATGGTCCTGTCCGGCGATTACCTGACGCCCCATTTCGACTACATGCCTTACTTTGAAAAACCCATTTTACAATACTGGGTCACGGCCCTGGCCATGAAGATCTTTGGCTTCAAGGAATTTACGGGCCGCGTCCTGCCGGCTCTGACCGGTTTTGGCAACGTCCTCTTAGCCTACGTCCTGGGCCGGTCGATGTACAACGGTCGAACGGGCCTCATGGCAGCCATCATCCTGGCTACGTCGGCCCTGCAGCTGATCGTCGCTTCCATTGGCGTCCTCGATATGGCCCTGACCTTCTTTGTCGACGCCTGCCTGGTCACCTTTTACCTCTTTGAGCGGACGGAAGAGAAGAAGTATCTTCTCCTCTTTTATACCGCCATGGGCCTTGGCATGCTGACCAAAGGGCTCATCGCCATCGCCTTTCCCGTAGGCATCCTCTTTTGGTACGCCATGCTTACCCGGCGGCCAAAACTCTTCCTGAAACTCTTCTACGTGCCCGGGATCTTGCTGTTTCTGGCTATTTCCGTCCCCTGGTATTACCTCGTGTCTCAAGCCAACCCGGACTTCTTTTATTTCTTCTTTATCCGCGAACACTTCCTGCGCTTTGCCACCAAGATGCACGAGCGCTTCCATCCCTGGTACTACTTCGTCCCGGTCCTCATTGCCGGTCTCATGCCCTGGACGGGTTTTCTGGCCACCTTTTTCAGTAAGAAGGGGATCTTCCGTGCGCCGGGCACGCTGCGCCACAAGCAAGATATCATCCTCCTCTCCTTGTGGGCCGGCCTGATCTACGTCTTTTACAGCATCTCCGATTCAAAACTACCGACGTATATCCTGCCCTGCTGGCTGCCCTTATCGGTCCTGATCGCCGCCTCTTTGGAACGGTGCCGCCGCGAAAAATCCTGGCTGGGCCACAGTTTTCTCATCAACTCCCTGCTCTGCCTCCTGTTTACGGCAGCCGGCGTCGTCTACCTCATGAACACCGATTTTCTGACGATTGCCGACTTTTTCAGCCACGGCGGCCTGCTCATCGCCTCCCTCCTCATCGGAACGGCGGCTGCTGCCTGGTGCTGGCATAAGCGGCGCAGCTTCCTTACGGTGTTCATCATCCTCACCGTCATGGCTTACGGCTTTGGCCTCGGCGCTCATCAAATTCAAGGCCAGATTCACGATCACCAGACGGCCTACACGGTCAGTCAAGATATTAAAAAGCTGAACATCCCGGACAGTACGCCCATCATCATGTACGACTACTTCATTCCGGGCCTGGTCTATTATTTAGACCGTCCCATCGCCGCCGGCAACTTCACCGGCGAATTGGAATTCGGTCTCCAACATACCGATCGGACGGGGATGTACTACAGCGACCAGGAATTGTACGACCTCTGGCACAGCGATAAACCGGCCGTCATCGTCGTCGAAAAGAAATATTTAGAAGAAGCCCTGCGCGTCATCGGAACGGCTCCGGCGCGGCGAATTACGGACGAAGACTATACAGTCCTCTTAAACGGTCCTGCCGCCCGCGATGCAGCTCAATAACATCGACAGCCCGTCATTATGACGGCATCGACAATCTAGATGATTCTCTAAAAAAGCATAGAAAAAGCCAGCAGCCTTTGGCAATATCCATCGTCAAAAGCTGCTGGCTTTTTTACATGCTCTCTGTTGGGAAAGTTCGATGTCTCCACAACTTCTACGCCCTTCATGAGGAAGGAGTTATTTTAAGATTTCTTTGAAAAAATCGGCGGCATCTTTGGCTGCTCCATCGGTATCATGACTGAAGGTGTGATCTTCGCCGTCGATGAGATGGACCTTACCGTTAAAGTAGATGCGCTGATACCGAAGGCTGTACGTATAAGGGGCAATGACATCGCCCGTACCGTGAATCATGTAGGCCGGCCCCTGGTATTGGGACGCCGTTTCGTAAATCGGCAGGGTCTGTGCCGTCTTTACGTAGGCCGCACCGACTTTGTGGTCGCGGACGTCAATGATTTCCGGCGGATTGAGGGGATCATAGTGAACGCCAAAAATTTGACCGCGGATGGCGTCTTCCCGAAGGACGGCGGCCGGTGCCATGAGAACCAAGGCCTTGACCTTCTGTGTGCCCAATTCACCGGCTGTCATACTGGCTACGACACCACCTTGCGAATGACCGGCCAGGGCGATGCTGGTCACGCCGGGAAGCTTCCGTGCATAAGCATAGACGGCCTTGGCATCTTCAATTTCATTGACGACGGTCATGTCTTGGAACCGCCCTTCGCTCTGTCCTTGTCCGTTAAAATCAAAGCGAATAGACGCAATGCCGTCTTTTTCTAAATCATCGGCCAGTTTCGTCAAAAGCGGCCGTTCCTTATTGGCCATAAAACCATGCATGATGATGACCAAGGGATATTCCGTCTTCCCTGCTGGACGCTGGATGACGGCCGACAGTTTGCCGTGGTCCCCGTCAATGGCGACTTCCTGCGACTGAGCCGCCCCCATGCCGGCTCCCATGGTGAAGAGCCCCAAGGTCAGTAAAGAAAGGCCCAAGATTCGTTTAAATGTTCTCATAGCAAAACCTCCAAAGGCGAGAAATACAGTCTGATGCTGTATTTCCATTGTAACGCCCCTTGTCAATCATGTCAATATTTACATATTCAACTATTTTAATTATAGCTGTGGTATCTGGATTGTCTGATCTATAGGATGAAAGAATATAAAAAATGGTCTACTCGACTTATTCATTCTATTATGTAAGGTAAAACAAGAAATATCCCCTTTCAAACACAGTAAAAAGGCATCATCTGTAGTCACCATCTTCATAAACTGGCTCTGTCCTTTAATAATTCTCAAAATATTTTATAGAATCATTGCTCACGAAAGGTCAAGGGTTTCCCTTTTTTCGAAGATGTACCCATCTATTATATTTTAACTTACAGAATAATATCTTTTGCCTCAATATACTTAACTCGAGAGCCTCTTTAAAAGGAACCTCATTCTCATCAGTAATTTCATCATAAAAAAAGCGCGAAAGGAAATCGATACTAACTGTACCTTGAGGTAAGGGGTCTGCATCCCATAAAAACCTTTAAAAGCATATCCAAATGTGCAAAATCATCAGGATATTTTCCCTTCACTCCATATTCATCTTTTATAAAAACATTCTCGCTAGAAAGATTCGCCTTATATTCCTTACGTAATTTTAAAAAAGACTTTCTTTCATATGACCTATCTCTTTTCGAATTCGTTTTTCAAGACGCCTCTCCTTGTATAAAAGCAAAAGAATACTCTCGGTATCTTCAAGACCGTATAACCTGGATATATACATTCTTGGATTAAGGTCTGTCATTATATCATCGAATAGTTTTACATCTCTTGCAATCTTATCCTCCATTTCAGGCTGATAATCTACATATTTTCGCCGAAAATCATGACTAGTAAGGTACTCCAAATTTTTAATTTTATATTCCAAAATTAAAAGAGTTAATTCTGCATAGCCATATTTTTGAAATTTCAACCACCCTGTACATGGTCTATTCTGGAAGACGTTATCCATCATCAATTTTTCTTTATCGATGTAATTCAATAAATCTCCTCTTAAAACATAGTATTCTCCGGTCCCCCTAGCGAACATTTTGGAACAGTTATGGTCTTCTACCCACTTGTCAACCTCTTCTAATGTCGCTAGGTTAAGAATCTTTTTTAGCTCTTCGCGACTATAGCAATATTTGGGTACTTTATATTTTAATCTTATAGTCGCATTGGGCGGCAGGGAATTTCGGTCTAAAAGGTCTTCTTCCCAAATATAATAATCATCCATATTTCTATTGAGCAATTTAGGAATATTGTTTTCTTCTACCCATTTATCCACTAATTCCAATGAATCAAAAGCAAGCGCTTCTTGAACTTCTTCGCGGCTATAACATTGCAGTGCCAACAGATGAAGTGTTTCATATCTTCCATTTAGAGTATTATCTTCAAGAAAGTTGAGGTCTTTAGGTTGATTTAAAAGCGATTTTTCTTTATGATTCGTTCTCTTCTCTTTCCCACTTTTTATATCAAAGTAGTACTGTAAAATATATTCTAAAATCTTCATGGAATCATATACCGTGCCTCCATGAGTCGCCAATGGATCCTCATATTTAAATTCATCCTTATTAGAGCGTTCATCAGCTTTATCGATATATTTCTTAGTGAATTTACCAGCAGACTTAATTTTTTTAAAAGGTATCAGAGTTTGAACAGTCTCACATTTATAATCAGGAAATAACTTCCGAAAATATTCGGCACGTTTTTTTTGTAATTTTAGCGAAAACTTTTTTTCTAGTTTCTCTACCGTCTGTAAAACGAGTAAAATAATAAAAATCTCCCCATGGAGCACATATTTTTCTCTTTAATTCTTCTTTTGTGAGTAAATATAGATGCTCATGCTGTATTTGAACTTCCATCTTTTTTTATCAAGTACTTTCATTAAATTCACAACCTTTCATTATATTCTAAAAACACGAGCCTGTCAGTACAATGTCATCTATTAACAACGGGTAAGCTATAAATGCAAGCTCCCCCTCTGACAAGTATCTTAAAGGCCGTTATAATATTGCTATCAAGGAAGGTTTTAATTAAAGGAGTTGATTTCTATGGGACCATTAGAGAAAAGAAATAAATGGATTATCCAAAAAGCAAAAGAAATAATTGAAAGGAAAGGACTAACCGGTTATCTTGAGATGGAGCCTATTCCCAATAAATTCAAATATCGCCCGCGATTATACCGTGATAAGGCAACTAAAATGGCTCACTTTACCGTTTTAATGTGGGAGGTAAATAAGCTGTCGGATGAAGAATGTTTGCAAGAATTGGAACGCCTAATTGATGCTGCTCGTGACCATTTTTTTCCCAGTCTTTCTTTATAGTAATGCATATTTTAAGAAGTAAATTACTCCAAAAATACTTATTAAATTAGAGAAACACTTATGTTTATTATAACATAAACTATTAAGATTTTATTTTCACCTGTAATATTGGAGATGAACGAGACCACTAAAGGTATTAACACTCAATAAAACTCAATTCTTGTAATACATAACCCCCAGTCTGCGCTAAGCCTAGAACAGACTGGGGGTTGTCGCTATATTTTTTTACAATACGTCTACTTTTGGCATTTCGGGCAGTAATGGGTGCCGCGGCCGTTGAGTTTCACGTATTCAATGGTCGTGCCGCAGACCGTGCACGGCGTCCCTTCCCTCCCATAGACGCGGAGGTTTTCCTGGTTTTGCCCCTTCTTTCCCGTTGCCGCTAATGAAGTTCCGTATCGTCGTCCCGCCGTGTTCGAGGCCTTCGTGGAGGACGTCCGTAATGGCTTCGTGGAGCTTCGCCGCTTCTTTCTTGGTGACCCTATGGGCCCGGCGCAGGGGCCGGATACCGGCGCGGAACAGGGCTTCGTCGACGTAGATGTTGCCGATACCGGCCACCTTCGTTTGGTCGAGAAGGACCGTCTTGACCGGCCGGCTCGTTTCTTTTAAAAGACGGTATAATCCTTCTGCCGTAAAGGCCGGACTGATAGCGTCGGGGCCGAGGTTGTCATAGCCCTTGATGCCCGTCGGCCCTTCCGACGGCACCAACCATAAGCAGCCCAGGGTGCGGATATCGCGGTACAAGAGGCGCCCTTCAGTCAGGGAAAAGACGACGTGGACGGCCCGACCGGAAAAGGCTCCGGGCTGATCCTCATAGAGGAGGCTTCCCGTCATGCGCAGGTGCACCAAGACCGACGACGGACCGCTGCAGTGGAGAAAGAGGTATTTACCGCGGCGGCTGACACCTTCTATGGTCGTTCCGGTCAGGACCGATACGAAATTTTCCGCCGTCGTATTGCGGATGAGCCGCGGCAGGGATACGTCGATGGCGGTGATGACCTTATGCTGCACCCTTTTTTCGATGAAAGACCGTATCGTTTCTACTTCCGGCAATTCAGGCATGGTCTCACCTACTTTGCTTCTTCCCAGTTGGCGCCGCTGTGGATGTCTACGACGAGGGGAACGGAAAGATCGACGATATGTTCCATCGTATCTTTCAACAGTTTTTCGATTTCTTCTTTTTCGCCAGCCGGCACTTCTAAGACCAGTTCGTCATGTACTTGGACTAAGAGGCGGCTTTTCAGCTGACGCTTTTCGATTTCTTCCTGAACGGCATTCATGGCCAACTTAATGATGTCGGCCGCGCTGCCTTGAATGGGCGTATTCATAGCCGTCCGTTCAGCAAAGGAGCGGCGCGTAAAGTTTTTACTGTTGATGTCCGGCAAGGTCCGACGACGGCCGAACATGGTGACAGCCATGCCGCTCTGTTTGGCCGATTCGATGAGGCCGTTCATATAGTCGTGGATCGTGCTGTAACGGGCAAAATAGGACTCGATATATTCCTTGGCCTTTTGACGAGAAATGGAGATGTTGCGGGCCAGGCCAAAATCACTGATGCCGTAGATGATGCCGAAGTTGACGGCTTTCGCGTGAGACCGTGCTTCCGGCGTAACTTCGTCCCAAGGGATGCCGAAGACTTCCGACGCCGTCCGGCGATGGATATCCTGACCTTTTTGGAAGCCATCGATCATGGTCGGGTCCTGGGACAGATGGGCCAAGAGGCGCAGTTCGATCTGCGAATAGTCGCCGGATACGATGTAGTCGTAGCCATCACCGGGAATGAAGATGGACCGTATTTTGCGGCCCTGTTCGGTCCGGATCGGAATATTCTGCAAGTTGGGGTCGGAGCTGCTGAGGCGGCCCGTCGAGGTAACCATTTGGTTGAAATGGGTATGGATGCGGCCCGTTTCCGGTGAAATGAGGGGTTCCAAGCCGTCGAGATAGGTCGAAATGAGTTTCTTCAAGGCCCGGAAGCGCAGGATCTTGTCGATCATCGGGTGCTGATCCATGAGGGCATCGAGGACGGAGCTGTCCGTCGAATAGCCGGTCTTGGTCTTTTTAATGACCGGCAGTTTCAATTTTTCAAAGAGGATGACGCCCAGCTGTTTCGGCGAACTGATGTTGAAGGTTTCGCCAGCGTCGTCGTAAATGGCTTCTTCCAAGGCGTCGGCCTGGGTCGACAATTCACTCTTCATGGCCATGAGCCGCTCCGTATCGACGGTAAAGCCGTTCATTTCCATGACAGCTAAGGTCCGGACCAAGGGTTCTTCGATGGACGCATAGAGGTCGGTCAAAGACGCTTCTCCCATCTTTTCTTCGACCTTAGGCCAAACGGAAAGGGCAAAGGCGGCATCACTGACCAGTCTTTTAGCTTCGTCATCGGCCGGTTCCTGAAGGTTGACGTCGAAGGTTTCCGAGATATACGTCAGGCCGTACGACGTCCGCGTCGGGTCTAAGAGATAGGCCGCCAGGATGATATCCTTTAAAGGCAGGCGGCCGGAAGCGACGGCGGAAACGGCCTTAGTGAGATTCTTGCCGTCAGCCGTAATAACGGCTTTTGCCTGCGGCAGCACCGACAGGTAGTCCCCATAGCCTTCCGGAGGTACTGTAAAAGCGCCTTTTCCGTAGCCATAGAAAGTCCCGTAAGAGCCGGAATGGGCTGGTGATCGTCAAATTCGGCAGCCACGGCGACGATTTGGTCTTTCAGGCTGTCCGCCAGCGGCGCTTCGATGGCTTCCACCACCGGGGCTGCGGCTGCATCAGCACCGCTTTCGAGATGAGCAAAGCGGTCGAAGGCGGCAAAGCGTTCCAAGAGATTACGGAAGCCCAGGCTCTTAAAGAGTTCCGCTACGTCAGCCTGGCGCGGCTGGGGCTGGAACTGGTCGATGGTATAAGTCAGGTCCAGGTCGCAGCGAATGGTCGCCAAATCCTTGGATAAGAGGGCCTTATCCTTGTTGTCGGCCAATTTTTCCTGAAGCTTTTTCCCTTTCACGTCCGCCAGGTGTTCATAGACGCCGGTGACGCTGCCGAATTGGGAAATGAGTTTCAAGGCCGTCTTTTCACCGACGCCGGGAACGCCGGGAATGTTGTCGGCCGTATCGCCCATGAGAGCTTTCATTTCGATGACCTGGGCCGGCGTATAGCCGTATTCTTCTTCCATGACGGCCGGTGTGACAGCCAGCATCTGGGTGATGCCCTTTTTAGTCAGATAGACCGTAACGTCGTTCGTTACGAGCTGCAGGGCATCGCGGTCACCGGTGACGACGTCGACGGCATAGCCTTCGGCAGCCATGTTTTTCGCCAGGGTACCGATGATATCGTCCCCTTCATAGCCTTCCTGTTCGAGGACCGAGATGCCCAGGCAGTCGAGGACTTCGCGAATCAAGGCGAATTGAGGCCGCAGATCGTCGGGGGCCTCCTTACGGGTGGCCTTATAGCCGTCGTACAAGTCGTTGCGGAAGGTATACTTTCCCTTGTCGAAGGCGACGGCAACGTACTGCGGGTTGAGCTCGCTGTAGAGCTTCAATAACATATTCAAAAAACCATAGACGGCATTGGTCGGCCGTCCCTGGGGATCACTCAGATGAGGAATGGCAAAAAAAGCCCGATAGAGCAGGCTGCTGCCGTCGATGATGACGATGTTCTCTTTCATACTCTAATTGGCCCTTTCTTTAATATATAGTCTAGCGATGCAAGATGGAGCTCAGGATGCTGTACAGGCAGTAGATGACAAAGATGCCCAGCAAATACGGCATGGCCATGACGATGAGCCCCAGGGCACCGATGATGACGGCGACGACGCAGAAGACGATGACGCCGATAGCTAATTTGACGCGCCACGACAGGCCACTGGTCACGATATGGATTTGCTGCTGCCGGGCGTCCTGCTGTTCCCGCATCCGCTCTTCATAGAGGGACTGCTGGTCATGGACCGTACCGTCTTCGTCGATGGTCGGTCCGCTGAAGTTATCTCGCTCGCGATCCGAGAGAATTTTGGGATCTTCTGAATTCATAAGGTTACTCCTATCTTTAGTAATTTCTATTTTTCATACGGCGTTCAATATCGCGCTTCGCTTCTTTTTCAGCCAAGGCCTGCCGTTTATCATACAGTTTCTTCCCTGTTGCCAGGGCGACGGTCACCTTGACTTTGCCCTTCTTGAAATACAGGTTGAGGGGAATGAGGGTATAGCCTTTTTCCTGAATCTTGCCCAACAGTTTGATGATTTCATACTTATGGAGCAAGAGCTTGCGCGTCCGCAGCGGGTCGTGATTAAAGCGGTTTCCCTGTTCGTAAGGGCTGATATGCATCCCTAAGAGCAGGACTTCGCCGTTTTCAATGCGGCAGAAGCTGTCTTTCAAATTGACCTTGCCCTGACGCAGGGATTTGACTTCTGTACCGGTCAGGGCGATGCCGGCTTCATACGTTTCATGAATAAAATAATCGTGACGGGCCTTGCGGTTATCCGAAATATATTTCACACCTTTAGTCGGTGATGTTGCCACTCTAAAACCTCCTACTTCTTACTCTTTTTATTGCGGCGCACTTTGGTATTCTTACCTTTGCGGTCGTTTTTGCGGCTGTTCTTCTTATCCTTGCGGATTTTCTTGTCTTTCTTTTTATCCTTCTTCGCGCCGCCTGCGCCAGAAAACCAATTGCGCTTGTTCTTTTCTTCCTTGTTGTCGCTGCCCTTTCGTTTATGGCGCCGTTCACTGCTAGCGGCCATCAACTTTTGGACGTCTTCCAGAGATTCATAGCGGCCGGGAACGAAGTCGATTTCACCTTTTTCCACGTTGACCTGAGCCAAGGTGACTTCCATGGCGTCGCCGAGGCGGTAAACCTTTCCGCCGAACTGGCCCCGCAGGGTATAAGACGTTTCGTCAAATTCGTAGGTATCGTCGGTCAACAGGGAAATATGGATCAAGCCTTCGATGCCGTTTTCGAGGCCGACAAAGAGACCAAAGGAGGTGATTCCCGTGACGTGAGCTTCGAAAGGCTGGCCAATGAAGGGCAGCATGTACTGGCATTTCTTGAGGTCGTCCGTTTCCCGTTCGGCTTCGACGGCAATGCGTTCCCGCGAGCTTGCCTGATTGGCGGCCATGGTATGGAACGACAAGGACTGCTGGGCTTCTTCTTCCCGCAGTTTGCCCCGACGCTGATACTGGCGGATCAGGCGGTGGACCAAGAGGTCCGGGTAGCGGCGGATCGGCGACGTAAAGTGTGTATAGCATTCCGAAGCCAGGCCGAAATGACCGGCGTTGGCCGTTGCATACCGGGCCTGCTGCATAGAGCGCAGGGCGATGGTCTGAACGACGGCCGCTTCATCGGTACCCTTGGTAGTTTCCAGAAGTTTTTGGAAATCAGCCGGTTTGACGTGTTCCGAATCGGGCACGGGCAGGTTGAAGCTGGACAGGACGGTGCGCATCATGTCCAGTCGTTCCGGTTCGGGAATTTCATGGATACGGTACACCGACGGGTTGTCGCTGTCGCGGAGATAACAGGACACGGTTTCGTTGGCGATAAGCATGCTTTCTTCAACGATCTGCTCGGCCAGGGTCCGTTCCCGTTTTTCTAAGCGCAAGGGAACTCCTTCGGGGTCGAGGATGACCTTGTATTCGGGGAAGTCAAAGTCGATGGCCCCGCGGCGAAGGCGCATGTTCTTCAAAATCGTCGACAGTTCCTGCAAATCCCGGAGCATGGGCATGAAGGGCTGCAAATCGTCGGGGATGATGCCGTCGACGAGGGCTTTTCGGACTTCGACGTAGTTGCAGCGGCGTTTGACGCGGATGACGGCCGGGCCGATGTCGGATTTAACGACCTTCCCATGGGTATCGATTTCCATGACACAGGTCATGGAATAGCGGTCTTCTCCGGCATTGAGGCTGCAGATGCCGTTGGACAATACTTCCGGCAGCATGGGGATGACCCGGTCGACGAGGTAGACACTGGTGCCCCGGTTATAGGCTTCTTCATCGATGGCTGAGCGAGGCCGGACGTAGTAACTGACGTCGGCAATATAGACGCCCAGTCGAAAATGACCGTTGGGGAGTTTTTCGACGTCGATGGCATCATCGAGGTCCTTGGCATCTTCACTGTCGATGGTGATGAGCTGGCGGTCGCGGTAATCGCGGCGGCCGTCTTCCATGACGACGGTCTGGTCGATGGCTTCGGCTTCGGCCGTTACCTCTTCCGGGAAGGCAAAGGGCAGGCCGTGGCGGGCCATGATGACCTTGATATCGAGGTCGCGGTCGCCGTTATAGCCGAGGACTTCCGTCACTTCCCCTTCGGCCTTGCGGTTCCGTGTCGGCCATTTGGTAATGGTCACCAAGACGCGGGCACTGCTGCGGGCATTGCCTGTTTTATCGAGAGGAATGTAGATATCTTCACGGATTCGTTCATCATCGGGCTTTACAAAAGCGCTGTGTTTTTCAAGTTGAAAGGTCCCGACTAAGGTCTGGTTCGCTCGTTCGACGATGGAAACGATTTCCCCTTCCTGCTTATGGCGGCCGTTTCCGGCATGGATGATACGGACCGTGACCTTATCGTTATTCATGGCTGTATTGCGGTTCTGCTCGGAAATGTAGACGTCCTCCGTCAGATCTTCGCTGATGACGAACCCAAAGGTCGGCGTATATCCTTTATAGATACCGGTAATTTCCTGCGGCGTTTTGGCAGCAATATATCGATCTCCTGTAATTCTCATGAGCTTTTCACTCCTCACCAATTCATCAAATGTCTCAAATACGTCAGCCAGTCTGGCACCGGCAATGCCGAGCTTTTCGGCACAGTCTTCGACGGTCGCCCCTTCCGGGGCCATGGCACTGCATATATTTATTATATCATGAGCCAGCTGTAAATCCATAGTGCTCCTCCCGACAGAACAGATGATAAAAAAGAGCCGCCGCATATGCGACAGCCCTCATTAGTTTCATTAAAAGGTATGCATCAATCTGCCCAACACGAAGGTACAGACGGCAAACAATACCGATAAGATGATAGTCATTTTGGAAAGCAAGGCATCCATGCCGCGGGCACGACTGCCAAACAGGTCGTCGGCACCGCCGCCAAAGCCCGCACCCCATCCCCCTGGGTCTTGCTCTTCTGTGCTACGACAACACCGATGATGAGCAGTGCCAAAATGACAACGATGATTTCAATGCTGTGATCACGTTAATCCTCCTCACACAATGACGCTAACAGTATTATTGTACACTTATTTAGCCTTTCTATCAATAGTTGATTTCGGCTCTTTCTCAATCTTTTCTGTTCCTTCCTCTTCATTGCGTGTTTCCAGATAGTGTTCCAGTTTTCGTTTGACCCGCTGGAGGGCATTATCGATGGACTTTACGTGACGATGGAGCTCCCGTGACATTTCATTATAGGACTTGCCGTCTAAATAAGCCGTCAAGACGTTCCATTCCAAATCACTGAGGATTTCATTCATCTTCAGTTCGATATCGTTGAATTCTTCCCGCCCGATGATGAGTTCTTCCGGATCGCTGACGCGGATGCCCGACAAGATATCCTGCAGGGTCCGGTCGGAATCTTCTTCATAAATCGGTTTATTGAGGGATACGTACGAGTTGAGGGGTATGTGTTTCTGCCGTGTAGCCGTCTTGATGGCCGTAATGATCTGCCGGGTGATGCACAGTTCGGCAAAGGCCCGGAAGGACGACAATTTATCACCGCGAAAATCCCGCGTCGCCTTATACAGGCCGATCATGCCTTCCTGGATGATGTCATCCCGATCGGCACCGACGAGAAAATAGGCGCGAGCCTTTGATTTTACAAAGTTACGGTACTTGTGAACGATATAATCGGTAGCCTGCCCGTCCTTTTCGGACTGGGCAATACTGACGATTTCTTCATCGGTCATGCCTGCAAAGCGGTCATTTTTTTCCGGTACATGAGACGCTGCCTGCATTATCGTCACCTCGCTTACTTAATGGTATTCGCCTGGCGCTGGCGCACGACTTCATACATGAGCAGTGCCGCTGCTACGGAGGCGTTGAGAGAATTGACGTGGCCAAACATGGGAATCTGGACCAAGACGTCGCAAGTCTCCTTGACCAAATGGGAAATCCCTCGTCCTTCGCTTCCGATGACGAGAACGACGGGATCGGTCAAAGAGCTGTGGAAGTAATCTGTTTCCCCCTCCATATCGGCGCCGATCACCCAAAACCCCCGTTTTTGAGTTGCTTCAGCGTCTGGGAAATATTCCCGATCTGCACCAAAGGCAGGTATTCAATGGCACCAGCCGACGTCTTACCGACCGTTTCATTGATCGGTGCTGACCGGCGCTTCGGCAGGAGCACGGCATCGGCACCGGCACATTCCGCCGTCCGGATAATGGCCCCTACGTTGTGGACGTCTTCCAGGCCGTCGAGGAGAACCAAAAAGGGAACCTTGCCCTTTTCATCGGCGGCGATGAGGACGTCCGTGAGGTCGGCATATTCGACGGCTTTGGCAAAGGCCACGACGCCTTGGTGCCGGTTGTCCGGTGCCAGGCGGTTGAGGACCTTTAAGGGCGTCTCTTCGACGAGGATGTCCTCCTTCGCTGCCAAGTCACGAATCCGCTGCAGAGGCTTCGTTTCATTGCCCGAGGCGACGTATATCTTGGTGATGGACCGACCGGCCTTCAAGGCTTCGGTGACGCTGTTGCGGCCGATGATAAGTGTATCCGCGCTCATTCCGTACCTCCTCTGGTTTGGCTGCAGTAAGCCTTTGTTTCTTCATAAATCTGTTCCATGATCTCGGCCAGCCGGTCCCCCTGTCCGGCCATGACCAAAAAGCCGACCAAGGCTTCAAGCGCCGTACTGTCGTGGTATTCGGCAACGGTCGCACTTTTAGGGGCCATGGAATGGGCATTGCGCGCCCTTTGACAGACCCTTTTTTCTTCTTCCGTAAGGCTATCGCGAAGGCGTCGGTAGACCCAGGCCTGGGCCTTGGCCGACACGAACTCCGCTGCCAGGCCGTGGAGGACCTGTACCTGGGGAATGCCCGTTTCCACCAGGCGTTTGCGAAGGGTCAGGGCATAATAGGCATCGCCGACAAAGGCCAGGTTGATGGAATCGAGACGGGCGGCATCGCTTTCAGGGACATCGAGGCGCTTGCCTTCGGCAAAGGCCTGATAGGCCCGTTTTTTTAAGGCTTGGAGTTGTTTGAATTTCACTTTTTCCAACGTGCTCCCTGAGGAGAATCTTCGATGGTGATGCCGAGAGCTGCCAGTTTATTGCGGATGGCGTCAGCCAGGGCAAACTGTTTCTGGACGCGGCATTCCTGACGGATGTCGAGGATGACCTGCATCAAATCGTCGTAGTCCTTGCTGCTGGCATTGGCCTTCTGGCCTTCCCAGCGTTCTTCCAGGATGCCGAGGATGTCCGTAAAGGTCTTGAAGATTCGTTTTACTTCCGACATGATGGCCGAGTCGACGGGAACGTCGTTGGTGACGACGGCATTTTTATAGATATTGACGTTTTTCGCAAGATCGAACATGGCGGCACTGGCCAAGGCCGTGTTGAAATCGTCGCACATAGCCGTTTCAAAATCGTCTTCGTCTTTCTTAGCCGCAGCCAGGAGCTGTTCGGCTTCGGGAGACTTGCTGCCAGCCGGCATTTCCATCAGTTCCAGGACGTTATCGATAGCCGTTCCCAAGCGTTCCAGGCTGCGCGTCATTTCGTCCAAACGTTCATCGCTGAAGTCCAAGGGGCTGCGATAGTGGTTGGAAATGAGGAAGAAGCGCAGGGCGTCAGGGCTGTAATGAGCCAGGACGTCTTTGACCAGGAAGAAGTTGTTCAAGGACTTACTCATCTTTTCGGAGTTGATCGTAATGAACCCGTTGTGCAGCCAGTATTTAACCATCGGCTTTTTGCCCGTAAAGGCTTCGGACTGGGCGATTTCATTTTCATGATGCGGGAAAATGAGGTCACTGCCGCCGCCGTGGAAGTCAAAGGTATCGCCGAGGTACTTATGGCTCATGGCCGAGCATTCGATGTGCCAGCCCGGACGGCCTTTGCCCCAGGGGCTGTCCCATGCCGGTTCGCCCGGTTTAGCACCCTTCCAGAGGGCAAAGTCCATGGGATTGTGTTTACGGTCGTCAACTTCGATGCGGGCGCCGGCTTCCATGTCGTCGAGGCTGCGGCCGCTCAGTTCACCGTAGTCGTCAAATTTTTCAACGCTGTAATAGACGTCGTTGTCGATGACGTAGGCATCGCCCTTATCGACGAGGCCCTGTACCATTTCGATGATGTCATCCATGTGTTCCGAGACGCGGGGATAACGGTCAGCCCGACGGATATGGAGCTTATCCATGACGTCGAAGTAAGCCGCAATGTAGCGGTTGGAAATCGTATCCCAGCTGACGCCTTCCCCATTGGCGGCATTGATGATCTTGTCGTCGACGTCGGTGAAGTTCTGGATATGCGTGACTTCATAGCCGAGGTGTTCCAGATAGCGCTGGATGACGTCCCAGGTTACGAAAGGACGGGCATTCCCCATGTGGGAATGGTTATACGGCGTAATGCCACAGACATACATTTTGACCTGGCCCGGCGTGACGGGAACGAAGGTCTCCTTTTTACGAGTCAGCGTATTGTATACTTTCAGTTCTCTCATACTGTTACCCCCCTGAAAATTAAACCAAAAAGCCACCATCCCTTATGACAGAGACGGTGGCCCGCGGTTCCACTCTGTTTTTACGGCACAGCCGTAATCTTTACTGCGCAGTAACGGGCGCACCCGGACCGGATTACTCCATTCACCCGGCCTGCTCACAAAGGCAGCATTGCAGTCTTATGACCTGAAAAAGCTCTCAGCCACGGCTTTTTCTCTCTGGCGGATGCCACTGCAACTCATTTTGCTCATCGCAGATGCGTATTCAAACATACTATTTGATACATGTTATTAATTAATATGTACGTATATAGTACCCAATAATCACTTATCTGTCAAGATATAATCATTATTATTTATTAAGGCTGGCGTTCAGGCGATCCAAAACTTTTTCGCGGCCCATGAGGGCGACGATGACGTTCAAATCGGGACCGTGCATGACGCCGGTAATGGCTACACGGATCGGCATGTAGACGAATTTTCCCTTTACCTTCAAGCCCTTTTGAATCTTTTTGAACAAGGGCTGTACCGTGTCGGGCGTGACTTCGTCGAGGGCCGTCAGTTCATCGCGGAACATAGCCAGGACAGCCGGTGCCGTTTCTTCAGCCAGGACAGCTGCCGTTTCTTCATTTTCCGGCGCATAGTCTTCGGTAAAGAAGACTTTGGCGGCATCGACGATCTGGGCGCCGTACTGGACGTGTTCACGCATGGCGGCGCAGACGGCTTTCAGCCAAGCTGCTTCGGCTTGATCCGGATTTTCACTGGCATAGCCGGCCTGTTGGAGGTGCGGCAGGCACAGGGTATAGAGCTGATCTTCATCGAGTTCTTTCATGTAATGGAAGTTGATCCAGTTCAATTTTTCGATATCGAAGACGGCCGGGTTCTTAGCGACGCGGCTTAAGGAGAACTGTTCGTTCAATTCGTCGCGGCTGAAGATTTCCTGATCGCTGTCCGGCGTCCAGCCCAGAAGGGCCAGGAAGTTTACCAGGGCATCGGGAAGGTAGCCCATGTCGCGGTACTGCTGAACAGAAGTAGCGCCATGGCGCTTACTCATCTTCTTCTTGTCGGCACCGAGGATCAACGATACGTGGGCGAACTGCGGGGCATCAAAGCCAAGGGCCTTGTAGATGACCAGCTGGCGCGGCGTATTGGACAGATGTTCTTCGGCACGGATGACGTGGGTGATGTGCATCAAGGCATCGTCGAGGACGACGCAGTAGTTGTAGACCGGAATGCCGTCGGATTTGACGATGACGAAGTCGCCGACGTTATTGGAGTCGAAGGATACGTGGCCCCGGACCAGGTCGTCGAGTTCAATCGTTTCATTTTTCGGCGTCTTGATGCGGATGACATGAGGACGGCCTTCTTTTAAATACTGTTCGACCGTTTCTTTCGGAAGGTCGGCGCATTTCCCCGAGTATACCGGCGTTTCGCCTTTGGCCAGTTGGGCATTCTTTTCAGCTTCCAATTCTTCCGGCGTGCAGAAACAGTAGTAGGCTTTTCCTTCGGCCAAGAGTTTATCCGTATATTTCTGATAAATGTCCAGGCGTTCGGTCTGGCGATACGGGCCGTCGGATCCGCCGACATCGATACCTTCATCCCAGGTAATGCCCAGCCATTTCAAAGCTTCTTTAATATTTTCTTCCGATTCGGACGTCGAACGTTTGCGGTCCGTATCTTCGATGCGGACGACGAACTTGCCGCCCGTGTGTTTGGCGACAAGGTAGTTGAACAGTGCCGAGCGGGCGCCGCCGATATGGAACGGTCCCGTCGGGCTCGGAGCAAAACGAACGCGTACTTCCTGTGACATAAAAAATTCCTCCTAAATACATACTTATAGGTACGATTGATAGCTTAGGATCATGGCCGCCGCTTGCGCTGCCATGCCCTCTTCCCGGCCGACGAATCCTAATTTTTCGGTCGTCGTCGCTTTGACGGAGACGGCCGACTTAGAAATCCGCAGGGCCTCGGCAATATTTTCAATCATCTGCGGCACAAAGGGTTTGATTTTAGGCTGCTGTGCCAGCAGCGTTACGTCTAAATTGACGATGCGGCAGCATTTTTCCTGCAAGAGATGGCGAACCTTAGCGAGCAGCACCAGGCTGGAGATGTCTTTAAAGTTCTCATCATTGTCAGGAAAATAAGTCCCGATATCGCGCAGTCCCGCCGCGCCCAATAAGGCATCCATGACGGCGTGAATGAGGACGTCGGCATCGGAGTGGCCGTCAAGGCCCCGATCAAAGGGAACCTCAACGCCGCCGAGAATGAGCGGCCGCCCTTCGACCAGGCGGTGGACATCGTAGCCGGTGCCAATGCGCTGGACTTCCCGCCCCTTCAGATACAAGGACAGGATGGGAATGTCGTCGCGGGTCGTCACCTTGCGGTTCTTATCGCTGCCTTCGAGGATGACGACGGGCACGCCCATGGCTTCGACGAGGGACGCATCGTCCGTCGCCTTCAACCCCTTCAGCCGCGCCTGTTTATGGGCTTCCATCAATAAGTCCCGATGGAAGATCTGCGGCGTCTGGGCGGCTACCAGGCGGCTGCGGTTCAGCGTATGCAGCCGACCGTCGTCACCGCGAACTTTCACGGTGTCCTTTAAGGGAATGCCGTAGATGGCTGCCCGAGCCGTCTCCATCATGACCGCGCCCTGATCATACCAATCAGGAGTGGCAAAGGGACGGGCCCCGTCGTGAACCATGACGACGTCCATATCGGGGCTGACGGCCAAGAGTCCATTATACACCGAATCCTCTCGTTCCGCCCCGCCCAGGGTATAGCGGACGGGCTGAACGGGATGGAGATCGTCGACAATGCGGCGGATCTCCTTGGTATCGATGCGGGAATGGACGATGACCACTTCATGGACCGAGCGGGCTGCAAAGATGTTCCGCAGGGTATGGGTCAGGACCGGTTCGCCGCACAGCGGATAAAAGAGCTTATTCCGCTCGTAACCGAAGCGGCTCCCTGTGCCGGCCGCTACCACGATGACAGATACTTTCACACATTTCACCTACTCATTTGCGATTTTTACGAATATCATGCGTCCGGCAGACGTCTGAAGGACCGACGTCACCGTAACCGGCATATTGGAGCCGATATATTTCTGGCCGTCTTCGACGACGATCATCGTTCCGTCGTCGAGGTAGGCAACGCCTTGATTTTCTTCCTTGCCAGCCTTGACGATGAGGACATTCATCTGTTCCCCAGGAACGCGGGCCGGTTTTAAAGCATTGGCCAAATCGTTGATGTTGAGGACGGCTACGCCTTGGAGACCAGCAACCTTATTCAGGTTGTAGTCGTTGGTGACGACTTTGGCATTGATTTTGCGGCCCAGGCGGACGAGTTTGGAGTCGACGCCCTGGACGTCGTCAAAATCATCATTGATGATGCGGACTTCGACGTAATTGTCTTCCTGCATCTGCTTTAAGATATCGAGGCCGCGGCGGCCTTTGTTGCGCTTCAATAAATCCGACGAATCGGCAATGAGCTGGAGTTCTTCTAAGACGAAGACTGGCACCAAAAGCGGTCCTTCGAGAAATCCCGTGCTGCAAATCTCGGCGATGCGGCCGTCGATGATGGCACTGGTATCGAGGAGTTTCCCGGAAAATTCTAGTTCCTTCCGCTTGTGTTCCTTGTTCGGCCGCCCCAGACGCAGGTTGCCGACGAGGGCGATGATTTCACTCTTCTTACGAACGGCAATGCTCATGCCGGCATAGCCAAAGACGATGTTGAATACAATCGGTCCGTAAGCGCCAATGATAGGCAGTCGGGCGAAGGCCAATCCAATTAAATTTGCAATAATAAGTCCAAAAAGCAAACCTAACGTCCCGACGATGATATCCTGGCTTTCAAAATCATTGAGTCCTAATTCAAGGCGATGAATGGCTGCCCAAATAAGGCGCAGGGCAAAGGGCGAAATGCCGTAGCCGACGAGGGCCCCTAAAATGATGCCGACAATATAGGTGACGACAGCCATGATCGTCGTCCCAAAAATACTGCCGTGGAAAAATTCGCCTTCAATTTCCGCACTGATAAAAGGCGTCCCGATGAGCTGGTCGGCAATCATGACGAAAATAACCATCATGATCAGGACAATGACGCCCTTCATGATATTATCAGCTACAATGCGGGCGTTAAACTTCTTCGGTTTCCGTGCTTTATAGTCTGAACCCGTTTTATCTTCCATACGTAAAAAGACACCTCTCTCTCCACATCTCAACTGTAACTACACTAGTTTACCACATTTCCGGACAATGTACCACAATTGCCCCATAAAGTTTTTGGTTCTGAAGGCAGGCCGTACCTGCTTCGGTCGTTCCCCCCTCCCCAAAAGGTTAAAAGGTAATGCGAAAAATGCCATGACGATCGGTTCATGACATTTTCAGCAGCAAGACAATTATTCACAAAGATAGGCGTAGAGTTTTTCTTCGACAGGCTTATCGATGATAAATCGAAAGTTGACGATGGGAAGCTGTACGCCGGCATCGTTGGCGATGGTCGTCTCGACAGGATCGCCGAGGACCTTTAAATCGCCGATATAGTAGAAATTAGACCCTTCAGCATCGCTCTTTTTCACGAACAGCAACTTGCGACGATGACGGTCCTGAATGGCCGGGATTTGGGGTGACGACAGGCGCACGCGGGACCGGGTCATCCAACTGAATTCCTGAGGTGATATGAATTGGTCTTCATACATCGTATTCGCCGAAATATCGTCAGCCTTTTCATAGGTAACAAAAATGGGACAAGTATCCCCGACGATTTGATAGCCGTTCAGCGTCCCTTCGCGGTTCGTTTCATAATTGAGGATCCGCGATACGTCTTTTCGAGAATAGCGTCCGTAGCGGACGAAGCCGCCGACGATTTCGGGATGGTCTTGGACATAGAGGGTTTCAAAGCGATAGGTCCCGTAATCGAGGATATCGTCGACATAGGCCGTAAATTCGGCATTTTCTTTCAGGGCTTCAAAATACGGCGTCGTCGCGTAGGTGTGCTGTTCAAAAGAAATGAGGGGCATACCGCCGTATTTCTGCTGCGCCGTTTTCACAAAGAATTGCAAGGTCAACAGCCGGGCAGCATGGTTCATGGTTTCTGTCGAGGGCAAAAAGCCGTACAACCGCTCCGTCTCTGCCGCAAGGTCCGCCGTCGACCACGACGGTTCAGCCAGCAAATGGCGAAGAATCAAGATTTCTTCAATGCGTTTTCCATTGGCAAGTTCAAGACTCATCATCTTCAGCACGGCCCGATGAGCGTCATTCAGCGTCGACGGACTCGGTTCCATATACTGGGAAAAGGCATAAAAGGAGTCCTTCTTGGCAATGAACAGCATCGGATCTTTATCGCCAAAACGGACGAAATCCATCATCATCGGCTGCCGTCCCAGGCGGCAGGCCATATCGCGATAGGCGTTCTTTAAGTCGTCTAAATCGGCAAGAGACCGCTTTTTATCGATGGCTGCATAGATTCGCTCCTTGGCGATATCGTCGAAGTGAACCGACGTCGGTCCCGGCAGAAAATTGGTCTGCATCAACGTGCGGACAAAATCCTTATCGTAGGTCCGGTCGCCAAAGAGGGCGATGGGCAGGAGAAAGTTATTTTCATAGTTGCCAATGAAGTCGAGGACTTCCAAATAGCGCTTATAAGGATATTTGCGAAGGCCCCTCCCCAACTGCTGGACAAAGACGATGGCCGACGTCGTCGGGCGCAGCATGATGACCTGATTGACCTGCGGAATATCGACGCCTTCATTAAAGATGTCGCAAGTAAAGATATAATCCAAAATAGTCCCGGTCCTGATCGGCATCGGCTTCCAAATGATCGATGGCTGCCTGCCGCTCCCCTTCACTCGACGCACCCGTCAAGGCCAGAGCCCGGCGGCCGTGCGCTCTAAAGGCAGCGGCTAGGGTTCTCGCTTCGTCGACACTGCGGCAAAAGACGAGGCCCTTGACGCGGTCCGTGTCGCTCCCATAGAGGTCGGCATAATAGAGAATATGCCGTACCCGCTCTTCACAGGTCAAAGCCGAAAAATCACTGTTGTCATCGAGGACTTCTCCATTGACCGTGATTTCACAGACGCCGTGGTAGTGAAAAGGCACCAGCATGTTTTCGGCTAAGGCGTCGTGGAGCCTTATTTCATAGGCAATCTGGTGGTGAAATAAGGCATAGATATCGAAATCGTCGGACCGTTCCGGCGTCGCCGTCATGCCCAGCAGGAACTGGGGCGTAAAGTAATCGAGGACCTTCTGATACGTCGCCGCGCCTCCATGATGGACTTCATCCATGACGATGTAGTCAAAGGCATCGGGCGCAAAGGAATGGAGGATTTCATCGCGGGCCAAGGTCTGTATGGTCGCAAACAGATAGGGTTTGTCGACGTCTTTGGCGTGGCCCGTCAGAAGACCCGTATCGGCCGGGTTGACGCCGACTTTGACGTAGCTGTCGCGGGCGCTTTTGACGATGAGCTCGCGGTGGACGACAAAGAGGAAGCGCCTGGGCCGCAATTTCATGACATCGAAGGCCGATAAGTAGGTCTTACCGGTCCCGGTCGCCGAAATCAAGAGCCCCCGGTCTTCTCCTCGATCGCGCAGGCCTTGAATGCCTGCCAGGGCCGCCTTTTGCATGGCGTTGGGCTGAATCTTATGGAAGGGCAGATAGAGCCCCTGCTTCCTCGAATTCTGACGTTTGTAGATGGCCTGGTAGGCATCGATCCAGGCTTCGTCAACAACTTCCGCCGCATCCCACAAGGCTTGGAACTCTTCCTGGGTCTGACGGATGAGGGCTCCATTTTCAGCGGACGTAAAAAAGACGTTCCACTCCTGATTGTGGGTCAAGGCGTTGGCCGTCATATTGCTGCTGCCGATGACCATGGTATAGTTTTCGGGGCCGGCCTGGGCACGATGAAAAAGGTATCCTTTAGCATGAAAGGCCCGTTCTTCGGTCACCATCCGCAGTTCTACATTGGGAAATTTCAAGAGCTCCCGCAAGGCATCGGGCTCGGTAAAATTCAGGTACTGCGAGGCCAGGATCTTGCCCACAGCCTGTCGATTTTCGATGAGGGCATCCTTTAGGCAGGCAATGCCGCTCTTGGTCAGAAAGGCCACAGAAAACAGAAAAGAGTCGCAGACGTAGAGCTGAGACAAGATAGTATCGAGGACTTTGCGCTTCTTTTCCTGATTATTGGTCAGGATTTTCGGTACATAGCGCTGGTCGGCTTCGATGGTATAGTCGATAAAGCCTTCGCGCAGGCACTGTTCCAGGGCTCCGTATTCAGCCATGACATTCGCCTACTTTCCGGCCAGTTTCTGCATGATCGGCACGTCAGCCGGGGCCCAATCCAAGGTCGGCAAATCGGCTGGCGCCATCCACTTGGCATCGACGTGTTCCTTGCGGATAAAATCGGGTTTATCCAAACGACAGCGAAAGGCATGGAGGCTGATGGAAAAGTCGGGATAGTCGTGATGGACGGTCATATACAGGTCTTCTTCCCGGACCGAAACGTGGACGTCCATCTCTTCCCGCAGTTCTCGTTCAATCGCTTCGTGCTTTTTTTCGCCGGGTTCGATTTTCCCGCCCGGGAATTCATACTTAAAGCTGACGTACTCGAATTTCCCCTGTCCCCGTTCCATACAGAGAATCTTTCCGTCATATTCTAAAATCGCTGCCACCACTTCTAAATGCTTCATCACGCTGCCTTCTTTCCTCGTTTTTCCCTATTTTACCATGGTAAAGCCCTTTTGCCTACTGAAAGCCGCTATTTCCCACCACAATCTGAACCCGGCCGTACAAATCAGGAAAAAGCTTTTTCAATGGCCTCGCGAAGGGTCGCTACGCCGACGAAGCGGCAGTCCGCCGGAAAGGCCGCGGGGTCGACGTCTTCGAGGTTTCCCTTGGGCATAATAAAGGTACGGAACCCCATTTTCGCCGCTTCTTTTACGCGCCGCAGGGCCTGGGGCACGCGGCGGACATCGCCGGTCAGGCCGACTTCTCCCATGACGACGGTCCGGCTGTCCATGGAGATATCGCGCAGGCTGGAATAGACCGCCAATAGCACCGGCAGGTCGGCCGCCGTCTCCGTGAGGCGCAGGCCGCCGACGACGTTGATATAGACGTCCTGACTGCCAAGAGCGGCGCCGAGGCGCTTTTCAAGGACGGCCAGGAGAATGATGAGTCGGTTATAATCCATGCCCGACGCCGTCCGCCGGGGAACGGCAAAGACCGAATGGGCCGTCAGGGCCTGTATTTCCCCCAGCATGGGGCGCATGCCGTCGAGGACGGCGGCGACGGCCGAACCGGCCTGATTGGCGGCCCGTTCGGCCAAGAGCAGCTGCGACGGATTTTCCAGTTCTGACAGGCCGCCGCTGGTCATGGTGAACAGGCCCGATTCATTGGTCGAACCAAAGCGGTTCTTGATGCCCCGGAGGATGCGGAACTGGTAATTGCGCTCGCCTTCAAAGTAGAGGACGACGTCGACCATATGCTCCATCATCCGCGGCCCGGCAATGGCCCCGTCTTTGGTGACGTGGCCGATGACGATGACCGGAATGGCCTCGCTCTTGGCAAAGGTCATGAGGCGGCTCGTCCCTTCGCGGATTTGGGATAAACTGCCCGGCGTCCCTTCGACGGACTGGCTGTACATAGTCTGAATGGAGTCGACGATGACCAGGGCCGGCCGCCGCTTGTGTGCTTCACTTAAGATGTTGTCCAGAGACGTATCGGCCTGAATGACGAGGTTGGGCGCAGCGATTCCTAAGCGCTGGGCCCGCAGCTTAATCTGGCCGGCCGATTCTTCGCCCGAGCCGTAAAGGACGGCGCCATTCTTGGCGCAGACGGCGGCTGCCAGCTGAAGGACCAGCGTCGATTTACCGATTCCCGGATCGCCGCTCAAAAGGATGAGGGCCCCGGGAACGATGCCGCCGCCGAGGACCCGGTCCAATTCACCGATGCCCGTTTCCACGCGGGTCATGTCCTCTAAGGCGATGTCCGATAACGACGTGGCCTGAGACGAAGGACCGCTGCGGGCCATGCTCTGAGCCGCCTTAGGCGCTTCGGGCGTCACGGTCTCTTCTGCCATCGTATTCCACTCGCCGCACTGGGGACAGCGGCCAAGCCAGCGGCTGGAGACGCTGCCGCAGCTGGTACAAACGTAACGAATTTTTGCTTTTGCCATACCTACTCCTTTGCGCTGTGTTTTAGCGCCAGTTATAAAAAAGGCTTCGCATGACGAGCACAGCCTTCATGCGAAGCCCCTTCATTATTCTGTCGTAAAGACGAGCTTCTTTTTATCTAAACTGTCGACGTGAATCGTATTGCCGTCTTTGACGTCACCGCTTAAGAGCATTTCCGAAATTGGGTCTTCGACCAATTTCTGGATGGCCCGTTTCAGTGGCCGGGCACCGTAAGCAAAGTCGGTCCCGTCCTGCACGAGGACGTCATCGGCAGCCGTCGTCCAATTGAGGCCTATGCCTTTTTCACCGAGGCGGCTTGTCAGCTCTTTGAGCATGATGTCGACGATCTGGCGAAGATCAGACTGCGCCAAGGGCTTGAAGACGATCATTTCATCGATACGGTTCAGGAATTCCGGACGGAAGAAGCGTTTCACTTCATCGAGGATTTCCTTGCGCGCTTCCTTGAAGGCCTTTTCTTCACTGCCGGCACCGTCGCTGCCGGTGGCAAAGCCCATGACCGGGCCCGACGGACGGAGATGAGAAGCCCCGAGGTTACTGGTCATGATGATGACCGTATTGCGGAAGTCGACGGTCCTGCCCTTGGAGTCAGTCAAGCGGCCTTCGTCGAGGACCTGCAGCAAGAGGTTGAAGAAGTCGCTGCTGGCCTTTTCGACTTCGTCGAAGAGGATGACGCTGTACGGTTTTTCCCGGACGGCATCGGTCAGCTCGCCCCCTTCTTCATAGCCGACGTAGCCCGGAGGGGCGCCGACCAGGCGGGAAACGCTGTATTTTTCCATGAATTCGCTCATGTCGATGCGGATCATGTTGTCCGGGCTATCGAAGAGCTGGGCCGCCAAGGTACGGGCGAGTTCCGTCTTGCCGACACCGGACGGGCCGAGGAACAGGAAGGAACCGATGGGACGGTTGGCATCCTTCAGTCCAGCCCGGGCACGGCGGACGGCTTTCGCCACAGCCGTAACGGCGTCGTCCTGACTGATGACCCGTTTATGCAGTTCTTCTTCCAAGTGGAGCAGGCGCTGCGATTCCGTTTCCGTAATCTGCTGGACGGGCACGCCGGTCCACATGGAAACGACGTCGGCAATGTCGTGTTCGGTCACGACGAGTTTTTCATCGTCATGCTGTTTCTTTTCCTTCTGCAGGGCCGAAATTTCCGAAGCGATCTTCTTGCCGGCATCGCGCAGGGACGCGCATTTTTCAAAGTCTTCCCCATCGAGGGCGGCTTCTTTTTCTTTCTTGATGTCAGCTAGCTTCTGTTCGAGGATCTGCAGTTCGTGGGACGGTGCATAGACCTTCATGCGGACCCGGGCCGTCGCTTCGTCCATGACGTCGATGGCCTTATCGGGCAGGTAGCGGTCGGAAATATAACGGGCCGACAATTTGACGGCAGCCCGTACGGCTTCGTCGGTGATGCGGGCCTTGTGGAAGGCTTCGTAGCGATCGCGCAGGCCGAACAGGATGGATACGGCGTCTTCTTCATTCGGTTCGCCGACCTGGACGGGCTGGAAGCGCCGGGCTAAGGCCGCATCTTTTTCAAAGTGCTTCTTATATTCGTCAGCCGTCGTCGCCCCGATGCACTGCAAATCGCCGCGGGCCAGGGCCGGCTTTAAGATATTGGCCGCATCCATAGCGCCTTCAACGGCACCGGCACCGATGAGTTGGTGAATTTCATCGATAAAGAGGATGATCGTATCGTCGCGGGAAATGGTGTCCAAGATGCGTTTGATCCGTTCTTCGAATTCACCGCGGTACTTGGTACCGGCGACGATGCTGGCTAAATCCAGGGAAAAGACGCGCTTGTTTTGCAAACTGTCGGGGACGTTGCCGGTAATGATGCGCTGGGCCAGCCCTTCGGCAATGGCCGTCTTACCGACGCCGGGAGCGCCGATGAGGACCGGATTGTTCTTTGTCCGCCGGCTCAGGATCTGAATGACCCGGCTGATTTCTTGTTCCCGGCCGATGACCGGATCGACCTTGTCTTTCTTGGCCCATTCATTGAGGTCGCGGCCGAATTGGGACAAGTCACCGCCTTTCTTTTCTCCGCCAGCTTCACTGCCGGCGGCGTCGCTGTCGTTCATGAGTTCGCTCAGGCGCTGGGATACAAGATCCGGGTCGATGTCCATGTCTTCGAGGATCTGGACGGCCATGCCCGTTCCTTCGGCCAGGATACCGAACAACAGGTGTTCCGTGCCGACGTAGTTCTGTTCCAGCCGATTGGCTTCACGGACGGCCATTTCCATGACCCGTTTCGTCCGCGGCGTCAGGCGCAGCTTGCCGCTCGTATCGGTTCCCCAACCGACCTGCTGTTCAATGGCACGGGTAACATTTTCCGACGTCAGGCCCAACTGGGAGAGAATCAGGCCGGCAATGCCGTCTTTATTTAAAACGAGACCGAGCAGGATATGCTCTGTTCCGACGTAATCATGATGAAATTTCTGTGCCGTATCCTGTGCAAACTGAAGCACGGCTTTGGCATCATTGGTAAATCTATTGTTAGCCATGGGAAATCACTTCCTTCTGTACTCACGGAGCACTTGCTGCACCGCTTGTGCGCGTCGGTGCTCTAAGTCTTCGCCGCTTAATTCCGAGCCTGCCTGAAGTTGGAGCCAGGCAGGATCCGAAGCGGCCATGATGGCTTCATAAGCCAAGGGCTGCACGGGGATGACGCCCATGTCGATGCCGAAGCGAAGATCGCTGGCAAAGTTCAGCGTTTCCCGGTCATCGAGGAGCCAGGCCTGACCGAGGGTGCCCCACGTGCGCAGCCATTTATCTTTTAAGGTATTCTTATTATGATCCCAAACCAAGGCGCGGCAGTTCTGTTCTTCCTGCACGATTTGGGTTACAATTTTTCGCAGTTGTTCCATCGTATCGGCTTCAGTCACGCCGAGGGTAATCTGGTTGGTGATCTGGAAAATATGGCCGATCGAGTCGTTCCGTTCCCCATAGATACCGGAGACGGTAAATCCAAATTTCGTCGTCCCTTGGACGATGCGGTTAAAGCGCTTCATCAGGACCAGGGCCGGGACGTGAAGGGTCACGCCGACGGTGAGGCCCGTGCCGGTAAGAGACGGGCTGGCCGTCAGGTAGCCAAAGTCATCGCGGAAGGCAAAGTCCAAATGGCTTTCCAGAGCATCGTCGATCTGGGCGGCCTGATCCCAAACGCGCCGCAGGTCAAAGCCAGGGGCGGCAACCTGGATACAGAAGTGGTCGTCTTCATTGACCATGATCGATACGGCGCCGTCTTCGCGAAGGAGGATGCCCCGGTGTTGAGGCCGTTCAATATGGCCGGCCGACGACAAATGCTTGACGGCCAGTACTTCCCGTTCAAGGGGCGTCAGGTCTTCAAAGGAAATGAAGCGGTAATGGCCTTGGCCCAACGTATTCAGCGTGCCGAGCTGGCCCTTGGCTTCGTCGAGGACGGCCGACAATTCCGTATCCGAGGCTTTATCGGGAAATACGTATTTCTTTAAATTCCGGTTCAATCGAACCCGGCTGTCAAGGACGATATCACAGAACTCACCGGTCCCGTCCTGCCAGGGGCAGAGCGGCGCCATGAGCATATCGAGAACCATGGCTTATTCCCCCTTTCCATCGGCCGGAAGTTGGCGCTGGAGCGCCCGGATTTCGTCGCGGACCTTGGCTGCTTCTTCATAGCGTTCTTCCTGAACGAGCTTCTGCAGGTGCTGGCGCAGGCGCTTGACCTGCGTGGCCGTCCGGAAGACACCGGTCCCGCGGTTCGGCACCTTGCCGACGTGCTTACTGTGACCGTGGATGCGGCGCAGCAGCGGCGGAATTTCTTCCTTGAAAGCTTCATAACAATCGGGGCAGCCGAATTTCCCCACATGGTTAAATTCCCCGTAGGTCATGCCGCAGCTGGCACAGCGCGGTTCATCGCCGCGATCTCCCTGATAATCGGGATAAGCCATCTTGCGGAAAAATCATTATCGATAATATTGACATCTCGCATATTTGAGAAGTTTGACTGTCTCTTGGCACAGGTGGCACACAGGTGGACATCGGTGCGCTGCCCGTCTTCAATTTTGACGATATGGACAACAGCCTCGCGTTTTTTACAGGCATCACAGAGCATGGCCCTCACGTCCTTTCTATCTTCAATGAAGGTTCAGATTTTTCAAAATGTCGCTGATGACGAGTAAGCGCGAAGCCTCATCATCGATGCGGCGATAGAGTGATTCAAAGGTTAAATGGAGGATGACGGCCTCGTTGTTGGTGAGGCTGCGGCGCTTGAGCAGTTCATACAGTAAGGCGTCGAGGTCCTCCATGGAAATGCTGACCGCCGGCAGGCGTTCGTGGAGCAGGACCGGCGTCCGATCCTCCTTCTTCGGCGTCAGTTTGATGATACGGACGAAGCCGCCGGATCCGCGCCGCGATTCGACCAGATAGCCCCGGTCGTTAGAAAACCGCGTACTCAGCACGTAGCTGATCTGCGACGGTGCACACTGCAGTTCGTCAGCCAGTTCATTGCGGCGCAATACGATATCTGAATTGTCTTCTTCTAATAATTTATGTAAGATAAACTGTTCGATTTTATCAGCTAATACACTCATCGTAAATCACCTCTTAAAAAAAATCGACGGGGTTAATTTTTCTTTTTGACTTTCGTATAGGTATATTATATTCGTCTTTTTGACTTTACGCAAGAGGTAAGAATGTAAAGAGTTCTCAAATTAATAAAAATCAGGCTTTTTTCCCTCGCCAAACCCGACCATATGGTGTATGATAGATGAACTATAAAAGCGAGGTGTTACCATTGAAACAACGGGGACCCGGTTCCGTTTATTACTACTTTTTAAAAGAAAAGAAATTACTCCTGATCATCACCCTCAGCGGCCTCTTCTACAACGTCGGCATGATTGCCGGCCCCTGGTTTGACGGCCAGCTGGCCCAGTACCTCTACGACATGTTCGGCGGCACCAAAGAGGCCTCGGACATGTACGCCCTCTGCCTGATGTATGCTCTGGTCATCATCGCCGTTCAGAGTCTGCGCTACGTGAAGCGGCTCTACGTTCGAAAGTTTGCCAACAACGTCAGCCTGACTATGAAGGACCTCCTCTATCAACAGCTGGTACAGACGCCGACGGCAGCCATGGAACGCGAACACACGGGAACCTTGATGACTAAAGTCATTTCCGACATCGACACTTGTGTCGAAGGGATGCGCAAATTCACGACAGAAGTCTTCGATACGGGCGTCGTCATGGTGACCTACCTGGTCATGCTCCTGGTCTACGACTGGAAACTGACCCTCTGTGTCCTGGCCTTCCCGCCCCTGGCCTATCTCCTGGCCAATCGCCTGCGACGCCTGGTCGCCGAAACGGCGGCCCGCAGTAAAGAAAGCAGCGGCGCCTTGTCGGGCATCACCCTGGACCGCATCAGCAACGCCCTGACTTACCGCGTCTACGGCGAAGAAGCCGTCCAAAACGCCCAATATGAAACGTATCTGAAAGACTACGAACGGAAGATGATTTTAGCCAACCTGTGGGAAAATACGATGCAGCCCATCTATAAGATCATCGCCATGACCGGCACCATCCTCGTCGTCTGGCTCGGCGGCCGCAACGTCCTCGGCGACGGCTGGCAGATCTGGGACATCGCCGCCTTTTCGACGTACCTGTCGTGCTTCGTCAAGATGTCCATCAAGACGTCCCATGCCGCCCGCCTGTTCAATGCCGTCCAGAAGGCCCAGGTATCGTGGGACCGCATCCAGCCCCGTCTCGCTGCCTCCCATCCCCTGCCGGAACCGGTACCGGCCTTTCCGCCGGCAGCCCTTACGGTCCGTAACCTGTCCTTTTCCTATGCGCCGGATGATAAGCCGGTCTATCAAGGCCTGTCCTTTTCCGCCAAGCCCGGCGACATCATCGGCATCACCGGTCCCGTCGCCTGCGGCAAATCGACACTGGGCCTGACCTTCCTCGGCGAAAAACCCCACGGTGGCGAAATCCGCTTCGGCGCCCAGTCCTTGGGAAACGGCCAGACCGGCGCGGAAGGCATCGTCGGCTACTGCGGCCACGACAGTGAATTATTCTCGGCAACGATTGAAGAAAACATCCGTTTCGGCCTTCCTGGCGATGTCACAAAAGTCATCCGCGAAGTCTGTATGGATGAAGACTGTGCGTCCTTCCCCTTAGGTATCCAGACGCCGATTGGCGAAGGTGGCCAGCGCCTCTCCGGCGGTCAGCAGGCCCGCATCGCCCTGGCCCGGACCCTATTTCACCGCCGGCCCCTGCTCATTCTCGACGATCCCTTTGCCGCCGTCGACATGGCGACAGAACGAAAGATCTTCAAACAGCTGCGCGAGTCTTACAGCGACTGTATCATCTTACTCATTTCGCACCGCCTGTCCCTCTTTTCTGAACTCGACCAGGTCATTTGGATCAGCCATGACGGTACGACCATGACGGCAGACCATTCATCCTTATATGAAACCCACGAAGAGTATCAACGACTCTACAAGATGCAGCAAGCCCAGCGAGGTGACCGCCATGACTAAGATATTCCTCCAGACCTTACAAGCTAACGTCCGGCTCATCATCGGCCTGGTCCTTTCCATTGCCGCTTCCATCGGCGTCAACGTCGCACCGCCCCTCATCTTGCAGTATATCGTTGACAGTCTGGCCAGCGGCCATTTTACGATCATGCCCTTACTGACGGCAGGCATCATCTTCTTTGCCGTCAATGCCGGCAGCGGCCTCGTCGACGCCGTCAAAGAGACGTTGATCACCATCTTCGGCCAAAAGATCACCCATGGCCTGCGTTCGGCCATGTGCGACCGGCTCAGCATCCTGCCGGCGCCTTACTTCGTCAGCCATGAATCGGGAGCCGTCACGTCGCTCTTCGTCAACGACGTCGATACCCTGGAAGACCTCTTCGACTCCGGCGTCGTCAGCATGATCGCCGACGTGTTGACCATCTTCAGTATCCTGGCCGTCGTCTTCCACCTCAGTGCCGGCCTGGGCATCTTACTGTGCATCGCCCTGCCCCTCTTGTTTCTCCTGACCCGCTACTTCCAAAAGCGCATGCTCAAGGCCCAGCGGGACAACCGTATCGCCATTGGCCGGACCAACGAACTCATCCCGGAAACGGTGCACAACATCCGCACCATCCACACCTGCCAGCAGGAAAGCCACCTGCGCCACCGCTACGGACAGACGATACGGGACAGTTTTTCAGCCATGGAGCGCAGCAATTTCTGCGACGCCATCTACTCGCCCATCGTCATCACCCTCTCGACGCTCATCATCTGCGTCATGATGGCCTTATCGGTTAGCAGCTCCTTCCTGCAGGATTTCTTCGGCATGACCGTCGGCACCGTCGTCGCCCTCATCGCCTATGTCCGCCTTATCTTTTCCCCGATTGAAAGCATCGGCATGGAAATCCAAAACATCCAGTCGGCCATCGCCGGCATCAGCCGTTTGAAAGAATTTTTTGCCCATCCCGTAGAAGACCAGGGCGCCACCGACGACCTGACCCTTACCGCGCCGCCCCTGGTCATCGACGATGCCGCCTTTAGCTACGGCAGTGAATCGATCTTCCGCCACCTGTCGTTATCCGTCAAAACGGGGGAAATCGTCACCATAACGGGACGCACCGGAGCCGGCAAGAGTACCCTCTTTAAACTCATTCTCGGTCTCTACGCCCCCAAAGAAGGCACGATCCGCGTCTTCGGCTGTAAGCCTGCCGACCTTTCCCCGGCCCTGCGCCGCCAAGTCTTCGGCTACGTCGAACAGCAGTTCCATGACGTAGCCGGAACCGTCGGCGACCAAGTGACCCTCAAAGACCCACGGGTCTCGGAGGAAGCCGTCGAAAAAGCCCTGCGCCTGGTCGGCCTGTGGGACCTTTGCAGCGCCCTGCCCGAAGGACTTGAAACCCCGTTCCGGCAAGAATTTTTCTCCCGGGGCCAACTCCAGCTCCTGTCCATCGCCCGGGCCGTCGTCATGAATCCGCGAATCCTCCTCCTCGATGAAATCACGGCCAACCTCGACGCTCTGACGGAACAGCAGGTACTGACAGCCCTTCAGGCTGCCTCTCAAAACCGCACCGTCCTGTCCATTTCACACCGCCTCTACGAAGCCCAGGGCGGACGGATGGTCATCATGGGCACGGCAAAACATGGCTCACCCTCCTAACCCCAGTGCATACGCCAAGAGGACCTTTCGGGAAATGATCACTTCTCGAGAGGTCCTCTTTTTATGTCCGACGTTATCTGATGTGCCAAAGCAGCAGCGGCGATTCACGACGGACGCTTTATCATACATGTTAAGCCAGCATGCAAAAAGCCAGTTCCCTGGTCGTATGCCCATGCGGGAACTGGCTAAATTGTATCCTCAACAAGGAGGACTTATCGCATTATCACTACTGATTAAAGACGGTCAGTCACCCCTTCGGCGCCTCGATGGGATCGTAATCGGCCGGCTTATCGACAATAGCTGCTTCATCGACGGCCGACGGCGTCGGGGCAAAGTCGTCGCGGAACAGCTTGCGAATGGCTTCGATGTAAGGCGGGACGATAGCATCCATGAGGAGATAGCGCTTGCGGAAGAGGTTTCGCTTCTGGGACTTGATGTCGTCGTACTTGCGGCGCTTTTCTTCGATGGGCAGGCGGAAATACCATTGTTCGCCTTTATCGGGTACAGCCCCTTCGCCGATCCAGAAGTCATTGAAATTGGTCTTCTTAGAACGGTTGCCGCGCAGGAGATGGCTGTTGGTATAGAAACCGTCGTCAGTGATGACGTACATATCGCGAATGCCCAGGGTCTGGACGAAGATACGCATCAAATAGAGGATGAAGTTCTTAGGCCGGTAGCCAAAGAGCTTCTTGGTCAGGATCTTGGTCGTTTCCAAGCCGTGCTTCGAGCCCTGGATGGTACCGATATACATGGATGGCGTGCCGTCGCTGTTGTAATCGAAGCGGAAGTTGAAATGGTAGGTCATCTGGCCTTCATGATAGAGGTAGAGCGACAGGAACCCTTCTTTTCGCTGGCCCGTATCAAAGATGAGCCGCACTTCAAGCGGCATGGACGGGTCGTCAGACGTCCAGAGCGTATAGCCCTTTCCCCAATAGATTTCGCGGATGACGTCATCGGAAAAGAAAGTCCGCAAAATCGTGAAATGATGCTTCAAGGCGTCGAGTCGTTGGCGCATGGTCGAATTCTTGAACAAGAAGACGCGGGTCATGACTTCCTGGAAGTCCGGGTCGTGCTGCTCAAAAAAGCCCTGCATCGGTTCATAATGGTCAAAGAAATCGTACAGTTCTTCAAACAAGGCCCGATTGGAGACGGCTCTGGCAAAAAAAACGACAGCCCGCTTGTTCTCTTGAAAGTTCCGAGGTCCGTATATGATTCGCGACAAGTGCCAAAAATGGGAAATACTGTGCATGAAATTCCTCCTATCAAGTACAATCCAATAGGACCATTATACGGGCAGGCCAGCGGGCTGTCAATTATTTAGCTGTGGGAATACCTTATTTTAACCGTCTTAAGATATCCGGCGATACGTTGGACAAATCGTGGACGCCGGTAATCATCATGGCATCCATGAGTTCCCGTTTCAAGGCGTCTAACAAGAGCTTGACGGCTTCAGCCTGGCCGCCGATAGCGGCGATGGCGATGGGACGGCCAATGAGGACGGCATCGGCACCGAGGGCCAGCATCTTGAGGACGTCTTCACCGTGACGGACACCGCCGTCAACGAAGATCGTCAGCCGACCTTTTACGGCTTTGGCGATTTCCGGCAGGACGTCGGCCGTGCCGACCATACCGTCGAGGATGCGGCCGCCGTGGTTGCTGACGACGATGCCTTTAGCACCGGCATCGGCACAGGCAATGGCTTCTTCCGGAGACATGATGCCTTTTACGATAAAGGGCAGGGACGTCGCTTTGACGAGTTCTGCAATGTCACTGGCGCTCTTAGGTCCGACGGGCTGGCCAAAGATATGCATATTGATCAGGGTTGCCGCATCGATATCACTGGCAACGGCAAAAGCATGAGCCTGTTCAGCGATTTTAATCTTTTCAATGATCTGGTCGTTGCTGCGCGGTTTGATCGTCGGAATGACCGTTTCTTCCCGCTTTTTCGAAGCGACGATGCCCGATTCAAACATGTATTCCATGCCGCCATCACCGGTAAAGCACAGGGTTCCGGCATCGAAGGCGCCCTTCGTAACGGATTCGTTATAGTCCATTTCTACCGTAGCCGGATCGCCGGGGACCTTGGAATTGAGGATGACGCCACCGACAGGAGCGACGAGGACCGGCATGCTGATTTCTTTGCCGAAAATCGTGACCGCCGGATTGGGATCCAGTTCACTGTCCATGCTGCGCATGACCAAACCATATTCGGCCAGGGCTTCTACGTTGCGCAGGAAAGATTTTGCCGTCCGCAGGCCGCCAAAGCCGGGAATCATACCCTTACAAGCCTTGCCGTCGCATTCGGGACAGACGTAACAGCCTTTCATCTTTTTGCGAGCCAGTTCGCGAGCTTCTTGTAAATCCATAGAAAAAACTTCCTTAAATTTATAAAATATATAAAAACTTTAAATAATGATAAGCAAAATAAATCGGCAGCTTAACGGGTAAAGATTTTATTAGGAGCCCGATCCGTATAATGCGCTTCCAGCATCCGGACGTGAGATAAAAATGCCGGATCGTCAAAATACTTAGCCCCATAGGGACAGTCGGTGACGCAGCGCTGGCACTTGATGCAGATGCCGGTCACGACCGACGGCTGATCGAAATCGATGGAACCCATGGGACACTTTTGGGCACAGAGGCCGCAGGACGTACATTTTTCCATATCCGTCTTGGGGACGGCCTTCAAGAATTTGGCCGGCTTTCCGTCTTCCCCTTGGGGAATGTAATAGGGCGCTTCGGCGTCGCCGTCGACGGCCAAAGGTCCCGTAGGACAGTCTTCCCCTTGAAGGGCTTGTACGACCTGTCGGGAAAGGCCCTCCACGTCGGCCAGGTCCGCTTCATCGGGACGGCCGGCGGCCAAGATGTTAGAAAAGGCGTGATTGGCGACGAAGGCCCCGGCAGCGACGAGGTTAAAATCCTTTGCTTCCAGAATGGCGCTGAGTTCGGCCAAGGCGTTGTCGAAAGAACGGTTGCCGTAAGTCACCAAGGCGACGGCCGGCGTCCCCGCTCCGAATAAGGCCTCCCGGTAGGTCGGCATGATTTTATTGGGAAGCTTTCCGGCATAGGTCGGTCCGCCGACGACGACCAGGTCGCTTGCGGAAAAGCGATTCTCCCCTTCCCGCTCAGCCGGTAAGTCGAAGGATACCGTCTTAAGCGGTACCTGAAGCGCTTTGGCAAGGTCCGCAGCCAGGCGGCAGACGAGATTTTTCGTATGACCGGTAGGGCTGAAATAAACGGCATAGACTTGCTGAATGTTCAAATAAATCCCTCCCAACACGAGGAACGATAAGTTGTATACCTTCATTATATAAAAAACAGGCGCTAAAGTCACTGACTGCGCCTGTTTTCTTTTTATTTTTTGTGGTACAATCAAATCCGTGATTGACGACGAAAGAATGAGGTGTCTTATGCAAAAGAAAATATATGCGGTACGAAAAGGCCGCCAAACGGGGCTCTTTACTTCTTGGGCAGACTGTAAAAACAAGTCGACGCCTTCCCGGGAGCCCGCTATAAAAGCTTCACCGATGCCACGGAAGCCATGAAATGGCTCAGCGGTATAGAAAGTACCCCTGGCCGGCCGACGCCAAAAACGCGAACTCGAAAACCGATGGCAGCCGAAGCAGCGCTTCCTGCCGATGAAGATCAGGATTTTGTGATCTACACCGACGGCTCGTGCCTGCGCAACCCTGACGGCCCCGGCGGTTGGGCTGCCGTAGCCCGCAACGTCGCCACCGGCGAGATCACGGAACTATCCGACGGCCATCCGTCGACGACTAATAATCGCATGGAGCTCCAGGCGGCCATCATGGCCCTGCGCTTTGCCCCGGAAGGTACCAAGGTCGCCTTGTATACCGACAGTCAGTACCTGAAAAACGGCATCACCAAGTGGATGACCAACTGGAAGCGCCGCGGCTGGAAGAAGGCCGACGGCCAGCCCGTCTTAAACCAAGAGCAGTGGATAGAGCTCGATAAGCTCTACGGATCCCACACGGTCACCTTCCACTGGGTCAAAGGGCACGTCGGCGTCGCCTTAAACGAACGCTGTGACCAATTGGCGAAAGCCGAAGCATCAAAGTATCGCTGATCGCCTTAGCTTACGGCACGGATGAGGTTAAAGACCTGCTGGGCCGTACGGGTCATGTTGCCAATCGCCGTATCGCGGTCCATGGCTTCCTGTAAGGGCATGGCCTTGTCGACGATGGAAAAGAAGGCATCGATGCCCTGACGGTTGCATTCCCCGGCATCTTCTGTCGTGCAGCCGGCCAGGGCGATGACCTTGGCCCCATACTGTTTGGCAAGCTTGGCGACGCCAATGGGTGCCTTGCCCATGGCCGTCTGGGCATCGAGGCGGCCTTCTCCGGTGATGACGTAATCGGCATCGGCTACGACGTCGGCCAATTTAATGGAATCGAGAACGATTTGGATACCCGAACGAAGGCGCCCTTGGAGATAAGCCAGGAAGGCAAAGCCCAGGCCGCCGGCCGCTCCGGCACCGGAAGCCTGGCTGTAGTCTTGGCCCTTATAAGCCTTAGTGACAGCCGCAAAGGAACGACTGGCGTCGTCAAGGCGTTTGACGTCGGCCGGCGACGCCCCTTTCTGAGGCCCAAAGACGGCGGCAGCCCCTAAGGTGCCGTATAAGGGATTGGTGACGTCACAGGCGACGTCAAAGGTGCATTCCTTCAAAGCCGGCAGGACCTGACTGTCGTCGACAGAGGCGATGTCGCCTACGGCAAGGCCGCCGGTCCCGACGACGTGCCCTTCTGCATCGCGAAAGACGTAGCCCAAGGCTTGAAGCATGCCGACGCCGCAGTCGCTGGTAGCGCTGCCGCCGAGGCCGATGATGAAGTGGCGGATGCCCCCTTCGATGGCTTTGGCCATGACCTGGCCGACACCGTAAGTCGTCGTGTAGAGGGGGTTGCGCCGATCTTCCGGCACCAATCCCAAGCCGGCCGCTCCGGCCATTTCAATAACCGCCGTCGCCGTATCGGGGAGATAGCCGTAGGAACAGGAAACGGGTTCTCCAAGCGGTCCTTTTACGACGGCATGGCAAAGCTTCCCATTCATCCCTTCGACCAGGGCTTCGACGGTCCCTTCCCCGCCGTCGGCCAAGGGTTTGACGACGATCTGTACGGGCTGGCTGCCATAGGCTTTGCGAACGCCGGCTTCGACGGCTCTTCCTGCTTCGACAGACGTCAGGCTGTTTTTTAATGAATCGATGGCAATGACAATTTTCATATCGTCCACTCCTTTATGCGCTATGAGTTATATACATATTCATTGTGACTCTAGTGTAGCAAAGGAGCTTTTTTATTTCTATGGTATACATAACAAGAAACGCTGCCATTTTTAGTTCTTAGAACCATGGCAGCGTGGCAATATAAAGGGTTACGGCATCGTCGAAGGACCGCGGGTCAAGGCCCGTCGTCTCGGCGATTTTTTTCAGCCGGTACTGAAGGGTATTCTTATGGATCGAGAGGATGTCGGCCGTCTTCTGAATGGAAAGGTTTTGCCGGTAATAGACCTGTAGAAGGTGAATGTCACGCTCCGTAAGGTCCTTACAGACATCCTGCCGATACCGGCGCCGCAGCGGAGCGCTCAGACTCTGCAGCAGAAAGGTCAGTTTCATGTCGTCGGCATGGACGCTGAAGACGTCTCGGTCGGCAGCGGCCTGAAGGGCCAGTTTGGCAAAGCGATACGATTCATAGACACGGTGAAACGGTTCTTCGGTCCCGATCCCGACGCGGACCGACGGATAAAACTGCCCCTTCCACCGGGACAGCTGCTTATCCCACTGAGGATAGGCGCCGCGAGGTATGATGAGTACGAAGCTGTCGGGATAGATATAGGTAAACAGGGAGATACCGAGGTCTCCGCAGGCCGCGGTCATGGTCTTGCGAAAAGCGTCGGCCCGTCCGTCCCCATCGTACCCACGAAAGACGGCAGCGACGTAAAGATGTTCCGTCAGTTCCGGCCGTTCGTCGGCCATCTGCTGCATCGTATCCCGGTCATGGTAAATGAGGGCCATGACCTGACGGCTGCGGTACTCCTGTTCGCTGAAGGCCTCTTCATTGAGGCCGTATTCTTTGAGGAAGACCTCGCAGATTTTGGTCAATAGAAACCCGTACTGACTGACCACATCCGGTTCGCCTGTAATGCCGATGACGCCGAGGACCTGCTGATCCATGATGATCGGGTAGTTGACGCCCTTACTGACGCCGTCTTCCGGTCGGTTCTCATGGACGGTCTGAACCTGACGCAGCCTGGCCGCCGTGGCCCCGACTTTGTGATAGGTACCGATCCGTTTCTCATCGGTACTGGCCATGATGCGGCCATGACGATCGATAAAATTGATATTCCAGCCGATGACGGCCTTGGCCGAATCGACGATTTGTTGGGCTAATTCATCGGTAATACGGACTTTCAAGGCCTCTCACCTTCTTCCGATACGATTGATCAGGACAGGGCAACGTCCATGGCCATCATGACCGTAAAGCCCAAGGCAAAGGACAAGACGCCGATATCCGAGTGTTCGCCGGCCGACATTTCCGGAATCAGTTCTTCGACGACGACGTAGCACATGGCACCGGCAGCTAAACTGAGGAGATACGGCAGCACGGGCAGGATAAAGGCCGTCAAGGCAACGGTGACGACAGCCCCGATGGGTTCGACAATCCCTGACAGGACACCGCCGATAAAGGCCTTATGGGTCCCCATACCAGCCGACTTCAAGGGCATGGAAATAATGGCCCCTTCCGGCATATTCTGAAGGGCAATCCCTAAGGACAAGGCCAAAGCCCCGGCAGCACTGATGCCGGTCTGGTCGGCCAAAAGGCCGGCGTAGACGACGCCGACAGCCATCCCTTCCGGAATGTTGTGCAAGGTTACGGCCAAGACCAGCATCGTCGTCCGCTGCAGATGACTGTGCGGGCCTTCGGCCTGTTCGCTGTACATATGAAGATGCGGGACGAGACGGTCCAACGCCAGGAGCAGGAAGATGCCCAGCCAAAAGCCGACGACGGCCGGGACGAAGCCAAACTTCCCTAAATGGGCCGATTCTTCCATAGCCGGAATGAGGAGGCTCCAAATCGAGGCGGCAATCATGACGCCTGAAGCAAAGCCCGTCAACCCACGCTGAACCTGATGGTTCAATTCCCCCCTCATGGCATAGACACAGGCCGCCCCTAAGGATGTCCCGGCAAAGGGAATCAAAATGCCAAGAATGGCACTGTTCATCGTACTGTCCATAGTAAAACCCCTTTCATTTCCTATATTTTTCCTTTCATTTTACCCATCCGAAGCCCTCCTGTCAATGACCTTAAAGGTCTTGAAAATGGGATTAATCCTCAATTTTCCGCGTTTCTGACTTCGCCTCCCCCGACGAAGAGACGACCTCCCTGATTACGGCAAAAAAGACTATCGTCATGGTAACGGGTGTCACCATAACGGATAGTCTTTCCTGACATCGATTGTATTACGTTGTAAAAACCCAAGTTTCACCAAGGATGCAAATCGCTATGGACAAGGGGCTTGAACACTTCGTCTCATAGGCCTAATATCCCTCGTGGGAAGCCATGGTTTTATTCGAAAGCTTGGATTTAAGTTACTCTTCACTGGCTAAGGCACTGTCCCCGGTAATCTTGCCGGGAAGGACCAACGACAGGGCCATGCAGACCAAAGCCGGTACCAGCCAGCCTAAGCCGCTGTCCCCTAAGGGAAGTCCCTGGATCAACGTGCCCGCCGCCTGGACGCCAAAGAACTGGTAGGCGATGTCGATGGCCGATACCATGCCGGCAGCCGCCGCCGTGCAGCGCATGCCGAGTTTCGACAGGCTGACGAATTTATTGAGGATAGTCAGCATGACGACGACGATGGCAATGGGATAGACGAACAACAGCAGCGGCAGGGTGACCTGAATGATCTGGTTCAGTCCCAAGTTGGCTAACAGGAAGCTGACAACGCAGATGAGGGTGACGTACTGCTTATAGGACAGGACCGTAAATTCTTCGGCAAAGAAGGTCGAAACGGCGGCGATGAGGCCGACCGTCGTCGTAAAGCAGGTCAAGGTGACCATGACGGCCAAAAAGGCCATGCCGACGGTACCGAAGATCTGGAACGACGTCTGAGACAGGACGTAAGCGCCGAGGTTGACACTGGGGTCGGAATAGACCGACTGGGGAATGGGAAAATGATTGCCCAATAAGGCCAGACCCAGGTATAAGCAGCCCATGAGGACGGCCACAGCGGCCCCTGCCATCCAGACACTGGCGATGTGTTCCTTTTTCGACGTGAATTCGATCCGCTTCAAGGCCCCGATGGCGATGATGCAGAAGGCAAAGGAAGCCAGGGTATCGACGGTGTTGTAGCCTTCGATAAAGCCGTTGCCGAAGGCCGAAGCGGCGAATTCCCCATGGGAGCCGCTTCCGACGGCGTCGTATAGGCAATCATGCCGACGATGATGATCAGAATGATCATGACCACAAAGATTGGCGTCAAGACCTTGCCGACGCGGTCGAGGAGCTTCGACGGTGTAATGGACAGCCACCAGCCGCAGGCAAAATAGAGGGCTGTAAAGATAGCCAGAGGTATCATGCCGTCACCGGTAATGGGCAGGATGCCGATGGAAAAAGACGTCGCTGCCGTTCTGGGAATGGCCATCAACGGTCCAATGGCCAAATACATGAGGGTCAAGATGATGAGCGAAAATAAGGGCGAAATCTTACGATTCATTTCGGCTCGGAATCCTCCGGGATTAAAGGTCCCCATGATGACGGCGACGACGGGCATGCCGATGCCGGATAAGAGAAAACCGAGGATGGCCGGCGTAAAAGCCTGACCGGCCTGAAAGCCTAAGGACGGCGGGAAAATAAGGTTCCCGGCACCAAAGAACATACCGAATAATAACAATCCAACTTGTGCTCCATTTTTGAACATAAACGGGATAACTCCTTTCTGAGTAGACATTACCTCCGTCTATTTTAAAGTTTAAAGCTGGCGCTGTCAATTATAAAGTATGCATCATAAGACGCTTGTTATTTCAGGATTACATTGCCCACAGCCTGCGCCACGAGCTGTTCCCCATTAGGCTGGGACTGAAGCATGTTGAGGTACATGCAGGACAACTGTGCTTCCGCATAGTTTTTAAAGTAATTGAAGGCTGCGCCGTTGCTGTCGCTGTCGCTCATGCCGTATTGCTGAACGGCAATTTTCTTTAAGAGGGGTGATGTTTTCTGAGCGGCCGGAGAGCTGAGGACCCAGTCGTGGTCGCCGAGGTGGACGATGTAGCCTTCCTGACGATGCGGTGCCGGAAGACCGTCGCCCATCTTATTGAGGACGCCGTAGGCAATGGGGTCTTTTTGAGCGACGATGGCGGCGGCTTTGATCCACGATACGACGTCGGCTTCGCCTTTGGCATCGCTGGGAGCGCCGTGGGCACAGGCCTGAGCGACGATTTCTTCGGCCGGCAGGCTGCGGTACATCGATTCAGCGATGGACAAGACGTGATGGGCGCCCTGGCCGGCAATGGTGTATTCCTTTAAGGATGAGCCGTCGGGCTGCCACTGGAAGACGAAGGGCTTCATGATATCGTGAAGGAGCTGACCGGCCAGCGCGATGTCGGAATTGACGCTGTAGCAGAACACTTCTTCATAGGTATTGACGATGCTTTCCGTAATATGAACGTTGGCGCTGACGTGGGTAGCCAGTCCTCCCGGATAGGGGATGGTGGCTGCCGTAGCCGCTGCCGGGAGCCGTCATGAAAGGCTGTACCTTGCCCGTGAAAGGCGGCAGCAAGTGCTGGACGTCGATCTTGCCGGTGTCGATGAGACCAGCCGCCGACAGCTTCGAATAGAGCATGCTGATGGCCGAGGCCGACGTGTACTGCTGCATGAACATCGGCGTCGGATGCTGGATCATGGTCGTGACCGTATCGCGCAGCCAGCCGTCTTTCAGTTGACGAGCCTGTTCCAAGATGTACGAATAATTACGGGAAACTAATTTGGATGCTTTGGCACAGACTTCGGCGTCTTTCGGCAGCTGGCCAAAAGATACGGGCGTCAAGTCTTGTTTGGAAAGGTGGCTTCCGCTCTCTTTGGCAGCAGAAAGGTCAGGCATCGAGAATAAGGCCGCACCAATCGCCGTACCTGCAGCCATCTTCAAAAATGTCCGTCGTGAAAAATTATGTTGTTCCATGGTAATCCCTCCTAAAGTAAAAACTAGTGACAGTATAAGTCAATTTTGTATAAAAAATGTATATGCTGAGAAAAGATAAAGAAAAATAAACAAGATGGGATAATTTTACAAAAAAGCGATTCTTTCTTTACCCAAAGCCCACATTTTTTACCTATACTGATAAAAAAAGCAAGGAGGTTTTTCTCATGTTTGGTTTAGGTGTTCCTGAATTAGTCCTCATTTTAGTCATCGGTCTGGTCATCTTCGGACCGGGTAAACTGCCCAGTATCGGCAATGCCCTGGGCAAGAGCCTGAAAGAATTCAAAGAAGCCGTCCACGAACCGGCAGCTGCCAAAGAAGACATCAAAGAAACCGTGTCCGAAGCCGTATCGCCGGCATCGACTGAAAATCATGGAAAGTAAAGAAGCCGTCATGCCCCTTACGGGGCATCTGTCGGAACTGCGCCGCCGCCTCATCATTTCCATCGCCATGCTGGCCGTCGGCATGATTCTCAGCAACTTTTGGCTCGATGAAATCATGGCCTTTCTGTCAGCGCCGGCAGGAAAGCTCTATTTTATGAAACCGGCCGAAGCCTTTTTCATCTATTTCAAAGTCATGTTAACTGCCGGCGCCATCATCACCGCGCCGGTTCTTTTTTACGAATTCTGGGCCTTTTTGGTTCCCGCCTTTACGACCCACGAAAAGCGGCTGCTCTTCTTCCTGGTACCGACGTCGCTGACCCTCTTCCTGTCGGGCATCGCCTTCTCGTGGTTCATCGTCCTCCCTCGGGGACTTCAGTTTTTCCTCAACTTTTCGTCCGATTCCGTCCAGCCCCTGCTCTCTATGGAAAGTTACCTGAATTTTGTCTTCATGCTGGTCCTGCCCTTCGGCCTCATCTTCAACCTGCCCCTGGTGCTCATCGTCCTGGCAAAACTCGGCCTCATCACATCGAGCATGCTGGCCCAAAAGCGAAAGTACATCATTCTCCTGTCCTTCATCGCTGCAGCGGTCATCACGCCGACGACGGACATCTTATCCCAGTGCCTCTTGGCCATGCCGATGATCGTCCTCTTAGAAATAAGCCGGATCATCATCAAATACGGCCTGCGCAGCTGACACCAAGGCAACACTCCGGACTGCCCTTACGCGGCAGTCTTTTTTTATGGTATACTAAGAGCGAACGTCTTACCGACGAATCCCTATAAAAGAGGCATCCCTATGGAAAAACATTTTGATATCAACGAAGAAGGCTACAGCGTCCGCTGCCGGTTCTTCGTTCATGACAGCCATAAAAACGAGCGCCATTTCGACCACGTAGCCATCGTCACCCACGGTTTCGGCAGCAGCAAAGACACGGCCGGCACAGCCCACTTTGCCGAACAGCTGACTTCAAAGTACAAAGATTTCGCCGTCATCGCCTTCGACTGGCCCTGCCACGGCGAAGATGCTCGTAAAAAGCTGGCCATTCCCGAATGCATGACCTATCTGACGTTGGTCACAGACTACGCCAAAGACACGTTAGGAGCCAAAGCCCTTTATAATTATTCCACCAGCTTCGGCGCCTATATCACCCTGCGCTACATCCTCGAAGTCGGAAATCCCTTCCAAAAGATCGCCCTGCGCAGCCCCGGCGTCAACATGTATGACAGCATGAGCAACCACATCGCCGAAGAAGGCTATGCCAAACTCAAGAAAGGCAAGGAAATCCAGGTCGGCTTCGAACGGAAAATGAAAATCGACCAGACCTTCATGGACGATCTAAAGAGTTTTGACGTCAATGACCACGAATACTTCGACGTCGCCGACGACATCCTCATCATTCACGGCACGAAGGATGAAATGATCCCCATCGCCTTATCCAGACAATTTGCCGAAAACAACGTCATCGAATTCTATCCCGTCGAAGATGCCAATCACCCCTTCCAGAACCCCAATCACATGGCCCTGGCCATCCATAAGATCATCGAATTCTTCCGACCCGAATCCTGATTCGCCCTTCGGCATCAAAAAATCCCTGTCACGACCGTCTGAACTGCTACCCGTCAAGTAGACACTCGAAAAAAACATAAATAGGTTTTGTTTCTGCCACCGGTTTCCGGTGGCAGTTTTTTATGCTGCCAGCCAATAGCTGGCATGTTTTTCCATCGGTGTTACGACTCCCAGATTTCTCTGTAATCGTTTTGTATTGTAGTATTCAATATATTCTTCTATCGCTTTAATCAGTGTTTCTCTATCTGTAAAACGATG